>Ga0307486_1001592_pt1 | contig 17081 bp, 16 predicted proteins | sample CBIW02metaG_FD_203663 | JGI IMG/M metagenome (GOLD analysis project Ga0307486, IMG submission 203663) | Sea-ice brine microbial communities from Beaufort Sea near Barrow, Alaska, United States - CBIW 0.2 | ecosystem: Environmental > Aquatic > Marine > Coastal | place: USA: Alaska | collected... | reverse complement strand
TCGTCGAAGACCAGGAGCGCGAACAGGATTGACGCCAACCCTCTCGGCCCGAACCACCCGATGAACAGTCGCGTCTCGAAGCGGGTGCGAGAGCGGGCGAGGGCGATCAGCACAGGCAACATCCGCACGACGGTCAGGGAGAGCACGATGTAGAGTGCGATCTGCCAGGTCAACGACCCAAGCACCGGGGCAGCCAACACGGCACCAAACACCAGAAACGTTATGGACCCGAGGAGTTCGCCCTCGTCCTCTGTGAAGTCCTGAACGTTCTTGCACTCTTCGCGAGCGACATGGCTGAACGCAAGCCCGGCAACGAAGGCAGCAATGAACCCGTTTCCCCCCACCACACCAGCGCTCGTGAACGCGACTGCAGCGATCGCGATCGTCGCGAGCTGGCGGTAGATTCCGTCGACGAAGCCGGCCGAGGCGAAGCGGTGGAGCAGCCATCCTCCGAGCACCCCGACCACAACGCCGGCGAGAATGCCGAATCCGATCTGCCGCGTAGCAAACAGGCCCCAGTTGCCCCCCGACGCACCCGTCTCCGTCGCTGCGATCGCGAGGAAAACCGTCACAATCGGCACCATCATCCCGTCGTTGAGGCCGCTCTCGACGTTCAGACCCTGCCGGATGCGTACCGGTAGCCGCTTGTCGCTCACCACGGCCTGGCCGAGAGCGGCGTCGGTCGGCGCGAGGATGGCGGCGATCAGCGCCGCCTCGACGATCCTGAGTTCCCCGAACAGCACGGCAGCGGCGAGGGTCCCCAGCACGATGGTGAGCGGCAGCCCGATACCCAGCAGACGTGCAGGGAGCAGAATCTGGCTTCGCAGCATCCGCAGATCGATGCGGACGGCATCCGTGAAAAGGACCAACACGAGGGTGGCCTCCACCAGCAGGGAGACCGCCTCGCTCGCCAAATCAAGGTGAAACCACCGCCCGCCGACCACGCCGAGCAGAACGCCGACCGCCGTAAACACCATCGGTGCCGTGACCGGCGACAGGGACAGCCGACCTGACACCAGTGCAAAGCCGAAAACCACAACCGAAATGATCAGGAGCTCCGACATGACTTCCTCCGTTGGCAGTTGACAGGGTTCCCGTCGAATCATTCCACCGAATGAACGGCCAAGTGGAGAAGATGCCTTGCCACATCCGAGCAGCGCTGGACATCATCTGAGCGCTGCCCGGGACGGCCGCTTAGATCTGAACGACCGCCGAACCGGAAGATGCCGACGAATCGGTCACAGCGCGAGTAACAGCAGAAGCCGTTCGACCTCGACCGCTACGGCCTCCCGGGCCGGCTGGACGTACTTGCGTGGATCGACGACCGCCGCGTCCGCCGCGAGAACGGTGCGCACGGCCATGGTGAAGAGTCCATTGAGGTGCGTGGAGATGTTGATCTTCGTCATGCCCGCCCGCACGGCCGCGACGAGTTCGTCGTCGCTCAGACCTGAGGATCCGTGCAGCACCAGCGGAACCGGCACGGCCCCCGTGAGCTGCGTAACGAGGGAACGATCGATGGTCGCGACGCGGCTTGTCATGGCGTGGGAGGTACCGACCGCGACAGCGAGAGCATCGACACCGGTCGCCGCAACGAACGCGGCTGCCTCGTGCGGCTGCGTTCGCACGCCGGGGGCGTGCACGCCATCCTTGCCGCCGACCTCGCCGAGCTCCGCTTCGACGAACACGCCGTGGGCGTGGCAGTACTCGACCACGGCGCGCGTGGTCGCGACATTCTCGTCATAGGGCAGCGCTGATCCGTCGAACATGATGCTCTGCACGCCGAGATCGACTGCTGCGTGCACGAGGTCAACGTTCTCCGCGTGGTCGAGGTGCACGATCGCGGGAACCGAGCACGCTCGGGCAAGAGCAAGGCTCGCCGCTGCGATGGGCTCGAACGAACCGTGATACTTCACCGCGTTCTGGCTGATCTGCAGGATGACGGGCAGCCCGGCGTGCTCGGCGCCGGTGACGATCGCCTCCGCGTGTTCGAGCAGCACGACGTTGAAGGCGCCGATTCCGCGATCGAGCGAGCGGGCCTCGGCGACCAAACCGATTGCGGCAGCGGACGACGCTGAAACGAAACCAGACGTCGAAGGCGACGACGCAGCAGCTGTGGACGTATTCATTTTTACCTCGGTGATCTTGGATTGGACTGCGGACGCGAAACAGAAACGGAGCCGGAACCCGACGATGAAGACGAAGTCGTGTGCGGTGGAGCGGGAGGCAGCAGGCGCTCCCCCAGGCGAGCAGCCAGACACGAAAGCCCGGCCGGGTCGATCTCCCCCGCCGTCGGTGCCAGCACGGCGGCAGCTCCGACGACCGCTGCACTGAGCAGCGCATCGGGCAGGGACCAGCCGGCAGTCAGGGCAAAGACCAGGCCGGCGGTAGCCGCATCCCCTGCCCCTGTCGGGTTGCCGGTCACGCCCGGCACTCCCCGCTGCCAGATAGGCGCGCCGTCGTCGGATGCGGGTGAGCAGGCGCCCTCATGGACGACGAGCATCGATCCGGCTGACCCGCGTGAGACGAGTACGGCTCCAGCACCTCGCTCGAGCAGCGCGTCACACCCGTGCTCGATCGTCGCCGCGCCGGTGGCCTCGAGCACCTCGGCCTCGTTTGGTTTCAACACGTCGGCGCCCGCATCGGCCGCCGCCAGTAGGGCTGGCCCGCTCGCGTCCACGATGACGGTCGCACCGGCCCGGCGGCCGGCGGCCACGAGGGCAGCGACGTGATGGGCAGCCGCCGCCGGCGGAAACGACCCGGCCACGACGAGGAACCCGCCCTGCTCGCAGTGTTGCGTGATCGCATCCGCCAGAGCGGCCCATGCCGACTCGCAGAGCGCGCCGCCCGCCTCCGAGAACAGCGTCGGATGGGCAACGTCGTCGACAACAGCGACGGTCGTGCGGGTATCGTGTGCCGCATCAACCGACACAGTGGCGATTCCTTCGGCGGCGAGTTCGGCGCGAATCCAGGCGCCGCTTGCCCCGCCGAGCGGTTGCACTGCCGTGGCGTCGAGACCGAGCCGGCGCAGAACACGCACAACGTTGATGCCCTTGCCGCCGGGGCGACGGGCGACCGATTGCACACGCACCGTTTCGCCGATCACCTGCTCGGCGACCCGGTAGGTCACGTCGATGGCCGGGTTGGGGGTGACGACGACTATGCGAGCCATGATCCTGCCTTCATGACCCGCGCGACGCGAGAGCCGGTAAGCGCCACCAGGTCGGCTTTGCCGCCGACAACCAGTGACGGGTCGGGCAGTCCGAGGGCAAGAGCAGGCCGTGTGCTCGTGGCGCCGACCAGCTCGGGCAGCAGAACGCCGCGGTCGAGCAACCGGGCAAGCGCGCCCGCCACCGGGGTCGTGCTTCCCGCCAGGGACGACGCGTCGGCGAGCATCGCGACTCCATCGGCGACCACCACGTGCGATCCGGCCAGCTCGTAGCGGCCGTCTCCGAGTCCCGTTGCTGCCATGGCGTCTGAGACGAGCACATAGCGACCGGATGCCGCCTGGCGCACCAGGTCGACCGCGAGGTCGCTGAGGTGATGACCATCACCGATCAGCTCGAGCACGAGAGACTCGTCGGCGAGGGCGACGCCAACCGGTCCAGGCCTGCGGTGGTGCAGCGGCGGCATCCCGTTGAAGAGGTGGGTGACGACGGATGCGCCGACGTCGACCGCGCGGCGCACCACTTCGGCCGAGGCATTCGTGTGCCCGATCGCGACCGTCACACCGGCGCCGACGAATTGGGTGATCGCGTTCAGTGCGCCGGGGAGCTCCGGCGCGATCGTGACCATAACCAGTGCGCCGCCGGCGGCGTCGATTACTGCAGCGATCTCTGTCGCGTCGGGTTCCCGCAGAAGCGTGGGATCGTGCGCGCCCCGATGGTCGCGTGACAGGTACGGGCCCTCGAGGTGCAACCCGGCGATCCGGCCCGCAGCCACAAGCGGTCCGAGTTCGCGCAGCCGGTCGAGGGTGCCGGCCCACTCACCGGTCGCGACGGACGCCACGAGGGAGGTGCTTCCCGCGCGGGCATGGAAGTCGATGGCGGTGGTCGGATCTGCGCCGAGTGTCGCGAAGTCGACTCCGACCGCGCCGTGCACGTGGGAGTCCACAAAGCCGGGCACGATCGTCTCGACCGAGTCGTCAATGGGGCCGGGAGCGGTGCCGGAGCCGCTGTCGCTGATTGCACCGTTGGTGATGCATAGCCATCCCGGCGCGTCGTGACCGGCGCCGGTGACGAGACGTTCGGCGCCGATCAGGAGCGAGGCGCCCGAGCAGGAGGCGCCTGCGGCTATGCGCCCGCTCACGCCTGCTGTCCTATGCCGAAAAGTTTCGGCGCAACCGAAGCAGAAGCTTCTGCGCGCCGCCGCGCCGCGAGACCGGAGGCGAGATCGGAGGCGAGATCCGAGGCGAGATAGCTTGCGCCGATCGCCGCGGCGACATCCCCGTGTTGCGCCACAACCAGTGACGGAGCACGAAGGGTTCCGAGTCGGCGCGACAACTCCACGCCGAGCGGATCGAGCAGCAGGGCCCCGGCACGCGCCAGGCCACCGCCGACGACGATTGTCGTCGGCGCGATAGTCACGACGATGGCCGCGAACGCGTCGGCGAGCGCGGCGACAGTCTCGGCCCAGACCGCGAGCGCTTGCGGGTCACCGGTCGAAACGCGTCGGGCCACGGCGCGGGCGTCGTCTTCGCCTGCCCGTCGAGCGGTCGCCGATGCCGAGGCGACCTCTTCGATTCTCAGCCCGGTGTGCGGCCCACTCGTGAGCAGCGTCTGTCCGATCTCGCCCGCCCAGCCGCCCGAGACGAGCATGCGACCGTCGACGATCAGGGCTGCGGCGATGCCGGTGCCGATGGGAACGAACGCGACCGAACCGTCAATCTGCTGCGCCGCCCCCGATCGCAGTTCCGCCAGGGCCCCGGCCCGGACATCCTGGCCGAATGCCACCGGCACGCCGAGGCGCCGTGACGCCAGTTCACGCAGGGGCACCTCGCTGAACCCGATGTTCGCCGACCACACGGCCACCCCGCGCACCTCATCCACGATGCCGGGCACGACGAGCCCGACGGGCCCGCCTGCAGCGCCTCCGAGCGCGTCGACTACCCCGGCCACAGCCTCAACGACGAGTTCACCCGTGGGATCGGGACTCGGCGTCGCAACGCGGAACTCCGCCTCGATCTCTCCAATCGGGGAGACGCGAAGCCCTTTGATCGTCGTTCCGCCGACATCGATACCGAGCATGCTCGACGCCCCGGTCTCATTGCCGGCGTCGTGCGACCGGGGCTCCCCCGCGGTGTTGAGCGCCGGGCCGGCCGGCGTGCGCTCTTTTCGGCTCATGCCAAGATGACGGACCGCGTCAGCGAGCGCGGGTGGTCGGGGTCGAGGCCGCGTGCCTTGGCCAAACCGACGGCGAAGCGCTGGGCGACGACGAGACCGGCCATCGGATCGAGGTCGTGGATCACGAACCGCGCGCCGGTCGCTGCGACGTCTTCGGCGAGACCGACGGGCGCCTCACCGAAGCTCCAGACCAGGCGTCCCGGCTCGGCGATGGCGATCGGTCCGTGCCGGTAGTCCATGGCCGGGTACGACTCCGACCAGAATTGCGCGGCCTCGCGTGTTTTCAGCGCGGCCTCGAAGGTGAGGCCGATAGCCCAGCCCTGCCCGACGAAGGTGCACTGGTCGGCCGAGAGAAGATCGTCGATCGGAAGCTCCAGAGCACGCTCGACATCCGCGATGAGCGGTTCGACGTCGGCGCCGAGATGAACGCGCAGCAGGGCGAGGGTCGAGGTCGCGAATCGGGTCTGCACCACGGACTGCTCGTCGGCGAACGGGAGCGCGATAACATCGTCGGCGAGCAAAGCGGCCGGAGAATCTATCACCCCCGTAATCAAGGTGGTCGGAGTTGTGCCGAGCATCCCGAGCAAGGTGACGATCTCCGTCGTCGTTCCGGAGCGTGACAAGGCGATGACTCGGTCGTACTGACGGGACGACGGATATTCACTTCCCGAGAAAGCATCCGTTTGCCCCAGCCCCGCGCTCTCACGCAACACCGCGTACGACATAGCGATGAACCAGCTGGTGCCGCAGCCCACGACGGCGACCCGCTCACCCGCACGGGGCAGCTTGTCGGTGCCCGTGGGAGCAAGCTCGGCGGCCAACCGCCATGTCGTGGGCTGAGAGGCGATTTCTGCGTCGACGAATGTAGTGTGCATCGGGTTCTTTCTGTTCAATGTCTGCGAGAAAACGCCTCCCGCCGTTCCAACTGGAACGGCGGGAGGCGCCTGGAGAGCTAGCCCTTGACGGCGCCGGCGGTCAGCCCTTGCACGATGTACCGGCTCGCGAAGGCGAACAACACCATGGTGGGCAGGATCGTGAGTACGGCTGCGGCCGACATTGACCCCCAGTCGATGTTGAAACTCGAGATGAATCCGTTCAACGCGGTGGGGATGGTCTTGTTCTCGTCCTTGTTCATCAACGTCACGGAGAGGAACAGTTCGTTCCACGAATTGACGAAGTTGAAAATGAAGGCAGCGACGATGCCGGGTTTCATGATGGGTACGATCACGCGGAAGAGCGCGCCGAACCGCGAGCACCCGTCGATCATCGCTGCTTCTTCGAGCGCATCGGGGATATTCGCGAAGAATCCACGCAGCATGATCGTGCAAAACGGGATGCTCACAGCGACGTAAATAAGCGTGAGACCGAACCGGCTGTCGACCAGGTCGAGCTTCACCATAAGCAGGTAGAGCGGGCCGAGTGCGATGAACGTGGGGATCATCTGCGTCACCAGAAAGGCCATCAACACGGCGCTCTTGCTGCGGAACTCGAACCGGGCCAGCACATACGCCGAGAGCATCGAGATAAACGTTGCAATCGTCGCAGCCGCCGTTGCCACGATCAGGCTGTTCACGACGTACGTTCCGAAATCCGTTTTCTGGAACAGCGTGACGTAATTGATCAGGGAGAATTCTTCCGGCCAGTACGTCAGCGGATAGCTGAAGATCGCGCCGGGCGTTTTGAACGAGGTGATCAGAATCCAGTAGAGCGGGAAGAGAGTGATGACCAACCAGAGTCCCAGAAATACGATCCTGGTGATTCTGGCGGCGCGAGATTCAACGTTGATCATGAATTCGCCCCCTTTCTTTCACGGATGGCCATCAAATAGAAGGCCGCGAAGACCAGCAGAATTGCCACGACGATCAGGCCCAGAGCGGATGCCTGACCGTAGTCTCCGCGCTGGGTGATGGTAATCATCCAGGTGGTGACGATGTGGGTTTGGTTGGCCGGGCCTCCCCCGGTCATGGCCCAAATAATGTCGGGAAAGTTGAAGATCCAGATCACTCGGAGCAGCACGGTGAGGGCGAGCGTCGTACTGATGAAGGGAATGGTGATGCTGAACAGGGTGCGGATCTTTCCCGAACCGTCTAGCGCTGCCGCTTCATATACTTCTTCCGGCACCGATTGCAGGGCCGCGAGAATCATGATCGCGAAGAAGGTCACGCCGTACCACGTGTTGGCGATGATCACCGCGACCATGGCCGTGCCCGGCTGCGCCAGCCACGGAATCGGGGTGTCGATCAGTCCGGTCTTGCTGAGGAGATCGTTGATCACGCCGAACTCGCCGTTGAACATCCACCGGAACAGAATTCCAATGAGGAACCCGGAGATCGCCCAGGGAAAGAAGATGAGTGCTTGGTAGAGGCCACGAAAAACGAACTTGCGGCGCAGCCAGAGCGCGATTGCAAAGCCGATGATGAATTGCGGAACAACCGAGGCTACGACCCACACCACCGAGTTGCCGAGTATGACGTAGAAGTTGGGATCGGCGAAGATTTTGCGAAAGTTTGCCAGCCCGACCCAGTCAGTGTTGGTCAGGTCGTTGAGGTTCCAGTTGCGAAAGGCCATCTGCGAGCCTGCGAGCATCGGGTAGTAGGTGAATACACCCACGAACAGAGCAGCAGGTAACAGGAATGCGAGCATGGTGAGGCCGCGCCGCATGCTGAACTGGCGGCGACGGCGTGTGCGATCAGGTGGGAACGCGCGGGGGGCGCCCGCCCGGATGGCCGGGCGCCCTGTCACGTTCGTCATTCGACGAGACATCCGATGAGGTCCTACTCGGCTGCCCACTTCTCGGTCCAGTAGGCGTCCCAACTGGCGAGAAGTTCTTCACTCGTCTTCTGTCCGATGAGTACCTGCTGCAGCTCGGTATCGGCTTTGCCGGCCCATTCGGTGAACCAGGAGACTCCGCGCGGCTGTTCGGCGGTGATGTAGACGTCGGGGTTCTCGTTCATGGTCAGGTAGCTGGCCCAGGCGCCGGTCTTGTAGAACGGGTCGTCTGCGGCGCCGGTCAGGATCGGCACGAGGCTGTTCTCCTGGGTGAACTGGATGGAAGCATCACCGGAGTTGAGAAACTGGATGAGCTTGGCCGATTCGGCCTTGTGCTCGCTGGCTTCTGCGGTGCCCCAGCCTGCTGTGGCGAGCGGTTGGATTGCCTTGCCCGTCGGTCCGACGAGCATCGGAGCCGTGGTCCACTGGTCGGCGGTAATCGACTGCGACTGCTGAACGGCCGCGATGACCTCAGGGTCCTGCAGCAGAAAACCGGTCGAACCGTTCGTGAAGCCTTCCACCATTTCCGGGTAGCCCCAGGCGACGGATGACGGCGGTGACGCCTGCTCGAACAATGTCAGGTAGGTGTCCATGGCGTCCTGCGCCTCGGGTGCGGAGAAGATCGAGTCACCATTGTTGAGCTTGTATGCGTTGGTGACGTCGATGTCATCTGCCACATAGGCGGAGATGGCCAGGAGGGCGTTGGTGTAAGCGTTGCTCCCACCGCGGAAGGCATAGCCGTACTTGTTGGAACCCGATTCCTGAATCGCAGTGGCCTGCGTTACCAGGTCGTCCCAGCTCTGTGGGGCCCCGTCAAAGCCAGCCTCCTCGATGAGGTCGGTGCGGTAGAACAGGCTGATGCCGTAGAAGCCGTAGGGGACGTAGTACATCTTCCCGTCCGCTGTTGCGACGTCCTTGGCATTGTCGGTCAGGTCGTCCCAGCCGCTCCATCCGTCGAACTCGTCGGTCATGTCGCTGAGCCAGCCGTTGGTCGAGAACGAGCCGACCGTGAGGTCGCGCACCTCGAGCACGTCTACGCCGGATCCCGACTGCAGCATCTGCTGAATCTTCTGGTCTGCCTGGTCGGTCGGCGGTGAGACCAGTTCGACCGTGATGTCAGGATTCTCACTCTCGAACTCGCCAATGAGTCCGTTCAGCAGGTCCGTTCGTGCCGGACTTGTCAGGCTTTCGACCATCTGGAGGGTGACTTTTCCGTCGCTGGCGGCAGCCGAGCATCCGCTCAATGCCAGGGTCGCCACCAGGCCGAGGCCGATGCCGGCAAGAAGTTTTTTGTTCGTCATTCTTGTCCTCGTTTCGATTGTGTGCTGTGGTCCGGTAGTGGTGCAGGGTCAGGCAGTTGCACCAGCGCTATGAGCTGCATCGCGTGCCCAGTCGCAGAGCGTCGGAACCAAACGCTCAACGAATTCTTCGAAATCGGCCGTCGTGTTGTAGACGTGCGCGGAAAGGCGGAAGTAGCCGACGCCACCGAAGCTGGTGAAGGCGGCTTCAACGTTCAGCCCGCCAACCACCCGGTCGCGCAGGGCATCAGCTTCGGCGTGAGTTCGGGCCAGCCCGTCGGGGAGGCGCACCAGACGCAAGGCGTTGACCGATGAGCCGACATCGACCCGGTGGTCCTGGCCGGTGCGCTCGGCGAATGCCGCACTGACAATGTTTTCGGCATAGTCGGCGAGTTCGCTCATGTATGCCCGGGCGTGATCCCAGCCCCAGACGTCGGCGATGAACCCCGTTGCTGTGGGAGTTGCGAGATAGCTGGTGAGGTCGAGGGTGCCCTGAGTGTCGAATCGTTCGGGGAACGCCTTCGGCGAACCCCACGAGTCGATCAGGGGGTAGAGCTCACTGCGCAGATCAGACCCTGCGACCAGAACCGCCGTGCCCCGCGGAGCACACGCGAACTTGTGCAGGTTTCCGATCCAGAAATCGCAATCCACACCCTTCAACGGTTCGGCGTAGAGGCCGGGGAGGTGAGCGCCATCAACGAGTGTGACGATCCCGCGCTCCCGCGCCGACGCCGAGATTGCGGCGACGGGCATGAAACGCGCGGTCGCTGAGGTCACGTGATCGATGACGATGAGGCGGGTCTTGTCTGTGCAGACCGCCATGACCGCGTCGTGCGCCTGCTCCGGGCTCGCGTCGAGCGGAACATGAGCGGTGAGTACTCGACCGCCGAAGCGACGGGCCAACCGTTCGGCGCCCATCGTCACCGCTCCATATCCGTGGTCGGTAACGACAATGTCCGCTCCATGGGCCATGGGCAGGCTTGAGTACACGACGCTGGCGCCCGCGCTGGCGTTGGGCACGAGGGCAGTATCTTCCGGCGCCGCTCCGACGAAGGCTGCAATTTGCGGTCGAATTGCCCCGATTTGTGCCGGCAGAGTCGAAAACCAGGCAACCGGGTCGGCATCCATCTCCGCGCGAAGCTCATTCTGGTAGTGCTGAGCTACTCGGGGAACGGCCCCGAAGGAGCCGTGGTTGATATGCAGCGCGGTACTGGAGAGCGTCCATGCAGCTGCGGCGGGCCGGCCATCCGGCAGGGTGAGAGCGGGCGGGCCTGCAACTACGGAGGCTGGGTTCAGCGCATTGGTCGAGGTCATCGAGAAAATCACATCCTTGGGCGTTACGAGATCTGTTTCGTTGCCACGCATCGCCGCCTCCCCAAGTTGTTAGACGACTTGAGGAAAAGTAATGCTATATCGGCAATGGAGATGAGCCTATGGGGAAATTCATTGGATGACAAGGAATTGATCAGATCTCTTTGCGCGCCGTATGCTGATCAGTGACGCATCGTCCCAAAGTAGGAGGCGCACCATGAGCGTGATTGAAGACGCATTTCACGGTCTGCGGCAGATCATCGCTTCCGGCGAACTCACCCCCGGGCAGCAGTTCCCCCCCGAGGCTCAGCTCTGCGAGCGTCTGCAGGTGTCGCGCGGTTCCTTGCGGGAGGCCGTGCGCATGCTGGGAGCCCTGGGCGTCATCGAGTCGCGCCACGGTTCGGGAACCTACGTCTCGGCGCTCGGCCCCGACAACATCATCGGAGCGCTGCGACTCACCGTGGATCTCATGCCCCTCGAGGGCCTCATCGATATGTTCGAGTCACGCCGCGTTCTCGAATCGCACGCGACTGCGAAGGCAGCGGCCCACATGACGGATGACGCGGCACGCGAGCTGAGCGCTATCCTCGACGCGCTGGAGCGCACGACAGAACACGAAACGGCATCCGACCTCGATGCTCAGTTTCACGAACGCATTAGTCTTTTGGCCCAGAATTCGACGGTCTCTGCGTTGCTTCGAGTCTTTCGGTCCCGCTCGCGCTCCTATCAATTGTTCGACCTGCCGGCCGGCCCCGACATCAAAGCAGAGAGCGACCGTTCGCATCGAGAGATTTTGAATGCCCTGATCGATCGCGATCCGGCAACCGCTTCGACGGCCGCTGCATCCCATGTGCTCCAGACCGAGCGCTGGGCCAGAGAACACCGCCCGCCCGTGAGCCCGCCGCTGCCCTCCGCGAATTGAACCAGCCCACCGCTTCGGCTGTCCGCCGGCGCATCGGACGCTCATTCGCGAACGAATTCTGCTCGATTGAACTGCGGCTATCGAACCACTCGGTGCCGCAGGTAGACGACGCCTGAGCCGAAGATGCGGCTGTCGACGAGTTCGAGATCTACCCGGCGCGAACCTCGGGGGAAGAACGGCAGGCCGTCGCCGATCAGAACCGGGAAGACCATGACCTGGTACTCATCGATCAGGCCCAGAGCGGATGCCTCCGCGGCGAGAGTCGCACCGCCAATAGCGATGTCGCCCTCAGCCCGCTCGGCACGCAACCGCTCGATCTCGTGCGCGAGTCCGCCGGATGCCAGCCGGGCGTTGCCCTGCACCGCGGACAGCGTGGTGGAGAAGACCACCTTGGGGAGCGGCTTCCAAAGCGCGGTCCACTCGAGCTCTGCCGCGTCGAGCGTTTGCTCCTGTTCGGCGTTCTCCCAGTACAGCATCGTCTCGTAGAGCCGTCGTCCCAACAGGTGCACGCCCACCGTGCGAATGTCCTCGATCCAGAAGCGAAAGGCCTCCGCGTCGGGCTCCGCCCAGTTGAAGTTGCCGTCCGGCCCGACGATGTAGCCGTCGAGGGACATACTCATGGAATAGGTCACCTTGCGCATATCAGCCTCCTCCGTGATGCCGTAGAGAATACGCCGGAGGCCGTGAAAAGCAACGCCGGGCCGAGAGGACCGCACCGATGCGTGCCCGGGGCACGCACAGACGCCACCTCGGTGCGAATCGGTCCCGCTTTAGCCGGTCGCCGACCGCGTGGTCGCGGGCAGGCTGAGTGCTGGTGACGGCATCCGTTCTAGTGCGCGGCGGTGGCTTGAACCGAATCGAGGGCGGCGCGCAGGCGCGTGTCGGCTTCATCGGCAACGGCCTGGATGCCGGGCTGGCCGCTCAGCTGCACCATCGTTGCGGGGTCGATGGCCTGAATGACCGTCTCCGTGGCTCCGGGTCCGCGGCGGATCACCACGTTGCACGGCAGGAGGAGCCCGATCTGAGGGTCCGCGGTGATCGCGCGATGGGCGAGCGGCGGGTTGCAGGCTCCGAGGATGAGATAGTCACCCACGGTAGCGGCAACGTCTGAGCCGAGTTTCGCGGCGAACGTGGCATTGATGTCAATCTCGGTCAGAATTCCGAACCCCTGAGCGCCCAGGGCCTCCTTGGTCAACCGAACGGCGTCATCAAACGAAGTGGAGAGCGTAATTGTGTGTGCGTAGGTCATGGGGCTCCTTGTGAGTATCGATTGGCGGTCGGGCGTCGTTGTTCGGTGTAGTCGTGCCATGCAGTCTAACCACCGTATACCCATGCGGGTATTGTGCGTGTGTCGTGGTCGAGCCGGACCTCCCCCTGGCTGCCGGGCGGCACCGCCTCGCGGGCCCGGCAAATCGCGTCTCGACCCGATGGCACCCTCCGGGGGTACCATGCCACTAACGATTACCGCGCCCATGACAAAAGGAGCTCGCATGATGTGGGGATACGGATGGGATATGGGTTGGTCGTGGATTGCCGCCTTGTTTGGGCTGCTCATGCTGGCCGGGATCGTGCTGCTCGTCGTGCTGCTGGTGCGCCAGTTCGGCGGAGCCGGCAGTCACGGCGGAGGTGCCGGCGTCGCTGGGCCGACACCAGGCAGGAGCCGGGCGCGGCAGATACTTGACGAACGATATGCCGCCGGAGAGATCACGGCCGAGCAGTATCGGGAACAGATTCAGGTGCTCGGCGAGAACGCATAGTTGACCCGCACCGAGCAGGTCGTGGCTGCACCGGTTCAGCCGCAGAAGTCCGCCACCCGAATCCGGGCATGCACGCCCTTGACGAGATCAACGACCTGGGAAATATTGAAGTCAGTCGCCGCGCTGAGGTAGGCGTAGGCGAGCGTGCGATCCATACCGTAGCGGGCGGCGAGCAGAGCGATCGCTGCGCGCACGCACTCGCGCATGGCCTCGTCGAGGTCTCCGTTGAGCCCGGTCGGTACGAGAAAGTCAGTTGTCTCGGCCAGCGGTCCGACGAGTCGACCGAAACTCGCCTCGGCTTCCGCCTGCGGAATCACATCGAAGCGCACGGTCACGCGCAGCGACGCCTCCATGGCCGTTAGGGCAACCTCGCCATCGCCCTGCGCGAAGTGCGGGTCGCCCACATACGCCAAAGCGTCGTCGACCTGCACGGGCAAGTAGAGGGAGCTTCCGACTGTGAGCAGGTTGATGTCGATATTGCCCCCGTGCGAGCCCGGGGGCACGGAGTGCGCCCGGGCATTCCCGCGCACCGCAACGCCCATGATGCCCAGGAAAGGGTTCAGCGGGAACTTCACTACACGGGGTCCGCCGGGCACGAGCGGCAGAGTCCCCATCAGGTCACCATCCCGCTCGTCGACGGTGGCGAACACGCTCACGCTGTCCGGTCCCAGGGGGAATTCCCCGGGGAGAGCCCCTCTCCCGTGTCGGTTGGAGATGATGCCGTACGGCACACGCGGCGTGGCCTCCACGAGCGTCATCTTGAGCACGTCACCCGGCCGTGCCCCACGGATGCCGATGGGTCCGGTCACGACATGCGGCCCGTCGGCAGCCGGGTCACGGTCGTAGTCCGAGCCGGCAAGGGCGACGGCGTCGTCGAGAATCTGGGTCGGGGGCACACCAAACGAGGCGAAGAACGATGCCGGATCGCGGCCCTGGTCCTCATGAATACCCTCATGGGAAATCGTATCGATGGTCACTTCAGTGCCGGAGTCGACCGTGATCACGGCGCCATCCGTTGCACACGGCAGCCGTCCCCAAAGCACGGTATCCGGAGTCGCTGCCAGATAATGCGGCGAGCGGATCGTACCGGTGTTGGGCTGGAGGATGTCTCGCTGTGGCATCGGGTGCCCCTTCGGTGGGTGGTATGGCTGGTCTCCATATGGCTCGCTGAGGCCAACAGTAGCGCGCCTGCAACAGCTCGTCAGACCACCGATATCGCGATTAATGCGACTTTTATGCTTCCCCGTTCACGCGGTGGGAACCCCGAAACAGCCCGGAAATACAACAGAAACCGCAGCGCAAACAGGGCCGACTAGCTTTTTAATTGGTCCAACCAACGGACCAGCCCCGCATGCTCCTGATTGTTCACGCTCAACATTTCTGAGGAAAACAATGAAACTCACCATCCCGGCCCTTGTCGGTGCCACCGTTGTAGCCGTGGTGCTCGCCGGCTGCACCAGCACGCCCGAAGCCACGCCCGAAGCAGGCGTCTCCACGAAGCCAGCCCTGGTCTCCCCGCCGGCGATCGCGAACGCTGGAGTACTGAACGTGTGCACCGCGCTCAGCACCGGCAACCCGCCCACCTACTTCACCGACGCCGACAACACACCGATCGGCGCCGAGATCGAGATGGGCCAGTGGATCGGCGACTACCTCGGTCTCGAGACGACCTTCCTGGACGTTTCGTTCGCCTCGATCATCCCCACCCTGCAGGCCGGCAACTGCGATGTCATCATGTCGTCCCTATACATCAAGCCCGCACGTGCCGAGATTGTGGACTTCGTTCCCTATCTGCTCTCCGGCTCGGCCGTCGCGGTGCCCACCGGCAACCCCAATGACGTCACCGGCATGGATGAGTCGCTCTGCGGCCAATCAATCAGCGCCGCGGTCGGAAAGACCGCGACGCTCGAATCCCAGGACCAGGCACTGCGCTGCGAGACCGACGGCCTGTCGGTGCTCGACGTGATCCAGACCGACCAGACGACCGTCGCGGTGCAGCAGCTGATCAACGGTCAGGTCGATGCCTACGCCGGCGAAACTCCCGTTGTGCTCTATTACCAGAAGCTGCAGCCGGACGCCTTCGAAATGGCGGGCGACCCGTTCGGACTGATCGACGTTGGCGCTGCCGTCACCAAGGGCAACGACGACTTGAGCGACCAGATCTCCGCTGCGTTCCAGAAGATGAACGAGGACGGCACCTACGCCTCGATCCTGGACACCTGGGGACTGACGGACCTCGCTTACAGCTTCGACTGAGCTGACTTCCTGACGCTCGACCCCCAATCGCACGAAGAACCGGGACAACACATGAAATTTGACTGGGATTTTTTCTGGCAGAGCCTGCTTTCACCCAGCGACGCATTTATCGCCGGGCTGTGGATGACCATCAACGTCTCCATCGTTTCGATGGTGCTTGCGCTCGTTCTCGGGCTCGTCATCGCCCTCATGCGGTTGTCCCGGTTCGCACCGGCGCGCTCATTCGCCGTGTTCTATATCTGGATCATCCGCGGCACACCGCTGCTCGTGCTCCTCGTGATCATCTATCTCGGGCTGGCCGCGGCGGGCATCTACCGCTTCGAAGACGCCACGCTGCTGGGAATCACGCTGCGCGGTGCGATCCAGGCCGCGATCATCGGCCTGATGATCAACGAGAGTGCGTACATTTCCGAGATCATCCGAGCGGCCATTCAGGCCGTGGACAAGGGCCAGATGGAAGCGGCTCTGACCCTGGGAATGCATCCGACCAGCGCCATGCGCTGGATCGTGCTGGCCCAGGCCCTGCGCACGATGGTCCCCCCACTCGGAAACATCTTCAACAGCCTGATGAAGAACACCTCACTCCTCAGCATCATCGGCGTCAGCGAGATGTTTCTCATCACGCAGGCGATTAGTTCCGCCACGTTCCGAACCTTTGAGATCTTCATCGTCGTCGCGCTGTATTACCTGCTGCTGACCACAGTCTGGACCGTCATCCAGGATCGCATCGAGGCCGCTCTCGACCGCCAGATCGGCATCCGCACCCCGAATGCGCTCCTCGCCACCTGGAATTCCGTCACGACATCCCGCCCCTGGGCTACCCGAAAGGTTTGAGATGATCTCCGAGTCTCTGCGCACCATCCCGAACCCACGCGCGACGGAACCGATCGTGCCTGACCCGGTCGATGCCGCCCCGATCGTCGTCGCCACCGGCATCAACCGTTCCATCGCAGGCAACCACATCCTCAAGGACATCAGTCTCACCGTCTCCCGAGGTGAGGTCGTGGTGCTGGTCGGTCCGTCCGGCGCCGGCAAGACCACTTTTCTACGCACCATCAACCACCTGGAGAGCATCGACTCCGGAGAAATTCTGGTCAACGGCCACATGGTCGGGTACGTGCGCGGAAAATCTGGTCGACTCGTCGAGAGCAGCGCCCGACGCCTCGCCACGCAACGCCGGGACATCGGCTTCGTCTTTCAGCACTTCAACTTGTTCCCCCATATGACCGTGCTGGAGAATATCTGGCACGCTCCGGTTCGAGTGAAAAACGTGCCCAAAGCGGAGGCCGTGCTGCAGGCACAACAGCTACTGGCGCGCGTGGGCCTGGCCGATAAGGGCGCGCAACACCCGAGCCAGCTCTCCGGAGGACAAAAGCAGCGGGTCGCCATCGCCAGAGCACTGGCCATGAAGCCGCAGCTGCTGCTCTTC
>Ga0307486_1001589_pt1 | contig 17087 bp, 15 predicted proteins | sample CBIW02metaG_FD_203663 | JGI IMG/M metagenome (GOLD analysis project Ga0307486, IMG submission 203663) | Sea-ice brine microbial communities from Beaufort Sea near Barrow, Alaska, United States - CBIW 0.2 | ecosystem: Environmental > Aquatic > Marine > Coastal | place: USA: Alaska | collected... | reverse complement strand
TGATGATCTCGGCGGCCATCAGGGAACGCCAGGCGAAGGCCCAGCCCTGTTTGAGGCCGGAGAAATAGCCCGGCAGGGCGGCGGGCAGCACGACCAGGGTGGCCATCTCGAAGCGTGAGGCCCCGAGCACCGTGCCCACGCGGCGCAGTTGCGGCGGAATCTGGTCGACGCCCGCGACGAGCCCGTTGGCGATCGAGGGCACAGCGCCCATCAGGATGACGAAGTACACGGTGGCGTCGGTGAGGCCGAACCAGATGATGGCGGCGGGCACCCACGCCACGGAGGGAAGCACCTGCAGGCCGGACAGGAGCGGGCCGACGGCCCGTCGCACCGGACGGCATTCGGCGAGCAGCAGCCCGATCGGGGTGCCAAGGACGACGGCGATGAGAAAGCCGAGCCCGCCGCGTTCGAGGCTCGTCGCAACCGCGAGCTGCAGGCGGTCGCTGTTCCAGGAACTGGCCAACGCGGCGAACACGTCGAGCGGACCGGGAATGAGGTCGGGCCTTGGCTTGGTAATGAGAATGTACACCTGCCAGGCCGCGACGAGGCCGATGAGCAGCAGAATGGGCGGTACGACGCCGTCAAGGGTGCGTCGAAAGGTTCCGCGGGGTGCTTCGGGAATCGTCTGCAGCGAATCGAGGCCCGCTTCCAGGCGGCGGAGTTCGTCATGGACGGGGTCGTGCTCTGTGGCCGTTCGGGCGCCCTCGGTGCGGGTGTCAAGCGGCATTGCGGCGGATCTCCTCGCGCAGTTGGTCGGTGATTTCATCGCCCAGGCGGGCGACCTCTGGGGATTCGATGCGGCGTGACCCGGTATCGGTGATGGTCCACTCGTTGGCGATGCGGCCGGGGCGGGACGACATTAACAGGATGCGCTGCCCCAGTCGGGCGGCCTCCCGCACGTTGTGGGTGACGAACACGATGGTGCGGCCGGTCTGGCGCCAGACGCGTTCCAGCTCTTCGTGCAGCAGGTCGCGGGTAATGGCGTCGAGCGCGGCGAAGGGTTCGTCCATCAGCAGCACCTTGCGGTCCTGCGCGAGCGAGCGGGCCAGCGCAACGCGCTGCCGCATGCCGCCGGAGAGTTCATGCGGGCGTTTGTCGACGGCATCGGCCAGGTTGACCAGGTTGAGCAGCTCAAGGGCCTCGGCGCGGCGGTCCTTGCGCGGCACCCCGCGAAGTTTCAGGGCAAGCTCCACATTGCGGCTGGCGGTCAGCCACGGGAACAGGGCCGCATCCTGGAACATGACGGCAGCCTTGCCGCTCGCCACGGTGACGGCGCCCTCGGTCGGTTTCTCCAGGCCGGCGATGATGTTCAGCAGCGTGGACTTGCCGCATCCGCTCGCTCCGAGCAGGCAGACAAACTGTCCGGCCTCGATCGAGAGGTTGATGTCGTCGAGCACGAGCGGCCCGGTGCCATAGCGCTTACCGAGGCCGTTGATGGTGATCGCCGTCGATCCGGCATTCGGCTCTTCGATCGGCGCCGTCGGCACCGGCGCGGTCACGACGGACGCTGCGGGGGAGGTCACGGTGACACATCCGACCCGGCACCGGAACCGTCGCGGGCGCGGGTGGGCTCGCCGGGGGCGGTGACGATGCCGGCGGCGAGGGTCGCTCCGTCCTGCGGGTGAATCACGAGGAACGCGCCGGAGCGGCGATTCTGCGCGTAACGTTCCACCGGCAGGTCGCGCGACAAGCGGATGCTGGCCTGCCCGATGTCGTTCACGGCCAGACCGGTGGTCGGTTCGACGCCGAGCGTCGTGAGGTCGAGCCGGCCACTGACCTGGCTGATCAGGGCCTGCACGACGGTCGTGCCGAACTTCACGAGCACGCGGGCGCCCGGTGCCAGCGGACGCGGGTCGAGCCAGAACAGGTCTGCTTCGAGGCTGCGGGTGACCGTCGGCAGGGTGCCTGCGGCAGCGATCACGGCGCCGCGGGCAATGTCAAGGTCGTCGGCCAGGCGCAGCGCGATCGACTGCGGCGCAAAGGCCGTCTCGAGCGCCGCGCCGGCGAAGTCGATACCGGTGACGGTACTGGTGCCGCCGCCGGGTTCCACGCTCACAGCGTCGCCGACCTTGATGCTGCCGCTCGCGACCTGCCCGGCGTAGGCCCGATAGTCGCGGTAGGAATCGGCGAGTTCGGGGGCGACGACGACCGCGCCCTGCGGCCGCAGCACGAGCTGCACCGGCAGGCGGAACGACTCGGTGGCGCGGCCCGACTCGTCGTGATCGTCTATGACGGTGAGGGTTTCGAGTAGTTCGAGCAGGCTCGGCCCGGCGTACCATGGCGTGCGCTCCGAACGGTCAACGACGTTGTCGCCGACCAGGGCCGAGACGGGGATCAGGTGGACGTCGCCGCTGTTGCCTGAGCCGATGCCGAGTTCGGCGGTGACCAGGCGAACGGATGCCTCCACCGCCCGGTAGGCGGCCTCGTCGTAGTTCAGCAGGTCAATCTTGTTGACCGCCACGATCACGTGCGGCACGCGCAGGAGCGCGACGACGCTGAGGTGCCGACGGGTCTGCTCCAATACACCCTTGCGGGCGTCGATGAGCATGATGACGGCATCCGCTGTGGTGGCGCCGGTGACCATGTTGCGGGTGTACTGCACGTGGCCGGGGCAGTCGGCGAGGATGAACGAGCGGGCGGGCGTCGCGAAGTAGCGGTAGGCCACGTCGATGGTGATGCCCTGTTCGCGTTCGGCGCGCAAGCCGTCGGTCAGCAGGGCGAAGTCGATGCCGCCGTTCTCGCCGCCGAAGCCGCGTTCGGTCGAGGTGCGGGTGACGGCTTCGAGCTGGTCGGCGAGGATCGCCTTGGAATCGTGCAGCAGGCGGCCAACGAGGGTGGATTTGCCGTCGTCGACCGAGCCGGCTGTCGCGAAGCGAAACAGGGTGCCTTCGGGGGCGGCGACGGCTGATTCCACGTCGAGGTTCTGGGTGTCGATGGTGAGTGTCATGCGCTTATTCCGTTCCCAATCCGCCGGCCGAGACCGGTTCTTCTTTGTGCTTCGTCAGTACGGCGTTGAGCAGTGCCACGTTGAACAGACCGTCCAAGTCGCCGTCCTTGCCGATGCCGGCCTTGACCGCTTCGGCGAGCAAGACCGGAAAGGTCGAGGCCAGCGGGTCGACATTGAACTTCACTTGGGTCAGGGCCCGGGCCAGAACATCGTCGGCGAGGGCCTTGCCGGTGTCGGCTGTGAGCTTTGCGTTGATGGCGGTCGCGGCATCCGCAGGATTCTGGGTGAGCCAGTCAACGGCGGTGACGTGCCCCTCGAGCAGGGCGCTCACCGTCTCGGGATGCTCCTCGAGAAAGGCCTTGCGCACGAGTAGCACGGTGGTGGGAAAGTCGCCGTTGTCCCACTGGGAGGCTTCATTCACGAGCACGTGGCCGCCGGCCTCGAGCACGAGTCGGGAAACCCAGGGTTCGGGCAACCAGGCACCGTCGATCTTGCCGCTCTTAAACAGGGTCAGCGTCTGCGCGTTCTCGGTCGGGGACACGGTGACGTCACCGCCGCCGGTCGTGCTGGTTCTATAACCCTCATCGCCGAGCCAGGAGCGCAGGGCGACATCCTGGGTGTTTCCCAGCTGCGGGGTAGCGAGGAGGGTGCCGGCCAGGTCAGCCGGGCTGTCGATGCCGTCCTGGACGACGAGCGCCGCACCCCCGCTGGCGGCTCCGGCCACGATGACGGCCGACTGGCCGCCGCTCTGAATGAAGGTGTTCACCGCCGGGCTCGGGCCGATGTAAGCGGCGTCGATGGCGCCGGCGCTGAGTGCCTCAACGGCGGCCGGGCCGGCGTTGAAGATCTGGGTGCTGAGCTTGGTGTCGCCGAGGGCGTCTTCGAAGAAGCCGTCCTGCAGCCCGATGAGGGCGGCGGCATGGGTGACGTTGTCGAAGTAGCCGAGCCGCAGTTCGGCCGCTGGACCCTGGTCCGTGGCGGGCTCGGTGGTGGCCGTGGCGGCGCATCCGCTCAAAAGAAGGGTGGTTCCGAGCATGAGGGCGCCCAGACCGAGCGATTTCTTCATTAGAAATATCCTTCCTTCTTGCGGTCTTCCATGGCGGCCTCTGAAATGCGGTCGTCGGCGCGGGTCGCGCCGCGTTCGGTGATGGTGGAAACGCCGACCTCGCGCACGACATCGGCGACGGATGCCGCAGTGGAGTCGACTGCGCCGGTGCAGCTCATGTCGCCCACCGTGCGGTACCGCACCGTGCGTGTTTCGACGGTTTCGTCGGCGCGGGGCAGGCTGACCGGGCTGACCGCACGCCACATGTTGTCGCGGCGGTAGACCTCACGCTGGTGGGCGTAGTACAGCGGGGGCAGCTCGATGTTTTCGCGTTCGATGTAGCGCCAGACGTTGAGTTCGGTCCAGTTGCTGATCGGGAAGGCGCGCACGTGCTGACCGACGGTGTGGCGGCCATTGTAGAGGTTCCACAGTTCGGGGCGCTGGTTGCGCGGGTCCCACTGGCCGAATTCATCGCGCAGCGAGAGGATGCGCTCCTTGGCACGGGCCTTGTCTTCGTCGCGGCGGGCACCACCGAACACGGCGTCGTGCCGGCCGGCGGCGATCGCATCGAGCAGCGGCAGGGTCTGCAGCGGATTGCGGGTGCCGTCGGCGCGTTCAACCAGACGGCCGTCGCCGATGTAGTCGTCGACCTTGGCGACCGTAAGACGCACTTCATGCGCGGCAACGGTCTTGTCGCGAAACTCGAGTACCTCGGGAAAGTTGTGGCCGGTGTCCACGTGCAGCAGCGTGAATGGAATCTTGCCCGGCCAGAACGCCTTCGCGGCGAGGTGCAGCACCACGACGGAGTCCTTGCCACCACTGAACATGAGCACGGGGCGTTCGAACTCGGCAACCACCTCGCGAATGATGTGGATCGCTTCGCTCTCGAGCACGTCGAGTTCGGAGAGGCGGTGGGCTGTGGAGGTACTCATAGGTGGAGCCCGCATTCTGTCTTCTCGAGGGTGGCCCAGCGGCCGGAACGGGGATCGGCGCCCGCCGCGACGGGCTGGGTGCACGGGGCACAGCCGATGGAGGGGTAGCCCTGGGAGAGCAGCACGTTCACCGGAACGTGATTCTCGGTGGCGTAGTCCATGAGCTCCTCGTAGCTCCAGGCGGCGACCGGGTTGACTTTGACCAGTCCGTTGCGTTCGTCCCAGGTGACCAGGGGCGTGTTGGCGCGGGTGGGGGCTTCGTCGCGGCGCACCCCGGTGAACCACAGTTCGTAACCGCCGAGCGAACGCTGCAACGGTTCGACCTTGCGCATGGCGCAGCAGGAGTTGGGGTCGCGGGCAAACAGCTCAGCGCCGTGCAGGGCGTCCTGCTCCGGCACGGTAGTGAGCGGCAGTACGTCGACGACCGTCACCGGCAGGGCGGCGGCGACGGCGTCGCGGGTCTCGTAGGTTTCCTTGAAGTGATAGCCGGTGTCGAGAAAGAGTACGTCGACGCCGGGCAGCTGCTGCGACACGATCTCGGGGAGCACCGCGTCGGCCATGGAGCAGGCGACGGCGACACTGTCGGCGCCGAAGTTGCGCGCGACCCAGGCGACGACCTCAGCGGCGGTGGCTTCGCGGCCGTTGGCTGCTGCGGCCGCTTTGAGTTCGGCTGAGCCTGCTTCGGCGAGGGCCTGCAGCTCGGCGGCGGGCCGGCGCGGCGGCAGCTGGCGAGTAGGGGCAGCGGATGCGGCAACCCGTTTGACGACATTCAGGTTGATGGCGCTCACTTCAGGTCCTCCTCGTCGGCGCGGTGCGCCCACTGGGCAAAGGTTTCGTCGTCGGTGCGGGCGGCCAGAAAGCGCAGTACGAGACTCTCGACATAGTCGGCGAGGTTCTCGGCGGTCACCTTGAGGCCACGAACGGTGCGGCCGAGGCCGGCCTCGTCGCGATCCGCCGAGACGAGGCCACCGCCGAGGTGCACCTGAAATCCGGGGGTGGATCCGCCGTTGCCATCCGGCAGCAGCTGGCCCTTCAGCCCGATGTCAGCGGTCTGAATGCGGGCGCAGGAGTTGGGGCATCCGTTCACATGAAGGCTGATCGCGTGGGGGGCGTCGATGCCGGCGAGCCGCTTCTCCAACTCGAGGATGGCATCCGTTGCGGTCTGCTTGGTCTCGACGATGGCGAGCTTGCAGAATTCGATGCCGGTGCAGGCGATGGTCCCGCGACGGAACAGGCTCGGCCGGGCCGACAGACCGATCTCATCGAGCGCAATGATGAGGGGTTCGACGTGTTCTTCGGCGATGTCGAGCACGACGAGCTTCTGGTGCGGAGTCGTGCGCAGCCGGCTCGAACCGTGGGCTTCCAGCAGGTCGGCGAGCTTGGTCAGGGTCTGGCCGGAGATGCGGCCGACGAAGGGGGCGAGGCCGATGTAGAAGCGGCCGTCCTTCTGCTTGTGCACGCCAATGTGGTCGCCCTGCGTTTTCGGACGCGGTGCGGCGGGGCCGTCTGGCAGGGTGTAGCCGAGATATTCGTCTTCGAGAATGCGACGGAACTTGTCGGTGCCCCACTCTGCGAGCAGAAACTTGAGCCGGGCCTTGCCGCGCAGGCGGCGGTAGCCGTAGTCCCGGAAGATGGAGACGACGCCGCGCCAGACCTCGGACACCTGGTCGGGGGCGACGAACGCTCCGAGGCGTTCGGCCAGGCGTGGCGTGGTGCTGAGCGCGCCGCCGACCCAGAGGTCGTAGCCGATTCCGAGTTCGGGATGCTCGACGGCCACGAGGCCGATGTCATTGATTTCGTGCACGACGTCCTGGCTGGGGTGGCCGGTGATCGCGGTCTTAAACTTGCGCGGCAGGTTCGCGAATTCGTCGGTGCCGAGATACTTGCGGGCGAGTTCGTTGATCGACTCGGTCGGGTCGATGAGTTCGTCGGCGGCGATGCCGGCCACGGGGGAGCCGAGGAACACGCGCGGCACGTCACCGCAGGCCTGGGTGGTTTCGAGGCCGACGGCTTCGAGTCGGCGCCAGATTTCGGGCATGTCCTCGATCTGGATCCAGTGCAGCTGAATGTTTTGGCGGTCGGTCAGGTCGGCGGTGTCGCGGCCGAAGTCGCGGGAGACCTCGCCGATGACGCGGGCTTGTTCCGTGGTCAACTGGCCGCCGTCGATGCGTACGCGCAGCATGAAGTAGCGGTCTTCGAGCTCTTCCGGTTCGAGCGTCGCGGTCTTGCCGCCGTCGATGCCGGGCTTGCGTTGCGTGTAGAGACCCCACCAACGAAAACGGCCGTGCAGGTCGGTGCCGTCGATGGAGTCGAAGCCCTGCTTGGAGTAAATCTGCTCGATGCGGCCGCGCACGGCGAGTCCGTTGTCGACCTGTTTCCAGACCTCGTTGCCGTTGAGCGGTTCGGTGCCGTCGATCTTCCACTGGCCGTTCGGGCGCGTCTGCACCCGAGGGGTGCTGGTGGGTGTTGCGGCACTTTCGCTGAGTTTCGGTGACACGGTTAGCTCCTTCGATCTCGACCGCAGCACGTGGACGTGCGCCGGGCGTTGAAGAAACGTATCGACTTCATCGCTTGCGGCGCTCGCAGAGGGTAACGCCCGGTCACGAGAGGTAGCACGGCGTCACAATGCGACGCGGGACGAGGCTGGGGTTAGTCTCGCGGGGCATGATGCTGGGGTCGCCTCGCCCCCGTAGGCTAGAGACATGGCTGAACGCACCCCCTGGTCCCTTTCCGGCGCACTGCGCGGAATGTTCGCGAAGAAGACCATCGACGCCGACACCTGGGACGACCTTGAGGACGCCCTGCTTCAGGCGGACTTCGGGCCCACCGTCACCGAGGTCGTCATCGCCGACCTCCGCGCCAAAGTGGCCAAATACAACACGACGGACCCAACCGACCTCCAGCGGATGCTCCGCGAGGGCATCGAAGAGCGTCTATCCGTTCTGGATTCCACCCTCACACTGTCTGAACGACCGGCCGTCGTGCTGGTTGTGGGAGTCAATGGTGTCGGTAAAACCACCACGATCGGCAAATTCGCTAAGTTTTTGCACACCTACGGCCGCAGTGTGGTGATCGGTGCCGCCGATACTTTCCGTGCCGGTGCCGTCGAGCAGCTTGCCACCTGGGCCGACCGCGCTGGGGCGCAGATCGTGAAGCCGCAGATGACCGGCCAGGATCCGGCATCCGTCGCCTTTCAAACCGTCGAGAAGGCGAAGAACGAGGGCATCGAAATTGTTCTCATCGACACCGCGGGCCGACTGCAGACCAAGGGCGGCCTCATGGACGAGCTCACCAAGATTCGTCGCGTAGTTGAGAAGCAGGGGCCCATTGCCGAGGTGTTGCTCGTGCTCGACGCGACAACGGGCCAGAACGGATTAGCTCAGGCCGAGGCCTTTATTGAACACGCCGGGGTTACCGGCCTCGTTTTGACCAAACTGGACGGCTCCGCCCGGGGTGGCTTTGTGCTGGCCGTGCAGGAAAAGACCGGTATACCCATAAAGCTGGTGGGGCAGGGGGAGGGAATCAACGACCTCACCGGCTTTACCCCGCACGTGTTTGCGCAGAAACTCGTCGGCTAGACGGCCATCGAGACATTTTAAAAAGAGTGAGGGCAGCATGAGCATTGAACACGATTTCTTCGGAATTCTTGGCGACGAAGACGAGGGTGAGGTGTACTGGTCTGAATCGGCCGAACTCGGCGACCAGAGCGTGGAAATCGACCTCAACTCACCCGACGAAAACGCGGTCACCGCCGAGTCCCTCGACATCGCTGCCGCGATGATCAGTTCAATCGAAGACCTCGACTCGCAGGTGCGGGAATCCCTCGTTGCCGATTTGTCGGCCGAGGTGTCGGTGACCAGCCAGTACATCGCCGAGCAACTCGACGAGATGGATGCCGAGGCTATCGAAGATGCCATCATTTGGGACTCGGGAGACCAGCAGATTGATTTTTTGCGTTCGCTGCGCCTGCAGCGAATCGGCTTTCACCCGCACCACAATGGCAGTGAGGCGCACTTCGCGGTACTCGAATACGCCATCAGTCCCGACGACACCGACGGCCTGCTGGTCGTCACCATCGACGTGCACGGCGATACCGTCCAGGTAGCCCTCGACAGCTAGCCTGCCCCCGCCTTACTCACCGGGCCCGGGCCCGGAAACCGGGCCCATGATCTATCGTGGGCCCCCTTCCATAAGGTGGGCCCAGCGCCCACCGGGCACGGCCGGGCCGGCAACGCGCTACCCGAGGTGTGGAGCGTTCGGGGTGCCGAGCAGGTCTTCCCGGCTCAGTCTCACCAAAAAGAATGACAGTGGCGCGGCTGCGAAGATGATGATTGCGGCCCAGAGAAAGGCGGACTGGTATCCGCTGACCAGCGCCGCAACTTGAACAGCCTCCGTGGGTACCTTGTCGAAGAGGTAGGAACTCATTGCGGCGGTGTACAACGCCGTGAACAGGGCCGTCCCGAGGGATCCACCGATTTGCTGCATAGCGGTCACGGCGGCGCTCGCTGCCCCCGCGTCATGCTCGGAGATGCCGAACAGGGCCACATTCTGCAGCGGCACAAAAATCATGGCGAGTCCGATGCCGAGCAGAATCAACCCGGGCAACACCTCCACGGCATAGTTGCCGGTGGCCGTGATGCTGGTCAGCCATAGCAAACCGGCGGCTCCCACAACAGGCCCAACGGTCATCGGTATACGCACGCCGGTACGAGCGAGAAACTTCGACAGAACGCCCGCGCCAATAATGATGGTCACGGTCATGGGCAGTGACGCCAGCCCAGACTGGATCGGGGTGTAGTGCAGCACGATCTGAAAATAGAACGTGAGGAACAAGAGCCCGCCGAGCAGGGCAGCGCCCGACAGCAGCGCGGTGAGAAAGGCCCCGCTCCGCACGCGACTGGCTAGAATTCGAAGCGGGAGCAGCGGATGATTCGAGCGGTTCTCGACCCAAACAAACAGTGCCAGCAACATCAGTCCAAGCGGCAGGAAAACCAGTACGGGCCAGGTGTCCCAGCCGTTCTCAGCCTGCGCAAAGCCAAAGACCAGCGACCCGAGCCCGAGGGCAACGATGAGGGCACCGGGCACGTCGTACCGAGTGTTGCCGTGGGCTTTACTTTCGGAAATGATCGGAATAGCGGCCGCAATCGCCACAATGGCGATTGGAACGTTTACATAGAGGCACCAGCGCCAACTAGCATATTCCGTCAGTACCCCACCGAGAATTAGGCCAACGGCCGCGCCGCCACCGGCAATCGCGCCGTACACAGCGAAAGCCTTGATGCGGTCCTTGCCTCCCGGAAAATTGACGGTGAGCAGGGCGAGCGAGGCCGGTGCGAGCAGGGCCGCGAAGAGCCCCTGTAGGCCACGGGCTGCCAGCAATTCCCAGGTACTTTGCGAAGCGCCCCCGAGAGCGGAGGCAATGGCGAAGCCGGCCATGCCCACGATGAAAGACCGCTTTCGGCCCCAGAAATCCGCGATTCGACCGCCCAGCAGCAGCAAGGCGCCGAACACGAGCGAGTACAGGGTCACGACCCAGGTACGATCACCATCGCTCATACCGAGGGCGGTCTGCGCCTGGGGGAGCGCAATATTCACGATGGTGCTGTCGAGCACGACGGTGAGCTGGGCGAGCGCCACAATCGCCAGAAGTAACCAGCGGCGCGGGTTGGTCGATATGTTCGGTAACGAAGGGGATGCTGCGCCCGCCAACTCCGGCGGCGTGGTGTCGGCGGAATCGGCACTGGTGTTGTTGATCGGCATAACGACGACGATACCGTGTAACCGAACGAACTCGTTCGGTTACAGGGGCATTTAGGTATAGTCACGGTATGGCACGCGATGGCGCAGACCCCCACACCCGCATTCTCCTGGCCGCACGCGCTGAATTTGCGGCTCATGGCCTGGCCGGGGCACGCATTGATCGCATTGCCCAGTCGGCCCAGGCCAGCAAGGAAAGGCTCTATGCGTACTACAGCGACAAGGAACAGCTCTTCCTTGAAGTGCTGGAGCTCAATTTACGAGAGTTTGCCAGCAGCGCTGTCTTAACCGACCATGACGTGCCGGCCTTTGCTGGCGCGCTGTTTGACCACTCCGTTGTGCATGCCGATCACCTGCGCATGATCGACTGGGCCAGGCTGGAAACCGATGGTACCTGGCAGTACGCCCTTGACGTCATGATGGGCTATCGCGACGAACAGGTGCGGCGCATCCGTTTGGCGCAGGAGGCTGGGCGGGTCGACGCGGCGTGGCATCCGGTGGCCCTGATGACCCTCATTTTTGGTATTGCGTCGGCCTGGGTGCACGAACCCGGGGCGGGCTTAGCGCTCGGTGCAGCGGTGGAGTCGGCGGTGATCGCCGACCGCCGCTCTAACGTCATTCGAGCGGTTGAACGTTTGATTAAGCCCTCGGCACCCGGCCCGATAAACTAGGCCCATCATGGCTACTTTTGGAAACCTCTCAGATCGTCTTGCCGAGACGTTTAAAAACCTGCGTACGAAGGGCAAGCTCAGTGCCGCGGATGTCGATGGCACCGTTCGCGAGATTCGCCGCGCGCTGCTCGACGCCGACGTTGCCCTCGAAGTCGTCAAGGACTTTACCGGCAGGGTACGGGAGCGTGCCCTCGGCGACGAGGTCAGCAAGGCGCTGAACCCGGCCCAGCAGGTGGTGCAGATCGTCAACGACGAGCTCATCACTATTCTCGGTGGCCAGCAGCGCCGGCTGGAGTTCGCAAAAAAGCCCCCGACCATCATCATGCTCGCGGGCCTGCAGGGTGCCGGTAAGACCACCCTCGCCGGCAAGCTGGCCAAATGGCTCGTGAAAGACGGTCACACTCCGCTTCTCGTTGCCGCTGACCTGCAGCGCCCCAACGCGGTCACCCAGCTTGAGGTTGTCGCCAAGCAGGCTGGCGTTGCGGTGTACGCGCCCGAGCCCGGCAATGGCGTGGGCGACCCGGTCAAGGTGGCCCGCGATGGCGTGAAGTATGCCCTTCAGAAGGTGCACGATGTGGTCATCGTCGACACCGCTGGGCGCCTCGGTGTTGATGCCGAACTCATGAAGCAGGCCGCCAATATTCGCAAGGCCATCAACCCCGACGAGGTGCTTTTCGTCATCGACGCCATGATCGGCCAGGACGCCGTCGCCACGGCAAAGGCGTTCCAGGACGGCGTGGACTTCACCGGCGTCGTGCTCACCAAACTTGACGGCGACGCCCGCGGTGGCGCCGCGCTGTCGGTTGCCAGCCTCACAGGACGCCCGATCATGTTCGCCTCCACCGGGGAAGGGCTGGATGACTTTGAACCCTTCCACCCCGACCGCATGGCGGGCCGCATCCTCGACCTTGGTGACATCCTCACCCTGATCGAGCAAGCTCAGGGTGCGTTCGACGAAGATGAAGCCCGCAAGGTCGCCGAAAAGTTCGCGACTGACACGTTCACCCTCGACGACTTTCTCGGCCAGATGCAGCAACTGCGCAACATGGGCTCGATCAAGAAGATGATGAGCATGCTGCCCGGTGCTGGCGCCATGAAGCAGCAGCTCGAAAACTTCGATGAGGGCGAGATCGTGCGCACCGAGGCGATCATCCAGTCGATGACCAAGCTCGAGCGCACGACTCCCAAGCTTCTGAATGGATCTCGTCGACTGCGTATCGCCAGGGGCTCCGGCTCAAGCGTCAGCGAGGTTAACGCCCTGGTACAGCGGTTCGAGCAGGCCGCCAAGATGATGAAGACCGTCGCCAAGGGCGGCATGCCCAACATTCCCGGCATGGGTCCGATCCCCGGCGCCGGCTATGGCGGCAAGTCCAAACAGGCAGCCAAGAAGAAGGGCTCCAAGTCGGGCAACCCCGCCAAACGGGCTGCCGAGAACGCCGCGATCGCCGCCGGAACGAAGCCGGGGGGTGCCAGCACCCCGGCGGATGCCAGCGGAAGCGGCTTCGGCGTTGGCTCCGGTGCCCAGCCCGGCAAGGGCAAGGCCGGCGGTCCAAGCGAAGACGAAATGGCCGCCCTGCAAAAAATGCTCGGCCGCTGACCACGCAGGTTCCGGGCCCGGGCCCGGGCCCACCTTAGGAAACCGGGCCCACGTTAGGGAGCTGAGCACACCTTGGGGAGCTAGGCGCGCCGTTAGGGGGCCGGGCCCACCTTAGGGAGCTGGGCCCACGATAGATCATGGGCCCAGTTTCCGGGCCCGGGCCCGGTCGAAGAGAGCAGGCAGCGCTTAGTCGCGGGAGGCCGGTGCTGGGAACCCGCTCACAGTTGTGTGTCGCCGGTCGCCGGCTGCCCCGGGGGCGGTCGTAGGCTAGCCGTATGAACTCAACGACGAACCGTAAGGTGCGCCTCGGCGTGCAGATCGCCCCGCAGCACGCCGAGTACTCCGTAATTCGTAACACCCTCGCCGAAGTGGAGTCCCGGGGCGCAGACATCGCCTTCAACTGGGATCATTTCTTCCCGCTCACCGGTGAGCCCGACGGCCTGCACTTTGAATCCTGGACCATCCTTGCCGCTTGGGCGGAGCAGACCACGACCATAGAGTTCGGCGCCCTGGTCAATTGCAATAGCTACCGTAATGCCGACCTGCAAGCGGATATGGCACGTACGATCGACCACATCAGCGGTGGGCGCTTCATCTTTGGCACCGGAGCCGGCTGGTTCGAGCGCGACTATCAGGAATACGGCTACGAATTTGGCACGGCAGGAAGCCGACTAAACGCCCTGTCTGAGAGCATGAGTCGCATCGAGGAGCGCTGGACCAAACTCAATCCGCCGCCCACCCGCGATATACCCGTGCTCATCGGTGGCGGCGGCGAGAAGAAAACCCTGCGTATCGTGGCCCAGCACGCCGACATTTGGCATTCGTTTTCGAACCCCGAGGTTCTGGAGCACAAGCTTGGAGTTCTCGGTGCTTGGTGCGACGAGGTGGGTCGAGACCTGCAGGAGATTGAAATCTCCACCGAGCTGCGCGGACGAACCGTTGCCGATGCCGACGCCCTCTACGATCTCGGCACCCGCCTGTTCACGGTCGGCATCTCCGGTCCCGACTACGACCTTGGTCCCGCCACCGACTGGCTCGCGTGGCGCGACAGCAAGAACGCCTGAGACCGCCGGCGCCGCATTCCCGGCCCCCGTTGCCGATCCGCGCTCCCGCCATACATGCAGCGGCCACCGGTTTAGGGGGCGCTAGCACCTCGAACGAGGGTCGCGCACGGCGGCTGCCGCAGCGGTTAGCGGCCGAGGCCCGCCGCGAGCTCGTGGCTGAGAGCCGCAACGACCGCCGGTAGGCTGCCGCCATTCTCTGCAGCGACGGCGAGTTGACGCTGGTAGCTGCCGCCGTCGTCGATGATCCGGTGCAGGCCGAGCAGTTCAGTCAAACATTCCAGTCGCTCAGCGATCGGGATGAGGATTTCTATGAGCCGGCGCACGTCATCCGTCACGAGAGCTTCAGTGCCGGCCGCATCGAGAATGATCTCTGCCTTCAGCCCATAGCGGGCTGCCCGCCACTTGTTCTCACGCACGAACCAGGGTTGCATCCACGGCACCGTGTGGCCTTCATCCAGGCGAGTGGACATCCACTCCACCAGGCACTGGATGAACGCGGCAATAGCCGCCAGCTCAACGGTGGTCGAGACGCCATCGCAGACCCGCACCTCGATTGTTCCCCAGCGTGGCGCCGGGCGGATGTCCCAGCGCACCTCGGTAACATCGTCGATAATGCCGGTTGCTGCCAAGTCGTCAACATAGTGCTCCCACGCCTCCCAGTCGGGCAGGTCCCACGGAAGTCCGGCGGTCGGCAGCTGCTGAAACATGAGCGAGCGGTTGCTTGCATAGCCGGTGTCGACTCCCGCCCAAAACGGACTCGAGGCGCTGAGGGCCTGCAGGTGTGGAATGTAGGTCAGCAGTGCGTTCATGATGGGAATGACCTTGGCTTTGTCTTCGATGCCCACATGCACATGGATTCCCCAGATCATCATGTTCCGTCCCCACCACTGGGTGCGGTCGAGGAGCTTGTGGTACCGCGGCTTGTCGGTGACGGTCTGGTCAAACCACTGCGCAAAAGGATGCGATCCGCTGCAGATCACGTCCACCTCCCGACCCGCCAGGGCCTCGCGCACCTCGGCGAGTTGGCCCGCAACATCCGCCACCGCGCGGCCCACCGTGTCGTGTACGCCCGACACCAGTTCGACCGTATTCAGCAGCAATTCCCCCGTGATGGTGGCGTGGTCGCTCCCGTCGGCATCGCGCAGGGCGTGAAGTACTTCGTGGGCGATGGACGCCAGGTCGCCAGTGGCGCGATCGACAAGGGCGATCTCCCACTCGATCCCCACGGTGGAGCGGGCAGATCGGGCGAATTCGAGTGGCACGTGCTCTCCTTGGGTGGACTGGTGAATGCCGTAGACGGTCGATTATCGAGTTTCGATTAGCATCGTGTGCGCAATCTCTGACACAATGATTAGTCGTGATCCGTTGTGCCCGACCCTCTATCTCGGTGCAACGTGATCCTATAGAGCTTATGCCGAGTGTGCCCCCACGCTCACGGCCCAAGGTTCGCCAAACAACGCACTAACACTGGAGAATTGTGGCTGTCAAAATCCGTCTGAAGCGCATGGGTAAGATCCGTGCACCGTACTACCGCATTGTCGTTGCCGACGCGCGCACCAAGCGCGACGGTCGTGTCATCGAAGAAATCGGCATCTACCACCCCACGGAAGAGCCCTCGGTTATCGAGGTCAAGTCCGAGCGTGCGCAGTACTGGCTCAGCGTCGGCGCGCAGCCGACCGAGCAGGTTGCTGCTCTCCTCAAGCTCACGGGCGACTGGGGTATCTTCAAGGGTGACAAAGACGCCAAAAGCACCGTCAAGGTGAAAGAAGCCAAGGTCGCTTTCGTCGCCGACGAAAAGAAGAAGCCGGTTCTCAAGCCCAAGGCCGAGAAGCCGGTTGCCAAGGTAGAAGAGGTTGCTGCCGAAGCAACCGACGAGGCGTAACTGTTGCTTGCTCCCGCGCTCGAACATCTCGTCAAGGGGATCGTTGATCACCCGAACGATGTGCACGTTGCAGAAAAGAATTCCGCACGAGGCGAGGTGCTTGAGGTTCGTGTGAACCCTGAGGACCTCGGCCGGGTCATTGGTCGTGCGGGTCGCACCGCCAAGGCTCTGCGCACCCTTGTTGCAGCTCTGGCCGATGGTCGACGCGTTCGCGTTGACGTCGTTGACACCGATTTCTAGAGCGGTGTCCGCTAGCGAGAAGGACCGCACCCACCAACTTCGGGTGGGGCGCCTGACCAAGGCTCACGGTCTCAAGGGAGCAATCAAGCTTGAACTGTTCACGGATGACCCGGGGCGACGCTTCGTCCCGGGCGCCGTGTTCACGCTGCAGGTTCCCACCGGTTCGGCCTGGCACGGCAAGACAATTGAACTCGTTGAGTTGCGCTGGTACAACCAACATGCGGTAGGTTTTTTCAAGAATGTACCGGACCGCTCCACGGCAGAAACACTCGCCAAAGCCATTCTTTGGATTGATGCTGACGTTGCCGAGCAGTCGGATGAAGAAGACGCGTGGTACGACCATCAGCTGGTCGGCCTTGCCGTCATGCGCGACGGCGTGCGCATCGGCACCATTGGTCGCCTGGAGCACATGCCGGCCCAAGATCTCTTGATCGTGAAGACCCCCACGGGTGACATGATGATTCCCTTCGTCAAGGCCATCGTTCCTACTGTCGACGTGAAAAATGGTGTGGTGATCATTACCCCGCCGCCGGGCTTGCTCGAAGAGCTCCCCGACGACCCGGCCGACGCTGTTGCCGAGACCGAGACCGAGACCGAGGCGGCTGCTGACGCCACCCCTGAGACGGTTGCCGTGGCATCCGCTGTCGAAACAGCCCCCGAACGCCCGTAACAGTCAAGCTTCACCTGACGCGGAAGTTACGCCAGTGAGCGGGAGACGAAACTCACGCGCACTGGCGCAGCCGCCGCACAGCGTTCTCATCGGGATTTGTGGCCACTCCCGAACGCCCGCTCACTGGCGTACGTCCCACGCAACATGATGCGCGGTCGCTGAGGCCGAATTCGTGCGATTAGGCGGCGGTATACGCGGCTGCTCGGGTCACCAGATCTTTGGCTTCGGCATCGCCGCTGAAGGCTAGACGCACCACCGTGCCGATCACCAGCACGGCGGGAC
>Ga0307486_1001587_pt1 | contig 17092 bp, 14 predicted proteins | sample CBIW02metaG_FD_203663 | JGI IMG/M metagenome (GOLD analysis project Ga0307486, IMG submission 203663) | Sea-ice brine microbial communities from Beaufort Sea near Barrow, Alaska, United States - CBIW 0.2 | ecosystem: Environmental > Aquatic > Marine > Coastal | place: USA: Alaska | collected... | reverse complement strand
TTTCGCGCACGCCCAACGCGGGCGATGTACTCATGGTGGGTGCCATCGTGGTGTGGAGCCTCTACACGATCGTTGGTCGGAGACTCCCGGTACCCCCGATTACCGCAACGGCCGTGCAGGCTACCTTGGTGGCGCTGCTGCTCGCGCCGTTTGCCCTGCTCGGCGGCGTCACTTGGCCAGCGGATGCCGGGGTCGGCTGGGCCGTGATCTTCATCGCAATATTCCCGTCCATCGGCTCCTATGTGCTCTGGAACGTAGCGCTCACAAGCATTCCGGCGAGCCGGGCAGGACTGTTTCTGAACCTGATCACGGTGTTTACGGTGATTATCGCCGTTGTGCTCGGTGCACAACTGACCCCCGCCCAGATCGTGGGTGGCCTCATCGTGTTTGCCGGCGTTGCACTCAGCACCCTGCGTGTTGGCAAGCCGCCCCCTCGCTCGCCCATCCCGTGCAACCGGGGCGTCCCCGGCAACCGGGGCATTCCGGGCAACCCGGACAACCCGGGCAACGCAGCGCGCGTACCCTAACCCGCGCGCTTTCGGGGCCCAGGCCCGGAAACCGGGCCCAGGCTACAACATGGGCCCGCTTTCGGGGCCCGGGCCCGGTGCCAAAAGAACGGGGCCATTAGGCTCGAAGCATGAGTTCTGAGACGCTTCTGATCAGCCTGCCCGACGCGACCCTGCATGAAGCGGTCGGCGAGCTACCCGATGGAGTTGAGGTCATCGAGTGGGCGCTGGACGGCCCAGCACCTCGCCCATTCTTCGACCTCGTCGTGACTCCCTACATGGGAGCCACCGAACGCCTGGCACATTTGGCGGGCGTCGACGCCCGGCTGGTGCAGAGCCAGTCCATCGGATTCGACGGCGTGGACCGGGCATTACCGGCCGGCCACGTATTCGCCAACGCGGCGAGCGTGCACGAGACCTCCACCGCTGAGCTCACCCTCGCACTCATCCTTGCCTCCCAGCGCGGCATCCCCGACTTCGTGCGCGCCGCAGCCGACGGGGTGTGGGCGCCAGCCCCGCACCCCAGCCTCGCCGACCGCACCGTATTATTGCTCGGTTATGGCGGTGTGGGCCGAGCAATCGAGAGCCGGCTGCTCGCCTTCGAAACCACCGTCATTCGTGTCGCTCGCACGGCCCGCACCGATGAGCACGGTTCCATTCACGGCTTCGAGTCCCTGCCAGCGCTGCTGCCGGAGGCCGATATCGTCGTTATCGGCGTTCCGCTTACCGCGGAAACAACCGACTTGGTCGACGACGCGTTTCTCGGCCGAATGAAAGACGGCAGCCTGCTCGTAAACATTGCCCGCGGGCCCGTCGCCAACACCGAGGCCTTGCTCGCGCACGCCTCGAGCGGCCGCATCCGTCTCGCGCTCGACGTGACCGAGCCGGAGCCCCTACCGGCGGGGCACGCTCTCTTCGCACTGCCGAACGTACTGATTTCACCCCACGTTGGCGGCGCCTCAAGTGCCATGCTGCCCCGCATGGCCAGTCTCGTGCGTCGTCAAATAGAACGGATGCTTCGCGGTGAACCTCCCCTGAACGTCGTCTTCACGAGTTAAACGACGTCTTCACAAACTGCACGGCGTCTTCACAAACTGCACGGTGTACTCACAAACTCGGCGGCGTACTCACAAACGCACGGTCGTACGACAAGCTGAGCGTAGGGGTCCTAGCTCCTCACCCCGCGTGCGCTTCTGGCGCTTATGGCGCTTCTGGTACTTCTGGTACTCCCCCGAGATACTCGCCGAAGAAGGCCTCAATGCGCGTCCAGGCATCCGCCGCGGCCACGGGGTCTGGGCCGGCACCGAGAAAACGGCGAAGAACCGGGCGCAGAAGTCGCGGGCCCGACTCAGCGTCGTTCAAAAATGCATGCCCCGCACCCGGATATTCCCGAACATCGTGCGCGATGCCCAACCGATCAAGAGCGGAGTCCAGAGTGGCCGCTGCCCCTACCAGAGAGCGATCAGCACCACCGAAACTGCCCACGATCGGGCATGCTCCGAGCAGGTGGTCGTCGAGTTCTTTGGGAAGTCGACCGTAGTTGACCGACGAAGCGTCGAAGCCGCGGGTGGCCGTGGCGAGCGCAAAGCCGCCACCCATGCAGAAGCCGATCACACCGATGCGCCCAGTGCAATCGCTGCGCTGGATCAAAAAGTGGCGGGCCGCCTCAATGTCGACGAAAGCGCGGCCCTCACCTGCTGATAGAGCGCGAAAGGTGGCCACCAAACATTTGCGGGTGCCGCCCTCGGTGAAGAGGTCGGGCATCAGCGCCACATAGCCTGCCTCGGCCAGCCGAACGGCCTGGCGGCGCATGACATCGGTAAGGCCGAACGCCTCGTGCACGAGAACAACGCCGGGCCAGGGGCCAGCGCCGCTCGGAATAGCGAGCACGGCTTTCAACCCGACGCTGCCGCCGGGTGCAGCAGGCAGTTGCAGGTCAATAATTTCTGGTGCAGTCATGGTCACTCCCGGGTTGGCAGAAACAGTATCCCGTAATTCCTATGAAGTCGTGTATCCTGTGGTCAGACCACATCCCCTCAGATCCCACCCAGCACACCCCGCGAAAAGAGCGAACCAGTGATCACGACCAGCCCGCGTGCTTGGCAAGTCGTGCTTGACGCGGTCGAACTCGACCTGCTTGAGGGGCGCCTCAGCCCGGGCGATCACCTGCCGCCAGAGCGCACCCTCGCTGCCGACCTGGGCGTTGGCCGGTCCAGCGTGCGCGAGGCCCTGCGCGTGCTTGAGGTGCTCGGTCTCATCCGTACCGCCGTTGGCTCTGGCCCCTCCGCGGGCGCCATCATCGTCGCCCGCCCCGATGGCGCCATGTCCTCGCTGATGCGCTTACAGGTCGCAGCGCAGGGTTTTGAAGTGGCCGACGTGGTCAAAACCCGTTTGATCCTGGAAGGGTCGATAGTTCGCGCCTTAGCCGGGGCCTCTCATACGGCTCCGATTGATCTGGCGGGGCCCGCTCAAATCCTTACCGCCATGGAATGCCAGCCTCTGACCCAGGCAGAGTTTCTCGCTCTCGACACCCAGTTTCACCTCTCCCTCGCCGAGGCCGGCGGAAACCAGGTCGTGACGGCCACCATGGCTGGTCTCCGAAGCGCCATCGAGGGGTACGCGCGGGCCGGCGCGGCGGGCCTCGGGAGCTGGTCGGCAACATCCGCTCGACTCAAGTTGGAGCATCGCGGCATTCTGGCGACCATTCTGGCCGGTGAAGCGGATGCTGCCCACCGCGCCGTGCACGCCCACATCTCGGGGTATTACGCCGAGACTCACCTCACTTTCGCCTCACTGCCCACAACACGATAGGACGACAATGGTTCAACGACGCATCCCCAAAATCAAAGACCTCGCCCCGCTCATGCGGTTCAAAAGCCCAGAGCTCAACGCAAGGAAGCGTCGCCTCGCCGCGGCGCTCACTATCAACGACCTGCGCATCATCGCGAAGAAGCGCACGCCCAAGGCCGCCTTCGACTACACGGAGGGCGCCGCTGAGGCGGAAATCTCGCTGGGTCGAGCCCGGCAGGCCTTTGAGGACATTGAATTTCACCCGTCTATCCTGCGCGACGTGTCGACCGTATCCACCGGATGGGACGTTCTCGGCGCCCCCGTGGCCCAGCCTTTCGGCATAGCCCCCACCGGCTTCACGCGCATGATGCAGACCGAGGGCGAAATTGCCGGAGCGCATTCCGCGGCTCGCGCCGGAATTCCGTTCTCGCTCTCCACCATGGGCACCAGTTCGATCGAAGACGTCAAGGCTGCCAACCCCCACGGGCGCAACTGGTTTCAGCTCTACATGTGGAAAGATCGCGACCGCTCCATGGCACTCGTTGACCGGGCGGCGAAGGCTGGGTACGACACGCTACTGGTCACGGTCGACGTTCCGGTAGCGGGAGCCCGCCTGCGAGACAAACGTAACGGCTTCTCCATTCCACCCGAACTGACCCTAGGCACGGTCGTGAACGCTATTCCGCGCCCGGAATGGTGGATCAACTTTCTCACCACCGAACCGCTGTCATTCGCGAGCCTCGATCGCTCCAGCGGCACCGTTGGCGAGCTCATCGATTCCATGTTCGATCCCAGCGTGACCTTCGAGGACCTGAAATGGATCAAGGCGCAGTGGCCGGGCAAGCTTGTCGTCAAGGGCGTGCAGAACCTTGAGGACGCCAAGCGCCTCGTTGACCTCGGTGTTGACGGCATTACGCTGTCGAACCACGGCGGTCGCCAGCTCGACCGTGCTCCCATTCCATTCCACCTGCTGCCGGACGTCGCCCGTGAGGTTGGCGCCCACACCGAGGTGCACCTTGACACAGGCATCATGTCCGGGGCGGATATCGTTGCTTCCGTCGCCCTCGGGGCGCGCTTCACCATGATCGGACGCGCCTACCTCTACGGCCTGATGGCCGGCGGCGAGGCCGGCGTTGACCGCGCCATTCAGATTCTGTCGGAGCAGATCACCCGCACTATGCGCCTGCTCGGCGTGAACGCTCTGGAAGAGCTGAACCCCGAGCACGTCACCCAGCTCGCCCGGCTGCAGCGGGTCGCCACTCCCCTGGTGGCCGCTGCCGCTGCCGTTCCGACGCGCAAGGCGGCCGTCCGCGTCTAGCGCCCAGCGACAGCGCCCGTTTCTGCCGAGAGTGTCCGCTCCAACGGACGCTCTCGGCAGAAACGGGCGCTGTCGGTACAAGTGGTGCGCCGTGTGCCCTCGGCGGATGCGGCGCGACCGGCGCCTACCGGGCTGCCAGTTCTGCGAGCACGCTGCGCAGTTGCTCCACGGCCCAATCCACGTCTTCTTCCGACGCCACGATGGGCGGAGCGAGGCGAATGGTCGAGCCGTGCGTGTCCTTGGCCAGCAATCCCCGGGCCAGAAGCGCCTCGCAGACCACCCGACCGGGAGCGAGTGATGGATCGATGTCGATTCCAGCCCACAGGCCCACTCCGCGCACGGCGATCACACCGTGGCCAATGAGCTCCTTCAACCCTGCGTGTAAACGCGCACCGAGCTTGACCGCACGCGCCTGATATTCACCGGTAGCCAGCATCTTCACCACGGCCAGCCCCACCGCCGCTGCGAGCGGGTTGCCGCCGAAGGTAGAGCCGTGCTGCCCCGGCTGCAACACCCCGAGCACATCGGTGTTGCCGACGACAGCCGAGACGGGAACGATACCGCCGCCCAGCGCCTTGCCGAGCAGGTACAGGTCGGGGACGACACCGACGAGATCGCAGGCGAAGGTGGCGCCGGTGCGCCCGAGGCCCGACTGAATCTCATCGGCGATGAATAGAACGTTGTGGCGCGTGGTGATAGCGCGCACCGCCGGCAGGTAGTCCGCCGGTGGAACAACGATTCCAGCCTCTCCCTGAATAGGTTCGAGCAGCACGGCCACGGTGTTCTCGTCGATTGCCGCCTCCAGCGCTGCGGCGTCGCCGTAGGGCACAGATCGAAAACCGGGCGTGAACGGACCAAAACCTTCGCGTGCCGACTCGTCGTCGGAGAAGCTGATGAGGGTGGTCGTGCGGCCGTGAAAGTTGCCGGCGGCCACGATAATATTGGCTTGATCGGGGGCGACACCCTTCACGCGATAGCCCCAGGCGCGGGCCACCTTGATGCCGGACTCCACCGCTTCGGCCCCCGTATTCATAGGCAACACCATGTCCTTGCCGGCCAGTTCGGCCAGCGCGGTCACAAAGGGACCGAGCTGGTCGTTGTAAAAAGCCCGACTGGTCAGGGTGATGCGGCCGAGTTGCTCGCGGGCGGCATCGAGCAGCGCCGGGTGGGAGTGCCCGAAGTTGACCGCAGAGTAGGCGGCGAGGCAGTCCAGGTAGCGACGCCCCGCCACATCCGTCACCCAAGCGCCGTCGCCCGAAGCGACAACCACTTGGAGGGGGTGGTAATTATGCGCCGCGTGCGCGCTCTCCTGGGCGATCAGGGCATCGGCGGCAGGTGAAACGGGTGCTGGCGAAACGGATGCGTCGGCTACGGCCGGCGAGTCGGTCAGGTTCGTGGTCATGTCGTACTCCTTCAGGTCATCGTCGTGGCTGGCGTGTTCGCGCCGGTCATGTTCGTACCGGCGTCTTAACGCTGGTCATGTTTGTGGCTGATTTGTTCGCGCTGGCCGTGTCCGCGCTGGCCGTGTCCGCGCTGGCCGTGTTCGCGCTGGCCGTGTTCGCGCTGGTAACGGTGCGGTCTGTCATCGGCGCAGCTCGAGCGTGCAGCACTTGACGCCACCACCGCCGAGAAGCAGTTCGGACAGGTCGACGCCGATCGGGTTGTAGCCGCGGGCGCGCAATTGGCGTTCAAAATCTTTGGCGCGATCCGCAATGACGACGTTGTAGCCGTCGGAGTAAGAGTTGAGGCCCAGGATGGCGGCGTCTTCTTCGGTGACGATAACCGCGTCGGGGTAACGCTCTTGCAATATGACCAAGCTCGGCGCATCGAAGGCGCTCGGCAGATAAGCGATGTTGGTGTCATCAAGCACAGCCACGGCGGTGTCGAGGTGGTAAAAACTCGGGTTGATCAGTCGCAGGGTAATAACCGGGCGATTGGCGATGACGGAGAGTTCGGCGTGGCTGTTGGAATCGCTGCGAAAGCCCGTTCCGGCCAAAATGACGTCCCCGACCAGCAGGAAGTCGCCTTCGCCCTCATTGGTTTCCACCGGCACGCGCACGTCGAAGCCATTGGCGCCGAACCAGTCCATGTAGGCAGGACCCTCGGCTTGCCGCTGCACGTGGGTGAACTTGGCACCGTACGCCTGGTTGTCAATGACGAACCCGCCGTTGGCGGCGTACACCATGTCTGGCAGGCCATCGATAGGATCGATCAGCTGCACGTCGAAGCCGAGGCCGACGTAGATGTCGTGGAGGGTCTGCCACTGCTGAACGGCAAGGGACGTATTGGTGGGCAGGGCCGGATCCATCCACGGATTGATACGGTACACCACGGTGAAAAACTGCGGCTTGCACATGAGAATGGTGCGCGTAGTGGCAGTGCGCGTGGGAACGGCCGCAACTTCGGCGAGAACCGGGGTGGCTGAATCGATCGACATGAGGCTCCTTCAGGGATCCGCGAGTAAGGCCCGCAGAACTCGGGGTGAATGGCGGACCAGGTCGCTCACGAGAGCCCGGCACAACCAACTGGGTCACTCCGGGACGCCTCTCTCAGTCTCACACAGCATGATTCAACGTTTCCCGCTGACTTGCGCAAGAAATCTTCGAGAATACCAGTAGAAACGCAATATTGCGTGAGATCCGCGCTTAGACTCGGCAAATGGACAACCTCGACCACAGCATTCTCGATCTGCTCCGCCAAAACGCGCGCGCCGGCTATGGGGATATTGGCGGGGTTGTGGGGCTGTCGGCATCCGCTGTGAAACGCCGCGTCGACAAGCTGGTGGCCGATAGGGTAATTCGTAGTTTTACCATCCAAGTGGATCCGGCCGTTGACGGTATGAGCACGGAAGCCTACGTTGAGCTGTTCTGCCGGGGCACCGTGGCGCCCGACGAGTTGTTGCGGATTCTCTCTGGTGTACCAGAGGTGGTGGATGCGGGCACCGTCACCGGCAGCGCCGATGCCATGGTGCACATTCGGGCCCGCGACATTCCCGGCTTGGAGGCGGCACTCGAAAAAGTGCGCCTGGCCCCCAACGTTGATCACACCCGCAGCGCCATCGTGCTCTCCCGTTTGATTCACCGCTCCATCGAATAGAACGCGGCCGAGCGGCCTTCAGCGCTCCTTCAACAGCGGCTTCTGGCTCACCGGGGAAACCAGGTGCAGCAGGGTGACCGCTGCGATAGAACCGGCGCAGAGGATGCCGGCCAGCACCACAATCTGAAACCGGCCAGCCTCAAGCGGTGAGGCTCCCCCAAAAATTGCACCGACGAACGCACCGGGCAGGGTAACCAACCCCGTGGTTTTGGTCTGGTCTGTTGAGGGAATCATGGCGAAGTAGACCGCCCGGCGTGCAAGCTCGCTCGTGGACTGACGTCTCGTCGCCCCGAGGGCCAGCCAGCCCTCCACCTCATCCCAGTGTTCATTGACCGCCTCCGAAAACCGCCGCCCGGCAAGCGTCGCAATCGACATGGCATTGCCAATGATGATGCCGCCAATCGCCAGCACGTAGCGGGGGGAAAACTCGATTGACCCGGTCGCAAAGACAATGCTGAGCGTCACGGTCACGCCAAGGCCCATCGACGCCGCTACGCGCACCAGGTGCCGACGGCTGAAACCGATGCGCCGGGTGACCGTGCCAACGGCCGCCGAAAACATGACGAGTAATCCCACTCCCACCCAGAGTGGATCGTTGATAATTCCGCTGAGGATAAGGCTGATCGCAGCTAATTGCAGGGTTCCGCGCAGCAGGGCGAGCGCCGGGGCAAACGGATGCTGGGTGCGAAAGGTACCAAGCACCGTCACCACCACTGAAAGAAGAAGGACGACGCCAATAAGCGTCGGCAGCAGGTCGACGAAATCAAAGGACTGAGCAGTCGAAATCATCATAAAGCGAGACTACCCAGACGACGAGCCGCTCGCTTTTCGCCATGCCTGAATGAACCAGGCCGCGCATCTCGAAGAGAATATCGGGCTGAAGTAGCAAAACATGCCGACAGGAAAGTACCATTGGTATGCTGTTGCAGCATTTGTTGTAGCGAGGCAAAATGCTTGTAACCGCGAACGGAGAGTGACGTGCCCGCTACCTTTCTTACCATTGACCCCCAGTCCAGTACGCCGCCGTTTGAACAGCTGCGCAGCCAAGTGATTGCCGCTGTGAGGTCGGGCGATTTGCCCCACGATACCCGCCTGCCCACCGTGCGCGCCCTCGCCGCCGAGCTTGGCCTGGCCACCAACACCGTTGCCCGCGCCTATCGAGAGCTGGAACGGGACAACGTCATAGAAACGCGCGGTCGCTTCGGTTCTTTTATCGCACCCCAGGGCCAGACTGCGCAACTCAACGCTCAGGCCGCCGCCGACGCGTTCGTCACGCAGATCCAACAGCTCGGCGTGAGCGCGTCCGAGGCCCTCTCCCTCATCTCTGACACCCTGAAGCGCCAGTCCACGACCTAGAAGAACCGGCCTTGCGCCTTTAGTTTGGTATCGCTACTCTGGTACAAAACCTACACAAAAGGAGGGGCTCATGGATCCAGTCATTACGGTCGTGTCAGCCCTGGTTCTTACCGGTTTCGTCATCCGCTTGATTTATAGTTCGCGATCCGAAACGCGCCAACGCAAGCTGCAGGCATACTCTCGGCAGGTCGGGCTCGCCGTGGTTCCCGAAATTGTTTCCGAACTGCGCAAACGAATTTATCGTCGCGAACGATCCGCCATTTTCGGGGCGATGGCCGGGCTCTGTGTCGGAGCAGTGCTGGTGGCTGGGATGGACGGCAGCCGAAGCCCGTGGAGCGGCCTGTTGCTGGGCATCGCGGTGACCGTTGGCACCACGATGGGCTTGCTCGTTATCGATGCTCGCGCAGCTTTTGCTCCCGCTGCCGAAGAGCCGCGAGTGGCACGTGCGGTGAGTCCGGGGTTAGCCGATTACGTCACGAAGCTCGACCGCGCGTTCTCACTGGGCCTGCTCACGCTCGCTACGCTCGGATACATTGTCGTGCTCGGCATAATTGCACTGAATCCGGAGCGCACGTTCGATGAGGTGTCGGTGCGTTCGATCCTCTGGCCCGCCGGTTTGTTGCTGGCCCTCGCTACGGTAGCGACGCTGGTGACCTGGGCGGCAGTCAACGCTTTGCTCGCTCGCGGGCAACCCGCGAGCACGTACGTCGAGCTGGCGTGGAGCGACGCCTTTCGGAGCACTACGCTGCGCAGCCTGGTCTATATTCCGGGAATCATTGCCGCCGTCAGCACCTTCATCGTGTTCCAATCACTCAACTACGCCCTGCAGCAAGCGATGCCCGATTCGGTCGGCGAGGCACTGGCGGGCTCCTTCATCATCATGGGCCCAGCTCTCCTCGTCATTCTCATTGTGTGGACCATTACCAGCGAGCGCAACCGCAGCACGACCCATTACCTGCGCCGGCTCTGGCCCGAAACCGCCAGTGCACTCGACCGCGGTCGACTGGCACGCGGCCGAGGCGCTGTAGGCCGCATTTCCGCTGGCCCGAGCGCTAACGACCCCAGTACCAACGGCCACAGTACCAACAGCCACAGAGCAGATGATTCGCCCGGCGAGGACAGCCGAACAAAGACCCCGGCATGATGCTTCTCGTCGATCCGCGCTCGGCAACACCGCCCTACGAACAACTGCGCGTGCAGGTACTCGCAGCCGTGCATTCGGGCGATTTAGCCGCGGGCGACAAACTGCCCACCGTGCGCAAGCTGGCCCAAGACCTGGGGCTTGCCACCAATACCGTGGCGCGCGCCTACCGCGAGCTTGAGCGCGACGAGGTCATTGAAACTCGTGGCCGCAATGGATCTTTCATCGCTGCGAGCGGCTCCGCCGCCGAGCGGACAGTGCAGGTCGCGGCGGTAGCATTCGCCACCAAGGCACGGCAGCAGGGCGTCAAGCCCGAGGCGGCGCTGGCCTACGCGCGGGCCGCCCTCGGCATTCGCTGATCACCACCGCAAGCACCACGGTCGCGGTCCGAGACTAGCGAAGCGACCGATAGTGGGCGGCCAGGCGCGCGAAACCCTCGTCGAGCGATACCTCGGGGCGCCAATTCAGGTCGGCGCGGGTGCGTCGCTGGTCGAACCAGTGCGCCGTGGAGAGTTGCTCGGCCAAAAACCGGGTCATCGGCGGTTCGTCGATTCCCGGCCGACGACGCCAGATTACCTCGATGAGCGAACCCGCAGCGCGGGCAGTGGATGCCGGCACCCGCCAGGCCGGGGCTGCCACGTTCGCTGCGCGGCAGATTTCGGCGAGAATTTCTGCGACCGGGCGCGGTTCACCGTTGGTAATCACGTAGGACTGCCCGTGCACCCTGTCGGCAGCATCGAGTGCCGCGTGAATGGCGGAGGCCGCATTGTCAATATAGGTCGTATCGATGAGCGCCGCTCCGTGCCCCAGCAGCGGCAGCCGCCCCGACCGAGCGCGGTCGACGATTCGGTCAATCAGCTGCGTATCGCCGGGCCCCCAGACCAGGTGCGGCCGAACGGCGACCACGTTGAAGCCTGAAGAGTCAGCGGCGAGCGCGAGCAGCTCAGCTTGAGCCTTGGTGCGGGCGTAGTCACCGCGAGCGTGGGCGGGGTCGGCCGGCAGCGCATCAGAGCCCATGATGGAGTTACCGGAATGCGCCACCGAGGGTGAGGAAACGTAGACGAACCGAGTAACACCGGCAGAACGTGCCACCCGAAGTGCCCTGCGGGTGCCCTCCACGTTCACCGCCTCGAATTCGGCCGGGTCCCCGGTGAGAGAGACCTTGGCGGCCAGGTGCACCACCGCGTCCACGCCGCTCACCGCGTAGGCCAGGCCCGCGTAGGGCGTATCAGCTTCGGTCGTCACAGAGCCGTGCACGTCTTCGACACCGATCAGGCCGGAGGGTTTGCGCTGAAAGGTGCGCACCGTATGGCCCGCCCGGTGAAGGCTCGTAGCCACGGCGCGGCCCAGAAAACCACTGGCTCCGGTAACCAATACCCTCACGGCTTGACCCAGGGACCACCCGAGAGAATACCGGTGGCCCAGCGCGACAGACGGGCGCGGTCAATCTTGGAATTGTGGCGTATATCTGTGGGTAATGCGCTAACGATAAGAACGGCCGCCACCGGTGACGCGACCGCGGCGCGAACGGCGGCCGCGAGCGAGGCCGGGGCATGTTGAACCCGTCGAACGGGCGGGACAGCTTCAATGACGGCAACCTGCTGCTGCGTGCCGAGCGGCCCGACGCCAACGAAGGCCGCGCGCGCCACCTCCGGCAGCGCTTCGATGCGTTGTTCAGGGCCAACCGGGGTGACCACGCCGTCGGTGGTCACGATGACGTGCGGCATACGTCCCTCGACCCAGAGTCGACCTGCACTATCAAGGTGGCCTACATCACCGGTTCGATGCCAGCGCTCATTGGCAATCGCGCCGCGGCGCGATGCCCGCTCAGTAAGCCACAACCGGTCGTAGTGCTGCTTGACGTGCGGAGCCGAGACCACAATTTCGCCCGTCACGTCCGGCTCCTCCGAGAGCTCACCAACGGATGCCCCACTCACGTCAAGCGCGCTGATCCGAATACGCGTGGTCGCTGTCGCCCGGCCAACGCAGACTCCCCCGGCCTGTCTCCCGGCTGTACCCGGAGCGCCCGGCTGGCCCGGCGCTTCTGTCGTCTCGGCAGTTCCGGCCGCGTCGAGGCTCACCGCCGCGGACCGAATGCCCTCCAGCGTGATGTCGGCCATGAGCAGGCCTTCCGTCATGCCATACGGCGTGTGCGCGGTCGCACCGGGCATGAGGGCGGCTGCCTGGCTGAGCAGGCTTTCAGAGATGGGAGCGCCCGCCGAAAGAAAGCGCTGCACCCCGGCGAGGGCCGAATGGTCTGCGGCCGTAAGCGCATCCTTTGTTGCAACAACGTTTACCAGCGCGGCCGGAGAGAGAAAAACCACGGTCGCGTCGATGGCGGCCACGGCTGCCGCCACCGCGGTAGCCGTTAAGGTTTTCGGCGACGTGACGTCCATATCGGGGGTGACGGAGCGGGCACCAAGGGCAGGGCCGAGCAGGGCAAATGGCGCGAACCCGGCTACGAGACCGGTGCCCACCCCTACTCCGTACTGCAGAAATAGGGCCCGGCTCACGGCGGAGAGCTGCCCATGCGTGTAGACGACGCCTTTGGCCGGGCCGGTCGATCCGGAAGTGAACAGCACGGCAGCCACGTCACTCGGAGCGGGCTCGGCTCCTAGAGAGTCGCCCGCATCAAGTCGACTCTGGCCCAGGCTGATCAGCTCGGCAAGGGTGTGCTCCACTCCCAGCAGGCGAGCTGCGGGGGCCGGGTAACGGGCAGTGGAGATGCGACGTCCCGGCCAACCGAGGCCGCGCGCTGCTATCAGGCCGGGGGCGGCACCAATAATGAAGTCACACCGAGCGCCGCGCACGGCGCGGGTGAGCCCCGGCAGGCCGAGGCCGGCATCCGCTACGACCACGATCGCGCCGATGCGCACGCAGGCGTAGAGCACCGCGGTCAGGTCGGCGCTCGGCGGCACGAGCAGCGAAACTCGGTCTCCGGGCTTCACGCCGATGTGCACCAGGCCAGCGGCGATCTGCCGCACCCGGCGGGAGAGCAGCCGCCAACTGACGGTACGGGGCTCTGGCAGCATGTCCACCAGAGCAATCTCGTCAGAGGCCGCGAGTTCGTCGAGATAGTGCCACAGCGGATGCGTGCCCTCCGCGTCCCAGCCGCGCGCTAAAGAGTTCGTGTCCCCGGGCTCACCGATGGGTGCTGCCACAGCCGGAGCGACAGCGTCGCCGAGCCAGAGCAGCGCGGCTTCGGCATAGTCCACGTCTTCGGCGAGCAGATGGCCAGCGCCTTCGAAGCGGTGCACCCGGGCGTTCGGCAGGCGGTCGACCAGGTCGTGCAGATAACGATCGCCAAATATTGGGTCGCGCGGCCCCCAGAGCAAGAGGGCGGGCACGTCCAGGGCCCGCACGGCCTCGGCAATGCGGTCGAGTTCGGCGCGACTCTCATGAGCACGATCCACGGGAATATCCGCCACAAAACCACCGATGCCCCCACGCCCCGCGCGGGTTCGGTAGGGCGCACGATAGCCGCGCTTCACTTCCGGCGAGAGGGGCGGATGCGCCAAAGCGAGCGTCGTATAGAGAAAGGCGGGCGTCGCTACGGTGGCCGCACCGAGGATGCCACGCCCGAGAGCAAGCCGCAGCGGGGCCGGAATGGGTTCACCCTCGGGTTGATGCACCGCGGTGTTCAGCAGCATGAGTCCGCCCAAAAGTTCGGGGTGATCAACTGCCCAGCCCAGCGACACCACCCCGCCCCAATCGTGGCCGAAGGTCATCACCGGTCCAGACAGTTTCAGGGTGTCGGTGAGATCACCGAGGTCGCTCACCCGTCTTGCGAGCGGGCGAACCGCACCCGCTGTGTGGCGTTCGGTTCGAGCGGAAAATCCCATGTCAAGCTGGTCAACGGCGATGACGCGCCAGGCTGGCGCGCCCGCTGCCGCAGCATCCGTCGCCGCCGACAACAGATCGCGCCAGAGGTAGGACCACGTGGGGTTGCCGTGCACACACAGGATGGTTCCCACCGGGGTCACCCCGAGCGCATCGAGTTTCGGGCCGTTGTCAAGCAGGTGCCAGCCGTGCATCACCCCGGCAGATCCACTCTCAACAACATCGACCAGTCGCGACCACTCTGGGTCGAGGCCCGCAAGGCCCGCCGGCGGTAGCGTGGCCGCAGCTTCGGGAGTAGCGGGAAGACGGCGAAGGGCTGGCGACGTGGTCACCAGACCAGTTCCATCATGGCGGTGTTGAGGCCGGAGCCGACTCCCATGAGCAGCACTCGATTGCCCGGGATAAGTTTTGCGGCTTCCTGCGAGAGCGTGATGGGAATCGAGGCCGGACCAACGTTACCGAGGGTGGGATAGGTGCGCGGCACGCGGGTGTTGTCCATGCCGGTGGCCTTGACGATGGCGTTGGTGTGCACATCGGAGACCTGGTGCACGATGTAACGGTCCATGTTCGACCAGCTCCAGTCGCGTTTGGCTTCGGTCCAGGCCGACACGACCAATTCCATGCCTCCCTTGAGGAGCGCTTTGGCATCGGTGAACATGCCGTCGACGCTGCCCACGCATAAGCCGTTGAACTGCGTGGCCGCCCGGGTGACCCCGCCAAGGATACGATGTCCGCCGGGGTGGGCATCTGCTGGACCGAGTACAGCGGCAGCGGCGCCAGAACCCAGGGTGAGGCTCGCGAACTCACTCATGAAGTCTTTGCGCTTGATGCCCGGGCGACCAAGGCGATCAATGGTGTTGGTCTGAATTTCGTCGGCGTCTTCACCGTCGATGATCACGGCATATTTGATCTGGCCGGAGTCGATGAGCTGAGCGGCGAGAGTCATGCCGTTAACGAAGCCGAGGCACGCGTTGGCGATGTCAAAGTTGATGGCCGAAGACGGTAGGCCAAGGCCGTGGTGGATGCGCACGGCAACGGAGGGTTCAAGATGTTTGCGGGTGACGGAGGTGTTGATCAGGAGACCGACGTCGCTGGGCTTGATGCCCGCCTCGCGGAGGGCGACCTTGCCGGCCTTCACCGCGGCATCGTCAAACGTCTCGTTCGGACCCCAGTTGCGACGCTCGTACACGCCAGCCACGCGCTGCAGCAGACCCGTGGGCAATTTCAAGCGCGCCAAGACGGGCTTCAGTTGGCGGTCAATTTCTTCTGACGTCGTGATGAGAGGTGCCATCAAGCTGGTGACCGACAGCAGAGCGACGTTTCGGTGCGTCGTCGTCGCATTTCCGTTCAAGCGTGAACCCCTGTCGAATTGTGGACAGCGGTAATCATACGTCCCCTACGAGCATGGACTATAAATCTGTATGTAAACCGCACGTAGCCTGTGCGCCCTAGAGGGCCACACAGGCCGAGTGAATTAGATGACGTCGACAGACAGGGCGCTCGGGTTGCCAAAGCGGTGAGCGGTAATCGAGATGGCCTGTTCGCGCAGGAACGGCAACACCTCGATGCGACCGGCCTGCGTGATCGCGTTGGAGTACACGGCAATGTCCGGGCTGCCGTCGATAGCCTCCGCCAGAGCGGATGCCGCCTCCCGGGCCCCGAGCACCGGGTCACTGCCAATAAGGCGCACACGACTGGCTGCGATACCGCCGGAGCGAGCACGTGCCAGCCATTCTTCATCACTTTCGACGACCACGGGAATGTCCCGCTCGGCGAGAATGTTGCGCACGGCCAGAGGCACCGGAACACTGCTCGACACGTCGTAACGGGACGTCGACAGGGTCGCGGCCGCAATCACTCGCAGCAACTGGGCCAAAGTTCCGCTCTCGGTCAGGCGTACGGTGACGGGCAGCGCGCGGTAGCGGAACAGGTTGCGCTCCACGCCGAGGTCGGTCTCATCGCGCACGACGTTGAATTCCTCACGCCAGGCGAGGGCGTCGCTTACCGCTGAGCGACGCAAAACGTCGAAGTCCGCGTAGTCCAGGAAGGGTTGGCTGGCCTCAATGATGTCGGTAACGCGCTGCTCCAGTCCGCGCAGGTGCAGCGTCGAACTGTGACGGCCCGGATCGTTAACCCAGCTACCGAGACCGAGAAGGTAGTTCGGTCCGCCAGCCTTCGTGCCGGCGCCCACAGCGGACCGCTTCCAGCCGCCGAAGGGCTGGCGCTGCACAATTGCTCCGGTGATACCGCGGTTTATATACAGGTTTCCCGCTTCCACCGTGTCGACCCAGAGGGCCAGGTCGTCGGAGTCTAGGGAGTGCAGCCCGCTTGTGAGGCCAAAGTCGACCGCGTTTTGCAGACGGATGGCTTCTTCCAGGTTGCGGGCATACATGACGCCGAGCACCGGGCCGAAGAATTCGGTGAGGTGAAAATAGGAACCGGGCGCGACGTTGGTGCGGATGCCGGGAGACCAGAGCTTGCCGGTATCGTCGAGCTGTTTGGGCTCCACCAGCCACTTTTCTTCGGCGCCGAGGGTCGTGAGGGCGTGCAGCAGTTTGCCATCGGCCGGGGACATGATCGGGCCCATCTGGGTGACCGGGTCACTCGCCTGCCCGATTTCGATCGAGCTCGCCGCGTCGACCAGCTGGCCGAGAAAACGTGGAGACTTGCCGACCGAGCCGACCAGGATGACCAGGCTGGCAGCGGAGCACTTCTGGCCAGCGTGCCCGAAGGCACTCTTAACGACGTCGGCGGCGGCCAAGTCGAGGTCAGCGGAGGGAGTGACGATGATGGCGTTCTTGCCGCTGGTTTCAGCCAGCAGGGGCAGGTCTTTTCTAAACGAGCGAAACAGCTCGGCCGTTTCGTAACCACCGGTGAGAATTACCCGGTTGACCTTGGGGTGCGCGATGAGCTTGGCGCCGAGGGTGCGGTCAGGCAGGTTGACCAGCGCGAGCAGGTCGCGCGGAATACCCGCTTCCCACAGCGCTTCGACGACGACCGCGCCGGTGCGCTGGGCGACCGTAGCCGGCTTGATGACAACTCCGG
>Ga0307486_1001586_pt1 | contig 17095 bp, 18 predicted proteins | sample CBIW02metaG_FD_203663 | JGI IMG/M metagenome (GOLD analysis project Ga0307486, IMG submission 203663) | Sea-ice brine microbial communities from Beaufort Sea near Barrow, Alaska, United States - CBIW 0.2 | ecosystem: Environmental > Aquatic > Marine > Coastal | place: USA: Alaska | collected... | reverse complement strand
GCACAGTTCGACTGGATGCGCCAGGTGCGCAACAGCACGGAGTACCCGCAGGATGCTCGACCCGAAGCGACTCGTGAGGACGTCAGGGAAGCGATTGAGGCTGGCAGCGCGATCGTCGCGGTATGCGCGGAAGCGATCGAGGAACAAGGGGCGCCACAATGAGTCGCACACCTTATTCGGCTACGGAACGTGGTCGAATTTCGTTTCAATGTTTAGTTCCGGTCCAACATCTGGTCGCGCGAAGTAGCCTCCTGCCGGCCGCGCACATGGGCTGACAATGAGGGCCCTCCGACACGACGATGCGCTTCGTAGCGCAATCGCAACTGGGCGTTCCTATAGCGACCGAGATGACTCTCGGGCGCAGGTCTCACTCCCGTCATGGTCAGACAAAGGGGTTATAGCGGCATAGTGCGCGCAGGGAAAAGTGAAACATGTGTAAGTGCCCCGATAACTGGGGGCTTGACGACCTGCCGAGAGCACGGGATGGTTTGCACTACACGTTCGCTTTGAAGGGGCAGACCCCTTCTAGCCGGACAAGAGCAGCGTTATTTGACCGGACGAAGGAATCTTCTTGCTCCTCAAGCGGCACAACATTCCTTCTGCGATCTACACACCATGAGCAGACTACTTCCGAGAGTCCATGCCTCGTGGGATGAGGCTGACGAGGCGTTCCAGTCGTTTGTCGACGCGTTCCCTGAACGTCGCGTGCAGTTGCGTGAGCGACTCGAGGCCACGGGCGGTCCTGAGTTGGACGGCACCGCTGCGAGCCTTGACGCGCTGAACGAATGGTTCATCCGCATCGCGTTCGAGGACCAAGATGACGGCATGGACTGGTGGCCCACTTGGAAAGAGCCATACGACCCCCAGCGAATAGCTGAGGCCCTGGTTCCAGTGAGCCCACCCCATCTATTACGCCTCTGGGAACTCGTCGCGATCTACCTGGCAGACCTCTGCCTCGCAGAGACAGAAGACGCCCGCTGGGTGTGCTGGCGCGGTGACATGCGTCACGACGCGAACAACGCCTTTCCTCTCATCGATCAGGGGTTTAAGCGCCCCCCTGCAATCCCATTGGCATGGGCAACGCGGACGTACTACGCGCGTACCTCGACGGAGGCTTCGAAGAAGGGTCGCCACATGCCCCAGATCCCCAGCGACTGAGCAAAGACTTCGCTAGGTGGCGAAAGCGTCGAGCAAGCCTCGCGGAGTCGGAGGAGCGCAGCTGGCAAAAAGCACCCTTCGGGCGCGGAGCGGGAACGAGAGTCCCCGAACGACCCTGGTGACCAAAGCCGCCTGCTTCCTCCATCGATGCTGGTGACATTTGGGTTTAGGTCGCGAGGACGACCTGTGTTGTCATGAGGCCCTACTCAAAGTGGGGGGCTGGTGCGGATTGCGGAGCAACCGCAATCAGCGCAGATCGCGTTCGGCGAGCTACCCGTGCGATGGAGTTCCTCGTCGAGTCGGCACGCGCAGTGTGAAGTGCGATGTAGGTGCAACAAGCACGGAGAGTGTGCCGCTTGGAGGGGTTATTCGGCTACGGACCGTGGTGGAATTTCGTTTTAATGTGTAGCAGGGTGCGGACTCGAGTCACCTTCCGCGGCTGGCGCTGCATCCCACAATAGTTGGCGACCGCGTACTATAGTTGGTGTCGGAGGTGTCAGATGCAGCTACAGAGTCCGTTCGCGGTGGTAACCCCGACGCTGGATGGGGAGATTCTTGCAGTGCTTGCTCGGGTTGAAGCGAGCCTTACGGTTGGCCAGGTGCAGTCCTTGCTGCCACATCGTTCAGACGAGGGCATCCGCAAGGTGTTGACTCGACTCAGCGCGCAGGGCATTGTGACTTCGCAGCGCGTGGGTTCTGTCGTTGGGCACCAGCTCAATCGACGCCATCTCGCGGCCCCACAGGTGGTTGCCATCGCACGCCTGCGTGACACGTTGATCGAGAGTATGCAGGAGAGTCTCAAAGCCTGGCCAACGCCACCAAAATGGACCGCCTTGTTTGGGTCGGCCGCCCGCGGTGAGATGCGCGTGGATTCTGACATCGACCTGTTCATGGTTGATCCAGGAGTTGACGCGGACCTGTGGGAGACGTGGACGAGCGCGTTTGCGGCCGATGTTTCAGCCTGGACGGGGAACGACCTGCGCATACTTAGTCTTTCGGAAGATGAAGTAGTGCTTGGAGCGGCCAAGCGAGACCCGATAGTTGAGTCCCTGCTGGCTGACGCGCTTGTCGTGTCCGGGCCGGTGGATTGGTTGCGCCGCACGGTGCGAGAGGCTCGACGATGACCGCTCGAACCGTTCGCGCGGACGCCGTTGCGAGGGCAGGTCGTATGGCGATTGCCTTGCAGTTCTACGAAGCTGCAGCGGTGGTGCGGGATCTCGCCGAAGAGGACGAGGATGTGACGAACGCGTATGTCACATTGTGCATTCACGCGGGCATTGCGGCTGGCGACGTTCGCTGCGCCGCGGCGCTTGGTGAATACGCACGAGGCGAGAGCCATATAGAAGCTGTCAGTCTTCTGGCTAAGGTCGATAGGGCGGCTGCGAAGCACCTTGATGCGCTACTCAAACTTAAGACTGTAGCGGGTTACGGAACAACCACAATGAGCGCTGATCGCGTTCGGCGAGCTACCCGTGCCATGGAATACCTCGTCGAGTCGGCACGCGCAGTCTGAAGTGAGATACCGGCGCAAGAAGAGCGGAGGGTGTACCGCTACAAGAGGTTGTTCGGCTACGGAACGTGGTGGAATTTCGTTTTAACGTGTAGTTCTGGTCCCACTTCTGGCGACGAGAAGTAGTAGCCGGGGCGACCTCTCGTATCTACTGGCAGGGACGGCTAGGTGAGACGACGATTTTGGTGTTGTCGCTCGCGACCGTGAACTGGTAGCAGAGATGCGGAGTGTTCGTTTCGGGGGCTGTGAGAATCAGTAGTGGTAGCGGACTTGCAGGATCAGTAGATCGTCGCCTTCGACTCTGTATACGAGGCGGTGCTCGCTGTCGATGCGCCGCGACCACGCTTCGATCTCGTAGCGGAGTTTCTCGGGCTTGCCGATGCCGGTGTACGGGTCATCGCGGCAGATGTCGTCGACGAGCTTGTTGAGTCGCTTGAGCATTGCGCGGTCGGCGTTTTGCCAGTGGCAGTAGTCGTCCCACGCCTGAGGGGCGAAGACGATGTTCAAGCGCGATCGAGCTCCCGCTTGGCGCCGCGACCGGCGCGTAGCGCTGCGTCAGCGTCGCGAAGGCGCTGTGCGTTGGCGGGAGAGCGCAGTAGGTACGCGGTCTCCTGAAGTGCCTCGTACTCGCTCAGCGACATCAAGACGGCCGAGCCGGCCTTCGAGGTGATCTCCACGGGAGTCGCGTCGTCGTTGACTTGCTGAATGAGTGGGAAGAGGCTCTTGCGGGCCTCGGATGCGGTGATGGCCATATCGGCCTCCCTCCGTTGACTGGTACCAGATATGGTACGTGCTGGGGCGGGTTAAGTCAACGGCCGTCTCGACGTCTCTCTCGTTGAGGGTCCGGGCAACTCGGCGCGCCCCTGGCAGCCTCGCGGCGCATGGGGCTCGGCTACTTCCCTCAACGAGAAATTGCTTGGCAAAATCCGACTACCTAGGTGTGGAGCGCGGACCCGAAGGGGGGGGCGACGAGGTGTCACGGAGAAATCGCCTTGCTGTTGCATTCGCTGTGGCACTCGTCGCATGTGGTGCCACAGCGGCAGTTCTCCACGCGGGGGCTCCGGACACGCTGAAATGCCAGGTTGAGCAAACCGAGGTAGACGGGCCCGGGCCGGAGCAAGTGGGGTACGTAATGCCAAACTGCGGCTAATTGGTCTGCCTCGTGAACCTAGATCGTGACAGAGCAAACACACAGGCGGAGACTCTCACGCGCCAAGGCGTCGGAGCTGGGCGTTCCGTTCTTGAGACGTTATTCTGCTACGGAACGTGGTCGAGTTCCGCTTTGACGTCTGACTTTCGCGGACCTTTAGTGCGGCAACTCGACGAACGCCCTCACGCGTCAGGGATTCTGGTCAGGCCACTTCAGCTCGCGCGGGCTCTGGTAATCCCGCGGAGTCTGGTCTACGGGGTCCGTGAACCGTAGCCGGCGCGCGACGAGTTGCAACGGGTTGGTGAAGTCGTCTGGGGGGATGTCGAACACGGTTGGGTAGAGCGAGTCGCCCACGATCGGCAGTCCCAAAGCGGCCATCTGTACGCGTAACTGATGAGTCTTGCCGGTAGTGGGGTGCAGTCGATACCGTGCATGCCCGCCGCGAGTCTCCACCAATTCCACGAAGGTCTCCGCGTTGGGTTCGCCCGGCACCAACGCGGCCTGCATGCTGTCGCGTTGCTTTTCAATCCGTCCGATGAGCCTGCGCGGGAACTCGAGAGTCGGGTCGAAGGGGGCCAGCGCCTCGTAGGTCTTCAGCGCGCTGTGTGACTGGAACACTCCCGCGTAGGCGCCGCGGAACTCGCGGGCCGCGGTGAACAGCAGCACTCCGGCGGTCAGCCGATCCAGCCGATGCGCGGGGGCGAGATCTGGCAGGTCCAAGGAGAGGCGCAGCTTAACCAGGGCGGATTCCTGGACGTGCCGCCCGCGCGGCGTCGTTGCCATGAAGTGGGGCTTGTCGATCACCACGAAGCGGTCGTTCACCTCCAGCATGCCAATGGGGAAAGGCACCGGCGTCTCGGGCAAGAGTGGTCGGTGGAACCACACGAATTGGTGAGGCCGGTACTCGTCTTCGCCCTCCCAGGCGCGACCATCTTTGTCGATGAATTCGCCCGCATCCAGCCTCTGGTTGACGAGCGCCTTGGCAGGCAGGCGCTCATTGAGGAATTCGCGCATGGTCGCCCACGGCGGGGCGCCTTGAGGCCCCGCACCTGGCGTGCGTACCCATGCGGCATCGAGCCCATTGCGTTGAGGGAGGGGGGAGCGTGGGGGCACTAGGCCACCGCCTCGCGTCTGGAAGAGGTCACGATGAGCATCGTACGGACAAGGCGAGGCGAGTGTTTGCTTCGCGTCGCTGGCGCCGATGCCATGAACGTAAGCAACGGAGGTCTCCAGGTCGGGGTATGGCCAAGGAACGCTTGGCCATGGGTCAGCATTGGCTGTATGGTCAGCAGATGCTGACTATTGATACCCGAGTGGACGCCATGAACCGTCTGGGCCGCGCGATGGCCGACCCCACTCGCTCGCGCATTCTGTTGACGCTACTGGGCGGGGCCGGGTACCCCGCGCAACTGGCACGTGATCTGGGGCTGACGCGCACCAACGTCTCGAACCACCTCTCGTGCCTGCGTGGGTGCGGGATTGTGAATGCTGAACCTGAGGGCAGACAGACGCGCTACACCATCGCAGATCCGCACATTGCGCTCGCGCTGACGGCCTTGGTCGATGTGACGCTGGCCGTCGACGCGGAGGTCCCGTGCATAGACCCGGAATGCACCATCGCCGGCTGCTGTGGAACGGAACTCGACCAGTGACCGCGGTGTCGCTGGGCTCGCCGCGGGCCGCAGTGCTACGGCGCAGAATCAGAATCATCGTTGCCATCACGATCACCTGGAATGTCATTGAGGCGGTCATCGCTCTGGCTGCCGGCCGTGCCGCGTCTTCCGCTGCGCTGATCGGATTTGGCCTTGACTCCATCGTGGAAGTGTTGTCCGCGGCGGCTGTGGCATGGCAGTTCGCCTCACCTGATCCCCACAAGAGGGAGAAGGTGACGCTGCGCATTATTGCGGTGTCGTTCTTTGCTCTGGCCAGCTACGTGAGCGTGGACGCGGTGCTCTCCTTGACTGGGCTACGCGAACCTGAGCATGCCCCGGTGGGGATTGCGCTCGCTGCGCTCAGTCTGGCCGTGATGCCATTCTTGAGTTGGTTCGAGCGTCGCACCGGCCGCGAACTTGGGTCAGCGTCTGCCGTGGCCGACTCGAAGCAGACCCTCATCTGCGCCTATCTCAGCGCCGCCTTGTTGGTGGGCCTACTGCTCAACAGCCTGCTCGGGTGGGCCTGGGCAGACTCGGTGGCAGCCCTCGTTATCGCGGTGTTCGCGGTGCGGGAGGGTATCGAAGCGTGGCGCGGCGACGCCTGTTGTGCCACGCCGGTAGCGTCGCTCACTGGAGAGCTTGACACAGAGCCGTGTGAGGACGAGTGCTGCGCCACGCCGTGACTAACTGTGAGTGTCGGCAGAATAGTTGTGCGGGTAGGCCGGGCCGCGTCCCTGAAAACTTAGGATGTCCGGGTTCTTGACTACGCCATTCTGGATTTCGATTGCGCGGTTGATGGTGTCGTTCGTCGCCCAGGAGGAGGGTCCCTCCATGACGATGCGCAGGAACGGCAGGATCGCCTCGCTGATCTCCCACGTGGCCGAGTTCCACAGGTACGACGGGCTGTGGGCGACCGCGTAGTAGTTGACTCCTTGACCGACGGTGAACATCGGGGCGTCGAACTCAGTGGGCCTGGCCCACTCGAAGCCCATGCCCTCGTCACACGAGACGTCGATGATCAGGCTTCCCGGCGCGAATCCCTGGAGGTCCTCGGTGCGCAGGTAGGTCAACGGCGCATCGACGTCTTGGAGCGTGCAGTTCACTACGACGTCGTGCGAAGCCAGGAACTGGGAGAGCCGGACATCGCCGTCCTGCGTGCTGACCTTGCTTTGGTGTGTCGACTGCCCATCGGTGGTGAGGTGAGTGATGTGGGCGCTGTGCATCGGCGAGCTCACGGCGGCCACGCCGCGCTGCGTGAGTACCTCGATGTCGTGAATCCCTTGAGCCTTGAGTGCCGTCACCGCGCCACGCGCCGTCGCGCCAAACCCGATGACGACCGCGCTCAAGCGGGGCCCGTAGTCACCGGTCGACCCGACCAGGCTCAGTGCGTGCTGCACGGAACAGTAGCCGGCGAGTTCGTTGTTTTGGTGGAAGACGTGCAGGCTGAATTCGCCCGCGCGAGTCCAGTGGTTCATCGCCTCAAAGGCGATAAGAGTGAGCCGGCGGTCGATCGCCGTCTGCGTCATGCGGGAGTCCTGCACGCAATGCGGCCAGCCCCACGCGACGCGCCCGTGCGGGAGAGCCTCCAGATCGTCAGCTTGTGGCTTAGGCAGTAGCAACACGTCCGCAGACTCGATCACTTCTGAGCGTTCCGCGACCCGGCCCACGCGTGATTCGACATAGCCCCTTTCCAGCTGGAATTCAGCTCCGTAACCCCGCTCCAGGACCATCCGCGCGCGCACGTCAGGGTCGATACGGTCCAGGTGGTGAGGGTGGATGGGCAGCCGGCGTTCGTTCTCCATCGAGGATCCAGCGAGCACGCCAAGGGTGAGCAGAGGCGTGCGGGGCGGGCTGTCTCTCGCTGTTGCGATCGGGGAGGGGCGGGACGATCTATTGGTGCCGGACATCCGGGCTCCCGCCGTTGGGGAACCAGTGTCAGCTCCTAGTCTGACTGTACGCCTCGCTCACCCGCGCAATGTGGGGTTTGCATCGCGGGGAGGAGGGCGGGGCCCGCTGAGGAGGTCCCATTGGTGAAGCTAAGGCGCGTCCATCAGGGAAATCTCTATCACGGTGTCAGCGACAACCGAGGGCAACACCTCTGTGTAGCTACCTGACTCGTCCAATCCCTCACCCGAGACCTGGCCGAACCACACTTGGGCAACCAGAATGCTCCCCAGCGTGATCGCGGCGATCGCCATCGTGGCGCCAAAGAGCACGTTGACGGTGGGTTGCTCGCGGTGGCGCCGTAGGTAGGCATAGATCAGTGCGGAGACGGCGATGACCGCTACCGCGAGGTAGACCTGCTTACTGGGGCCAAGCGTAAGGTTGACGCACAGGGGCGCGGAGTCGGTAGGCACGCCCGCAGCATCGGTGTACTCGCCGTTGGCGTTGAAGCCCCCAGGGCACCAACCCCTGCTTGACGTGGTGCCAGCCGAGTAGAACACCGTGCACATCATGGTCGCCCAAAACAGCCATCCCGCTCGTGAGCGGACCATCGGTGATGTCAGGGGCGCATCGTCGGTTTCCGTGGTTCGTTCAGTCATCGCGTGAATCTCCGTTCCACATGAACCGTGGTGAGTGGCGGTGAAACTGCCTGGGTGGGGTTCGTCTCACTAGCGAGGTACCGAGATCGTCACCGTCTCGCCGCCGTAGCCGTTCGCCTGGTCGCGGCCCTCGACCTCGACCTCGCTGACGTCGCGGGGGATGCTGAACGAACTGCTGGTGCGAGTGAAGGGCTGCTCGCTCGCGTGGTCGTGGCCCAGCGTGTGTTCGGCCAGCACCTCGCCGTCTGGGTTCAGTACCCGCCACCCGTCCGCGTAGCGATCAGGAGTGTCGTAGGGGGACGAGATGGTCACCGCGATAGTGAAGTCGTTGCCGCTGGCACTGAGCTCCGCGCCAATTACATCGGGAAACTGCTGCACGGCGGCGGCGGTGGCGTCGACAGCATCGGCCGGGCTGCTCGAGGTGGGCGCACCGCTGGGGGTCACAGTGGAGAGCGTACTCTCGGGCTCCGTCGAAGGCTGGGACCAGGCGGCGAGTAGAGCCAGGCTCAGCCCGATCACGGTCGCGGAAAACACTTGGCGTCTCATGCTTGTCGACGCTATCAGCCTGCCCCGGTGGTTTCCGTGTTCCGGCCATGCGCAGGGTCTTGAATTTGTGTAGCGGCGACCGCATGGGCAGTAGCTATGAGAAGCAAATCACGCTCGCGATTGAACCGGAAGACGCGGGGGCCGGATCCGCGAGGTGCTGAGCACTATGCCGCGGGTGCGCAAAGTGAGAGAAGGGCCGGGAGTGGTGACTGCATCGGCGCGCGTCAGCTGGTGGTCATGGGGCGAAAAGATCACGGTCCGCCTCGCCAAAAGTCCTGGCGGTACCGATGTTATCGTCCGCAGCCGGTGCGTCTTCTTCCAGATATACGACTGGGAAAAGAACGCGAGGAACGTCAACCGAATCCTTCAAGGCATCGGCGTAGCGCATAAAACGTGGGCGTGACGCGAGGAGTACATTGGTTGCTGCGCAGCCAGCGCCACGACTCGAAAGTGACCCCATGCCTGACGCTTTGCCGCTCTGCCCCAACTGCTCCAGTGACCTCGCGTATGAGATGGGAGCACTGTTGGTGTGCCCCATGTGCGGGCACGAGTGGTCGCCGAGCGAAGCCGATGCTGCGGCGGCAGCTGAGCAGGAGGCGTCCTTTATCAAGGACGCCTTCGGTACGCCGCTCACCGATGGCGACACGGTGACGGTACTCAAGGACCTCAAGGTCAAGGGCAGCCCCACCTCAATCAAGGTCGGCACGAAGGTGCGCAACATCCGCCTGGTCGATGGGGTGGGCGACCACGACATTGACTGCAAGGTCGACGGCTTTGGTCAGATGCAGCTCAAGTCGAGCGTGGTCAAGAAGGTCTAGCCGCTCACCGGCGCAGGATACGGACTATCACCCAGCGGTAGATCACTCGGGTGTGCTCACGGGCCGGTCGTCGCCGGTGATGTGCCCGCGCTCGTCCGAGCGGTCGAGTGGCGGGTGGCGCACCAACAGGACGACAAGCGCGACGAGAACGATCGACGTGATCGCGATGGGAATGGGTAGCACGGGGTCGAGGAGGACCAGCAACGCGGCGGTCGGCACGGCGATGTTGACCGTGCGGTCGGCGCTCTCGCGCAGTGCGATCCACCAGATAGCGAGAATGAAGATGGCGACCGGTATCGCGATCACGAGCGATGCGGCGACTTCGCTCATCGCGGTTTCGCCCGTGATGGCGTCGATCCCGACTTCGACGCCGACGGAGACCGTGGCGGCGGCGGCGAGCACGACGTAGTGTCCGTAGCCGTACCGGAGAGAGCGGGCCAGGGTGCTGATCTCGCGATGATGCGGGGGCCAGAAGTAGATCCACCACAGCGAAGCGGTGACGACGAGGGTCAGTACGGCGAGCGCGATCAGCTCGGCCAGATCCTCGCCGGCGTGGAGGGCCTCGATGATGGCGTTGGCGGACGCGAGCAGGCTCTCGCCCAGCACGATGATGGTGAAGAGGCCGTAGCGCTCCGTGATGTGATGCGGGTGCCAGGGGGTGCTCGCCTTGCGCTCGGCAATAACGGGCACCGCCAGCTCCGCGGCGATCAACGCGAGCACCATCGCAACTGACCAGGGAGACTGCGGGACGAGCAACCAGAGTACCCACAGCACCTGCGCCGAGCTGATTCCGATCGCGTAGATGAACGTGGACTCGCGCAGCTCTCCTGCTCGCCGCGACGCGCGTAGCCACAGCGCGACCATGCTGATGCGCATCACCACGTAACCCGAAACGAGCAACACGAAATTCTGCTCGGAGAAGGCAAGATCGATGCCGGCGGCGAGAACCAGCACCCCTCCCATTTGGATAAACGTGAGCACCCGGTAGAGCCAGTCGTCGTTCGCAAAAGAGGTGGCGAACCAGGTGAAGTTCATCCATCCCCACCAGATCGCGAAGAACGCGAAGAGGTAGGTTTGCAGGCCCGATGGGCCGTGGCCGTCGGCAAAGGAGTGGTGCAGGTTCGACGCGGCAATGCTCACCGCGATCACAAACACCAGGTCGAAGAACAGCTCTAGCGGCGTCGCGGCGCGGTGTTCCTCATCCGCGTCGCGGGGCGCCATGGCGGAGAGTCTAAAGCGCAGCGGTGGTCTATCGGCCATGCCCACATATTACGTTCCGGCACGCCGTGGCGCTGGCCAAAAAAAATGGATATTGCCAGCCCCAACGGTGGATTACCCCCGGTTGCGCGATCGCTCACTCGCGCTCGAACTCCTGCGCCGCACATTCGCCAGCCGGTCCTGCATGAAGCGGTGTTCTCCCTGCAGGTCCTCCGGCACTCGCGGCCCCATGGCCTCCAGGTACCCGGCGGTGTCGCGGGCCTCCGCCCGTAGCGCGTCGCCGTCGAGGGCGAAGAGCTCGTCCCACGCCCCGCGGTCGATGCCGGCCGCCTCGTAGTCGATCTGACCTTCGCGCGGGATAGAGCCGAATGGGCTTGAGTCCGCACCGACCTCGCCGTGCGCGCGGGAGAGGATCCACTCGAGCACGCGGGAGTTCTCTGAGAACCCAGGCCACAGGAACGTGCCTTCGCTGCCCTTGCGGAACCAGTTGACCTGGAACACCGGCGGGGGAGTGGCGGTCTCGCCGAGCACCTCGCCCAGGTCCAGCCAGTGCTGCCAGTGGTCGGCCATGTTCAGGCCCGCGAAGGGCAGCATCGCGAACGGGTCGCGGCGAAGCTCGCCGACGGCGCCCTCCGCCGCGACGGCGCCCTCCGCCGCGGCGGTGCGCTCCGACGCAAGGGTGGCCCCTATGTAGACGCCGTGCTTCCAGTCGCGAGCCTGCGCCACGAGGGGGATGTTCGAGGCGCGGCGGCCGCCAAAGATGATCGCGTCAACGATGACGCCCTCGGGCGCCTCCCAGTCATCCGCGATGGTGGGGCACTGTGAGGCGGCCACCGCGAATCGCGAGTTGGGGTGCGCGGCGGGGGTGCTCGACGCGGGAGTCCAGTCCTCTCCGCGCCAGTCGATCAGGTGAGAGGGGGCCTCCTCGGTGAGTCCCTCCCACCACACATCACCGTCGTCCGTGAGCGCGACGTTCGTGAAAACCGTGTCGTGGGTCAGGGTGTCGATCGCGATGGGATTGGTCTGGGCGCTGGTGCCCGGCGCGACGCCAAAGAAGCCCGCCTCGGGATTGATAGCGCGTAGCCTGCCATTGGCATCAGGTGCGAGCCAGGCGATGTCGTCACCGATGGTCTCCACCTTCATGCCCTCCACGCTGGGCGTCATCATCGCGAAGTTGGTTTTGCCGCACGCGCTGGGGAAGGCGGCCGCCACGTGCGAGACGGTGCCCTTCGCATCGGTCACCTTGAGCAGCAGCATGTGCGCGGCCATCCAGCCCTCGGACCGAGACAGGGTGGAGGCGATGCGCAGGGCAAACGACTTTTTGGCGAGGATCGCGTTGCCCCCGTACGAGGACCCGTACGACCAGATTTCGCGCGTCTGCGGAAAGTGGACGATGTACTTGGTGGGGTTGCAGGGCCACGTGGAGTCCGCCTCGCCACGGCTCAGCGGCGCCCCGACCGAGTGCACGGCTGGGACCCATGGCGTGCCCATGCGAGTCATGATGCCGGTGCTGACCACCACGTACGGGGAGTCGGTGAGCTGGACGCCGTACCGAGCCATCGGGCTACCCACGGGGCCCATCGCGAACGGCACCACGTACATGGTGCGGCCGCGCATCGAGCCGGCGAAGACGTCCCGCATCTTGTCCCGCATCTCGCCCGGTTCGACCCAATTGTTGGTAGGGCCCGCATCGGCCTCGTCCGCGGGGCAGACAAAGGTGCGCGACTCGACTCGCGCCACGTCGTCGGGGTTGGAGCGCGCCAGGTACGAACCCGGCCGCAGTTCGGGATTGAGGCGCGTCAGGGTCCCGGACTCCACCATGCCGTCAAGAAGCAGCTGGCGCTCCGACTGGGAGCCGTCGCACCAGTGAATCGCGTCTGGCTCCGTGAGGTTCGCGACGCGCTCGACCCACGCGACAACGGAGGGGGCGGCGGTGCGTGGTGCGCGGTGGAACGTGTGGGCGGTGACGTCGGCGGCGGTCATGGGGTCTCCTTGGTTCGCAGGTGAATTCGCTCTCAAATGGAACGCTAAGGCGAAATTCGGGCCCACATGTGGCAGTCTGGGACGAAAGAATTGTGATTCTTTAGATTGTGGGAAGTTCATGCCCGATACAGTGATGCTTGGCCTACGAATCCGCCACTTCCGCACGCAAGCGGGGCTCACGCTCGACCAGGTGAGTGAACGCATCGGCCTGGCGCCCAGCCAGCTCTCGCTCATGGAAAACGGCAAGCGCGAGCCGCGGCTTTCCGTGCTCAGCGGGCTCGCGGGCGCCTTCGGGATAGCGGTGGCGGACCTTCTCGACGACAGCCCTCCCACGGAGCGGGCGGCGCTCGAACTCGACCTGCATCGGGCGCAGGGAAACTCGGCGTATCGCGAACTGGGACTCCCCACGATCAAGGCTACCCGGGGCATGAACGACGAGACGCTGCGGGCGATCGTGGGCGTGCATCGCGAGCTAGACCGCCGTGCGCGGCTGGCGATCGCGACGCCCGAGGAGGCCAGGCGGGCCAACACCAAGATGCGGTGGTGGCTACGCGGGCAGAACAACTACCTGCCAGACATCGAGGCGCTCGCAGACGAGGCGACCGTTGCGGTGGGGCATAGTGCGGGGGCGCTCACCCACCGCACAGTCGCGGAGATGGCGACGCGCGTGGGCCTGTCCGTCATTCACGTGGACGACCTGCCGCACTCCGCGCGCTCGGTGCTGGACCTCGAGAATGGGCGCATCTATATTCCGCCGGCCTCGATTCCCGGGGGGCACGGGCTGCGCTCACTCGCGCTACAGGCGATCGCCCACCTGGCGCTCGGTCACGCAGCGCCCGACAGCTACAGCGACTTCTTGCGCCAGCGACTCGAGGCCAGCTACTACGCCGCGGCCTGCCTGATGCCGCGCCGGGCTTCGGTCGATTTTCTGCAACACGCCAAGGACGAACGCGCGATCGCGATCGAGGACTTCCGCGACGCCTTTGGGGTCACGCACGAGGCCGCCGCGCTGCGGTTCACCAACCTCGCGACCGAGCACCTGGGCATTCGGCTCCATTGCCTGCGAGTGAGCGGCGACGGCGCGGTGGTCCGGGCGTATGAGAACGATGGGCTGCCGCTACCGCTGGACGCCACAGGGTCCACGGAGGGCGAGATCGTGTGCCGCTACTGGAGCGCGCGTCAGGCGCTGGGGCGCACCACGCGCACCACCGAGCACTATCAGTACACGGACACGCCGCAGGGCACGTTCTTCGAGTCGACGCAGACGGGCAGAGGCACCAACGAGGACTTCGCCATCACGCTCGGCGTGCCGTACCGCGAGTCCAAGTGGTTCCGCGGCCGCGAGTCCCCGCACCGGGTCTCGTCGCGCTGCCCGGATCTGAACTGCTGCCGCCGTCCGGACGACGGCCTGTCCCGACGCTGGGCGGGACAGGCCTGGGCCAGCGCCCGCGTTCACACGCACATCTTCTCGCCGCTGCCGCACGGCACCTACCCGGGGGTCGACGACCGCGAGCTCTACGAGTTCCTTGAGGCGCACGCCGGTGACGATGGTCAGGTGTAGTTGCTGCCACCTCCGTGCCAGCCGATGCGAGGGCTGGTTCAGGTGGTGCGGTGCCCAGCTCCCCTGAGCGCGCTTAGCTGACTGCTTTCTTCACGAGCTCGGTGATCTGCTGCTCCTGGGCGTCGCCGACAGCGGTGAGTGCGTAGCTGGTGGGCCACATCGGGCCCTCGTCGAGATTCGCGGTTTCTTGGAATCCGAGCGTGCAATAGCGGGTCTTGAACTTTCCCGCTGATTGGAAGAAGCACACGACTTTTCCGTCACGCGCGTACGCGGGCATTCCGTAATAGGTCTTGGGCGCCAGCTCGGGGGCCGCTGCAGTGACGATGGCGTGAACGGCCTGCGCGAGTGCCCGGTCGGATGGCTCCATCGCCGCGATCTTCTCTTGGCACGCCGCCGCATCGGCTTCTGCGCTCTTGGCGCGTTTGGACTCCGCGGCCAGTTCCTTCATCGCGGCCTTCTCTTCGGGACTGAACGCGCCGCTGGTGCTCTTTGTGGTTGCCATGATTGCGGTGCTCCTCGAGTTTAGGTATGTAGGTGAGGTGGGAGGCGGGCCGCCGCCGTGGCCCACTTGCCTAGTCAATCACCTGAGTGGGCAATACTGGGCGTTGGAGGCGAATATTCGTGAATCACCATGTACCGCTGCCTATCAGCGCGGTGACAAGCCCCGACCGCGAGGGTGACCTGTGCGTGGCCCGAGTCCCGTTGTTCCAGGGGCTGGACCGGCAGGCGCAGCTAGAGGTCGCCCGCGTAGCTCGGCCCACGCCCATTACCAAGGGTCAGCTGCTTTACGCCGCGGGCTCAGACGCGTCGCAGATGATGGTGGTGCACACCGGTCAACTGAAACTCTCGCGCATCAACGAGGAGGGTCATGAGCAGATTGTGCGCGTGCTTGGCCCCGGGGACTTTGTGGGGGAGTCGGCCTTCTTGCTTGGAGGCCAGCCAGACCACTTCGCCACCGCGATCGCGGCGGGCAGCCTGTGCCTTTTTCGTCACGCAGACCTGGGCCGACTGGTGGAGCAACACCCGAGTATCGGGCTGCGGATGTTGCAAGAAGTGAGCCGGAGGCTAGGGCAAACCGAGAAGCGGTTGGCGGCTGCGATCTCTAGCGATGTGAGCTCAAGGCTGGCGGGCTACCTACTCTCGCTGCCTGGGGCGCGTCGGGAGGGGCGGCTTCACGTTGAACTCCCGCTGGCTAAGAAGGACATCGCCTCGTTGCTCGACACCACGCCCGAGTCATTGAGCAGGCAACTACGCCGGCTGCATGACTCGGGCGTCATCGATCAGGATGGCTCGGGCGCCATCGCGCTGATCGATGCCGATGGCTTGATGAGGCTGGCGGGGCGGGACTGACCTGAGCCTTGTGGCTCGTGATGCTTGGCTAGGTTCGGGCCCTGGTCGCCGCGGGCGCGCAACAGGCGCATCGCGTTGGCGATCACCACCAGCACTGAGAGCTCGTGGACGAGCATCCCCACCGCCATCGTGACGCCGCCAAAGAGTACGCCCGCCAGAAGCGCGACCACGGTGAGCAACGCGACCGCGATGTTCTGGCGCATGTTGTTGACGGTACGCCTGGCCAGTGCGATCGCTTGCGGGAGCTTGAGCAGATCGTCCTTCATCAGGGCGATGTCGGCTGTCTCTATCGCCACGCCGCTCCCGGCCGCGCCCATGGCCACGCCGATGTTGGCGGTGGCCAACGCGGGCGCGTCGTTTACTCCGTCGCCCACCATGGCGACGGTGTAGCCCTGACTCTGCAACGCTGCGACTGCCTCCAGCTTGCCCTCGGGGAGCAGGCCGGCCTTCACCTCGTCTACGCCCACCTGGTCGCCTACGGCGCGGGCCACACGTTCAATGTCGCCAGTCAGCATCACTACTTTCTTGACGCCCGCTGCGTGCAGGCGTCGCACCATCTCACCAGCATCGGCCCTGATCTCATCCGCGACCGCGACGATGCCTATGATCTGCTCGTCCCACGCGACCACCATGGGGGTGCGGCCGGCGCCAGAGAGTTGTTTGACCCGCATGAGCGCTGCGTCGTAGGAGGCCCCGCTGTTGCTCTCGGAGGCCATGAGCACCAGGTTCCCCACGGCCACGCGGTGCCCGTCAACCATTGCGACGATGCCCTTGCCGGGCATCGGCTCGGTGTGCTCGGGGAGCCCGATCGCTTGGAGCTCCGCCTGGGTGGCCGCGTCCAGGATAGGCCGCGCGAGGGGGTGTTCGGACCCCGCCTCTGCCTGAGCTGCGATGCGCAACACGTCATCGCGATCCCACGCCGGGTCGAGCGAGAAGACGTCGGTGAGCCGCGGGTGGCCTTCGGTCAGCGTTCCTGTCTTGTCGACGAAGACGGCGTCGATCCGGGCAGAAGTCTCGAGGAACTCCCCGCCCTTGATTAGGATGCCGTCCTTGGCTCCACGGCCTATGCCGGCCACGATGGACACTGGGATGGAGATGACCAGAGCGCCGGGGCAACCGATCACGAGCAGGGTGAGGGCGAGCACTATGTCACGGGTAGCGAGTCCCAAGATCACGGCGAGGGCGATGATGGCGGGCGTGTACCAGGAGGAGAAGCGGTCCATGAACGCTTGGGTCTTTGCCTTGGCATCCTGAGCCTCCTCGACGCGGTGGATAATTCGCGCCAATGTGGTGTCCGCCCCTACCCCGGTTGCCCTGACCTGAAGGAACCCGCTGGTGCTGATGGTGCCCGCGAAGACGGAGTCGCCCAGGGTCTTGTGGGCAGGCATGGATTCACCGGTGATCGACGCCTCATCCAGCGCGCCGGTACCGCCGGTGACCACGCCATCGACGGGAACCTTGGCGCCGTTCTTGACCAGTACTGTCTCTCCGTTGGCGACGCTTCCCGCGGGCACCTCTACCTGGTGACCGTCGTGCATCACGATGGCGACAGCGGGGGCAACCGCGACCAGTTCGGCCAGGGCCGAGCGAGTCTTGTTGAGGGTCG
>Ga0307486_1001584_pt1 | contig 17103 bp, 15 predicted proteins | sample CBIW02metaG_FD_203663 | JGI IMG/M metagenome (GOLD analysis project Ga0307486, IMG submission 203663) | Sea-ice brine microbial communities from Beaufort Sea near Barrow, Alaska, United States - CBIW 0.2 | ecosystem: Environmental > Aquatic > Marine > Coastal | place: USA: Alaska | collected... | reverse complement strand
TCGTTGCTCGTGCCTCGCGTTGTCGGAAAGACGTGGTGTGTGAGGCGCATGTGCGTGATTACTCAATCTATCCATCTCTCACCCCAATAAAATCTTCATCCCCACCCTAACTTTTCTTTATAAACTGACCCACTTTAGATAGGTTTTTATAGAGCAGTATTTTAAAGGGAAGTTTTAAGTTGTTGCGTTTTAAAACGTGGTAATCTTCTTTTGATTTGACTAACAAACTTTTAAGCGAGCGGTTGCTGGCGCCGCCTACGCGCATTTTTGTAATTACCTTTGGTAAATAGGCGAAATTCAGGCTAGAATCGCTAAAAATGCGCAACATAAGGTCATAATCTGCCGCAATTTGGTACTGAACACTAAAATTACCGTGCTTCTGATAGACTTCACTTTTTAGAAATAATGTGGGGTGCGCTGGCATCCAGCCCCGGGAAAGTAGTTTTCGGTAAAACGGGCGGCTTTTCCAATACCGGATCACTTTTGAAGTATCTTCCTTTTCCACGTACAATAGATCGCCGTAAACGCCATCTGCGCCATCTGCCAGGTGGGCGACAAGTTCTTCAACAACCGTAGTTCCCGCCAGTAAATCATCAGAATGTACAAAACCTATCACATCACCAGTGGCAGCCGATATGCCTTTGTTCAGTGCATCATAAATACCACTATCGGACTCGCTGAGAATTCGTATTCTGGGATCGTGATAACTAGCGGCCAGCGCAAGCGTATCGTCTATAGAGGCGCCGTCTATAATCAGATATTCCAGGTTGTGGTGCGTCTGCGACAATACGCTGTCTATCGCGGTCTTAATGCTAGAAGCGCTGTTATAGGTAGCAGTGATGATGCTTACTTTCATGGGTTTGGTTTGGCTATCTTAAGATTTTTCCTCAAATGGATTTCTCATTGTTATTAAAAGATAGAGCGTCATTCTGAATTTATTTCAGAATCTCATCGCTTACCAGTAATTATGAGTATATGAATTCCTGAAGCACGTTCAAATTGACAGAATCAGCACCTTTTAGAAAACCTTTTCAAATTACTTCTTTAAAATAAGCAATTGTTTTTGTCAGTCCGGCTTCGAGTTGTGTATTGGGTTCCCAGCCGTTTAGTTTTTCCTTGGCCAGGCTAATATCGGGCTGGCGCTGTTTGGGATCGTCCTGCGGAAGCGGCATGTGCTTGATCTGCGAGGTCGAACCGGTCAATTCAATAATTTTTGAAGCCAATTCTAGCATGGTAAATTCATAAGGATTACCCAGGTTTACGGGTCCCACAAAATCTGCTGGTGATTGCATCATACGTACCATTCCTTCCACCAGATCATCCACATATTGAAAAGAACGTGTTTGCGTTCCATCGCCATAAATGGTAAGATCTTCACCCCGCAAGGCCTGCACAATAAAGTTAGACACTACCCTACCGTCTGAAGGGTTCATGTTTGGGCCGTACGTATTAAAGATACGTATGATCTTTATAGCGACTTCGTTCTGGTTGTGGTAATCCATAAACAAGGTTTCCGCGCAGCGCTTGCCCTCATCGTAGCAAGACCGCATCCCTATGGGATTTACGTGGCCCCAATAGGTTTCTGGCTGTGGGTGCACCTGGGGATCGCCATAGACTTCACTGGTACTTGCTTGCAGGATCGTTGCCTTTACGCGTTTGGCAAGCCCCAGCATATTGATCGCACCCATGACCGAAGTCTTGATGGTTTTGATCGGGTTGTACTGGTAGTGAATGGGACTGGCGGGACAGGCCAAATTATAGATCTCATCAACCTCGGCGGAATAGGGATGGGTAATGTCATGACGTACCAGTTCAAAATAGGGATTGTCCATAAGATGTACCACGTTCTGCTTGGCACCCGTAAAGTAATTATCAAGGCAAATTATATGGTTTCCCTCGTTGAGCAAACGCTCGCAAAGATGCGAACCGATAAAACCGGCACCGCCAGTTATGAGTATTTTTTTCATTGTGTAATTATTTATCTTGCTCCTGTAATTAAATTATAGAAAAGTGGAGTTTTGCTTTTCAATAAATTCCCGATAAACAAAGCAAGAAAAACAACAATTATTGGTATTAATAAATATGTAAAAAACAGAATATCTTGACTTTTACCAAAAAATGCTAAAGATATTTTTTCCAGAATTGTTAGCAATGGCTCGTGTATCAAATATAAAAAGAATGAGAATGTAAATATAGAAGTTAAATTGTTTTCTGCGATATTACGGCCATTCATTATAACATCATACAGAAACCAAAAAGAAACAACACCTACTAGAATACTTATTTTATGAAGTGCTATTAATATAAGTTCCGAAATAGTATTATCTATAGTTAGAACAGTTTTGAATATTAAAATTAGGATCCAACCAAATGTCAAAAATAGTATTCCTTTAATCGGAAATTTAGTTGAAACGTTTAATTTTTTTATTGCAAGAAATCCTCCAAAGGAATAAAAGAGAATAGATTCATTCGAAATCATATGGTAATTAAAATTCATAAACCATAATACCAAAAGCAAAAAAATAATAAATGTATAATGATTTTTCAATAACCAATGTAAAAAAGGAGATATACAAACTAAAAGAAGTAGATCTCGAATAAACCATAATTGATAGGGAATTGGATGAAAGAAAAAGTTATTTAATATTTTAATTAATGATTTTTCAACAATTAAGCTATCATTAAAAAAAAATCTAAGCTGAGGAACTGTCTGTATCAGAGTAAACAATAAAATTGAGAGAGCTGACCAAATTAAATATGGAAGCAATAACGTTTTAAATCGTTTTTTAATTTTTGGAATTATTTCGACAAATGAGCCTGTCTTTACATTTAGAAAAAAAAGATATCCAGAAATCGCAAAAAATAAGGGAACTGCTATTCTTGTTAAACCTTGACTTATAAATATTTGGATAAATGAATTGTAATTTACAGATAAAGAAGAATTATGAATGGTAGTGCCTTGGGCAGCATTATAGGCATGGAGATATACAACCATAACCATTAAAAAAAAAGATAGGGCTCTTAATTTATAACTAAGATATTTATTCATTCGACAGATATAGAGAGTATATTGATTTAATTTTTAAAACATCAACTGTAGAAATAGGTTTTTCATTATTAATTTTTCAAAGATCAGAATGTCCTAAAATTTCCTCGTATAAATTGAAATATTCTTTAAAGCGATCATTCTGATTATACTTTTGCAAAGCTCGTTCTCTACAATATGTTGAGTAATAATCCTTGCCATTAGCTTTGATTTCTTTTACTTTTTCAATAATTTCAAAATATTCCTTTTTTTGTACAACAAAACCAGTCTCTGGTGTAATTGCTTCAGGACTTCCTCCTACATCATAAGTGATAATAGGTGTACCACATGCTATTGCTTCTAAATTTGTAGTTGGAAAAGTATCTTCCCAAGTTAAGTTAATATAAACATCAGCTAAATTATACATATCTGCCAATTCCCTTTGATTTTCTGTACGTTCTATTCCTGTAATTCCAATTGGCATTTTCTTAAGTTGACTCTTATTCAAACCAATTAATACAATCTGAATATCGTTACCCAATAATTCTCTTAATTCAATGAAATCATTAAGCCCTTTTTCTTTAGTCCATACACTTGCCACCCCAAGAATTATAAATTTTTTAGGAATTTTGTACTTCAACTTTGACAAATTTAATTTTCTGATATTAAACATTTCTAAATCAATACCATTATTAATCATTTTAATATCAACATCTTTAAAGAAAGATTTTCTGACTTCTCCCTCTAACCATTCCGATACTGGTATTAAGGTCAATTTACTAAGTGAATTAAATATTGTTTTTTTCTCTAAATAGTTTTTTTTTGAGTTATCTAGAAAAATACTTGCGGGATACCGGGATGTTTGAGGGCAAGAATAACATTGTTTCTGCCATTTCTGGCAATCAACAACTGTATAGTGGGCACAGTGGCCCGTAAATGACCAGCAATCATGAAGTGTCCATACCACAGGAAGATTTGACTGCTTTAAATACTCAAAGAGAATTTTTATATTTATGTAATATCCATGAATATTATGAAGGTGAATAATATCTGGCTTGATTTTCTTAACTTTTTCAATAAAGTCATTTGTTGCATTTTCAGAACCAAAACCATGCTCATCAAACAAACGTGTCTTTAATACATCTGCGTAGAAATCAAACTTGTTACCTATTTTGATCAATTTTGAATCGCTCAATCGGTCATATCTTCCATATGCTATAAAACTGCTCCAACTATTTTTAAGAATTACTTTCCCTATTTTTTCTGTGATTATTCCAGTGGCACCCCAGTTGACAACTGTATTGATTTGAAGAATTCTTTTATTCATAGTTTATCATTAATTATTCAAATAATTATGGAAAGTCATTTAACGATTCAATTGTGTACATATTTTTCAATAGCCACTACGATTATATCTATAAAATCCTACTTATCATTAAAAATAACTCGGCTATTTGTTAGAATAATCCCAGTAAATATTATTCATCATTTAAGATTTTACTCATTATATGTAATTGATTTTCTGGGTTATATGTATTATCAACGATAGTATAGCAATTTTGCTTAATAAGATTGCTATCAAGTTTGTTATTAAGCCATTTTTTTATAGTGTGGGCTAAACCCTGCACATCATTTTCTTGAAAAAAACAACCTGTTATACCATCGATTATAGATTCAACTTCAGGCATTTGAGTACATAGATTACTGTGAGTACAAACAGGAGTTCCGTAAGTCATAGAATGAATAGCAGTCAATCCAACATTCCCGGGGGATATGCATAATACAGCTTTTGAAATCAAATAACCTAGTATGGATTCATTATAACAAGATCCGTATAGATAAACTTGATTATTTAAAAAAAAATCGCCTATAAGATTTTTAAGAAAAGATTTTTGTGGACCATCACCTATTATTAAAAAATTGACTTGCAGACCATCCTCGTTTAAAATTTTTATAGCTTCCAAAATTTGCTCAATTTTTTTCACTTTAGTCAATCGACCTACAAAAATCAGGAGAGGGTTACTATCATTTTCAAAAAAAGATGACGTATCGACTTGAAAATTTTCAAAATTTAATTTGTTCCTGACTTTTAAATGAGTGTCGTAATCCAATGAATTATATATAGAATGTACTTGATTTTCATTAAATCCTGCTTCTATCAAAAGTTTTTTCGCCCTTTTTTCATAAACAAATATGTCATTTGACAAACTATAAAATAGAATTCTTATTTTTTTTTTAAGAAACTCTTCGTTACCATAGAGACCGTGAGTCCAAAATATCACACGCTTTCCGCGAAGTCTAGAAACGATAGAAGCTATCCACGTCGAAACATTGGTGAGTTCACCAAGGAATATGGCTACATCATATTGACCTGACAAACAATTTTTAATTACACCCTGTTGCCAAATTAGTATCCTATTTTTGAACCAAAAATTCTTAATGCCAACTAATTTTATAGAATGCTGTTTGAAGGGTTCTTTTGTGAAATCTATTTCTTTAATATTTATATTTTTGTTTTTCCCAAAATAAAACACCATTTCAAAATTTGACGTTTCAATTAGCTTTTCCCATAAGTTTTTTCTGTAATGAGGCGCTATATTGGTAAAAAAAAGAATTTTTTTCATTGTATCATTTTTATAATAAGATTTCAAATTACATTGTTTATTTTGAAATTCAGATTCTCAATCTTAGGCTTAATTATTATAGTGCTCCGTATCTATTTGTAATTACAAAATAAATAAAATATAAAGAGGCATAACACAAAACGATAACTGACTGGATTTTTCTTTTTGACTTTGGAAATTCATATATAAGTGCCACCAGCAAAATGGTTTCTAGAATTGTGAAAAATAATATAAACCTTGTAAAAAGTGGGATTTTTGTAAAAAGATTACCCAGCACAACCCCCATCCAGAAAACGGTTAGAGTAAGATTCATTTTATAAGAATTATTATGCTCAAAAATTTTGAAAAAATATAAACATATTAGCGTTCTCGGTAATAAAAATAAATAATTGGCAATCCTATTGAATTCAACCTCACCGTAAAAATCTGCATAATTTGCGTACTTCTCAAACGGTAGATATACCAAAAGATTTGCGGCTGAGTCCAGAATACCCGAAGCACCTATAATAAATGATCCTACTAATATGTAAATTTTTAATTTATGGGAGATTTTTATCCAATCTAATATTAGAATAAGGGGTATTAAAGCAAGGGCAGAATAGTGAAACATTGCTGCAATAAAAATATAGACGGCACTTTTATAAAATCTTCTTTCCCCATAAAAATAAAAACTTATTAAGAAAAATGACGTAGCTATTGCTTGTCGAATTAAGCTGAAGGAATAAAAGTAATAAAATAAAATAAAATATAGTAGGAGTGATAAGATAGGGAGTTTCGAGGTTCTCTTATAAAAAAAATATATGGGAGCTATAGACAAAATGGATGATAATATTATAATCCATCTAAAATCACCTAAATTATTTTTTACAAAAATATTTATTAGATACCAACCTGGTTCGAATTTTTTAATTATATCATTGAAACCATAAGTGAACATCTCATATTTATAACTTTCATAATAATTCATAACATCAACGCCAGAACTATAACGCCTGAAAGCGCTAACAACAATAAGTAGTAGGGTTGGCAGTATAATATTGCGCAACTTTAGGGCGTAACAAATAATCAGAATAACTAAACACAGTAATAGAAAATACATATACTTTAAGTCTATTTAGTTCTCTTTCGACACGATCTTAAACATCTAAGATTCTACAGAATGGAATTTAAAATTTCTTTTAGGATAAAATGCTGTTTATCATTTGCGTTCCTGACTCTTTGAAGAATAATAAAATATTCATTATAATAGGTCATTAAAATTTCTTTACTCAGAAATGGTACGATCAAATCCCCCAGACCAACACTTTCAAAAACAGTTTGAATTTTTAAAGTTTTATGATTTTGATCTATAATACCTAATGGTAACGCGTTAAAAGTTTGAGCGAGTAATAGTACATGAAGTCTGTTACTCATTACCATTTTGAAATCATTGTAGTAATTCCGGTCTTGCCATGATAAGACTTCATCTCGAAAAGAAATATTTTTTAGATTTTTGTAAGGTTCAAATAAACTATAAGTATAATTCTTATCACGACCAACTTGACAGAAAAATTCAATACTGACATTCTTGTTTGTATTGAATTCGATTAGTATATTAATAGATTCTTTAATTTTCTTATCAAGGGCTTTATCATTTAAATTTCTAAAAGAAATACCTATTTTATTTCTATCATCTCCGTTTTTTAAGATCTCTGGCTTTAATAAAAAACATAAATCTGGAGAATATTCCACAGGGATTTTAAGCTTTATAAATTGGGCTAAATTACTCTTACTGCGAACATACATTCCTTCAAGAACCTTAGAGAACCTTTTGAAAATTTTCTCATCAAAAAATGATCTAATTATAAGATCATTCCCGATAAGATAGGATTTCGCCCCTTTCATTTTAAAAACATAAAAGAGATAGTAAAATATAATATATCTTAATTTTTCATTTAAAGTTTTTGCTCCGCCAAATGGGCCAGGACTTTTAAAAACATGCGTGAAATTTAAAGCTTTAGTAAATGGTAGTACGACCAAGCCTTTACCTTTCACACTTACTTTACTAATAGAACTTAAAGGATAAATATTGTCACCATCTAGCAAAAGATCTCCAAACTCTTTTGGTACATTCTTTAAATCCAGATAAACCTCGCCATGATTTGAAATAGCATCAATAAGACATTTATTAATAAGGAAATCGCCTAGATTATCATATTGCGTAGCAACTATATATAAAATTTTGTTCTTGGCCATATGTGAAATAATCAGGATTTGAAATTATTTATTGATTGTAAATTTTCAGCAAAGGCTTTATAATTTATTTCTGCATTGAAATTTTGATTCCATTGCTTTTTTATCACTTCAGGATCAATACTTTTTTGTAATGTTATTTTAATGGCATCTGCCGCTTCATCAGCTGTGGGATTAGCTGGCAGTAAGAACCCGTTATCCTTGTTTACGATCTCGCCGCTTCCACCCACATTAGTTGCCACTACGGGTATTCCAAAAGATTGTGCTTCCATAATTGACACAGGTATTCCCTCCGAAGCACTTAGATTTATAAACAAATCAACAGGATTCTGAGCATAATTATCGTAAATAAAACTATTCTTAACCGCACCTGGGAAATGAATAGTAAGATTTTTCAAATCAATACTCTTATTCTGTAATTCGTATAAACTATCACCGTCACCAAAATGAGTCCAAAAAATATTATGGTCTGGTAACATCTCAGCTAATCGTGTAACAGATTCCAGAATCAACTCTACGCGTTTCATAGGGTTTATACGCGATACAGATACTATTGAAATTCTATTTTTTGTTGATCTGTAAGATAGTTTCCCTCTATCGTGTACTCCAAGTTTAGAAACTTCAATCTTATCTGCATGACCATATTTCTCTTCAATAAAACGTTTTCCATCTTCAGAAATACTATAAACCCGATCTATTTTTGATAAAATTTCCTTGCGAAAAGGCCAGAATTTTTGAGTAGAAGGTAAATTTTCATAAATATCATAGCGATGTGCTCTAGAAATAATGTTTAGCGCTCTCCCCCACTTTTCTTTTAATTTAATAAAGGCAAAAGGAGCGGCATTAAACCAATAGGAGTACACCATATTATCTTCAAGAATGGCCTTTTTTTTATCAAAAAAATTTAGATACGCATCTGCTCCACTTGCAAATCGGAATAATATCAATACATCAGAAAGCGATTTAATTTGTGATTTATGAATTGCTAAGGCATTCCAAAATGTACCAGAGAATAAAGTTCTAAGCAACCTCTGCTTTTTGTTTTGATATTTTTTTGAAAAATCATTTTCAATTTTTACATTGTTTGGTACTTCTCTAATTTCTGACGAAATCTCAGAAGGATATATTATAATTTCATCAAAATACTGCGCTAGTATTTTGATCTCAGATTCTAAAAAAGCTTCCGTTTTAAAGTATGGAAATCTTCTTGTAAGTAAAATCAAAGTTTTAGGCATAACTATTTTTTAAGAAGCTATAAACTGGTTGCATTTCGAGCGTAATTCATCTGCGTAGGGTAGATGCATTTCTTTATTAATAGGTAGATTTTCTAAACTGATTTTTCCTTTAAGATCAAAGTTCCTAGATATAGCACGGGTATCATCATCAATATCAATTCTATTAAAAAAATCAATCAAACCTTCAAAGCGACTATTGAATTGGCCATTAAACCCGCCAAAACCACCATTGAGAAAAATTACTGGTGTTCCCATTGCAAGACAGGGCAGCGCACAGTGGATTCTAGAGGTCACAACCAATCTGGCGTTACATAATTTTTTTAAATATTCATCAGCAATTCTAAAATTTTCTTCAATACTCGTTTTAGGAACAGTCTGATCCAAATAAATAGCTTTCTCCATCACCTCTGCGGTAAAATTCTCTTTGAAAACCTTTTTCTTTAATAAAAATTCAGTGAAACGTTTGCGTTTTATTCTGCTTCCAAGTTTTTGGAAATTGGTTAACATAGTTTTCAATGGCATATAATGAAAGAGTGGATCGACGAAATAAATATCATCCGTAATATTCTCTTCCTTCCTTTTATAAGTATCTCCCAATGTAAGTGTTAAACAGCCTGAAAAATAAGCGTCAACACCTTTTGATTTTAATAGCGCTTCCGTACCCTTATCCCTACAACCAATAGGCTGATGCTTTTTAAAATAAGCTATACTTTCTGGTGTAGTCATAGCATCGTAAACTGATGCATTTATATGCATAGATACCAGCAAAGGATCTATTTGTTCTGCTGGAGGCCAGTTCTCTGGTTTATGCATATACCAACCATTCATTATGGCCTTAACTGCATCGCCGTTATAATTCTTTAAATCTTTATCTCTATCGAGATACATATCTACCTTGGGAAGATACTGTCGCCCTGCAATGGCTTGAACAAAATCGCCTACATTAGTAATGGGTCTTGAACATCCCATAACCGCATATTTTTTACTTATCATTTTTTTAGAATTTTGGTCTTTAGATTAATAAGTTGATCATAATTAAGATATGTAAATAAAGAAAGGCCAACCGCCAAAGATGTAATGAAAACGTAAATATTGTCAATGTAATTGGACCAACTGACTATAATAAAAACGATACTTAAAATTGCCACTAATTTAAACGGAAAATCAATTTTTAAAAAGCTTCGAACCTGCACCAATCTAAAAATAAGTAGAACGAGATAACCTAACAAAATCGAGAAACTAATGCCATACAGACCCCATTTTTCCGTTAATAAAAATGACGAAATAACGGTAACCAAACCACCAACAATCGAAGAATAAAGTACCCCTTTTGTCTTTTTATTTTTTAAATATCCTACACCGTAAAAAGCGCCCAAGGCTTGTAAAAATACTGCGTATAACAAGATTGGTATATACTGCCATGCATCAAAGAAATCTGAATCCACAAATTTCATTAAGGTTTTTGAGCACGCTGAGAGTAAAATTATAAAGCCTAATAAAAGTTTGATATATTTTTCCAGAATTCCGGAAAAATCTGTATTGTTTTCGTCCGGATTTGTAGATGATCGTATTGCTTTTTCTTGCCATGCTAAAGTAAAAACGCTTGATAACATTAAGAGAATAGTAGGGTATTTATATGAAATTGCAAAAATACCATTTTCATCAACTCCTAAATAAAGTAAAATCACGTAGCGTGTAGAGGAACCGATTAACCACCAACTTATATTATTTGGCAATAGCGGAAGTGAATAACTAAGTAAATCTTTTAATAATTTCTTATCTGGTCTTTTAAAAAGAATATATTTAAACCATTCATTTTTAAATAAAAGAAAAAGAATAACTATCCCAAATGCGATGATATTCGCAATTAAAACACCGTCAATGTCAAGTTTGAAAAAGTATATAAGAGTTAATGTAAAGGATACGTATAGAAATGTGTATAGAATACTGGTAATAACGTAAATACGATTTTTACCAATCCCACGTGTTCCCTGCTGTAGTGTCGGAAAAATGATTCTACATAAGGTTAATAGGTAAAAAAACAGAGCGTAATCTATTTTTATAAAGAATGAAAGTGCCAAGAAAAGAACCGAAAATATACCAATATTGAATATCAATAGTACAAAAACAGTTTCAAAAATCTTTTCTTTAAACTTTTGATTAGGATTATCTAAAAGCCACCGTAGTAATGAGGAATCAATTTGCAGACTAACGCAAGGAACAATTAAAGATATCGTGGTTAAGATTAAATCATATTGCCCTATTTCTTCTCTGGTAAGAAAATAGGTCATAAAAAAAATAAGAACAAAGGATAAAGCCTTAGATGACAAATTACCTAAGGCATACATACCCGTTAATTTTGTTAAGCTCTCGTTTTTTTTACCGCTCAAAATTACCTTTTTGTCTTTTATTTTATTATTGGCCGCTTGATAGCATTAAATCAAAATTTACCAAATTTTTAAGAAACGTAAAGGTATTTTATTTATAGCAATACGCATTGATTTTAAACGATAATGTGTCTATTCTTTGCGATGACTTGTATTTTAGCAAGTAATTGAAACCCAGATTAGAAACCTGTAAATTTGAAAATGTAAGGGAAGATAGGCGTTTTTAGATCCATAATGAGTGTTTTCTTGACGGCGCTGCGAAGAGCGGTAAACAATTAGCAATAAGCAATAAACAAATAACCATAAACCCTTAGCAATTATAAATCTACCATTCCAATGACTACTAGTATGGAATGCGAAACCAAATCTGGGATCCCTCGTTGCTCGTGCCTCTCGCTGTCGAAAATGAAAGCCTTTTTGGGAAAGGGAATCCGTCCTCTCGATAGAGGCATTTTTTTTTAATGAAGACAAGAGATCATAGTATATTAGCAGGATCACGGGAAAGCAGGAAATGGTGTTGTACAAACAATATTTTAAGTCTATTTGGTTTTTAGTTTTTAGACAAGCCGTGTAAGTTTCTTGTGCGATCCCGATATGCATCGGGAAGACGGGGCGTTTAGCGGAACACCCTTTTATTAGCATTAAGCGTTTAGCTTTCCACAGCAGTTATGGAAGACCAAATTGTAATCTGCTTTTTTTGCAAGAATACATCTAAAAACAGGCTAAAAACCATTAAAAACGGCTGTTTTTAATGTGAAAATGACTGATTTTCCCTGTATGCATTTCTCTTTATTTGGGCTAATCGTAATCAAGTAGATGATGTCTTAGTGGGTATTTTCAGTAGAAAAAAATGTGCAAGTTGAGAGTGAAAAATGAAAAGAGAATAGAGAATAGAGAATAGAGAATAGAGCAAAATAAACAATTTAAATTTTATAAACCGTTATTAATTATCTTTAATCTGATTCTTTCTTGATTTTATCGGCATAAAATTTACGCATGCCATTACTCAGAAGGTTGTTGATATGAATAACGGTAAAATTCTTTATTGCTATTAAAAGTCCGTCGTGTCTTTTCTGGTATATAAACTGGGCGATGGGATCAACCCCCAGCGGTGAATACAGAAACCTGAACCGTTCTGTCAACGTAGTGCCAGGCTTTCTTCCACGGGTTTTTAACGCTTTATTGCTCTCACAACTACCTATATATTCGGGAGTGGTATATACCTGAATATTGTTTTTTGCTGCCCGCAGACCATAGTCATAATCCCCCAAATGATGCCTATAATGAGCATCGAGTACGCCAATAGTATCAACAACATATTTGGGCACCAAAACCAGGTTCCCGTTCATATAATGCACGCGCTGTAGACTTCCGTTAGGTGGAACTGGTTGGCTCATTACATCCTTACCGCCGTAGGTAAAGGTTTTCAATAGGGGGTCATTGATCGCGGCACAGATAATATGCTTGTCCTGGAGTTCTTTACTGTAGGCTAAAAGACGGGACAAGGCATGATCGTGCAAAAGGGTATCATCATTTAGCCAGATATAATGCGTGTAAGAAATGTTTTGTGCCATAGCATGCTGCCAAGCCATACGCATGCCTCTGTTCCAAAAAAGAGTGCCGTTGCCTGTAATGACATTAATCTCTGGGAAATGTTGCTTTACAGCCTTTCCAGTGCCATCAGTACTGCCGTCATCTACTAAATAAACATCAAAATCTAGGTCTTGATCATATAAGTTTTTCAGGCAAGTTAAGGTAGTCTCCCGGCGGTTATGACAGGTCATCAATACAGCAATTCTCATTATTCTATACTTTTTTTGAAGCTATAATTTTTTTATCCCTCAGTAACCTTAGCAGTTCATCTAGATTTTCCGGAAAATATATAGTACCTGATTCCAGATTATTTATCAAATAATCTTTGTAATTTTTCTGTCGCTCTTTGCTAACGGGCTCTAGATAATTTACCAGAGAAATACCTATACGACCATTTTGTGCCGCTTCTGCAACCACACTGGTTGTATACCCAATAAAAACATCAAACTTTGAAAGTAGCACATTTGCTGGAATGAATGCAGGTATTTCATCAAGTTCATTCTCTTTAGAAAACTTATTGGGATATCTGGGATGCGCTTTTACCATCATCATATCTTTCCCTATATTTTCTATTAAATCATCCAACTTTGCAGTGTATTCCTGCTCATTGACATGGTTTAGTTCAACGATGGTTCCTGTAAGTAAAAGGATTCTTGCTTGATTTTCTATTACAAAGCACTTTTCTATACGTTCTTTTATATACTCATGGTCAATCGCTATTTCAGTTCTTTTTGCTTTTACTTTTTTAAAAAACCCCTCATCCATTTTATAAATAAAGACCTGACCATTATAAAGGGGGCGAACTTCGGTTTTGTAAACTAACTTTGAATAAAGCACCTGTAAAGTTGAGCCAGGCGTCCACCGCTCTCTAAATTTTAAATCGTTGAAAATTGGAACGAATAAGACCTGTGACCGAGAGCTAAGTTTTGTGATAAGCCAGTTTTCAAAACCTCCGAAGGAATTATGAAAAAAGTAAACGGTGTCAAAATTATAATTCGTTATTTCATTTAATATCAATCGCTTATCTCGTGTATAGAATAAGGGACGCCTCGGATTAAGATTCCCTCGAAAATAGATTGTTAAATGGTCTATATTTAACTTCTCAAAAAAAAGACGAATGCCTTTTTCATAAGTATATAGAACCACTTGCTCCGTTTCGTGATTTTTTATAATAGTTAGAGCCGTAGGGATAAACAGGTTGGAGAGACAGAATATTAACGTCATATTTTCAGAAAAATTTACCTTCTTCTTTGAGTTTATTAAATTTTTCTGCATCTCTATATTTTAAAATCTTAATTGGATTACCACCCACAACGGCATATTCCGGTACATCTTTAGACACTACTGCCCCACCCGCAATTATTGCTCCCTCACCAATGTTCACCCCTGCCATAATAGTTACGTTAGCACCACACCATACAAAATCACCAATTACAATCTTTCTATTTATACTGTGTTCATCATAAGGTATTTTACTATCGCTGTTATAGTTATGATTTGTGGAAAAAATTGTTAAGCCTCTTCCCGTATGAAAATAGCGCCCAATGCTTACCCCGCCATCACATTGAATAAAGGTATTTGATTTTAAATGGCTTGTTTTATCTATTTTAAATTTAGCAATATCCCCAGATATAGTTATTCCGCCACTACCTTGACTAACAAATTTTAAGGGCACACCTTGACTTCTAATGCGCTCTACATAACATTGCTCTAGTATTTCACTGATTTTAATACAAATCAGATCAATTTTAAAAAACATAAAGATTTTTACAAGTAATCGCATGCTATTATGATTTCAACATTATTTTATTATATAACCGTTTAGTTTCCTAATACACGTCACCCTGAATTTATTTAAGGGTCACACAAGAGGCTAAAGTGTTTTAAGTCCGAATTTGCTTACATTGGCATTGCGGCAAATGTGATGCTTAAACAGGTTCAGCATCATGAAACCATCTTTATGAACAATTCCGTACAAACGATTATTTTATTGCGCAATGGAAAGTCGTAAACAGTTTAAAACACGATATGTTATGTTTTTCTATTATACCTTCAAACTGCACTTCGTATTACCAAAACCTACTTGGAGCGATGAAGCGAACAAGTCTATAGCGTTTACATTTGTTTCAAAAATAAAATACTTTTCCATTTAAAATAACCTATTCCTAATCCTATACTGGCAATAAACACTATTCTAAGCACAAAAAATGTAAAACTAGGCTGAATAAAAAAATGATTTATGGTGACTAACAAAATAAATAAGGTGCACAAAGGAACTATTTCTTTCCACCGATAAGGGATAAAATAATATCTTTTTGCTATGTGATAAACAATCAGGAAGAATAAAATCTGCGTTATAAGTGTTGCCCAGGCGGCGCCTAAATAACCGAACTTCTTTATAAGCAAAAAATTCAATACTATATTGATACCGGCTGCGATTAAATTAATATACATTATAACCAGTGTTTTTTTATTCTGGTGAAAAGAAAGGTTCTGTAGCGATATCAATTGAATAAAAAAAGCACCGAAAGCTATTAGCGGAATTACCTCATAGGTTGCCTGGTATTCTTTATCAAAAAAGAGGTAAATAATATCTTTAGAAAGAAGCGCCACGCTGAAGGTTATCAAAAGCATAAAAAGAACCAGAATATTATTCGCATGAAAGATTTTAAGTTTCGCCTGTTCTTTATCTTCTGAATTAGCCAACTTATAAAACAACGGATTATATGCCATCAAAACGGCAACGGCTACAAATTGTACGAGCTGACCAATTTTATAACCCAGAGAATAAATACCTACACTGTAAGTGCCAAAATAACGCTCTATAAAGATCCGGTCAGACATGGTTACTACCCAAGCAGAAAGCACATAGGGCACGAGTGGCAAACAATAGTGCAGTGTTTTTTTAAAAATTTGAGTATTAAAAGTTAAATTGATCTCTTTTATGGTAAGAGGTATCAGAAATAACAGGCTTAAGCCACCGCCCACCATAGCTCCTTTTAACATCCCCACGGCACCCTCTTCCATAAAAATTACAAACCAAATAACGGGCAGAACTTTTACAGCCAATAGAAGTAGTGAAAAAAGCAAAAATTTATCGGCCTGTTGCTTAACCTGAAAAGAGATCAGCGGTACCAGTTCAAACGTAGAAAAGAAAGCCGTAATTATTGCATAAACGTAATAAGGAGAGAATGGTATTGATTTATAAATATTCCCGATGGGCTGGGTCAATAAGAACAATAATGAACAAATAAGTATAGAAATAGCAACTATGGAAATGGATATCGTTCCTAAAAAATCCTTCTTACTTGATTCTGTTTTGTAATCAAAAAATAATCTATATATAGATCGCTCTAGCCCTAAGGTTAAAAATATCACTATAATGCCCGAAAAAACTTGCATCGAATTAACTATACCATAGTCATCAGGAGACAGGTATTTGAGATAAAGTGGGAGTAAAATGAAACTTAATGCTTTGGTAACAAAATTACCAATGGTGTAATACGCTGTATTCTTTATAAGTTTTGCCATAAAACGAAGCGTGCTTAAACTTCAACTAAGCATTTGAAATAGTTACTGTCGGTTTTAAGCTAGATCTTACTTATCAAAATACTCCTAAAAAGTGTTCTACCCTTTGAAGTTGCTTCAATAAATAAGACTGAATTTTCATTCTTTTAAAATCAAGAACCCCGGGGCAAGCCCACGAGGTATAAATCCGTAATTCATTTTTTATTTCGAGGCAAACCTCGGAGAATTAAAACCCTCTGGAGGGATTAAATAAATTTCCGGCAAATGTATGGTTTCTGAGCGGTTTTCGTAATAGATTCAGCATTAAGTCAAACCCGTCATCTATGTCATTACATCAATCACTTAAAATTTACAATACCTTAAATCCGCAAGTCGTTAATTTGTTGTTTTAAAATCTATTTTGTAGGGTAAACTTAACGTTTTTGAAGACTATTCTGGTTGTATTTTCGTTGATTTTCCTGTTTTTGTTTTATCACTTC
>Ga0307486_1001583_pt1 | contig 17105 bp, 15 predicted proteins | sample CBIW02metaG_FD_203663 | JGI IMG/M metagenome (GOLD analysis project Ga0307486, IMG submission 203663) | Sea-ice brine microbial communities from Beaufort Sea near Barrow, Alaska, United States - CBIW 0.2 | ecosystem: Environmental > Aquatic > Marine > Coastal | place: USA: Alaska | collected... | reverse complement strand
TGAGGACGTCAGCGACTTCCACCGCCTGGAAGTCCAGCACTTCTTCGAGGTCTACAAGGAGCTCGAGCCCGGCAAGTCCGTCGAGGGCGCGCACTGGGTGAGCCGAGAAGAGGCCGAGGCGGAGATCAACGCTTCGTTCGCGCGTGCCAAGGGCACCGTCTTCGAGCACCTGAACCCACTCATCCCGCCGCAGCACTAATGTGCACCGAACGCGAAGGCGGCGATGACGGCACCACGTCGCCTTCGTCGTATCCGCGTTCCCTTAAGTGAAGTGCGCTGACTTGAGCACGCCCGCAGGGCCCGATGCTGCCGCGGGGCAGCGTGGTCAACCCGAGTTAGGGACGACCCACGGTAGGAAGCATGTCATTCATGCCCCACGCATATAGCGAGCGCACGCGCGAGGGCGTGCCGTACGTGGCCGCCTCCGCGACCATGCCGCCGCCGATGAAGATCGCGACGTGATAGATCCGCGCGGAACTACGCCCGGAGCCGTAAAAGATCAGGTCGCCCTTACGCATCTGACTACTGCTGATTTTGGCGAGCCCGTTATATTGAGTCGTTGAGCTCCGCGGGATGGAGTAGCCAGCGGCACGCCACGCCGCCGACGTGACACCTGAGCAGTCATAGCCGGGCCCGTTGCCGCCCCATTGGTAGGGCGAACCCATGAGCGTGAGCGCCTTGGAGACGGCTGCGGATCCGTCGCTGGGTGATGACCTCCACGACTGAGTGGGGGGGCTTGGGTCAGGCGGAGGGGGCGCGGGGTCCGAGGTGGGCTCGGGATCCGGGGCAGTCGTCTGCTCCGGCTCGGGGTCCGTGGTTGATTCCGGCTTGGGAGTGGTGGTCGGCTTAGGAGGTGCCGTTGATCCCGGCTTGGGATCCGTACTGGCGTCTGGCTTGGGGGTTGTCGTGGGACGCGGCTGGGGCTTCACATTCGCAGTGGGCGTCGCGGCCGGTGCCGCTGCATCTTCTGCCCTTTGCGCCGCCTCGAAAGCAGCCACCTCGCGCTGACGACGTTCGGCAGCAAGTCCGTCCTGGCGCTGCTGCTCGAGCCCCACGGAGGTATTGCGCATCTCCGCCAACCGGACCAGAGCGCCATCGCGGGCCTTCTGCACCTCTTTGATGGCTCGCTCGGCCTGCTGCTGCGACTCCTTCGCGGTGGTCAGCGCATCGCTCGCGGTGGCCTGCGCATCGGCCGCCGTTGTCGCCGCGTCCTGTGCGTAGCTGCGCATCGCCGCAGCGACAACCTCTGCCGCCTTGACCGTCTGAATCCGCGAGTCAGCCTCCGACGAGGCACGCCCAATGACCTCGCTCTTGGTGATCACATCGTCGAACCCGTTCGCGGACGAGATTGCGGTGAAGTCCTTCATGTCGCCGCCGGTGCGGTACGCATCCATCGCAACGGTCGCGAGGTTCTCGCGCGCACGCTTGAGGGCCGCGTCCGCCTCAGCCGCACGTTCATTCGCGTTGACAAGCTCGCGATCCGCCGCGTCTTTGTCTTCCTGAGCCTGGGCGTAGTCCTCCGCGGCAAGTAACGAGGCTTGCTGCGCCTCATTCAGCGCTGACTCGAGGTCAACCATTGCGGCGTCGAGCGCGCCCACGCCAGATGCGGCATCGGCGACCGCGGCCTTGGCGGCATCAATCTCTGCCTGGCCGGGGTAGTCGGCGGCGCTTGCCGGGCCGGCTGGCAAGGCGACGGAGATTGCTCCGGCGACGAGAACTGCAGCCGATGCGGCTGCGACAGCGCGTAAACGCGGGGCAAACGCGCGGCTTACACGCGCGGAATTCAGCCACTTCATCTGATTCACTCGCCTCCCGCGCGATTCATTCCCCGCACACACCTTGATCCGTCGATCCTACGTCCCAATTGTCACATGCGAAACATGTTTATGTATAGGGCCGTTCTTCTTGCGCAGTGCGAACGCTGGTGGGCTCCGCACCTGTGGTTTCTACATCGTCATGAATCGCTACGCGCTTAAGGGCGCTTGCCCTAAGGTGGTGTGCGGTATGGATGACGACGGCATCGAGACAGACGCGTGGGCTGCGGACGAGGGCCCCGGCTCGGGCGCGCCTATTCCAGCATCGGCCGCCTGGCGTGAGGGTGAGAACCCCGGTCGGCGCCAGTTCGTTGACATCGGCGACCTCTCACTTGAGGCAGATCCGCTAGGAACGCTGCCCAACGTGCGCATGGCGTACGAGACGTGGGGCTCGCTCAACGCGGCGCGGGACAACGCTATTTACGTCGCGCACGCTCTCACCGGTGACAGCCACGTGTTCGGCCCCGCGGAGTCGGGGCACCTCACCGGCGGCTGGTGGAACGCGATGGTGGGGGCAGGCAAGCCAATCGATCCAACCCGCCACTTCATCGTCTCCGCGAACGTCGTGGGTGGCTGCCAGGGCACCACCGGCCCGGCGTCCACACACCCTGGCGATGGTCGGCCTTGGGGTTCACGCTTCCCATTTGTGACCATGCGCGACATGGTCAACGCAGAAATTGCCCTCATGGATCACCTCGGAATTGACCGCTGGAGACTCATTGCGGGCCCGTCCATGGGCGGCATGCGCGCTATTGAGTGGACGGTCATGGCGCCGGGCCGCGTGCGCGCGATCGCGCCGGTGGGGTCAACCGCTGCGGTCACTGCGGACCAGATCGCGTGGTCGACCACCCAACTCGCCGCGATCGCCGCGGACCCCTTGTTTCGCGGGGGCGACTACTACGGTGCGGCGGACGGTCAGGGCCCTCACACTGGGCTGGGCATCGCGCGCATGATCGCGCACACCACGTATCGTTCAGAGGGCGAGCTGGGCGAGCGCTTTGGGCGTTCGTATCAGGGCGACTCCGACCCGGTGGGGCGCGGCGGACAGTTTGCCGTGCAGAGCTACTTGGAACATCACGCGCGCAAGCTTGCGCGCCGGTTCGACGCAAACTCGTATATTCGGTTGGCGCAGTCGATTCAGTCGCACGATGTGGGCCGCGCACGCGGCGGCGTCGAGGCGGCGCTGTCGTCGGTGCAGATCCCGGCGCTCATTGTGGCCGTGGACAGCGACCGCCTTTACCCCGTTCACAACTCCGAGCGCCTGGACGCAGCCATGTCCGGCTCGCACGGCGTCAAGGTGGTCCACTCCCCCGTGGGCCACGACGGATTCCTGGTGGAGTCCGGTCAGCTCAACGCGTTCATGTCGGAGTTCGAGCGCGGGCTGTAGCCTCGCCGAACCGGGCGCCCGCGCGGCTGCGCAAGCGCGTTCCACTTGGTACTGCGCGGTTTGGTACTACGCGGGCGCCCCGTACGCAACGGCGTCTTCGATGGACTGCGCGAGCGTGTAGCGCGGCGACCATCCGAACTCCTCGCGAAGCCGTTCGCTCGAGCCGGTGACCTTTTGCGCATCGACGGGCCTGTAACGCTCGGGGTCCGCGTGAGTAGGCGGAACGGCGATGCCCATGGCCACGCAGATCTGTTCCAGAATCTCCGTGCCTGCCGTCGAGACGCCGGAGCAGACGTTGTAGACCAGGTGACGGTGAGTGGGTGACGCCAGCAGCATCAGGTACGCGCTCGCCACGTCCCGCACGTCCAAGTAATCGCGACACGTGCTCAGGTTGCCCACGGCCATTGGCTGGGCCGGGTCATGCTCCAGCAATTGCTGGTACAGGTCAGGCACCAGGAACCCGGGGCGCTGGCCTGGGCCGATGTGATTGAAAGGACGCGCAACCACCGTGTTGAGCCCACGCTTGCGGTAGTACTCCATTTGGTTCTCGACCAGGATCTTGCTGACCACGTAGGGCGACGTGACGCCGATGGGCGAAGTTTCGGCCTGCACCCCGTCCTCTATTGGCTCGTACACTCCCCCGCTACTGACGGCGAGCACAGCACCCTCAAAGCCAGTCGAAAACAGGTGCTCCGCCATGTGAGTCACCATCGCCGAGTTGGACTCGATATACAGCTGAGGGTTGTCGAAGGAGGGCCCCACCGCTGCAAGTGAAGCAAGGTGAAGAATTGAATCGGCCTTGGGCATGGAAGGCCAGCCCTTGCGGAGATCCGCGGTGATGTAACTGTCGAGGTCAGCCGCCGCACTCGTTTCGAGATCGCTCGAATAGCCGATGCCGTGGACGGTCATACCAGCGGCTTTCGCCTGCGCCGCGACGTGCCGGCCTACGAATCCGTCGACTCCCGTGATGATGATGAGCGAACCGGCATCCTGGGTCATCTATAGCCCGCGTTGGGGTGTGTTGTAGGGCGCAGCCATGCGGATGATGCTATCTCAACCAGGTGCCATTCATGCCGAGTCGGCAGTCTTGTACTCTGCGAGTTCCAATCTTCGACCTTCTGGGCCCGGCGATGGAGGTCCGAGCGTCTCGCGTTGGAAGCCGCAGCGAGCGCACCCGCGAAGACCCTTACGGCCATCTCTTTGCGTATGGACTCACCAGTCTGACGGGTGGTGTTCGACGACAGCGCGCACCTTCGAAACGAGTCCTCTCGGGACCGCCGCCGGGAAAGCCGGGAAAGCAGAGCGAACGACCTGTTCAGTAAGTGCGTACTGACTCATGTGGCCTTCTGACCATGCAGCCCCCTTGTCTGCCAACTCGCGCCGCTCGTCCCGCGAAGTAGCCGCCAAGAAGCCATCGACCGTATCGACAAGTTGCTCGGGGTCAGTGGCAACCTTGAGGAACCCCTCCTCGAGCGGGAAGAAACCTTCGTATCCGGGGTGCCAGTTCGTTACGTGGACGCCTCCCGTCGCGAGCGAAATGGGTAGGCGGTTCGAGAAGTAATGAGGTTCGTCCGGGTAGTGGTCCCAATTTGCACTGACCCAACCACTCTGGATCGCACGCCCCTGATCCCAGAACGGAACTGGTCCGCGCACACCTGGCCCATCCCAACCATGTCCATACAGCGCAAGACGATCTCCAAAGTAGCGCTGAAGTAACCGGATCGCGGTCTCTCTCTGTTTCGCCCCGGAGTGGCCGCGCCAGGGCACCCTCGACACACCTCGATTAGCGACAACGACAACGTCGGAGGCTGGCTCTATCGTTCGATCCCGCTTAAATGAACCTGGGTCATAGCCCTGCGAAAGCCACCGCACATCCTTTGCACCATGTCTTCGGAAGTTGCTTGCAAACGTGCCGGAGCCTGACGTGAACACAATGTCAGCTGCCTGTCCGGCGATCACTGCCTCTCGGGGCAACCGATTCCTCCACCTGCCGTACGGATCGGACTCCTGGTAGATCACCGCAAAATTGCCCTGCGAACGCCAACGGCGGTAATGATCCGCGTTTAAGCCGGCTCCGCTCACATGCTGGACCCAAACTAGATCTGGTTGGAGCTCACGGATGAGATGCTCAACGGTTCGCCGACCACGGTCGCCGGCTCCGCCTCGCACGTGCTTTAAAAGACTGAATACATGAACCTCAGCAAGCAGACCTGCGTCTAGGGGCTCTTCCTAGTTGAGTGTGGGGTGGGTGCGGCGCGCCGGATGGCGGGTTGAGGGTTGGAGGGGTCGAGCCTATGTTGTGTTGCCGTGCCTGTGACGAGTATTGGGAGCGTTGCGACGTTCTTGTCGGCCTTGAGGGCCTGCACGTGATCGCAGTCGAGCGCGACGACGGCAGCGGCGCCCTGACCATCACGGTGGAATCCGAGGGCGGTGTGATGGGCTGCCACTCGTGTGGAGTCGTCGCTCACGGACACGGCCGGGTTGAGGTTCACCTCATTGACGCGCCTGCGATGGGCTGCCCGGTGCGGATCATCTGGCGCAAACGCCGGTGGGTGTGTCCCGAGTCGACGTGCCCGACCCGTTCGTTCGTGGAGCAGGATGAGCGGATTGCTACTGCACGGGCGTTGTTGAGCGTGAGGGCGTGCCGGTGGGCGATCGGACAGTTGCGCCGCGAGGGCGCGTCGGTGGCGGGATTGGCCCGGCAACTCGCGACGACGTGGAACACCGTGTGGGCCTCGATCCGCCCGATCCTGGACACTGCCGCTCACGACGAGTCCCGCTTCGATGGCGTCACGATCCTCGGTGTCGATGAACACGTGTGGCATCACGTGTCCACGAGGCCGATCAGGGGCGGTGGGCGAGGCCCGAAAGAACTGACGGGAATGGTTGATCTCAGCCGTGACCAGGACGGACGCACCCGTGCCCGCTTGCTCGACCTGGTCCCAGGCCGTTCCGGGCAGGCGTATCGGGATTGGCTCGCCAGTCGCAGTGACACCTTCCGTGAGGGCGTGCAGGTCGCCACGTTGGACCCGTTCCACGGATACAAGAACGCGATCGATGACCAACTCGAGGATGCCATCGCGGTGCTCGACGCGTTCCACGTCGTCAAACTCGCCACCCAGGCTGTCGATGACGTGCGACGACGCACCCAGAACGAGATCCACGGCCACCGTGGACGCAAGGACGACCCCCTCTACCGGATCCGTAACATCCTGCACGCGGGTGAAGAGAATCTCACCGACCGGCAACGCGCCCGCCTTGACCAAGCATGGGCGGCCGACGACAGACACGTCGCAGTTGAAGTCGCATGGCAGTGCGCTCAACTGGTCCGTTCCGCCTACCACCAGGACACTCACGCTGCCGGACGAGCGATCGCACAACGCGTCCTCGACTCGTTTGCGTCGTGTCCGATCCCCGAGATCGCCCGACTGGGCCGGACCCTACGCCAATGGAGTGAAGCCTTCCTGGGCTACTTCGACACTGGCGGTGCTAGCAACGGCGGCACCGAGGCCGTCAACGGACTCATCGAACTCCAGCGCCGTGTCGCCCGCGGCTTCCGCAACTACGACAACTACCGACTCCGCATGCTCCTCATCGCAGGAGGCCTCAAACTATGACCCCACACTCAACGGCGAAGGGCCGCTTAACACCGACCGGGGATCCCAATATCGATCCCGGAAGTTTGTGTCAGCACTGAAGCGCCAGGACATGGTCGGGTCGACGGGCAGAGTCGGTGCCGCAGGCGACAACGCAGCCACGGAATCCTTCTTCGCACTACTACAGAAAAACGTCCTGGACCGCCGCTACTGGGCCACTTGAGACGAACTACGCCTTACGATGGTGACCTGGATCGAAAGATCCTACGACCATCGCCGACGCCAGCAACGAGTCGGCCAATTGAAGCCCATCAAATTGTAGCCCTGACTATCAAAACAGTAGGGCTAAGTGCGTAACTAAACATAGTCACCAATCCGTGAGGCAAACCCTACGACGTACTCGGACGCTAGTACGCGCCACGCTTTCGGACAACTGTGACAAGTGTGCGCATAAGAATAAGCACGTCACTAGCGATAGTCCAGTTTTCCGCATGGTAGAGGTCAAGTCGGACACTCTGTTCCCAGTTGAGGTCAGAGCGTCCGCTCACCTGCCACAAGCCTGTGATCCCAGGCTTCACTAGTTGTCTCCGGCGCATGCGGTCATCCCACGCTTCGACCTCGGAAGGCAGGGCCGGGCGAGGCCCTACCACCGACATGTCTCCCTTGAGCACATTAAACAGCTGGGGAAGTTCATCCAGCGAGAACCTACGAATGAACCGACCGACTGAAGTCACTCGGGGGTCGTTCTTTAATTTGAAGAGCGCTCCTTGGCCATCATTCTCCGTCACCAGATCTGCCAAACGTTCCTCTGCGTCGATGTACATGCTACGAAACTTGATCATCTTGAAGGGTTCGTAACCCAGCCCGACACGCTCTTGCCTAAACAGCACTGGCCCAGTGCTCGACGCCTTCACGAAGACAGCGATAATCGCCATTGGGATAGCGGCAACAACAAGCATTGCGAGAGCCCCGATACGGTCAAAGATAGTCTTCACTGCGTATTTCGCTCCCGAAAACTCGGGTGCATCAACATGAATCAACGGCAGGCCTTCGACCGGACTCATGAGCACTCGAGGTCCCGCAATATCTACTAACGACGGCGCGACAATCAGCCCAATACCGGTATCCTCCAGCGTCCAGCCGAGTCTGCGGACCTCGGCCAACGACATGGCATCGTTTCCCGCGAGGAGGATGAAGTCGGCGTTGACGGCTCGGGCTTGCGTCACCGGATCCTCGAGTGCTCCAAGTAGGAAGGCGCCCTCAATGACGAGTTCAGAAGGAATCGCGGAGCCTGGCGGCATTGTGACGCCTACAACTCGGTACCCCGCTCGCCGCGCATCTGAGAGCCGATTCACCATCTGCTGGGCCATCCGCGGTGCACCCACGACTAGCACCTGTGCCTGAAGCTGTCCTCCATCGCGCTGGGCGTGAATCCATTTTCTCCACAGAGCCCTATACGCCAATAGCATCACAGTGCCTGCAGGAATCGCGATCAGCAAATAGCCTCGGCTCACTTGCCATTGAGTCAGAAATCCGACCACAGCGACTATGGTGAAGGTCCGCCAAGATGCCGTCAAAATGCGCTGAAACTCCTGGGGACCGTGCCCCAGAATTCGCGGTTCGGACGCGCGGATCACAAGAATCTGAAAAACCCAGAGAGCGCCGATCAGAAAAGTGACGATCCAATACGGGGGTGCCGACGGCCCGGCAACTGGCTGGAGGGGATCCCAGCCGAACCACAATGCCTGCGCGGCGACCATGGTCATCGACACTACGAAGATGTCGCTGATCAACAAGCGGCGCTGATACTTGCGTGACCAGCCACGAGCACCATACATGGGTGCGCTCGTTCCAGGGACGCGAGTTGGGACGTGGGTCTCTCGATCTTTATCCCTCATAGCGCAAATTCTATCCGACGGGGCTAACGCAAATCTCCAAAGGAGACCATCCGGCGCAGTGTCTATGAGATACTTTGGGCGGATTAAACAGGATGACTTTGATTGGCCAAGGGAGCGGAATGGAACTGCAGGACTATATTAGCCTTCTGCGTAAGAACTGGTTGCTGATCTCCACCGCGACACTCCTTGGCGCTGCGCTGGCTCTGACGTACTCAATGTTGGCTACTCCGATGTACTCGACGGCCGCTAAGGTGTTCGTATCCACCTCGGGCGCCACGAACGCTTCCGAGCTTCAGCAGGGCAATACCTTCACGGTTCAACGTGTCAAGACCTACTCCGACCTGGTCACCACGTCAGCTGTGCTTCAGCCTGCGATTGACGAGCTTGGACTAAGCCTGTCGGTGGCGCAGCTCCGTGGGTCCGTCTCTGCAAACACGCCACTCAACACGACGGTGATTGATATCAGCGTCACCCAGGACGACCCGGTCTTTGCCGCGTCGCTCGCTACTACTATTGCCGAGCAGCTGTCTGTAGTAGTGGAAGAGATAGAGACTACCTCGGGTGCGTTGGTTTCGCCTGTGCAGTTGTCCGTGGTGCAGGAGGCAGAGGTTCCCACGAATCCCACCAGTCCCAACACGAAGCTGAACATCGCGTTGGGCATCATGCTAGGCCTAGCGCTCGGCGTTGGAGCAGCCCTTTTGCGACACACCCTCGACAGGCGCGTCCGTAATGAGCGCGACCTCGAGTTGTTGACTGACATTCCCGTGCTCGGCGGAATTGTCTTTGACCCCAAGGCCAAAGAGCGCCCGCTCATTGTCCACGTAGACCCCAGAAGTCGTCGTGCCGAGTCCTTCCGTACGCTACGCACGAATCTGCAGTTCCTTGACACGGATAGGGACCACCTGTCGTTCGTCGTCACCAGCTCGATTCAGACTGAGGGCAAGAGCACCACTGCGGCCAACCTCGCGATAGCACTCGCCGACTCCGGGGCAAAGGTGCTCCTCGTTGATGCCGATCTTCGCAAACCAAAGATGGCCACTTATATGGGGATCGAAGGTGGAGTAGGTCTCAGTGACGCGATCATAGGTCGCGCGAAGGTGGAGGACGCCACTCAGCGCTGGGGGCGCACCTCGCTCTACCTTTTGCCCGCAGGGCAGATGCCCCCCAACCCGTCGGAGCTCTTGGGCTCGAGCGGAATGGCGCGCATTATCGAGGAGTTGAGGAGCAACTACGACGTTGTCCTCTACGACGCTCCCCCACTCTTGCCCGTCACCGATGCTGCGGTTCTTACCCGCCTGGTGGGCGGTTCCATCATGGTGGTGGCGGCAGGCCGCGTGCAAAGCCCGCAGGTTCGCGCGGCCCTTGATGCCCTTGAGAACGTGGGCGCCAAGGCCTCCGGCCTGGTCCTCACGATGCTCCCCACCAAGGGGCCCGATGCATACGGCTACGGCCGTTACGGCGGGAACTACGGGTACGGCGTTCCCACGAAGTAGCGCGTAGCGCTCTGAGTCACTTCCGCAAGGTAGCGACTCGTGGTCGCCGGATTCCTGTACCCGCGCATCGGCATTCAAGCACAAACGAAAGCCGCCCCTCCGGAGTTCCGTGTAGGCCGCGGGCCCGCGTGGCTCCTCGGCAGTTTTCTGTCGAGCTGGGGCAGGGGTGTAGTGCTCCACATTGAAGAGGCCTCTCGGGGCTTCGCGGATCAGGTGGGCGCAGGTAACGCCACCACTCGACTGTGCTGCGTTGATGCTTGCTCGTCATGCCGCGGTGGCGACGAAGCAGGTCTTCGATGGGTTAGTTGATGCCACTGACTAGGTTGCGTCGAGTGCCCCGCCCCATCAGCCAAGCTAGCAACCTGTCCAGATCCGCGGCCCGGGTCACGTCGGAGCGCTTACGAGTGCTTGAGGACCCACATCCCAGGCACCACCATCTCGTGGTCCCAGCACTGGTTGTGGCGTTGCGTTTAAGCCTGACCCCTTATAGCCCGAGTCGACTCTGCGCAAACAGAAGCGGCCCCCACCCGTTCGGGTGGAGGCCGCTTTCGCGTTGCTAACTCTAAATACTAGTTGGCGTTCTGAGCGGAACGACGGCGGGCAGCGACAAAGACCGCGCCTGCGCCTGCAACGAGGAGCACGCCTGCGCCAATCGCGAGACCGCTGTTCTCAAAACCAGTCGCGGACAACTCATCGCCACCGGCTACAGCAGCACCATCGGTGCCCGTGCCAGCCTCGGCAACGATAGTGATCGACAGCGTGTCGACGGGCTCACCGTCAATAAGAACAGTGATTCCCATGACGCCCGATTCGTTAGGCGCGGTCACGGTGAAGTTGGCTTCGTTGTTGGCGATGACCTTGACGGGAGAGGTGACCGTACCGGCGATAGTGAAGTCGCTGGTGCCGGGGAAAATGGCCTGAATCTGTGCTAAGGAACCGGTGGGGCCTTCCACGGTCACAACAAACGAAACGCCTGGAGCAACGATGGTGGTGCTCGTGCTAGCGGAGTCCTCGGGTGCGGGGTAGGTTTCTGCGGCGTAGGCGGCAACAGGTGCCGCAGCAACTGCAGCCGCGACGGCTGCGATAACGATTGTGCGACGGATCATAATATATTCCTCAGTTTCGAGTCTAAGTACGTACGGGTTACGTCAAAATACTAGCAGTCTTCACTGTATGAATCGACAGTTCGGGTGTAAACATTAGGTTTCGAGCCGGGGGTATCAACGAAGGACTCAGGGAGCAGGCCCAACTCGTTGGCATCGAGCTCGAAGGTCAGAGTGGTTGATTCACCTGGTAACAGCACCACTCGCGCCGTCGCAACGGGCCTGCCATGATGGCTTTCCGGGTTGAGAAATGCAGTCTGGCCGTCCTGCAAATATTTTGTTAAACCCAAACCGGAAGGTGGATAGACGAGCACATTTGCGTGAAACTCCCCCTCGGGCACATAGTTACCGCCGCCAGAGACGTACCACGGTAGCTTCGCGACATTGCCGTCAAACGCATGGGTGAGAGTCATTGTCACGGTCTGCCCGCGCAGGCTGCCGTCGGTGCAGAGGTGATCCACGACATCCGTGGCGCGGTCGATGTAGTAGCCAATTTTGGACCCAGAACCATCGTTGATGAACACACCTAGCGCGCCCGCGTCTGCGATGAAGTCACCAGCGACTTTGGTGGTCTCCAACAATTTTTGCTCGAACTCAACCGGCGACCAAACCAACAGTCTCCGCTCATCTATCGCCTGTTCGGCGCCACCCACCGCGCTCGTCGCACCCGACAGCAGTTGTCCAAAGAGCACCTGCGACGCGTGTGCAAAGAACTCGTCCTGGTCGTCAGGTTCGGGGAAAACCAGGTAGGAGTCGCGCAGCATGACATCTGAGAGGTTCCCCCCATTGATGGTGACTCCGTCGACGTCAGTGTCGGGCATGCCCTCGAGCATGTAACCGAGTGCGACCGGATCCACAGACACCACCGCGTCGGGCACGTCGCTGTACTCGTGTTCCCAGAATGCGGTCATCAGCTCTGCTGAGCGGGGAAACTCTGGCGTGAAGTTCACGTCCTGGGGGTAGTGCACCATGCGCGACGTGAAGATCCGCTCCTCATCGTCGGTCAGCGTCGCGACGTCCTCGTCCCGACTGATCATGGAAGTCGCGGTCGCATAGCGCTCCAGCGTCATGCGACCGTCGTTCACCGTCATCTCAAGTACGGCTCCTGCAATGCCGCCCGTGGTTCTGGGTTCGGCATTGTTCTGAACCATCACAATGTAGGTGCGCGGCCCATCCGCCCCGAGCATAGAGGGCAGGACCTCCGCAGCTACGTGAGCGCCCTGGATGGTGTCGCCGAGCGTGACGAGGTCCGCCTCCAACGCCAGGAACGGAGTCCGCACCTGCGAGACCGTCCCGTCGAGCGACACCTCACTCAATGCAGCAGTTTCTTCATTCAAGACACCGGCAGCCTGTGCCAGGGTGTCGCGGTAGGGTTCCAGAACGTATGGGTCGATCCGCCCGTCCACGATCTGCGGAGCCTTAAGAGCATCGAGGTTGGGCAGGGCCGCAAGCGGCGCTAGCGCCCCCTCCGCAACGTTTCGCACGGAGTTGCCGGCCTGCTGCAGCGGGACGGCCTGCGCACTCACCCATGGCAGGTGGGTGGCCACCCACCACTGGGGTCCATCAGTGTGCGACGCAAAAGCATCGGATGCGGCCTGGACCTGCGCGACTTCAGTGGCGAGCGCCTTCGCGTCACGAGCGGTCACGGCCTGTTGTGCCTTCGCTGCGTGAGTCTTGAGGTCCGCTGCCGCGGAGTTCAGTTTCCAGCCGTCCCACGCGAATAGTGCCCCAAACACCACGATTATCAGGGCGATGGCAAGACCAGCCCACTTGGCAACGGATTGCCACCGAACGCCACGCGCGGGCTCGGGAGACTGATACGTTGTCATTGGTTGGGGGCTCCAGTTCTACGTGCCAAACAATAGGTTTAAGACTGACGGAAGTGCGCCCACCCACCGTTTCCAGCAACCATGAGGGGCAACTCGTGACAACTATCCTGTCCGTCTGCACGGGCAACATCTGTCGCTCGCCTGCGAGTGCACAACTGGTGCAAGGGTACCTGGGCGACCTCGCGACATCGAACAGCGCGGGCACACACGCAATGGTTGGCATGGGCATTCCAGCGGAGATGCTCATGAACCTGGACTCAGACAGCGGGTCCGGCATAGATGGTCGTACTCACGTCGCGCAGCAGATGAACTCCGAGTTGATCAATAACGCAGACATCATCATCGCGATGACCGCCGAGCACCGGACCGACATCGTTCAGCACACGCCCAGTGCCGTTCAGCGCACCTTCCTCCTGGGCGAGCTGGCAGCAGCGGCAAACGCCAACGCACCGCTCGACGGCGCCACCCCGCAGGAGCACCTTGCCCACGTCCCGGAGGCGATCGCGTGGTTCCGGCCCGACCTCGCGGGCATGCACATCGCGGATGTTCCCGACCCGTACAAGCGCGAGCAGTCTGCCTACGACCAGGCCTACGCGGTGATCAGGCAGTCAATAGTGGCGATCAATGACTGGGTACGAGCCGAGGCCTAGCTAGCCCTGCTCGGCACCTTCAAAGAGCTGCGAGCACGCGTACATTGCGGAGGCCTCAACCGGGGCACACGCAATGCCGGAGATTACGAAGTCCTCGCGCACCAGGTTCGCGTGATGTCCCTCGCTCGCCATCCAGGCGTCGACCACCTGCCGGGGCGAGCCGTCCAGTCGCGACAGGTTCTCCCCCGCCATCGCGCCCTGGTGGCACGAGGCGACAAGGACCTCGTGTTCCAACTTCTGTGTAGTCGCCGCGACCTCCGCACGCGGTGCGGCCGCCGCAGCCACACAGTCGCTCCACTCCAGCTTCGCGACGCCCGCGTCCACGCGTTCTTCGTTGGTCAGCTCGAAGAGTTCGCGTGCAAACTCGTCAGGACCAAGTTGCTGCGTCGCACCGGGCGACGGGTCCTTAACAGGGGTATCCGAACCGGAACATGCCGTGAGGGCGGCCAGGGCGAGGCCGGCGACCACTAGCCAGCGCGTCTGCGCCCCACGCCTACGCATAATCCCAGTCATTAGGACAGGCTAGCGCCCGGTCACCGACGGGCCACGACACGCGGCGCGGTCATCGGCATCAGCACGACTGCATGGCGGCGACCTTCGCGAACCCCACGGTTTGGTACAGGTACTGATACGCCCAAGAATGAGGTGCCAACCTCTCCCCGCTGTCGAGCATCAGCAGTTCGCCGCCAAAGCAACGCTCCATGATGACTCGTGCGCGGGAGATGTGCGGCGTGAAGGTGATCACCGCTGCGCTGTCCCAGTCGTGTTCCTGCGCAAGGTCCTTCAGCCAGCGTGCCTCGCCACGCGTCGTGAACGGGTCAGGCATTGAGCAGTAGACCGGATACGTGCGCTCACCCGTGCACGCTGCATTCGCTTTGGGGTAGTCCCCTGGCGTGGAGTCGGTGATCGAGACCATCATCGCGCCTGCGAGCCCCTGTTCCAGCATGTCCTCGGCGAGCTCCACCCGCGCATCGGTGGGGGGCCCAATCACGTAGACCACATCCACCTTGGCCGGCTGGTCCGTGGCGGGGAACATGTAGAACGGTGTGGCCACCCCGATGGCCACCAGCCCCAAGCCGGCCACGATCCCGATCACCCACAGCCACCGCGTGCGCCGCATTCCTGTGGATACCTGCCGAGATGAACGCACAACTGGCATACTACCGAGCAACGGAGGGGACTCAATGACGAAGAAACTCGACTGGTGGTGGCAACTTGGGGGCGGGATCCTTACGCTCATGGGCGTGATCTTGTCGGTTGGCGGCCTGTACAGCAGTGAGGACTGGGCACAGAATCTGTTGGCGATGGGTCTGAGTCTGATTGCATTGGTCGCGACACTGATGGCGTTCGGCACACTTAGGGCGGCGAGCAACCGTCAGAAGGACTCGCAGCGCGCGGTCGCGTGGTCAAAGGCCTTGAAGAATGTCTCGGACGGCGCTCAACACATCGCGGACCTTGCCGCGGACACGGACAGTGAGCTCGCGCGTGAACGGCGATCGCGAGCACGTTCGGCGTGCTACGAACTCGAAAAGGCCTTCACCTTGGCCACCGGCGCTGACTGCCGGGTCACCATGAAAGAGGTGTATGCGGAAGCAGATGGCCTCGCGGTGCGTTCACTCATCGCGCCTTCCCGGCACGCCATGAAGACAGATGTGGTGGATTACATCGCAAGCAACACTGATTTTCAGAAGATAATGGAGGGCGAGGAACTCTACTTCTGCAACGACATCCCCAGTGAACTCACCCGTGGATACCAAAACAGTCACTGGACGCCGGACCTGTTGCATAAATGGTCGCAAAATGGCGAATACCCCTACCAGTCAACCCTGGTGCTTCCCATCCGTGCTCGCACCGCAGATTCACCCGGCAAGGCCGAACGATGGGAAACCGTGGGATTCTTCTGTGTCGACTCGCAAACACAGAAAATATTCTCAATAAAGGACGACCGCCATGTTGCAGAAGTCACGGCGGCCATGTTCATGGCAGTATGGGGTGTCATCATTGAGGCGGAGGCAGAGCCAAATGAAGTGGAATAAGAAGCGCAACGAGCAGAAGTTAGCGCCCGAGCGCGCCACTAAGGGCAACCCGGGCTACACCATCACTGAGACTCCCGGCGGCAAGTTCGTGATTGTTACCTCCACCGGAACGCCGCAGGTCATACAACGTGTCCGAGTGGGGCCCTCAAAAGCTAAGCCGTTCGCCACACACCAGTAAGGGCCGCGCGGCATCGACTACGGCGACGCCGCTACTGCTCCTACGCGAGCCTCTCCGCCAGCAACTGCGCAAGGTGACGTCCGTTCACGTCGGCCAGATCGCTTGCCTGCGTGCGGCAACTCACACCGTCAGCCAGGTAGATTGCGCCCTCGGGTGCCTCACGGAGCTTGGGCAGCAGGGAGTTCTCCGCGACCTTCACGGACACGTCGTAGTGGCCCTTCTCCGTGCCCCAGTTTCCGGCCAGCCCGCAGCAGCCCGATGCCTCAGTCACCGAGGCGCCGGCGCGCGCCAGCAGGTCGCGGTCGGCCGCGTAGCCCATGACGGAATACTGGTGGCAGTGGGGTTGCACCACGGCGGTGACGTCGTCGAGGCGGGGCACTTGCCAGCCGTCGCGGGGCTTGACGGGGGCTCGCCCGGTCAAGACCTCTGCCAGGGAGTACGTGCCGTTCGCCACGGCGTGCGCGCGGGGGTCATCGGGAAGCAATTCGGTCAGGTCGCCGCGGAGCACACCCATGCACGACGGTTCGACGCCGATGATCGGGATGCCGTTCACTGCGTAAGGGCCGAGCACCTCGAGGAGCCCGCCTAGTCGCTTGCGCGCGCCGTCTAGCTGGCCCGTGGAGATCCATGTGACGCCGCAGCACGCGTCGCCCGCGGACACGGTCACCTCGAAGCCCGCATCCTCCAAGACGGCGACCATCGCGGTGGGGATCTGCGGGTCAAGGCCGTCGGTAAATGAGTCCGCCCACAGCACCACGCGGCGACGCTCTCCGGTCAGCGCACTGGCAACCTGCGCCGAACCCGCACGGGACTTCGCGACCTCGGTGCGCCGGAACGGCTTTGCGGCGAAAACCGGCAGGCTGCGGCGCGTGTCCATGCCTGCCGCACTGACCAGCGTGCGCTGAATCCACCGCGGCCGAGCGATCGCATTCACGACTCGCGGAGCGATGCCCACCACCTTGAGCCAGCGAGGTAGCCAGCCAACTGAATAGTGTGTGACGGGTCGCACTTTTCCGCGATACGTTCGGTGCAGAATCTCCGCCTTGTACGCGGCCATGTCGACTCCGCTGGGGCAGTCACTCGAACACGCCTTGCAGCTCAGGCATAGGTCGAGGCTCTCG
>Ga0307486_1001580_pt1 | contig 17144 bp, 14 predicted proteins | sample CBIW02metaG_FD_203663 | JGI IMG/M metagenome (GOLD analysis project Ga0307486, IMG submission 203663) | Sea-ice brine microbial communities from Beaufort Sea near Barrow, Alaska, United States - CBIW 0.2 | ecosystem: Environmental > Aquatic > Marine > Coastal | place: USA: Alaska | collected... | reverse complement strand
CCCATTATGAAGAAGATCTACTCCTCATTTCAGCGGACTTATACTTTCAGTTTGCGCATGATGCTGCTCATGCTAGCCAAACGCATACAGACCAATATACTCGAAATACCACTGATCAAATTGACCGTTGGATACTGCACCCCCTTTTAGGAATGCCGATTTTTTTAGGCATTATGTATTTGGTCTTTGCACTCTCAGTGACCGTTGGAAATGCATTTCTCGATTTTTTCGACTTAGGAGCTCAGGCTTTATTTGTGGATGGGCCTACCGCTCTTTTACAATCCATAAATGCCCCTAACTGGTTAATTGCATTCTTAGCTCAGGGAATTGGCGGTGGCATACAAGTCGTTGCAACCTTTATTCCTGTCATAGGTGCTTTATTCCTGTTACTTTCTATTATGGAAGAAACTGGTTATATGCAGCGTGCAGCCCTAATAATGGATGGCCTGATGCGTCGTTTAGGCCTCTCAGGTCAAGCGTTTATTCCGTTAGTCGTTGGCTTCGGTTGTAATATTCCTGCGGTATTAGCCACTCGCACTCTACCGGATCAACGTGATCGTATTATGACCATTATGATGACGCCTTTTATGTCGTGTAGTGCACGTTTAACGGTTTACGTCATGTTTGCGACCGCTTTCTTTACCGAGCATGCTGCACTGATTGTATTTTCGCTGTATTTAATCGGCATACTTGCAGCAACCTTAACGGCATTACTTTTAAAAAACACCTTACTCCCGGGTGAAGCTCCAGCGCTCCTGATGGAACTGCCGATTTACCATAAACCGGCGATTATCAATGTCGCCATCAATACCCGTAATAAGTTGAAAAGTTTTATTCTAGATGCTGGAAAAATCATTGTTTTAGTCGTTTTAGCGCTCAACTTTTTTAATAGCTTAGGCACTGATGGTACCTTTGGCCATGAAAACCAACCGACTTCTGTACTCAGCACTGTCGCCAAGATTGCCACACCCGTCGTCGCACCCTTAGGCATTACCGAAGAGAATTGGCCAGCAACCGTTGGCCTTATTACGGGTTTATTAGCCAAGGAAGTGGTTGTCGGCTCATTGGATGCTCTTTATCAAAAACAAAAAACACACCTTGATAGTGATGAAACCTACGATTTTATAGACGCTATGCAAACAGCACTTGCAACAATTCCGCAGAATATTTCAGGTATTGTGACGAATGTACTAGACCCATTAGGGTTAGGTTCTATTCAGAATGTCGAAGATAAATTGCTTATTGCGGAAGAGCAGGGGTTTACTCTTTCGACACTCGATAAAATGGCGACGTATTTTAATGGGGATATTGGTGCTTATGCATATTTACTGCTTATCCTACTTTACTTTCCGTGTGTTGCGACCTTTGGAGCGATTAAACAGGAACTAGGTTGGCGTTGGGCATTATACAGTGGAGGTTGGAGTATGTTTCTAGGGTACAGTGTTGCCGTAGGCTTCTACCAAATCGCAACCTTTAACGAACACCCAACGGGTTCGACAATATGGCTTGGCATAATCACATTCGCGATGCTCGTCCTTTACCTTAGTTTGCGGAAGGTCGGACGAAAATTTCAATTGAAATCAAATTCCAAAAATATGATTTAATGTAAATTAATACAAAATCACAACTTGACATCTACATTTGTCCAGGAGAATCCATGATTTTATTAGAGTTAAAAAAATACATCAGACAGCATGAGCAGGTCACTTTAGCGGACATAAAAAATCACTTTGATCTCTCTGAAGAAGCCGCTTTTGGCCTGATGAATCCTCTTTTAGAACAGGGGCATGTGCAGGAAATAAGCGCCTCATCCTGCTCAACCGGAAACTGTTCTACTGGTTGCTCACAGAATTCAAAAGGTCCGTCCTATCAATGGATGGATAAACGCCTAAAAAACCTATCAATTTCCATTCAAATTATTTAGAATAAATGTATTCGTTATATTGCTCACAACACGTAGTCATTAGCAGAATAAAATAAAATTTGTTACTTGCTAGGATTCCCTCAAAAAAATGAATAAATGGTTTAGAAAAGGTAATGCCCGCCGCTTTCACCGTATTGATATGCCAATACGTTATTTTATTGTGCCTAAATCACCCATTAAGAATCGAGAGATCTACGCGACAGGTGCAGATTATTTTCCCGCGAGCTTACTCAGAAGAATTGAGGCGCACAAAGATTTTACGGTGCAATCCGTCGGTCGCATTCAAGAACAGAACGCTTTATTAACAGAAATATTTAAAGAAATCATTCAATATATTGAGTTTTTTGGTGAATGTGCTCGTTCAATTTCACAAGGACAAAACCCTAGAAAAGACCCTGGTTATTGGATGCGTGTAAAAGAACATCAACAAGGCTTTAAAAAAGCAATTCGTATTCAAGCGTCTTCGCCAAAAACATTTCAGTATTTACAGATGATTGAGGATAAATACCTCATATTTCTAAACAAAATGGTTGAAAGCATCGATCAATCAACCCCGGTCCACTTTTATGTTTCTGGTCATTTGCCAGTCGGTTTTAAAGTCGATGAGATGATCGCTACTTTTCAAGCCCCTAAATTTCAAAAAATTCCATTGATTCAAGCCATATTGAATCTTTCAAATTTTATGGATGCTTATTTAGAAATTTATCGACAAATCAATGATGACAACTATTTAAAGCAGTTCCCGCAGGAATGGATCCTTAGAGACGCTAATACAAGTGCTAGCGGCCTCGCGGTACATATGGATAAGCGGTATGATTTATACTCCAGAGTTGATGTATATCTTTACTTCGCAGAACAAGACCGCGTCTTACCTTTTGAAGGCACTGTGGTTGATATACGAACCGATGAACGTAAACAGATGGAACGCATCGCAATCAACTTTGAATTTCCGCATGGCAGAGACCAGGATTTTCTGCAGCTCGAAATTCAAAAACAAGAAATAAAAGAGTGTATGAAAATAGTTCTTTAAAAAGATATTTTCATGGCCTATTGTCTCTGATGAAATTTAACATCATTTTAGCAAAAGCAAAAAGCCTATTTTAAATGAACGATAATGCAGACAATCTTATGAGGACTAAAATTCATGCCTGGAAGTAGTCACGATGTTGATCCAAGCTTCATGGATACTATTGCACTGTCAATCCGTGAACCTGCCCTGGATTTAATCCGCTTTTCAAGTCTCAAAGAGTTACTGACGATTCGATTGGATGGCCCAAGCCAACTGTCAAAAGAACAATACCCTGCTTTATCGCGAGAAGAATGGAATAAAGTTCTAAATGCCGTCATTCTCACTAAAGTCAGCTACTTTCAAGTTCAGCTCCACTTTCCCAACCGTTACATTGATAAATTAATTGAGATTACTGCTTTTGCATATGGCATGAAGGGCGAAAGTATCGGTGAACTATACCAAGCATTAATCCAAGACCATTCACAAATGGCGGCATGGATCAAAAATGCGTTACTGGTTAAACAACAAAATATTAAATATGCTCAAGGTCACCCCTAACCCTTACTTTTTAAACTAAACAACCCTTTTTAACCTGCACAATAACGATCTGGAATATGTTGCGATTTTCTTTAAAAAGGTAAAGCCACCATGGCCATAGCATCCTCAATCTCTTTATGCTGTAAAAACAGAGTAATAGCATGCACTTGCTCACTCGTTAGAAAATCGAACTCGACCCCAATGCGATATTGAAATGGCCGACCTTCCATGAAGACCTGGGAGATGATTTTGCCACGGCAGACCATCACCTCTGCGTCAATTTCCATAAAAATATCCATCTTTCCAAAAATAGGATACGTCTCATTGGTTAAAAAACTAAATCCCCCACAACTTAAATTGGCTTGGTAACTCGGCCACGTCTCTGCAAGAGAAACCTTACGGTAAACCCCTTTTAAACGTTCTAAAACCGTTGCCTGTAAATTAAGCTTTTCAATCATCAACTTAAGGACTTTCGCAGGTAAAATGCCTGAATCGACTAAATTATCTAAATTCTTAACATAACGAGTGGCACTAAACATTCCTTGAGAAGCCCATGGATAAAGAAATATCTTACCGGAAACACTTTTTCGAATCACCGTTTGCAATTCTGCAATATACAGCTCAGTCGCTCGGTATAACCCCTGAACTAAAGGAGTGATGCTAGAGCCTTTTTTACTGCTCGGTGGTGAGAATTTTAGGTCTTCTTTAGAGCGAAATTGATAGTCACTTTGTTGGCGTGGATCGTTTGACTCTATCAATAAATCCGTCATCCACCACATAAAATTGATTCTATGATTCAATACAAAAAAGACATGAGGAGCATGTGAACTCGCATTAATGACTTTACCGAGCAGTTCATCTAGCTGACCACCCAACTTCTTTAAATGCGCCTCTTCTTTCTCATTTATCAATTGGCGACGGTCTGCACCTAGATATTTCCCATAACGGTCAACGGGTTCCAAGTGCATCGGGACCTTTACATCATATCTAAAGTAACGCCTTGGACTAGGCATGACAAATTCCTTTTATCTTTAGGATGGGTTTTATTTTTATTGCACTTATTTCTGTTGAATTAGTTGCAATTGCTGACCCGGAAAACCTTTAAAGGTAAATGCTTGGCCAAACCCTTTGACATAGCCACCTGTTACCGGTGTTAACTGAATCAAATGAAAATCCGGTAAACTTTTTAACAGTGTGATGATCTCACCAAATTTAGATTCGAATCGTGTCATTACCCACTCAAAGCGTGAAGATGCTCTAAGTACTTCGGTCAGTTCTAATTGCATCGTCAAACGTTCACGTGCAAACAACTGCTTGGTTTCAATTTCGTCAGCCACCAGTAAACAACTCACCAGGCCTGGTCGTTTTACTGAATCAGGGTTTAATGATGCAGCTTCATTCACTGTAATCCACTCTAGAATATTTTGAGTGTGCCGCGCTAATTCACTGACAAATAAATAGAGGTGACCTTCATTATCCGTTACGAAGGGTGCCACACTAGTTTCCAAGGTACCTTGCGAATTAACGGTACTTAACATAAGTGTCGAACGAGATTGAAAAAAATCTAAGCACGCTTGTTGATCTGTCAAACTATTCTTTAACTCAGTCACGTTTAGTCTTTTCTTATTTTATGAAAGGATCCTAATATCAATTACAAAGCAATCGATAACGTCTTTACCAGCCACGTTGAGATGTCTTCTATCTCATCCAGACAGACTTGATGTTCCATTGGATACTCATACCACTCAATGACATACCCACATTGAGTTAAAGACTCTGCAGACTGCTTGGCAACAGGCATTGGAATGACGGTATCGAATTTTCCGTGAGCCATTAAAATAGGCAGGTGCAGGTGCAAGTGAAATTGTTCACTCATAGGGCAATAGGTTGAGAGAGCCATAATTCCTGCTAAGGCTTGGCTAAAACTCAAACCAGCATGCAGTGCGATTAAGCCTCCTTGCGAAAAACCTGCCAAAACAATTTTATCAACGTCAATTCCCGAGTCAATCTGCTGTTGAACCAAGGCATGTATCTCATGACAAGAAACCCGAATACCGGCCGCATCAATATCATTCATAAAATCAGTACTACGAATGTCATACCAAGAACGCATCTCCATGCCACCATTTATGGTGACTGCTTGCACGGGTGCATTCGGAAATATAAACCGAATGCCATGCTGAGTGGGTAACCTTAACTCCGGTACCAGCCCTGCAAAGTCATTGCCATCGGCCCCTAAACCATGTAGCCAAATCACCGCAGCAGTGGCTTTGCTTTTCGGTTCGATAATAATTGGCGGGTCTTGTTTCGCTTCTTGCATTGTCGCTCGCTCGTTTCTGATAAAATATCCCTCATTCTAAGGGATGAAGACTTCATTAAACAAGAATTCTATTGAGATTGTAGAAATCATCTTTCAAATAGACTTGTTGATTGAAGCTGACCTCCCAATAACACTTAGCGCGGGTACTGAATAAATACCCCAAACCAATGGCTGATTTTTATGCATTTATCTTTAAGCATGTTTTTACTGCTGCTGGCGGCTCTTCTCTCAGGCTGTGGCAAAAAAAGTCCTTTAGTCCTGCCTGAAGAGGCACCAGAACAGGTCGTACAATCGGTCTCTTCTGATCAAACAAACTTGCGATTAATTAGTTCTCAGGAATCAAAATGACTCATGCTTTTCAACTTAAAAACGGTACCCTCCATGCCGAAGACGTCTCTTTAGACAGCTTAGCAAAACGCTATGGCACTCCATTGTACGTTTACTCTAAAACGGAATTCGAGAGCCGCTGGCTGGCTTTTGATACGGCTTTTGGAAGCCAACCTCATTTAGTTTGTTATGCCGTTAAAACCAACTCTAATATTGCTGTTTTACAAAGTTTAGCAAAGATAGGCGCAGGTTTTGACATTGTCTCACAAGGTGAACTTGAACGCGTTTTGCGTGCTGGTGGTGACCCTAAAAAGGTAGTTTTTTCAGGAGTCGCTAAGCAGTCTTCCGAAATTCGCCGTGCTTTAGAGGTCGGTATCCGTTGTTTTAACTTGGAGTCACATGCCGAGTTGGATCGTATTCAAACGGTTGCAGAATCCATGGATTTAATAGCTAATATCTCAATTCGAGTTAATCCCGATGTTGATGCCAAAACCCACCCGTATATTTCAACGGGGCTCAAAGACAATAAGTTTGGAGTAGATATTAACACTGCACCCGAATTATATGCCGATGCATGCGCTTGCTCGCACATCAATCCTGTTGGCATTGATTGCCATATCGGTTCACAGTTAACTGAGATAACGCCTTTTGTCGATGCCTTAGAGCGTGTGTTAACGTTGAAAGCGACGCTCGCTGAGATGGGCATTGACATTCATCACCTAGATTTAGGTGGCGGTTTAGGCATTCAATATACCGATGAAGTACCTCCTCCAATTGCGGAATACATTCAGGCATTAATCAACAAACTAAATGACCCTGATATTGAAGTGATTATCGAACCTGGCCGTGCCATCGCGGGTAATGCCGGTGTGCTATTAACCGAAGTTGAATACCTAAAGCCTACTGAACATAAAAATTTCGCTATTATTGATGCCGCAATGAACGATTTAATTCGTCCGGCGTTATACCAAGCTTACCAGGAGATTGTTGCGGTGACACCGAGAACAGATGGCTTAGAAACCAACTGGGATTTAGTTGGGCCTGTTTGTGAAACGGGTGACTTTTTAGGAAAAGATAGAGCGTTAAATCTTAAAGCCGGCGACTTGTTGGCCGTAATGTCTTCTGGAGCCTATGGTTTCACCATGAGCTCTAATTACAATACACGTCCACGTGCGGCAGAAGTCATGGTACAAAATGACCAGGCCTGGTTGATTCGTCCACGTGAAACGTATGAAGACCTAATGGGTTCTGAACTCCTGATTGAATCTTAGTCGATGCAACGTGAAATTTAGGTTAACACTTACCCTAAACTTACCTTAAGGACCCAAGGTCAAATTTGGGTCTTTTCGTTTAGTCGCCTTGCGGTAATAAACGCGCCTGCCATAGATGTAAATCTGCCAACGGCTTGGCTCCTGGTAAACAATTTTCCTCCCCTCTTACCCGTACAATGGTTTGCAACTCAGTAATGAGTTCATCTGAATGTTTATTTATTAATGCGCTCCAAACACCCTTTTCACTCTGCCAAACAACTAAATCTTGTCCATTCGTAGAGTAATCCAACCACCAAGCATGTTGCTGTAATCGAGAGACTTCAACCCAATCCTGCCATGAGGTCATTACCTTTGGCTCTGCTGAGAGTCGTTGTTCGAGATTGGATTTCTTTTCAGAATTGATGGCCATCATCTCCCGCACAAACTCGTCACATCCTATTTTTAACCAGGCCTGGTAGACTTGAGTCACTTCCACCAAATATCGACAGTTGCCAATTTTATCAATCTCAGCGTGTGGCAAAGTCAGGGCTTCAGCCAATCTATAAGCATCCTCAAGTAACGCCACCATGCTTTGACACTGCATAGGGCGACACGGTAGTTGTGCCAGTGCATGGTGCAATTTACAGCCAATCAACTCAGGAAAACGAGCTGCCAAAGACAAAGCCATGGAATTGATTCGAGGTAAAGTCTGCAAAGCCGTTAAACGTTGCTCATCCATTAAACAAATCTCAATTTGCTCGGCAATCTCGTCATTTACTAACCGTAAACGTAAATTACGTAAAAACTTTACCGTCTCAACTTTCTCTGGCCAACCCACTTGCCCAGCCATAATTTGGCGTTTTCCGGATAATAACGCGACAATATCCACTTCTTCCAAGCCCGCTGTTATTAAGCGCCATGCGAGCATTGGAGAATGATCAAGTAGCTCTAAAACTTGCGGATATTTGCCTGCATAATGCAGCAAGGAGAGTTGATGGGTAGGGAAAAGCGCACAGCTATCATGCACCCATTGTGGGATCTGTTTACGCCAATAAGAAATTTGAGAATAATTAGACCAATCAAGAATTCTTAGATTGTTTGGATAGGCTGGAATTTTAGATGAACTCATCGTTAAAGAATCCCAGCTAGGGACATTCAGAACACCAAATTCTGGCAGAACTTTTCGACAATCAATCCACAAGGTTTGTTCAACTTCATCCCAAAAACAGGATTTAGATAACTGTTTTTGAAGCTGTTTTTGTTGAACTTCGGACGGGTTTAAAGATAAAGCTGTTTTCATAGGGTGACTTTAAACCTTTTAAACGATTACCAAGTTGGTGTGACTTTAAAGAACAACGTTTTGATATATTCAGTTTCCGGAATCGCGGGATGAATAGGATGATCAGGGCCTTGATGACCTTGCTCAAACAATTGTACATTGCGATCAATATGACGTGCGGCAGACTGCACAGCCGTCAACAAATTATCACGCGTCATATGATGAGAGCAAGAAGCCGAGACCAAGATACCGTCTTTTTCTAAAACACGCATGGCGATTTCATTGATACGACGGTAGGCTTCAGCACCCTTTTTAAAGTCTTTTTTACGCTTAATAAAGGCAGGAGGGTCGACAATGACAACATCAAACTTTTGCTCATCGGTGCGCAGAGCATTTAAGACGTCAAAAGCATTACCTTGAATCGTCACCAGCTTCTCTGCGACACCATTCAAAGCCGCATTGATATCAACACCATCTAAAGCAAACTCAGAGGAATCAACGCAAGTCACTTCTTCGGCACCAGCCACGGCCGCAGCGACACCCCAACCGCCTAGGTAACTAAAGACATCCAATACGCGCTTACCTTTTACCAGTGTCTGTAAACGGCCACGTGCCATACGATGATCATAAAACCAACCGGTCTTTTGACCACCTTCAACCGGAATCGAAAATTTCACGCCATTCTCTTCAATGATAAGTTCAGCAGGCATTTCGCCATATACCACTTCTTCATACAAAGGTAAACCCTCTAACTCACGGCTTGGAGTATTATTCTTCATCACAATCGCTTGTGGGTGATATAAGTTTTCAAGGACTTGAACGATATCCTCTTTGATGACTTCCATACCTGCAGTGGTAATTTGCACAGCAAATACATCACCAAAACGATCAATGACCAGGCCTGGTAGACCATCAGAATCTCCAAATACCAGTCGATAGAAAGGCTGGTCAAAATGCATCTCACGCAACTCTTGTGCAGCTTGAATGCGTTTCTTTAAAAACTTCATATTCAGTTCAAGCTTAGCGCTACGACTGAGTAAACGTGCACAAATCAAGGTATTCGGATTAACAAAACCCATACCTAATGGCTTACCGTTAGAGGCTTCAATAATGACTTGCTGCCCAGCCTCAAAATCTTTTAACGGTGTTGCAACGGTATCTACTTCATTACTAAATACCCACATATGACCTTGTTGAATGCGGCGTTCTTCGTTCTTTTTTAAGCGTAAACTGGCTAACATAAAGTTCTTCTTTTTAAAGGTGTTAAAAAAAGAAAGAGGCTAAAGCCTCTTCTTTAAAATTTGGAAAGTCGGGTCTAAAGATTAACCGTCAATAAGCGCTTGATAATCTGCATCTGACATCAACTCTTCTAACTCGGTATGATCGTGCGGAGCAATCTTAAATAACCAACCGCCATCATAAGGCTCTTCATTTATGAGTTCCGGATCATCTTCCAGAGCTTCATTAATTTCAATAATTTCACCACTGACGGGTGCAAATATATCAGACGCTGATTTCACTGACTCTAAGGACATGACCTCATCCCCGGCTTGGGCATAACCGCCTAATTCGGGAAAAGTGACACTCATCATTTCACCTAAAGCCTCTTGCGCAAAATCAGTAATGCCAACCAGGGCATGACCGTCTTCATTGATGTAAACCCACTCATGAGTCTCTGCATATTTAAGATGATGTGGTAATACACTCATTGCTATTTGCTCCCTGCATTTAATAGCAAAATCATATCACTAATTAACTTCGATATCTGAAAAGTTTTAAGGCCTTTGGATAACGTCGCCTTCGGCGACAACGACACGATTTCTACCTAATTCTTTAGCGCTATATAGGGCATTATCAACTCGTTTTAAAATCGTTTTTTCATTATCCCATTTCGTTACCTGGCCCACACCAAAACTAATGGTGAGTTTTGACGGAAACTCACTTGTAGAAACCTTCTCTATCGTTGATCTTAATCGTTCAGCACTCTTTTCGGCTTCAATCAGACCCGTTTCAGGCATAATAATGGCAAATTCTTCCCCGCCAAAACGACACAATATATCTGTTTCACGCAGTAGCGACTGTATCACGGCTGAAATTTCAACCAATACCTGGTCACCTACATCATGTCCATAGTTATCATTCACCTTTTTAAAGAAATCAATATCAAACATTAATAGCGATAAATCACTCTTATATCGTCGTGAACGCTGAATCTCTTTGTTCAAACTACGATTAAAATAAAGGCGGTTTCCTATACCCGTTAAAGCATCCGTTTGTGATAAATGTTCCAACTGATTTTTATAAAGTTCTTGTTCGGTAATCTCTTGCAGTAAAACATTGAATAACGGTTTTTGTAATCCTTCCATCATGCCTGCTTTTACTGAGAAGTAATGAGGCTGACCATTTTTCATTATTTTAGCTTTATAAACCTTTTTTCTATTTTGAAGCACATAATCCAACCAATACACCCCTTGCATATATTTTTGTAAAAAGCCTTCTTCTTTTTCAAAGGTATTACTAAGGTCTTCATGCTGTTTGAGAAATTCAGATAACGTCGAAAAATCACTATAAAAGTCAAAGAAATGCTGATTTGCATCCACGACTTTATTACGATCTGCTACTAAAATAATGTCCGATGCAGAATCAATGATTTGGCGATAATAACGTTTTCGACCATCCGACTGACGTTTAAAACAGTAGACAATAAATAGGACAGTCAGCAGTAATAAAAAGAGCATAACAGCATAGATATAGCCTGCTAATATCTGCTCCATTTCTGTAAAATCGACTTGATTCTTATTAGAAAATGTAAACCAAGAGGCAATCTCTTGATGGCTATTGTCTAGGATTAAATGTCGCCCAACAATTGTTTGTCCGTGAAGCTGATAACCTCCAAAATGCGTAAAGCCTAGCTTAGCTAGTTTGGCTAAAAAAGCTCGATCCTGAAGTAAAGCCGTTTTATTGACCACATAATAGTCTTCTAGAAACAGACCCGTCTCCGCATTAGTCAACTGTTTACGGAACCGTTTATCCACCAAAATAACGGAGTCAATATCTTCAGCTTGTTTTAAACGTTTTGCCAGAGTCCCAAACTTTGAAATCACCTCAACCAAGCCTAACAACTTTTTCTGTTCATCGAAAATAGGCATCGCCGATTTAACGGAAAGTGAAAAGGTCCCCACACTTAACGTTCGAGTCACTTTAGGATTGGCTAAATTAGCCTCAATATCCTTGCGGACTTTTAACAGTGAATCGCCTTTCTTAGGACTCCAACTTCTTAATAGACTCGCACCATCTGCATCAATGAGTTGTATCCAGACGTTATTGAAATTAGTATTGGTCGCTAGCTGATCTGAAAGTTGCTTAAAATCAAAGTTTACAGGGACACAGGTTTTGCACAACATGGACTTAATATCTGGGTTTTGAGACAGCGTAATGGCAATAGCCATAGAAGCATCTCTTTTATCCTCAATCAACGCTTTGATGTCCGATTCAATCTTTTGTTCATAAGCCGATATCGCGCTTCTTTCTAAGCTTGACTTCCCCCATTCATAGCCCCAGAGCGCACCAAATAGAACCAATCCTACTACAGTAAGCCACAAAGCGATGACATATGAATTTCTATTCTCATACCGATTTTTATTCACATATTATCCATCATATTCAATGAGTTAATTTAACTAGGAGCTTAGTAGCTACCATCTTTCCATAAAAACCAACCAAATGCATCAAATTTTTCTAAATCAAGAATAGACTAATTAAGTTAAAATTGTGAAATCGCAGAAGTCACTACGCCCCAAATCACGATATCGGACTCCTCTCTGACCAAGATGGGGGGGTAATCATCATTTTCAGGTACTAACCATGTTCCAGTGGATTTCATTGATAAGCGTTTGACCGTCAATTCGCCATCCAATGCTGCAATCACGATTTTGCCATCCCGAGGTTCCAAACTCCGATCGACAATTAAAGTATCACCATCTTTAATGCCTATGTTTTGCATAGAGTCACCTTGTACAACGAGTAAAAAAGTGGCTTCTTTGTTATGAATCAACTTCTCATTTAAATCTAACCGTTCCTCAACATAGTCATCTGCTGGACTTGGAAAACCCGCTACCACTTTATGACTGTACAGCGGTAATTCAATAAAAGACACATCATTGGCGGGTAAATACCATCCAAATCCAGAGAAGTCTTTGTTTGATTTATCAAGGCCTAATCCTACTTTTGGTACCGTACCATCCAGGACATCCGTACTATTTTTATTGCTTGATAAATTCAACCAAGCCTGTATCGCAGTTACTTTTGAGTGCGGAATGCGCATGACTCTAGTTGGCTCACCAAACTTTCCGGAACCTTTCTTTCGCCCCGATCCTTGCCGAAGCCCACCGCGTTTGTCGATTTCATGACTCATAAAACTTTAAACCCTACCCTTTAGAATGTCTCATTTGATTTATGTAACACTTTTCATAGTATACTAGCATTGCACAAATGGCTCACTGAAATAAACCAAATCATTAAAGAGAAAAAATGAAAAAATATGCTCTGGTCGATGGAAACTCTTTTTATGCCTCCTGCGAAATAGCGTTTAACCCTGCCCTGAAAAGTCGTCCCGTTGTCGTGCTTTCAAATAATGATGGGTGCATTGTGGCGGCCAATCATTTGGCCAAACAGTTAGATCATTATTTAAAGCAGCCCTTTGAGAGGGGGGGATATCATGCCGCTCAAAAAGACAGCATGATGTTTCAACCGTATTTTAAAGTGGCTCGCTTACTTAAAAAACACAATACGGCCGTGTTTAGCTCTAACTACGAGCTCTATGCAGACATGAGCCAGCGCATGCACGCTATCAGCGCGCAATTTGCACCGCGGCAAGAGATTTACTCAATTGATGAAAGCTTTTTGGACTTTTCGAACCTCATCAAGGACGACTTAACACTCTATGCCCAGCAACTTAAACAAACCGTTTTTCAATGGATCGGCATTCCGGTTGCCGTTGGGATTGGCGCATCCAAAACACAAGCCAAATTGGCTAATCACTTAGCTAAAAAAAGCTCACACTGTATGGATGTTTTGGACTTAACCTGCTTATCTCAGGAGAGACAAGACGCGTTATATAAAACGGTCAAGGTTGGTAAAGTTTGGGGAATCGGCAAGCAGCTATCACAGAAGTTGGAATCGCAAAACATCGTCACGGCTTACGATTTAAAGTACTCTGATCCAAAAACAATTCGCCAACAATTTTCCGTGAATGTTGAGCGCACTTTATTAGAGTTAAATGGTCAGGCCTGCTTCCCTTTTCATGAGCACACTCTAGCGAAACTCTCGGACAATTACGCCGAAAAAATCAATGAAAAAAAACAAATTATTTCGTCACGGTCTTTTGGAAAATTGGTTGAGCACTTTGATGATATGCGTCAAGCGGTTGCTAGCTACACAGCAGTCGCAGCAGAAAAGTTACGTGGACAAAAGGGTGCTTGCCAGATGATAACCGTCTACATCACCACCCCGCCCTATCGAGAAAACGTCCTCCAGTATCAAAATCAAATAAGCCTACCGTTGATCTACCCCAGCGACAGCACCGTTTTACTCAGTAAAATGAGTTTGCGTGCCCTAAAAAAAATATGGAAACCCGGCTTTCAATATTTAAAAGCAAGTGTCAGCTTATCTCAAATCAACCCAAAAGGGGCTATCCAAACGGATCTATTCGCACCCAATCCACACTATTCAGGCAATCAAAAATCAGACGCGTTAATGTTGGTAATGGATCAAATGAACCATAGAATGGGCAAAGGCAGCCTACAACTTGCTAACAGTGGACTACACCAGCAGAGTTGGAAGATGAATCGAAATTTAATGTCACCTAGGTGTACCACACGTTGGAATGAGTTACAGACGGTTAAGACTTAGAATTTATAAACAGAGTATTATTAAAAAAGTAAATTGGAAAGGAGTTGAACCTTTCGTCTTTGAAGAACGTTATTCTAAGTTATCAGGACTGGCATTTTTTTTGTTATTTGAAAAAAATCACTAAATGGATATGGATATGCATTTTTAGCAATAAAACCAATCTACAGGCTTACCTTATCAAGGATTTTTTACGTGTATTCACGGCTCAAAACTGTCACACAAATTTCTAGGCGCACACTAAGTATTTATATATATAGTATGATATAAAAGAGAGATTAAAAACCACCCAAAGAGTCTTTTAACAATATTGATTCGCAGACGTCGACAAGACTCATCAAAAAAGTGAAAGGTATGACTGAAAAACCAACGAATGTGTATATCGCCCTTATTAGTGTTCATGGTCTTCTCCGCGGAAATAACTTGGAGTTAGGACGAGATGCCGATACAGGCGGGCAGATTCTGTATGTTCTAGAACTCGCTCAAGCTTTATCGGAAAGGCCTGAGGTAGGTAAAGTAGAAATTTTTACACGCTTGGTTAAAGATAAGACGGTTGATTATGAATATGCACAACCCCTTGAGAAGGTCAATGATAAGCTCTCTATTATCAGAATAGAGGCAGGTCCCGAAGAATACATATTCAAAGAGCAGTTATGGGATTATCTTGATGCGTTTGCTGACAATATGATGGAGTATTTCCGCAATCAAGAGCACTATCCTGATATTATTCACAGTCATTATGCAGACTCGGGTTACGTGGGTAGCCAGTTAGCCAATCAGTTATCTATTCCTCTTATTCATACGGGCCATTCATTAGGGCGTGTGAAGCGAGCAAGACTTTTTGCAAACGGTGTATCGCCAAAAGAGATCGCAGAACAGTACAACATGTCTAGACGAATTAATGCCGAAGAACATGTTTTGGCTACTGCAGAAAGAGTCATTACCAGTACGCATCAAGAGATTGAAGAGCAGTATGAAATTTATGACTTCTATCAACCTGAGCAAATGCGTGTTATTCCTCCTGGAACCAATTTAGAGCAATTTCAACCTCCGCGCGGCGATGAATTAAACTCAGAGCTTTACCAACAGCTAACGTACTCTTTAACAAATCCAAACAAGCCAATTATTCTTGCTTTGTCACGACCCGATCCACGTAAAAATATTGCTGCACTGATTGAATCATATGGCCAGTCACCTGAACTTCAAGAAAAATCAAATTTACTTGTTATTGCGGGAAATCGAGATGATGTGGATGATTTAGAATCTGGAGCACAGCAGGTATTTCATGAAATTTGGTCAATGATTGATCGCTATGATTTATATGGCAAGGTGTCTTTACCCAAACATCATAGCCGAAATGACGTGGCATTTATTTATCGCATTGCCGCCGCATCAGGAGGTGTTTTTGTTAATCCAGCATTAACCGAACCCTTTGGGTTAACCTTAATTGAAGCATCTGCATCCGGTTTGCCTATTGTGGCAACCGAAGATGGTGGACCTAGAGATATTATAGAGAACTGTCAAAATGGTATTCTTATTGACCCACTAGAACCACAAACCATCACTCATGCCTTACTGGATATGCTCAATAAACCGGATATGAAAAATCAAATGATTAAAGATGGTTTAATCGGTGTAAAACAGCACTATGCCTGGAAATCCCACGCGGAAACCTATTTAAAATTAATCACTCCAATTGTTGAAAAATCAGAGCGCTTGCCTAGAACGCCAATATCAAGGCGTTCTGCTCTTTACAAAGACCGTGCCTTAGTCACCAGTCTTGATCATAACCTTATCGGTAATCCAGAAGCGTTAAGCAAACTGATCGCACTGTTAAAAGAGCACCGAAAATCAACTTTGTTTGTTGTAGCAACCAACAGAAGAATGGATTCCGCTCTGCGTTTACTAAAGCATTACAAACTCCCTGAACCGGATACCTTAATTACCAGTTCGGGAACAGAAATTTACTATGCCCCTAATCTCAATAAAGATAAGTATTGGGCAAAACATATTGAATTTCATTGGATAAGGCATAAAATTAAAGATCTTTTAGACAGTCATCCTGGCTTGTATTTACAGCCTAAGTCAGAACAAACGCCCTTTAAAATCAGTTATTACCTTAATGAGGATGTCACTGACCTTGAGCACATTAACGGCATACTTCATCAAGAAGATGAATCTGTTAATGTTCAGCTTTCTTTTGATAAATACTTAGATATATTGCCTATGCGAGCTTCTAAAGGTATGGCGCTTCGCTATGTGGCAGACCGTTGGCAAATACCATTAGAACATATCTTGGTTATTGGTGGCTCTGGTGCGGATGAAAATATGATGCGTGGTAACACGCTGGCCGTAGTGGTGGCTAACCGTCATAAAGAAGAGTTGTCACATCTTCCAGGTCTTGAGACAATTTACTACGCCAAAAAAAGTTATGAAGAAGGTATTTTAGAAGCTATTGAATACTTTGATTTCTTTGGTAAATGCAGCCCTCCTGAAGAAAATAACAACTCAACCGAAATACAGGAACCTGAATGATAAGACTGCTACTTTGTACCGATATGGATCGAACGGTTATCCCTAACGGCATACAA
>Ga0307486_1001577_pt1 | contig 17169 bp, 17 predicted proteins | sample CBIW02metaG_FD_203663 | JGI IMG/M metagenome (GOLD analysis project Ga0307486, IMG submission 203663) | Sea-ice brine microbial communities from Beaufort Sea near Barrow, Alaska, United States - CBIW 0.2 | ecosystem: Environmental > Aquatic > Marine > Coastal | place: USA: Alaska | collected... | reverse complement strand
TGAAATTGGAAGTTTCAGAACTGATCTGCAAAATTTGATCGCCCTGCAGATCAATGGGAACCTCGATCTTGTTCATTTTCCCCGGATAATAGTATAATTGTGGCGGATTAATTGCCGATGCCCCTATGTTGTAAAAAGTTGGGACCACTAATGGAGATTGGGTAAAATTGGTGTTTTTCTGATTTAATGGTGTGGTAAAAAAATAATTGCCATCAAGCTCAAATAAAAAAGCCTTCTCGTCCTGAAAAGACAAGACAGGTGTATTTCCCGATTTTAACTGGTATGAAACCTGGACTTTGGGATATTCAAAATTGCGAATTTGTTCCTCAAAAACCCCAGTATATAACGGGTGTTTAAATGAAATTCCGGTAACTAATTTTTCCTGTTCCTGCTTGTTCTCAAAACCGTTAACTCCTAAATTTCGCAGCAATAACCGATAATTTTGCCCGGTAGCTTCAGCAGATGGAATTACGATAAAAACTGCATTTTCTTCATATTTTTTCTGAAGCGTGCTTAAAAGGGAACTGGATAATTCTGCGACTTCATTTAAAACAACAACCTGGGAGGCAGCAAGTTTGTTGTAATCTATTGCATTTACAGGCATTGGCTGATATTCAAATTCCGGAGAGGTAAAAATCTTATTTAAAAACCCATCTTCTGCATTATTAATGCTGCTTATTAATATTGGATTTTCTTCATTAATCGTAAAAAACAACTTGTTGTCAAATTGAAGTCCGTTATCTTCAATTTTGATCAAACCAGTCAATATTGGCTTATTCTCCAGGGGAAATTCGAGTTGTTGAAGTTTTTTTTCTGAAAAATCGACACTTGTTTTTCCTATCAAATTATCGCCGCTGTAAAGGGAAACCGGCGTGTTTCCAGGTTGGTTTCCGCTATAATTGAGATGCACGTTTAAAATCCGTGCATCAATTGATTTTCCTGTTATAAAAGCCGAATCCAGCTGAATATTTTCCAGATGTTCAGGACGCCGGACAAGCGGATATAAGGTTATGTCTTCAGATTTAAATGTTTCCGGAAATTTGAATTTCTCCTGAAAATCTGAGATCAGCAGCAGATTTTTATGAGTGGTGGGATCGTTGGAAAAAGTGTTTTTCGCTTTTAACAATAGCGTTTCAAAATCGAGTTGAGAAACGGAATATCCTATTTTCTGCAAATCGCTTTTTCCTGCGTTTTTAAATTCTTCCGTATTGGTAAATAAGGTTAAATCCCGGTCATCAGGAAGGTTTTCCAACAGATCCTGAATACTGCGCTCCAACAACCTACCGCTTTGTCCTGTAGCCTGCATGCTGTAAGAATTATCCAGGTAGATCACGGTTTCCATATTTTCCGCTTGAGGAGTTTCTGAAGGAAAATAAGGCTGGGCAAAGGCAAATATAATGGAAGTAAAAATCAATAATCGGGTAGCAAGCACCAACCATTTTTTGAGACGGGAACTTTTTCGGGTTTGTTGGGAAAGTTTTTTTAAGAACTTGACATTGGTGAAATTCTCGCGTTGAAATTTTCGAAGCTGAAATAAATGGATAATTACAGGAATAATCAATAAGAAGAGGGCGTAAAGAACTTCGGGTTGATTAAACTGCATGGTTTAATGGAATGTTTATCAAATATATAAAAACATCATTAAACACAATGGTTTCAGGTAAATTAAAGTCGTTTTATTGCAAATTTAAAATTACTGCCAATTCCAGGGGTAGATTCTGCTTTAATATCCCCGCCCATATTGTTTACCAGTTTTTTTACCGAGGCAAGCCCAATCCCGCTTCCCGGGTTTCCTTCCCTGTCTGTGGCTTCCAGGGTTTTAAAAAGTTCAAATATTTTTGAAGAATCCTCAACCAAAAATCCTTCGCCATTATCTATGACTTCAAATTGGTAAAAATCCTCTGTTTCGTTGAACCTGATATCGATTTTTCGTATTTTTTTCTTGTTATACTTCAGGCCGTTGCTAATTAAATTTAAAAATACCTGGGTCAAGGCGACTTTGTTTACATTGTGAAGCATCGCAGTTTTTGGATAATTGATCTCTATATCTTCCGAAACTTCATATAATTGGGCAATTCCTTTTAAAATCTTATTCAAATCGACATTTTCATAATCCTTTTCCAGGATATGGTCACTTCTGTAAAAACTTAAAATTCCATCTACATAATCCCGAAGGGAATAAGAAGATTCCACAAGATAGTTGAGATATTGATTTGTTTCATCATCAAACTTATCTTTGTTTTCTTCTTTTAAAAGTTCGGTGAGAGAAATAATGTTTGCCAACGGAGATTTAATATCATGGGAAACCAAACTGGTGAACTTCTCGAGCTCCCGGTATTTATGTTTCAATTTATTTTGAACTTGTTGAAATTTTAAATTTTGCTTTCTAAATTCAAACAATAGTTCAAACTGGTTGGCGAGGGCTTGAAGGGCTTTTATCTGAAATCCCTCCAGGCTGCGTTCTTTGGTGTCCAAAATATTCAATATGGCAATGGAATAACCTTGTGAATTTTTAATTGGCAACCCGGTATAAAACTTATAATCTTTGATGAATTCTTTTCTTGAATTATCAAAAACATCAGGATCTTCAGAATAATTTATGCTGTAAAGTTCTTTTCCGGAATTTAAAACGGCTTGGGCAAAACCAGGATCCCTTTTAATTTCTTCAATATTAATTCCATAACCGGACTTAAGCCAAACCCGGTTTCTGTCCAGGATGCTTAAAAAGGCAACCGGGACCTTACAAATACTGGCGGTGAGAAAAGTGAGTTGATCGTAATCTTTATCGGGAACGGAATTGGTAATATTATAATCCTTGAGGACAGCTCCTACAGTTTTTTTATCTAAAAGAGTTTTGCGTTCCATACATAGTGAAATTACCAACAACTACTTTAAAACTATCAATAATATCTATTATTTTAATTCTAAATTAATGCAAATGAAGGATATTTTATGCTAATGTACTCGTTTTATGGAAAAATTAAAAGTAGTTCCCTTATTGACTGCTGAATTTACTGAAATTTCCCCTCCCAAAGTGTCTATTAATTTTTTCACTGTAGAAAGACCTATTCCATTTCCACGGTTCCCGCTTCTGTCAGTTTCGACCAACACGGTAAAAAGTTTAAAAATTTCTTGCTGCTTGTCTTTTGGGATCCCTATTCCGTTATCGGTTATGGAAAAATGATAGAATTTATCATCTTTAGAACAGGTAACATCAATTACAATTTCCTCCTTATTATTATATTTCAGGCTATTGCTCAATAAATTCAGAAAAATTTGTTCAAGGGCAGCCCGGTTGCAATTCAGGATTTTGTTCTTTTCGGGTAAATTAATAACGCAATCGTATTTAATATTTAGTAAATCTATAATTTGTTCGAGTAAATCGTGGATATGAAAATCTTCATTTAGAGATTCGTCAAGGGTATCGCTTTCATAGTGTTCTAAGATCCCGGTGACATAATTGCTGAGTTTAAAAGAAGATTGTTTTAAATAATTTAAATATTCAAGTCCTTTTTCATCCAGCTGCCCGTCATATTTTTTCTTTAACAAATCTACGGTCATCACTATATTGGCCAGTGGCATTTTCATATCGTGAGATACAGTCCCGGCAAAATCCTTTAACTGGCCATTTCTTGTCTTTAATTTTCTTCTTGTTTTTTCCAGGTGCAGGTTTTTGCGGCGCAGTTCAAACAAATTTTCTACCTGTTTTGCCAATGCCTTTAGCGCATCTTTTTGCTCGTTATCCAGGGAATTTGGCTTTGTGTCCATCACACATAAAGTACCCAATACCGCTCCATTATGAGCTTTTAAAGGCATTCCGGCATAAAAAATAATTGGGGTATTCGCGTCAGTTGTATATGGGTTGTCCGCAAACCGGGGATCCTTTCTCGTGTCTTTTACTTCCATCAATACATCGGGATGTAAAATAGCATGGGAGCAATGGGAAATATCCTTAGGAGCCTCACATATATCAGTGCCAATTTTAGATTTAAACCATTGTTTCTTTTTTCCTATCAAGGTGATCAGGGAAACGGGCATCTTACAAATAAAAGAAGCTAATTTTGTTATATTGTCATAATTTTGCTCGGGCTCTGTATTAAATAATTTAAGATCTTTAAGAGCCGATAACCTTATTTTTTCGTTAAGCGGAAGCTTGGCTAATATCATAGTCAATAATAAAAAGGTTATACTTCCAGGTTTGGAGTTTAGCCGGAAGTGGCAACGAAGTTAATGAATTTTTGGATATAAGTTAAATAAGTGTTAATATTTTTCGAACACACCCAGTCCAAATAATGCAAAGTCATATTTCACGGGGTCTGCCGGATCAAATTTTCGTAGGGATCTATCCAATTCCAAAAGTGCCTTGCCATCGTTCTGTTTTCGATTGAGCAAACCCAGTTTTCTGGCGGTATTCCCCGAATGTACATCAAGCGGACACGAGAGTTGTGAAGGGGAGAGGCTATTCCAGATCCCAAAATCTACTCCGGCCGCATCCTTTCTGATCATCCATCTCAAAAACATATTGATGCGTTTTGCTGCTGAATTTTTCAGCGGATCACTTACATGTTTCTGGGTTCTTGAAGGATGCGGCAATTCAAAAAATAATTGTTTAAACTGATGTATGCTCATTTGAAGGGAATTTGCTTCTGCATATTTGGCAAATACGGCTTCCAATCCATCGTGTTTCAAATAGATATTTCGAAGGGATTGCACAAAATAGCGAAGATCAGTTCCGTTAAAGGTGCGGTGAACAAAATTCTCCAGTGAAATTAAATCAGCTTCAGAATGGTTCATCACAAAATCAAAAGGCGAATGTTCCAACAATTCCATCAAATTCGAGGCATTGTTCAGGATGCTTTTGCGGTTTCCCCAGGCGATTGTTGCAGTTAAAAAACCGGCGATCTCGATATCTTCTTTTTTGCTGAATTGATGCGGGATTTGTACAGGATCTGATTTTATAAATTCGGGGGAATTATATTGCTCGACTTTATAATCTAAAAATGATTTTAATTCAGATGTTTTGATCATTCCACTTACTTTTCAAAACTTATAATTAGACGATCTCTCCATCAACCATGGTCAATTTCCTGTCCGCCATATCGGCTAATTCCATATTGTGGGTAACAATCACAAAAGTTTGATGGAATTCTTCCCGAAGTTGAAAAAACAATTTGTGCAAATTTTCAGCCGATTCACTGTCCAGGTTTCCGGAAGGCTCATCGGCAAAAATCACCGAAGGATTGTTTATCAAAGAGCGTGCAACTGCAATGCGTTGTTGTTCCCCGCCGCTAAGTTCCCCCGGTTTATGATGCGCCCGGTTGGTCAATCCCAGAAAATTGAGCAGTTCAAGGCCCCTTTTTTCAGCTTCGGCTTTTGGTGTTTTTTTGATGAAAGCGGGGATGCAAATATTTTCCAGGGCCGTAAATTCAGGCAATAACTGATGGAACTGAAAGATGAACCCCACTTGTTCATTCCTGAATTTGGAAAGCTTTTTAGTGCTTTGCGAATAGATGTCTATGCCATTAATTTTCAGGGAACTATCAGGTTTCTTATCCGGCTGGTCCAAAGTCCCCAAAATATGCAGTAAGGTGGTTTTTCCGGCTCCGGAAGGCCCAACAATGGAAACGATCTCGCTTTTTTTAATATGAAGGCCTACACCTTTTAAAACATGGAGGTCTCCATAGTATTTGTGGATATTATTGGCGTAAATCATCAGTTTAATTTAATAGCGAAATTACTTATATTCTTTTGAACCCAACCTTTAACTTTTAAAAATGTTTTTTGCCTTGTTGTAATCTATGTAATAAACCAGCCTTAAGGAAATGTTTTGTCTCAATGATTCTTCAAACAAATTCCCCAAACTTTCCCCGTAACCCAACTCACTTTGGTTGTCTAAGTTGAAAATAGAATTGCGGTATAGCAGGATTGCTTCACTTCCCGGCGCAAATTCCCATCTATAGCTCAAATCCAGGTTCCAGATATTAAAGTTTGCATTCGGATTATTATCCGGGGAAATTGGAAATTGTGCAGGAGTTAGGCTTCCATTTTTTTGTAAGCTGGAAAATTGATTTTCGGCAAATGTTGCCGCCGACCAAAAATTCCGGAAACTTAAGTTGATCGCCTGTTTGGTATTAAAATTATAACTTCCCTGAATTGAATTTTCCACGCTTTGTATATCCCTGTTTCCAAATATAATTGCAGTAGGTTGCAGGGCCACGAAACTTTCCCTGTTTATTGTATTGTTATATTCAAAGGAATAAATTAGACTGAATTTATCACTGATACGAACACGTGGACTAATGCTAAGGTCAATATTTTCCTGCCTGGAATGAGAATAACCTCGGTATCCTACTTTAACATCAATTGCGAATTTTTTTCTGTAATCTGTAGATATCCAGGTGTTACCGCCAAAATTTTGATTGTAAATCACATATTGACCATACCGGCGGGGTTCAAAAAAGTCTTTGAAATTGGAGTTCAGTAATAAAAGTCCCCCAAAAGCAAAGCGTTGTGTAGTGATCGCAAATAAGTTTGCACCAACCCCGGAGCCAACGAATAAGTTTGGAAGATAGCGCCGTTTATAGTTCCCGAAAAGGGTGAGATTAAACTCGTTGAATTTTTTTGTCGGCTCAAAGATCCTGTAGGAGGTTTCCGCATAGAAATCATTGTAATTATTTGTAAAATTCAATCCCAGGTCATTTATGTCGTAAGTTTCATTGGCAAACTCGTGTTTAAACTCATACCTGAAATTTCCTTTGGTACGTTCAATTCCGAAAGTGGAAGCAAAGCCGGTGATGTTTTGTTCCGTTTTGTTAACATTACTCATTTTTGCCTCCCCCGTAAAATTAAAGGAATTGGATTTATTGAAAATATCAAATAAAAATCCGGACACATTTCCATCCCTAAAATTTCCGTTTCTGGTAACATTAGTATTGATTAGGGTTATAGAGGAATTTTGATTGTATTGTTGGTCCAGCACAAAAATATTATAATTGGCAAGAGGTTCTGTAATTTTTTTTCGGTCAACCCCGGTGATGGTATCCCTAAAACTGGCATAGGTTTCCCGTGTTATGGCATTAAAAAATCCAATTCCCAGGCCCCTATCGGTCCTGCCTGAAATTTTAAGGGCATTTAGCAAATCGGCTTTTTCGGGATTTTCAATAATTATTTCATTATTGAGCATTTCCTTTTGAGCAGAGTTAAACCCAATGGGAGCATCTCCAATACGGCGGGAATAAAACAAGTTCCCCTTTGTGAACAGTTCGGTTCCTTCAGTAAAAAATGCCCTGTTTTCGCCAAATGTCTGCTCAAAAGGTCCTAAATTCAATTCGACTTTGTCAAAAGCGGTTTGTCCAAAATCAGGGACCAAAGTGGCGTCCAGGGTAAAAGCATCATTTATGCCATATTTAAAATCCAGTCCGGCAGTAAAATTTGATTTGGTATTGCCCTGAAAATTTTCCACGGCTGCAGAAGTATAAGGGTAAAAACTCAAACGTACGGGCGGTTCAATATTTTTGATCCCTTTTAGCAGTCCATTATATTGTGAAGATTTTCCTAAAGATTTGTTGATATAATTCCATGAATAAACCTCATTTAAATGTGATATTTTCCGGGCAAACTGAATTCCCCATACTTGTTCCTCCTTTTTTGGAAACCTCAGGGCGGCATAAGGAATTTTTATTTCAGCATACCAACCGCTGTCATCATAAGATATTTCGCCTTCCCACACCACATTATAACTGTAATCTTCGTTATTTCCGGTCATTTTCGCATCGGCCAAGGCCCCGGCAGAGGTAATTACAAACCGGGTTTGATTTTCTCCGTCATTATACGTATTGATATCAATTAAAAAGAAATCAGATTGTTCTATATTATCCCTTTGGGTAAATTGCCTCATGATCCTGTTCGGTTCATTATCCTTCATATAAGCCGCGATATAAATCCCTTCATCGTCATAGACTACTTTTACCTTGGTTGGGTGGGTTTCACGACTGGGATTGCCGTCACCTGGTTCCAGCATAACAAAATTTGTGGCAATTGGTTTATTTTCCCATACCTCATCATTGAGCAAACCATCAATTCTTGGTAGGTTTGTGATGCGCAAAGCGGTAATTTCTTTTATGGAATCGTTTTTCGGTTGTATATTTTGTGCCTGAATTTTGCTGATATAAAGTAAGATAAAAATAAAAAGGAGGCTTCTATAAGTCATGTATGGGAGCTTCTGTTCTTAAAAAGATAGGTTAAGGTTTGCAATGTTACAAAATTATTGAAGTATTTTTAAACAGGAACGAATAATACTTGAATTAAAAATAGTTAATTTGTTTATATTTTTATTATTTTTGTTAAACAAAATAAGATAAACGAAATGAAAGATGAAACAATCGAAATTGCAACATTGGCCGGTGGATGCTTTTGGTGCACCGAAGCTGTATTTGAAAGAATAGAGGGTGTGACCAAGGTGATTTCAGGATTTACGGGCGGAACCATCAAAAATCCTGCATACAGGGAAATTATTACGGGGAGGACCGGTCATGCAGAAGCCGTGGAGATTTATTTTAAACCGGAAATTATCAGTTTTGAGGAGTTGTTGTATATCTTTTTTAGCGTTCACGATCCCACAACACTCAACAGGCAGCAATATGACGTGGGAACCCAATACAGGAGCGCCATATTTTATCATTCTGAAGAACAAAAAGAAACAGCCTTAAGAGTAATTGATCGTCTTGAAAAGGAAAAGGTTTTTGACGCTCCCATCGTGACCGAGGTTACTGCGGAAACTGCTTTTTATATGGCTGAAACGGAACATAAGGAGTATTATTCCAAACACAGGGAACAGCAGTATTGCCAGGTAATAATAGATCCTAAGATCAAAAAGTTGAAAGAATTATTTTCAGAAAAATTAAAAAACTAAATTGAAATTTATGTATAAATTTAGCGAGGAATACAGCCGGGAAGTTACCGAAGATTTAACAGAAAACTTTAAAAATATAATCAGTAGGTTAGGGGAAGATACCCAGAGGGAAGGAATTGAAAAAACTCCGGAAAGAGCGGCAAAAGCAATGCAGTTTTTAATGCAGGGCTATTCAGACAATCCCGAACAGATCATGAGGGATGCCATGTTCAAGGAGAATTATGACGAAATGGTGGTGGTAAAGGACATTGAATTGTATTCCCTTTGTGAACACCATATGTTACCCTTTTTTGGAAAAGCACATATTGGCTATATTCCTGATGGAAAAATTGTTGGCTTGAGCAAATTGCCCCGGGTGGTAGATGTTTTTGCCAGAAGGATGCAGGTGCAGGAGCGTTTAACCATTGATATTTTAGAATGTATTAATTCTACATTACAACCCAAAGGAGTTGCGGTGGTAATTGAAGCGCAACATATGTGTATGATGATGCGCGGGGTTCAAAAACAAAACAGCGTAACCACCACTTCGGGATTTCGGGGACAATTTCAAAAAAGTGAAACCAGGAATGAATTTCTGAAGCTGATAAGCTCCAATTTAAAATAACTGGCATTTTTTTTGCTGAATCCTGATCATTAAACCTTGATAACCAATGGAACGTTTTAAAAACAAATTATTGATAAGGGGAATTATTTATGATGCAATTGGTATGGTAACATACACAATACCGGTTGCGGGACCATTTTTAGATCTTCTATGGGCACCCTATGCAGCGAAAAAAATGAGTGAAATGTATCATGGAAAAAAAGGAAAAATAGCGTCAATTCTTGTTTTTATTGAAGAGATCCTGCCGGGTACCGATATCATTCCTACTTTTACCTTAATGTGGTTATATACCTTTGTTTGGAGCAAGGAAAAATCTGCGAATCCGCAGGAGATCATTATAGAAGCTGAAATAGTTTAGATAATTTTCAACAAAATAAAAAGAGGTTGCCAATTCAGCAACCTCTTTTTTATTTTAAAAGGGTGTTTTTAAAAGGATGTTTGTAAACTCAGGGTGACATTTCTTCCCCTGTTTGGAATTCCGTCCTCTTTCAATCTGGAGAGATGGGAAATATATGTTTTATCCAATAAATTATTTCCGCTGATCCTCAAATCAAGGGTTTGGCCCTTAAATTTAAAACTGCTCCCAAATCCGGCACTTAATAAGGAATAACCGGGAGTATTAGTTTCAAATTCGCTTATGTCGTTTTGGGCCAGGGTACTTTTTAGAGTAACAAAACCATAGTTATTATTCAATGACCAAATTTGATCAAATTCTATTCTAAGTGTATTTGTAAATGAAGTTGCGGGAATTAGTGGTAAATTTTTTCCATTTTCCTGTTCTCCCCTTACCATTTCCACACTGCTTTCCAAATGCAGCCAATCCAGTGGGTGAGGGTGCAAATGCAATCCTGCTTCTCCTCCGTAAAGGCGGGCGTCATTTTGAATGTATTCAAAAACGGGATTTTCATCTTTAATTTCACCGGATGGGTTCAGGAAAATATAATTATTTATTTTATTGTAAAAGCCATTGGCAAATACTTCAAAATGTTCATTCCTGTATTCCAGGGAAAGATCCAGCTGAAAATTTTGCTCGTTGTCTAAATTTGAATTTCCTATCTCAAACCGGTTCGTGCCTTCGTGGATCCCGTTGGAGGTAAGTTCTGATAGGTTGGGCGCCCTGAACCCGGTGGCAACATTTACCCGAGCGATCAATGAATTTAAAATATCGAATTTCACCCCAAAAGCTCCATTATAACTTTTAAAATCACGTTCAATTGGCGCAAAATATTTTTCTTGCCCAAAAGCCCCATGTTCCTCACTGTCAATTTTTCGGCTGTCAAAACGCAGGCCTGCCTGGAAATCCACCTTTTGCAGATGATAATGTGAAGTGGCCAAAAATCCGATATCTGCCACATTAGCGTCGGGAATTAATATTTCCCTTCCGAAATTTTTATTGGTTTGAAACATCCCCTGAACCCCAAAAATAGCTTCAAAATTTCCCCATTTTGAACTGTTGTATTTCACATCGTAATTTAAGGTTTCCAGGTGCATTTCAAGGGCTGGAGTATTAGCTCCCAAATTTTCCGGTTGCGCTTCAAATTCCTTCCTGTTATTAAATAAATATCCCACTTTTAAATCCAGGCTTGAATTTTTAAGAAAGAGTTTGTTGTCAAAACTCAAAATATGATTGTCCAGTTTTTGATTAGGCAACAACATATCTTTTGAAGTTGATTGTTCTCCAATTTCTTCCGGGATCCCTGTGTTGGTATTATTGTAATTGTACCTAAGATCTCCACGGTAATTGGCGTCCTGGTAACCCAACCCGGTTTTGACATCTATTTCCTCAAATCTCGAATTGGTAACCCTCATTCCATTTCCGGTTTTATAATCACTGTTTGCAGCGTAATTTCCCCGCAGTAAAAATTTAAGCCCTTCTCCGGATGTTTTAAAACCTGCATTTGCTTCAGTTCCCAGAGAATTTGTGTGATAGGTTATTTTGGCATCTGCTTCAGTACTGTCTGCGATGGCATATTTTTCAGGATTAAGGTAAAGAACTCCACCAAGGGCATCACTTCCATAGAGAAGGGAAGCCGGGCCTTTTATCACTTCAACGCTTTCCACGCCGCTGGAACTCACCCCTAAACCGTGCTCATCTCCAAATTGCTGATTTTCAAGCCGTACTCCCTGGGTATACACCAAAACCCTGTTGGCGCTAAGTCCTCGAATTACAGGTTTGCCAATTCCAGCTCCGGTAGTTATACTTTCAACTCCCGGGATTTGAGTTATGCCTTCAGCCAGGGTAACCGCTCCCGATTTGCTGAGATTCTCCATGGTTTCCCTTGCCACCAATATCACATTCTCACTTTGCAGCCTGTGAAACGGGGTGGAAACAATAACCGCTTCCATCTCTATGGCAGAAGCCTGTAATTCAATGATCAAGGATTCCTTAAGAGTGGTGTTAACATCAACGGTTTGGGTGGTAAATCCTAAAGAGGAAATGACCATTTGAAAATTTCCTTCAGGAATATTATTTAAATGAAATTTGCCGTCAGCGGAGGTCATAGTACCTCTTTCAAGTTTTGGAAGATAGATGGTAGCAGCAATAACTGGTTCATTTGTTTCAGAATTGAGGATACTTCCTTGGATAGAATTTTGGGAATAGGTCGTGACAGATATTGCCATAACGCATAGCATACAAATTAATTTATTCATTAATATTGTTTTAAGAATTTACAATTGCAGGAAAAAAAATTCCTGCCTAATTATCATTTAACTGAATGAAGTGGAGGAGGGCGGACCCCGCAACTCGAATGATAATTTTTGAAAATCGCTTAAAAACTGATAATGGTCAAAAAACTTTTTGTTTGCCGGAATGGCTTGATATAAACTGAAATGTAAAAGATCAAAGGCAATTACCGGAGTAGGATGAAATTTACACAGCTCACAGTCTATGTTTTTTTTATGAAGATGGGTGTCAAAATAATTGTGACATATCTCCTGTTTTTCATGTGCATAAATGTGGCTAATGCTCACTGCTGAAGGAAAAAGCAGGGCAACGACCATAAAGAGCAAACTGTATTTCTGAAAAATATTCAACTGGATTTTATTCATTTAAAAAACGTGAGAGGCCAAGGCGAACCAACATTTTCTTTTCAAATTTCCAGAAGAAACTAAATTGACCGAACAACCAGCCAAAACAAACCAATAAAATCTGGTAGAGTGGAAAAATAAGCAGAATCCTTACAGGCCAAAATAAATACCAGGGAGATGTTTCCTGATATACTCCAAAAAATCCACAAATAGGGGCTGCGAGTCTAACAGCGGACGATCCAGTAATTGCAAAAACGAAGAAAATAATGATAATTTGAAAATTGGAATCAATGCCCCAACGTTGCTTAAGTTTGTCCATAATGCAAATGTATCATTTAACTGTCCAATTAACTAAATTTTAACTACAATCGTGTGGGTACCGGAAACCGCTGATTGTATTCATGGGATAAATAAACAAAATAATTATAGAGCAAATAATTAACTTCGTAACCATAATCTACAAACGGGTCATAATTAATTTCCTGTACATATAAATTGGGATTATAGCGCAGAGGATTTCTGACCCGGGAATTGTATTCCTGCACCAGGATTTCATTTTTAGATTCCAGATAAGATTGAGAATAATAACCTCTGGGCTTGGATAAACTGTTTAAAAACAGATTAAACCCGGGTTCAATAATTATAATTTCGTATTGTAAACTGTCATTTGCAATACGCACGGTATCATTTGCTGTAGCAGAAGCAGATGAACTTTTCATATCCCGTCCGGCACCACAACTATAAATAAACAACCCCAGGAGAAAAAGATAGAATAAATTTTTCATTTTACTTATTTTTTAAGCATTAACTGGCTTGCTGAAACATAAGCAAGCGAATTTGATAGTTTAATTAATAATTAATTTACAAATTTTTAACCGATGCAAACCTTAAGGAAATTGTAAAAAAAATGATCCGGAAACATTTATTCCTGGATCATTTTTTTTATTTGGTTTTATAATTTCCTTTATACGGTTTCGCTTTTAAAAATAGAAATGATCTGCGAGGCAAGTTCAGTCCCAATCCTGTCCTGGGCTTCTTTTGTTGCTGCTCCAATATGCGGAGTTAGCGAAATTCGCTGATCCATTAAAATTTGAAGGGCAGGGGTAGGCTCATTTTCAAAAACATCCAGTCCTGCAAAAGCGACTTTTCCGTTTTTAAGGGATTCCACAAGCGCAACCTCATCTACAATTCCGCCGCGCGAGGTATTAATGATCCCGACTCCATCTTTCATCATTTCGAATTCCTTTTCACCGAGAACAGGTTTTTTCTGAGCAGGTATGTGTATGGTTATAAAATCTGAATCCCTGATCACATCTTTTACCGGTTCGGTTTTTATGGGAATTGTCACCACCTGGTCATTGTAAAAATGCAGGGTAATATCTGCTTCTCCTACGTGATCATCACTGGCAATAACTTTCATTCCTATTCCCAGGGCAATTTTAGCCACTTCGCGACCAATTCGCCCAAGTCCAATTATTCCCAGGGTTTTTCCCCTGAGTTCGGTTCCTCCGGAATAATTTTTCTTTAATGCCTTGAATTGGGTATCTCCGCTCAAAGGCATGATCCGGTTTGAATCGTGTAAATAGCGAACCCCTCCAAAAAGATGTGCAAACACAAGCTCTGCGACAGATGAGGAACTGGATGCAGGAGTGTTAATGACTTTCAAACCTTTTTTTCGGGCGTATTCCACATCAATATTATCCATCCCAACACCACCACGACCTATAATTTTTAAGGAAGGACACGCATCAATCAGCTCCTTTCTTACTTCAGTGGCACTGCGTACAAGAAGCACATCGATTTTTTCTTCATTGATGTAATTTTTAAGTTGCTCCTGGGCTACTTTGGTAACAATCACTTCAAATCCTGCTTTTTCAAGGGCAGCTATGCCACTTTGTGATATTCCGTCGTTTGCTAATACTTTCATTGCTTTTGTTTTCAATAGTGGATTATAGGTTCCCAATTGGAAATTCCCGTTAGGCTTTTCGCTCCAGATCGCCCATTACATCTACCAAAACCTGTACACTTTCCAATGGAAGAGCATTGTACATAGAGGCCCTGTATCCACCTACGCTCCGATGACCACTGAGTCCAATGATGCCGGCATCTTTCCACATTTTATCAAATTTATCTTTTAAAGATTCATTTTTCAGGTTAAAAGTAGCATTCATTATTGAACGGTCTTCATTTGCCGTATAGCCTTTAAAGAGCGGGTTGATGTCAATTTCAGAATACATCAATACGGCTTTCTTCTTATTTAATTTTTCAATAGCAGCAATTCCGCCCTGCGCCTTAAGCCATCTAAGGGTAAGTAAAGAGACATAAACAGGATAAACCGAAGGCGTATTGTACATACTTTCCTTTTCAATATGCTGCTTATAATCCAACATAGAAGGTATTTTCCGGGTTACTTTTCCCAAAATATCATCTTTTATAATTACTAAAGTGGTTCCCGCAGGCCCCATATTTTTTTGTGCCCCGGCATAGATCAAATCGAATTTTGAAAAATCCATTTGCCGGGAAAATATATCACTGCTCATATCACAAACCAGGGGAACGGAAGTAGTAGGGAATCTCTTCATTTGCGTTCCAAAAATCGTGTTGTTGCTGGTACAGTGAAAATAATCGGCATCTTTTGGAATCTTGAATCCTTTTGGAATATAATTGAAATTTTTATCTTTTGAAGAAGCTACTACATCCACTTCTCCAAATAGTTGAGCTTCTTTTATCGCCTTGTCTGCCCAGGTTCCCGTATTGAGATAGGCCGCTTTTTTCTCCAGCAGGTTATAAGCCACCATCAAAAATTCCAGGCTGGCTCCACCTTGCAGGAACAAAGCCTGATATCCTTTGCCTTTTAAGCCTAAAAGTTCCAGGGAAAGGTTTCTTGCTTCCTCCATCACATCTACAAAATCTTTGCTGCGATGTGAGATTTCCAAAATAGATAATCCTGAATTATTAAAGTCAAGAACCGCCTGCGAGGCTTCCTGAAATACCTCCTGAGGCAGAATACATGGCCCTGCGCTAAAGTTGTGTTTTTTCATAAATAAATTGTTTGAACAAAGATCCTAAAAGTGACTGAAAATTGTGTTGTTAAAATGATGCTTGTAAGCTGCCAAGTTACAAAAGTCGACGCTCAAATAAAAACCTGAAAAATTTAGTTGTGGAATTAGTTTGCCAATTGGCAGCAAATCAGGATGCATAAAATTTTATTTTTTATTCTTAGGAGAAAAACAAAATTTTGACCAATTTTACAGAAAGCAAACAAATGAAGACTTTAGAGAATATTCAGAAAAAGTTGGTGGGTAGAATTTTGGCCTCGAAAAATGAAAAATTGCTGGAAGCTATGGACAAGATCTTTGATTATACACAACCGGAGGATATTATCGCTCTTTCTGCCGAAGAATTGGAAATGCTGTTGATGAGCGAAAAAGAGAATGAATAGGAATTTTATTTATTTCCAGCAAAACCGGGAACATCATATTCTAAGAAGAAATCAAATTCTACAATTGTTGTAAAAACTTCAGGGTATCTACATCATCGGCGTAATCCCAAAGTTGCGGGTGTTGGGTTTGTCCAAATGCAATTTCTTCCTTAAGCAATCCTTTGGAAACGATGCATTGCAAATTTTCTTTGTTTTCCTCCAGGGTTAGTTTCAGGGAATTTTCATCTGAATAAGTTTCATAAAACAAGGTGCCAATAGGGGAGCCAAAGCTTTTATCTTCCTTCAGGATCAAAAACCCGTTGTCCAGGAGCTTAAATTCACTCATTAAATATACAGCCTTGTTATAATCGTAATTATTGGCATATTTTGCGTTGTTCATCAATTCTGCCCAGGGGAACATCGCTTTAAAAAACGAATCAAAATCATAAGCTTCAGGCACATATAATTTGGAAACATTTCGGCAGCCCAAGCCAAAATAACGAAAAACATCATCCCCTAAATCCTGCAGTTCTGCCTGAGTTTCATTCCCAGTCAAAACCGTGATGGAATTTCTGTTTTTGCGGATGATAGAAGGTCTTTTTGCAAAATAATATTCAAAATACCGTGCAGTATTATTGCTGCCGGTGGCTATTACCGCATCAAAATTTTTGAACCTGCCATCGGTAAATTCAATCAACTCCGTATATCCAGGCTCAATAGCCATCAGGTAATCTGCCAGTATTGGCAATAATTTCTGATCGTTTGAAGATTGCTTTATCAACACCTTATGACCCGAGATCAAAACCGAGATAAAATCGTGAAACCCAACCAAAGGGATATTTCCGGCCATTACAATCCCCACGGTTTTTGGTTCCTGATCGCTGAAATTATATGGTTTTAACCAATTATCCAAATTTGGTTCGGTAAGCGCCTTGCTCCATTCTTCCAGCGAAAAAAGAACATTTTCCCTGGTAAACCAACCGTTGTAATGAACAGCCAATTCTATTTGTTCCCCGAAGGCTTTAAAAAACAGATCATTGTGAGGCAAATCTGGGAGCTGAAAAATTCCTTCCCGTTGAAATTGGCTCAAAAATAAACCGACTTGTATAAGATGGGATTTTCGTTGGTCGATTGTCATAGCACTAATTTGGTTATGAAATGTTTTGGGTTTAAATTTGTATCGGCGAAATTAAAAGTTATCTA
>Ga0307486_1001576_pt1 | contig 17175 bp, 14 predicted proteins | sample CBIW02metaG_FD_203663 | JGI IMG/M metagenome (GOLD analysis project Ga0307486, IMG submission 203663) | Sea-ice brine microbial communities from Beaufort Sea near Barrow, Alaska, United States - CBIW 0.2 | ecosystem: Environmental > Aquatic > Marine > Coastal | place: USA: Alaska | collected... | reverse complement strand
GCCGTACATGGTAGAACGGCATAGGGGCGAACGAGTCGATTCGAGCGTGCCGGTGATGACGCACCGGTAGAACGGATCAGCTCAAAACGAGTTTTAGTCAGGGTTTTCGACAGGTTCTAGTCCGGAGGTCGGTTTCAAGGCATTGGTATGAAAGGTTTTTTCTACCACTTAATAATCATCTCTCTAACAGCCACCTGTTTTCAGGCAACGCTGAGGGGGTGCCATTTCTGGCGGAGGAACGGGCGAACGGGTGTTCGTCGTTTGGATAATGAAGATCTTTGAATACAGATTGGCGAAGTTACATCGCTGACTGCGGTCACGATCAGAAGTTGATCGTATTAAATACTGTTTCGTTTTAGCAGGCCAGCTACCTGCCCCGAGGATACCCCGAGTTTGAAGTACTATTATTAGAGTCTGTGGAGGCATTGTAAAGCGGTCTAAACGCTGATTTTCCTCACTTTGACAAGTAGGGTGGCCGGTTTAGAAATAAGAGGAAAGAGCGGCTAGGTGATGGTATGCGCCAGTGTACTTTCAGTGTACTTATGGAATGCTTGATATAGATGAGCGTAGTTATCATTTATTGGCTGGGTACACTGCGGATACACCAGAGGTACACTCCAAGTACACAACACAGTAAAACACGACCCATTTTTTTGAAAAAGGGTTTATGTAACAACACCGTGCTCTAACCGACCGATAATGTCGCGGACAATGCCAACTTTTGTTGCAGAATTCATAAAACGGTACGGTATCTCATAACCAATTGCTCGAAGCGGGCGATTAAGCCAATCATTGGCCGCTTGGCTGTCACCCTCAAACAGTTCGACGGCCTCCGCTGTCACCTTTGCACGCAATTCATCGTACTGGACAGTCATGTTTATCGCCTCCCGGCATTACGGGCTCTTTATGTACAGAGCATTTTTATCGCGAACAGTGAGTTCAAATAATTCAGTGGCTCGAATCAGGTCGCTTAGTTTTTTGTAGCCGTAGTTGACCGGAGAGAACGAACTGTTGTTCGAAATATACTGCCCAACCCGGCCAAGATGAGCCCAGCCATCATCATCTGCAGTTTGATCTGCCGCTGTTCGCAAAGTACGTACCAGAACAGAGTCTCCCCGCAGCTGCTTGCGATCCCATTTGGTTTTCTCAGTCGGCTTAGTATTGTCATCATTGCTGGCGTTATCCGGTTCTTCAACATCTTCCCGCAGATTTTCAGTGTAAATAAATTGAGAGCAAGCGTTGACGAAGGGCGCGGGAGTTTTACGCTCGCCAAAGCCGAAAACTGGAAGACCGGTCTCCAAAATACGCATGACTAGCGGCGTGAAATCGCTATCGCTAGTCATTAGTGCGAAAGCATTAACGTTTCCGCTGTATAACAGGTCCATCGCATCGATGATCATTGAGGCGTCTGTGGCGTTTTTACCCGAAGTGTATGCGAACTGCTGAACCGGACGAATGGCATTGGCGTGGAGTTTATCAATCCAGCCGCCTAGCTGTGGTCCGTGCCAGTTACCGTGGGCATGCCGCACATTTACGGCGCCAAATTTGGCCAATTCCTGGAGCACGCCTTCAATAGATTGGTAGCTGACGTTGTCGCAGTCGATCAGGAGGGCGATTTTGTAGTTGGTATCCATCTTTCCTGAGATTTCCTTATCTGAATGCGGTAATTGGCATTTTACCACGGCCCGGCTAGACCAATCGCTTCGCGTTGAGTTAATCCGCAAGTAATGGATCTGCTGCGCCCCATGTCGCGATTTTCGGCAATACTCCTAAGCGAGTGGTCTGATGTTGATAAGAACGGATCGAAGGTTGGAATCTATCGATATATCAAGCAGTATTGTTCTAAGAACGCAGCCTATCTATATTTAGCGGTAGCTCAGTCAGCCATCCAGTCTCTTGGTTAGACCAGATGGGTCTGAGGAAGAGACGAGGGAACACGACGATGGCCAATTGGGATGGGTAAACTATCGGATCTGATAAAGGACGTTGATCGAATCAAAGAGCTCAATGATGCGAGGATGCGATTTCTTGAAGAGCAATGGGTACACGAAAAAGAGGCAAAGCGGTTGCGTAAAGTGGTCGCAGAGCATTACGAATCGATCACTCTCGCGAAAGCGGGTATATGGCAAACGGTCTCTGATCTCCAATTAAACCGGCGTGAAAACGCACCTTGCACGACTGAGGACTTCTGTGTTGCCGTAACTGATTGGATAGAGCGTGCCCATACGATTCGCAAATCGAATGCCATTGTGCGCCTAGATGGCAAAGATCTTGATGTTCCCGATATCGACATACTAGGAGAGGTGCTTGAGCTTCGGCCGTGCTATCCCTGCAAAATTCACAAAGAAGTGCTGAGTGTATGTGCTGAAATTCGCCCAGAATATTGCGAGGATTCTTAGACTCCGATATCCCATCCGTGATGACGAACGATACAACGAGGCCCCTGGGTTTCTTCCTTATCAATGTTACGTCGTGCAGCAGATGGGATTCAGTCGTTCTACGGTTAGTCGCTTGCTGAAGAAGGCGGTTCGGGCTATTTCCCATCCGCAAAGAAGAGATCGCCTTCACTCACTCGCACGTGAAATTAAGGTTTTAGACATTCGCTGTCCGGCTGAGTTCATGGTCGCCGATATTTTTGGTTTGGATAACAGACAATAAAATGAGGGATCAGAATGTCCGGTGGAACCAAACTGTATTGCCCTAGCTGTCAAAGTATTGTGGTTTGTGCGGCAGTGCCTCTTTCTGAGGCAATCGAAACAGGCGGTCAACGGCTCTATTTTACCGGACATGCTGACATCAGATGGTTCCGGAGGGCCAGGGAATGCCAAGGTTGCTTTCGTGTGTTTTTAACTGGCGAGCTTAAGGAAACCCTAATCAATGAACTGGCGTCGCTAAGAAGCAAGTGTGACGACCTTGCCGAAGAAAATAAGGCTCTGAAGCTCCAACTTGCGAATAGCCCCCTGAATTCTGGAGCGTCTCAGGCTCTGATCAAAAAAGGTGACCGTATTAGAGCGAGTGTGCCTTGGCTGTACAATGAAGACGAAGAAATTCCAGAAACCATTGTTCGCGATCTCATCAGGAATAGTGTCTGGTGGCTTACTCACCCCGCTGGAAAACCTGTTAGGGCACCCAAACATGCTAATAATGTCTATTACTACTGCGACGAGCAATGGGTTGTTGATTTCGGAGCAAACAGTTTTTGCCAGAAATGGCAATCCGAGTTTCGGCTGTCGAAATACGCCGACAGCTCAACGACATTTTGGAAGGGCGTACATACAATCGCGATTTGTTGATCTCAAAAATCAAGCGTTGCGTTTCTGGCTGTGTCTCGAATCATCGGGGTGATGTATACGAAGGCTACTATCCTAGCAAGGGCAATGACTTGGTATTTGGTGTGACCTCTGTAGACACGCAAGATGTAGCTGACTTCCTATTGAAATGGTCTGGGCTGGACGGAATCGAAGTTGGTTAAAGCAAACAGTTTTGAAATCATACCGTTATAATGACGCTGCCTTCTACTCGAATCTAAATGGAAGGTTAATGATTACCCAATTAACTAATCTGGATCTGGTGCCGAGGAGGAGAGCCTTACGCTACGCATTGTGGCAGGGGCCCGCTTTATTGTTATCAGAGATTCTGTACACAAAGGAGCTCCCATGCTGGGACTGAAACTACGCGAAGAATTTACCGGGCGCCGCCTGAGTGGAACGACAATCAGCTTCACCAACAGGCGCGGAACCGGGGCGTTGGATCGTTCAGCTAAGGACTTTCTCGATATTACTTACCCATCCGTTGACCTGTTGAAAACAGTTGAGGCCATTCAGCCTGGGCAGGCTCGGCCGGTGGTTATTATTGGTACCAGAGGGCAGGGTAAGTCGCATCTTATGGCTGCAATCTCCCACATGCTAAAAGACCCTGATGCGGGGGAAGCATGGTGTAAAGACTGGGCAGCTTCAACCAAAAATGAGGCGCTGGAACAGGTCAAGCTCCGAAGCAATATGCACGTTATTGCGCAAAGCATGGAGTTGCATCAGTATAAATTTCTCTGGGATCTGCTGTTCGATCAGCACGAGCACGGAAAAGTCGCGCAGGGAATCTGGGAACACAAGGGTGATCAGAAAACCGAGGTGCCAGGGTACGACATTGTTCTGAAGATGTTCCAGGAACAGCCGACCATGCTTATTCTGGATGAGTTTCAGACTTGGTATGAGGGTCTGACAAACAGCAAACAGTACCCTTGGCGGACATGGGCCTTCAATTTTATCCAGATTCTTTCTCAAATTGCAGAGAATAACCCAGACCTGCTTAGCCTGGTCGTCTCGGTTCGTGATGGTTCTTCCGATGCCGCACAGCAAATTTACCGTGTAAATCCGATTCGAGTCGATTTCAAAGGCCCGCAAGCCAAGCGGGATCGTCAGCGCTTGTTGCTTTATCGCATCTTTGAAAATCGCCTGAATGTCCAGACTAGCGATATTCAGACGTTGATCCGTCCTCACCTCGACGAATTTCTTCGTCTTAACCATGTTTCCGGATCAGAGCACGAATCTAAGCTGCGAGACTTTATCGAGGCATGGCCTTTTTCGCCGGAGCTGATGCAATTGCTCGACGATCAGGTTCTTATTGCAACTGACACTCAGGAAACAAGAGACCTTCTGCGCATTCTGGTAGACGTGTTCAAGACAGCGGGTGAAAAAAGCCCTGTTTTAACGGCTGCAGACTTTTCTCTAACCAACGAAAAAAGCGGTGTTGCATCGTTGTTGGATTCCGTTGCGAATTCCATACACAGAAATCTGCGGGATAAAGCACTTCGGAACAAAGATGCCGTTGAGCAGGCCTTGCATACAAGTGGCCAGACGGTGCCTCATCTGGAGGATGTACTCAGTTCCCTTTGGCTGCGCTCGTTGTCTTTGGAAAGCCAGGCAGGCGCAGAAGCCCACGTGTTACAGGTTGACATTACTCGGAATAAGCCGATTGACGACAACCAATTCCAGGCTGAATTGGCCCTGATTGAAGAAAATAGCTTCAACATCCACCGTAAAGGTAGTCGGCTGGTATTCCTGAACGAGGAAAATCCCCAAGCGAAATTGATGGCTCATGCCAAAAATGATCGTTTGTTTGAAGACGGATCCGATCTCGATCATTTGGCTGATGAAATTCGGTATGTGCTTGCTGGTGCGGATGGTGTCTCTCAAGGCAACCGGGTCTTGGTATTAAAGCGTAGCTGGGATAAAGATCCGTGGTCAGAAATTGAAGAACGTGATCATCCCCAGAACTGGGACAATCGCATCCCGATTCTGGTTATCCCGAGTCCCGGTGTGACCGATGGTGATCTCGGTAAATGGCTGAAAGAATTCATCAGCAAACACCGCAACACGATTCGGTTTCTGTTGCCGAAGAAAGGAACTGAGCATGTATTCTACGACAAAGCATTGACGGTTTTGGCCCGGGCGGTATATCTGGCTAACGAGTGGAAGAAAGCCGACGCTCCCTATACCACGTTGCATATGAAGTATCAGAAAGAACTAAGAGATCAACTGAAAACCCGGTTTGATCGTTTCGCTGTCCTTGATCAATGGAATTTCGGCCAGCCTGAAAAGTGTACATTTCTAACTACCAGCCACAATGCTGATGGTAGTCAGATTTTGGCAAAAATTCAGGAGATCACGCGGCGTGAACTGTTCATTCCTGAAGAGCTCCAAGGCTTGATCACAAACGCAGCAACTACAAACCGCTCTGTAGCCGACCTGATGGAGCAGCTGAAAGAGCCCATGGGCGGCGGAGAGCCCTGTATTCCTTGGCTGGGTGAAACCGAAGCCAAAGAGTTGATTACACGGGCATGCGCTCAGGGCAAGGTGGCCATTAATCTGCTTGGTCGAGAAATGATGGAACGCAATCCCGGAGAGACTGAAGAAGATGCGTGGCAGCGCATGAAGGGACGCCTAGGCGCTGGCCGGCAACTTGAAGATACGACATTACACCAGCCCGGTTCGACGGTCAGTAGCGGCGGGGCTACACCAGCGCCCACAGAATCATTCGGAATTGCTGAACCGCTGGTTCCAGGGAATCCGGTCCCAACACCCCCTAATGTCCACCCACCCATGCCCGGTGGTGGATTGTTCGATAGTGGGGGACACCAGCAGCGCCTTGAAACACCGCCCACTTCGGCACTTAGTCTCTTGGGCAAGCTGGAGAACTGGGGAGTAAATGCAGGTACACCCTTGCACAATTTGAATCTTAAGGTGAGTAACCTGACAGGCGCCCAGTTGGAGAAACTGCTCAAAAACCTTCCCGACGGCCTGACTTACGGTTTGGAAGTCGACAAAGAAGAGCGCGAGTAACTATGCCAATGCAACCGGAAAAGTTCGTGGAAAGTAGCGACTTGGATCAAGTGTTTAGCTTGCCCGCAGACAAAGCTTGGCAAGCACTTTTTGATCTTCTCTGGACCCGCTTTTCGCCACCGTTGCGCCCGGATATTGCAGATGCGCAAACAACGGAGCGAGACCGGGCGTGTGCCAAATTAGATAACCTGCTGTCCGGCAGTGCTTGGGAGCTTTGGCAAAAGTATGAAAGTTCAGCGCCGCGAACCAGCGAGGTACTAAAGAAATTTTGGGGAAAACACACCAGCGGCAAAGCGATCCTGATTCTAGATGCGTTGTCTTTGAGAGAGCTCCCTTGGTTGTTAGAGCAGGCGGGGGAACGGGGCTACTCCATTCACAAGCAAGCTGTGACTGGCTCTGAAATACCCGGCAACACAACCCCGTTTGCTAAAGCACTTGGGTTTGGGCAGCGCTCCAGTTTGGTCAACAATAGCGGTAAAAGCAGTGATTTCCCGGGTGCTTTTACAGAAGTATCTGATTTACCCTTCGCAGACTGTGCAGCTTTGATTAAGGCTGATCCGAACATCATTTTTTGGCACGAATGGCCAGACAGTGAAATGCATGAGCTGGCGGATGATAATGGATATCGCAAACTAGCCAAATCTGCAGCCAGCCGTTTGCGTTCTGATGATTTTTGGGCGCTTATAGAAAAGCTCGCGACTGGAAGACGGTTGGTGATTACTGCAGACCATGGCTATGCTCACTCGGGTCTGTTTCCGGATGTTACCCATCGTGAACAGAGTGACTATCTGAAAAGTAGTTTCAAGTCAGGGCGCGCTGCCCAAGTAGCGCCCGGCGATAAACCTCACTACTGGGTGCCCCCACTCACTCAAATCGTAGAAAGTCAGCATGGCCGCTGGGAGCTGGTTTTGGGCCGACGCAAATGGAAGAGCCAGGGAGGATATCCTTCCCTGACCCATGGCGGCCTCTCCCTGCTGGAAGTGGCTGTACCCTATATCGAAATTTCGCGGTAACTCCCCGCTGATCATCACTACAACCGACGGATTGTTCAATGGCCAAAAAAAAGGCAGAAGTAGTTGCAGAGCAAGTTGCAGAAACCGTTGGCGCGGGCAAAGAACTGCACCTTGAATCAGTAGATTTCAGTGATCCAAACCGACCTAAAACCTGTTTGGAGGTGGATTTCCCTATTTTGCCCATCAACCAGATCGCACAGATTGAGGGCAATGCCGGTAAGCCTATCTACCAGATGAGTAAATGGTGGGCTCGGCGGAGATCCAGCGTTTTCCGCTCAACTCTGATTGCCGCAGCCACCAAAGCACCAGATGATCCAGCCGAATCAGCAAAGCTGGTGTGGGACAGCTACTACGGTAATCATCAAAAGAACGAAGCTTTTCAGAAGCTCAAAGTAGCCGACATTTTTATGGGTGGCGGCACAACTTTGGTTGAAGGGGCACGCCTTGGGATGCAGATGGCGGGCAATGATCTTAATCCAGTTGCCTGGCTAGTGGTTAAAAACGAGCTGGCGGACGTTGATTTAGATGAAGTAAATAAGCTTTTCGATCATGTGGAACGCGAAGTTAAACCACAGATTATGCCTTTCTACGCCTGTGAAGGCCCAAATGGAGAGAAGGGCGTTTGGACACATGTTCCGTCCGGCAGAAAGCTTGGCAACGAGTTTGATCCACTGGATCTTACCCCTGAAGAGCGCAAGGATTACAGCTACGAAGGCCCGGAGGTCGTATACACCTTCTGGGCTAAGCATGGCCCTTGCGCGGCGCCAGGCTGTGGGCACCGTACGCCATTAATGACTAGCCCGGTTGTGGCGATTAAGACGCTTTCCGTGAAAGCCTGGGTAAATATTCCGTGCTCCCACTGCTACAAATACTTCGATATTGAGCGCCATGAAGCTCGTATGGCACCAGATGTTCCAAGGGTTGTAGCCGACACTGAAAAGCCTTACGCCATAATGGATAATGAAGGCTATTATTCGTGCCCGCATTGTCAGCAACAACACCGGGACGAGATTGCAGCCGTTAAGGGCGGATCTTCTCGTTTGCTAAAAAAGTCCCGAGAGAACAAGAAAATTGAATTAACGCTTTTGGTTCACTCGGATTGGTTGAAGGGTGCTCCGGGGCGAGATGAAGAAGGCACCTTGGGCGGGACAGCAACCAGCGATGTTGCTTCAACATGGCGCTGGAATGAGTTTCGAGCTTCCAAATTGCGGCTATTGGAAGTGCGAGGAACTCTTCCGCACGAGGTGACGTGCCCAGAAACAGCAATAACATTTAGTACCTCTGAGGGTACAGTTCCAAAACGAGCGAAATTCACATGTCAAGAAACAAGATGTGGTCGTCTGAATGACGTCTTGAAAGCTATTCAGGTATCTGGATCAACCGGCCCAATTACTTTCTATGCAGAGCAATGTTATTCATATAATTATGGACAGACGGGCGCGCCATACGGTGGAAGATTTTTTTCTAGGCCGAGTGAGCGCTCGGTTGCCAGACTGAATACTGCTTTCTCTGAATGGGAAAAAAGAAAGAAAGAAGATCTTATTGAGTATTGGCCCACAGCTGAAATTCCAATAGGTGCTGAAATTGGGTCTCATGACGTAGATGGGCATCATTATAAGCACTGGTGGAAGATGTTTAATTCAAGGCAGCTTCTTGTTCATGCTTTATTGTTAAAATCTATCGATGATTCTTACGGCTTTTCGGAGGCAGCTAAGGATATTGCGCTCGGGGCATTTCAGCAGTATTTGAGGAACCAGAATATGTTTTGTTTCTGGAATTTAGGCGCAGATAAAATGGAGCCACTTTTCAGTGATAATCATTACCACCCAAAACCAACCTCAATAGAAAACTCAGTGTTTTCATCACTTGGCAGGGGAAACTGGAATTCATGTGTAGCAAACACTTTAAAAGCACTTGTGTGGAAGGATAATCCTTGGGAGCTAGTAAGTAATGAGCGCCTTCGCCAAGTAGATAATGATGTTGGTTCTTTAACCTCGGGTAAGAGTACCAAAGTATATACTGGTGACCCGGTAATACCTGGAGCAATAGTTGCTAATGGCTCGGCAACGGCACTTACTAATATTTCGGATCGTTCTCTTGATTTAGTGGTGACAGATCCTCCTTTCAGTGAGCTTATACAGTATTCCGAGCTGTCTGATTTTTTCTATGTTTGGCTGGAGTTGGTTGGTCGAGAAGGGAGCCCTCTAAAGGGCAGTAAATATACGCCAAAAAATCTTGAGGCGGTTTCCAACAAAGCCAGAAACCCAGATGATCCCCATGGATTTTATAAAAGGCTTTTGACTCAGTCCTGGATTGAGGCGCATCGGTGTCTCAAAGATGGTGGTATTTTGACATTTACTTTCCACCACAGTGAAGACGAACCTTGGGTTGATGTTCTCGAAAGCCTATTCGATGCCGGGTTTTATCTGGAGGCGACTTATCCAATTCGTGGTGACGAAACAAAAGGTGATAAACAGTTTGGGTCGAAGACCATCGAATACGACATTATCCACGTTTGTCGAAAACAGATTGAGGCACCCAAGAAAATTTCCTGGGCTCGTTTGCGTCGTCAAATTCTGGCAGATGTGAGGCAACTCCAAGGCATTCTGGAACATCATCAGAATGAGGGCTTGCCGAAAGCGGACATTCAAGTGGTTAAACGAGGCAAAGCGTTAGAGTATTTCTCCCGCCATTATGGCCAGGTCTACGTAGAAGAAGGTCGAGAGTTCACGGTCAAAGAAGCGCTAGTTGGCATAAACCAGTTGCTTGATGATCAGTCCGAGAACGAAGGCGGGAGCACTCCGATTAAGTGTGAACCCATCTCCCGGCAATTCTTACGAATCTTCCAAAAAACGCTTGAAGTACCACGAGATCAGATGCAAAAGTATTTGCGGGGTACAGGCATAGGTCCCAGCGATTTTGCCAGTCGTGGTTGGACTGAGGAAAAGAAGAAGATATTCCATTGGGTATCTCCTCTGTCGTTTGCACAGGATCGCAGCTCGAAATTCCATACGCTAAACCGTGATTTCGACCAGGCCATGGTTCTTGTGGGTGCCTGCTTTTCTAACAGCGGCATCAACGTCAAAAAGCTTCTCAACAACGAGTTCAAGCCGCATCCCGCGCTGGGAGATTTGTTGAACTGGTGGGTAACCAATGGTGGTAACGAGGAGATGCGTAAAGCGGCCACGACGGCCCGCCAACTCTATAACACCTGGGCTGTAAGTAACCAGAAAACCGTTCAAGAACAGTACGCACTGTTTGATATGGAGTAAGGGAGGCGCGCATGAAAACACCGCTTACTGATGATGTATGGAAGCGTCGAGGGATTAATGTTCTGTGGAGTGGCTCCGCGCTGACAGAACTTGAGGCGGCCCCCAAAGTGGTCAGCCTCAGGCGCTTCTTTGAGCTCCAGGAAGGTGGCTGGCCAGAGGACGAGATTCCATGGGTGGGCGATGTCGCACTGATGGTTGCCGGATTGGACGTTGCTATCGACGCTCTTCCTATGGATGAGGCAGAGAACTGGATTGAGCATGAGGTCTATAGCAAAATTCTGGATTTTCAGAACTATTTTGAAGGCCAGTGTTCATTAGTTTTCTGGATGGCCGATGACAAACGCTGGACAGAAGTCCCCGGGGAGAATTCATATGAGTGGTATTTGAATGGGCAATACAAGGGCCTTCGTCTTGCCCTTGGGCGCTGTATCTGGAACGGTGCTCAAAGCGGTGTGCGTCGTATTGAAGTAAGCGAAAACGGTAAACTTAACTGGATTGGCTTGCATCACCATAGAATATCTTAAGAGAAATTGAAGGCTAGCCGGGGTATCGGTTAGTAACGTTGGATTGCACGGTAACATTGACGGTGTTACTGTGCGTTTATAGTGGTATTAAGCGGCTCAATTCTATGGATGCTGACAAGATTCTCGGTGAAGCTAAACGCTATCTTTTGGCCGTACTGGGGGAAGGTAGTACTGATGCTCATTGGGCGGAGCCTTGGGGGTCAGCCAGCACGCTTCCTATCTTTTTACGGAATCTCTACCACTTCTATTTTGCTCGTGTTTTCGATAAGCCATGCCTGTTGATGGTGAGCGGAACTCCGGAAGGTGAAACTCCAGCTGCTGTGCGAAAGCACTGGCAGGTTGTCGCAAAGCATTTTGATGGCGATATTATCTATCTTGTTGACGTGATTAGCTCTTACAACCGCAAGCGCCTGATTGAACAGAAAGTACCTTTTCTGGTACCGGGCAACCAACTTTATTTGCCAATGTTAGGCATAGACCTACGTGAATACTTTAAGCAGAGTACAAAGAAGAGCACGGGTCGAATGGTCGCTGCCTCGCAGGCTCTGGTGCTTCGACAGATCTTGAGAAGAGACTGCTCGGGGTTTTCATCCAGAGAATTGGCTCAGCGCATTGGATACAGCCCTATGAGCATTACGAGGGCGATAAAGGAGTTGAACGAGTACGATCTTGCTTCGATCGAAAAGGTTGGTAGGGAGAAACGCTTGGTATTCACCGCAACTGGCCTAGAGCTTTGGCGGATGGCCGAACCACTGCTCCAGAGTCCTATAAGGAAAAAGATATGGGTGCAGGCAGGAGATAGCCTCGGGCTCATGAAGGCAGCGGATGCGCGTATTGCGGGCGAGAGCGCATTGGCACACTACACGATGCTGGCGGAGCCTTCGACAGAGGTGATTGCTGTTAATGCGCAGGAATGGCCGGGCATCAGGAAACTTTTGAATATAGAGGAACTGGACGGCGGTCATAGTTCAGCCCGAAATCGTTATGCCAGTGAACCCGATGTTGTAGAGGTTGAGCAATGGACCTATAGCCCCGGAGTCATTGCTGGTAACCGAACGCAAGAGAAAAACCCTTTTGTCGTCGATCCACTGTCGCTTTGGCTAAGTCTTCGTTCAAGCCGGGATGAGCGTATCGAAATGGCCTGTGAAACATTGATTAAAAACGTATGGGAGCAGTTTAATGGTTAAGGGATTAGACCGGTTCAGAGACCATTTTAAAGACTTTCAGAACAGTTATACCTTAATTGGTGGTGTGGCATGCTACTTGGCTCTGGATGAGGTAGGTCTGGATTTCCGAGCAACCAAGGATCTGGATATTGTCCTGTGCGCAGAAGCACTCGATGATGCGTTTGTCGAGCAATTTTGGAAGTTTGTAAGAGCAGGTGGGTATCAAAATCAGCAGAAAAGCACGGGTGATAAGCAGTTCTATCGTTTTGAAAAGCCCTCTGTAGACGGCTATCCGGTTATGTTGGAGCTTTTCTCACGGGTGCCCGACCACCTCAATATTCCAGATGATGCCGAGTTGACCCCAGTCCCGGTTGATAGTGAGCTTTCAAGCCTTTCTGCAATTCTACTTGACGACGATTACTACCGCTGTATTGAAGGCGGTAGGATAGTTATGGATGGGATTGCCGTTCTCGGCCCGGAATTCATTCTGCCATTTAAGGCAAAAGCCTGGCTTGACCTGTCCGAGCGAAAGCAAGGTGGCCAAAGGGTTGATGGCAAAAATATCAAAAAGCATCGAAACGATATCTTCCGCCTGTATTCTGTATTGTCACCGGAAAGCAGAATTGATGTTGCCGAGAGTATCAAAGCGGATCTTTTGCAATTTCTGGACGCGATGCCTGCAGAGCAGGGGCTGAATTTGCGCGACTTTGGGCTTGGAGACGCAACGCTGGTTGCGGTTTTAGCAGATCTTCGCACCATCTATCAATTGGGTGTCTGATCTGATGGTTGTTTTAGCGCATTTGCAAAAACTGGAGCCAGGCTCACGCGTTACCCACCAAGATTTCGGGCAAGGGGTGGTCATCAGCTCCGCCGATGGGTATGCCCGCGTATTCTTTCAGATTGGCGAGCGACAACTACCAGTAACCTCCCTTGAGGCAATACTTGGCCATAACGAAACCGTTGTGGCTAATACCTCTGCGGATGAACATCGTGCTGACAATGTCTGGCTGAGCTGGCAAGCACATGAGTTGCCGTTGTTAGATAGTGCCAGTTCGTTAACATCGGCCAAGATCGATTTGTTGCCTCACCAAGTGGTTTTGACCCACCAGGTTGCCATAGCTAGTCCTCGTCGATTTCTGATCGGTGACGAGGTAGGGCTTGGAAAAACAATTGAAACAGCGCTGATACTTCGCGAACTGGCCAGCCGGGGAGAGCTGAACCGGGCCCTGATAGTAGTCCCTGCCGGGCTTGTAAATAACTGGCATCGAGAACTGAATGAGGTGTTCAACCTTAATTTCGAGGTTTTCGGACGGGAGGGCGATGTTAGTGATCGGCGTACCAATGCCTTTGCTCGGCATAACTTACTCATTGCCAGCATTGATACCCTCAAGCGAAAAACACGTGTTCGGAAGCTATTGGACGCGCCTCGTTGGGACCTGGTTGTATTCGACGAAGCCCAGCATCTGACAGCGTACAAGTCGGGTGGGAAAACGAAGAAGACGGAAAATTATAAGTTAGCAGAGGTGCTGCGCGATCATTCCAGAGATCTGTTACTCCTCTCCGCCACGCCTCATCAAGGTGACCATTTCCGATTCTGGAAATTGATCCAACTACTGGATCCAACGCTGTTCAAAAATGAGCAGGAGATGGTTGAGGAGCGTCATCGACTGAACCCTTACGTATTTCGCCGAACCAAAGCTGATGCGTGCCGTGCCGATGGAGGTACATTGTTTGCCCGGCGCTGGGTTCATACCGAAACATTTGTAATGTCGGACCACGAGCGGCGTTTCTACCATGCGCTGAATGAGTATTTAGCGGATGGTTTTGCACTGGCAAAACGGCAAGGTGGTAAAGGTCGGGCCCTCGGGTTCGTGATGACAATCTTCCAGAAAATTGCGGCATCCAGTTTTGCGGCTGTGCACCGAACTCTGCGTCGTCGATTGTTAGCTCTGACGGTACAGGAGGGCTTGATGCATGACGGGAGTTTGGATATTGAGTCCCGTAACCAAGCGTTCGATGAAGCTCGGGATCTTATTCGTACGGAATTTGCTATTAATGAAGGTCGAATGGCGGAGTTCGAAATAGATCGCGTCCTCAATGATCTGAAACGCCGTTTGCTGAAAAAAATGAATGAGGATGAGCTGGCGCTGGCCTCGAACGAATTTTCAAGTGAGCTTGAAACTGCTGCAGCTGAAGACGCTGCAATGAATGCGGTGGCTTACGCGCTCCCGGAAGAGCGGTTTCGAATCAAAAGTCTTTTGCAGATTTTTCCGCAGATGCGCGAAACCAAAGTCGAAAAGCTACTCGCAGCACTGGGCACGCTATGGCAGCAAAACCCGAATGAGCGGGTAGTTATATTCGCTACTTATTTGGGCACCGTTGAAATGCTTAGTGAACAGATCGAGCATGCCTATCCTGGCCAGGGTGTCGTTGTGCTCAAGGGTGGCGATCATGGTAGTAAGTTAGCGGCAGAGCGTCGATTCAAACAGTCCGATGGGCCCCGCGTGATGATTTGCACCGCGGCCGGCCGGGAGGGTATCAACCTTCAGCATTCGCGTATTCTGTTTAACTTTGATTTGCCTTGGAATCCGATGGACGTTGAACAGCGCATTGGTCGCATACATCGTTATGGTCAGCAGGATACGGCACAGGTTTATAACCTCGTGTTGGGCGACACTATTGAAGGCAAAATTTTTCTGCTTCTGGATGAGAAACTCGAAGATATCGCCAAGGCTGTGGGTAAGGTGGATGAACACGGTGAAATTGGGGAAGACCTTCGGGCTCAGATACTAGGCCAGCTTTCAGAGCGAATCAATTATCAGCAGCTCTATGCCACAGCCCTCCAAGACCCTGAGCTAAAGCGAACCCGGCTAGAATTGAACGCAGCGATGGATAATGCCGCCGCAGCGAAGGATGCAGTGTTCGAGCTCTTCCAGGATTTAGATCGATTTAGTCTGGACGACTATGCACCCTTGGCTGACACCAGCGAGGCGATGCAGCGCCTCATTGAGTTTCTTACCAAAGCTTCTTCTCCTATGGGTTATCGGTTCGAAAAAGGCGTAGAGGGTAAGTTCAGCCTCTACGATAGCCGCCATCAACAAGTCGGCACATTTGTTTCAGACAGGGAGGATGCTGCGAACGACGATTCAGTGGAGTTGTTGGGGCTGGACCACCCACTGATTTCGGAAATGTTGAAATTCTGGAGCAATCAGCCGCCCGAGAATTTGGGTGTTGCAGTGAGCTCTCTAGATGGGCAAATTGGTGCTATTGGCCTGTGGTTGGTGGAAACGCACAATGATAAGGGGCAAACGCTTCGCCACGTCATTAAACTGGCTATTAATCAGGATGGGGATAGAGTGCCGTCTTGGGAGCGTCAATTAGGTCAGATTTTGGCACAGCCCGCATCTCATCGAAATTCGACGGGTAATGAGAAGCTTCTTGAGCTGATGGAGGGGGTTTTGGAGAGAGAAATACGTCATCGCGGGGCGGCCGCGCAAGGACAGCCATACTCCGCGTCGTTGATTGGCTGGATAACAGTCTCTTGAATATTGGAAGGCAAGCGTATGGTGTCACCACGCTTTGGCGTAAGTGACGCAGTGGTCGAGGTGTCCATATTTATTGGAGTGTGCTTCTGATGACGCCGCTGACATAGAAGATCAGCGCCATTGTTGATTTGCTACCGTCCAACTGGACGCCGGCGACTATTAGCAAGTTGTGATGGCTGGAAGATTACTTTCGAATGGTTACAAGAGGTAGTCAGGCCGAAAATCGAGGCACATGGGCCGTGCGAAAATCCATGGAACTACTGTGAAAAATGGTGCTCCTAAAAGGTGATCTCGCACTAGCTGGTTGCAAGTTGAAAGCTGACCAGCTTTATGATTGCGTAATCAAGGCGATCCATTCCCGACGATAGCAGCTGCGTGATAGTCGAGAATGGACAACCCGATTGTTCAGTGAATGGTCGTTGCTGGGTCGAGCAGGATATGGGCGCCGGTTTGAAGATCGAGTGTCGTATGCAGCCTGTGCGGCTCTTCTGAGTTTCGATACATATCCAGAGTAATCCAATCGTCCCCACGGCGCATCTGAACATTGAAGTGCATTTCTTCACTGCCAAATTCGAGGGTCAGGGCACAGGCGAGCTGTTGTACTTGAGTCATGAAATCCATCATTTGCTCCTGGGCCTTAGAACCACACGTTAGTTTTTATCGCGTCGAGCTGATCAATCGGCCGTGAGCGTGGAGGAGTTACGTGTGCGCTGGAGCCTTCGCCAATGGTGCCGTCACCGTAGTCATGGAGGCTGTCATTGATGACCAACTCTTTGCCATCTGTGCATTCGATCGTCACGCTGGCTTTGCTTGCCTTGAAGTTGTCCAAGGTTTCGGCCAGCGTATTTGCCTGTTGAAGTAGCTCGATAATTTGTTCGATAAAAAATTTCATAATTATGTTCCTGTCCATTGGCTGATTTGAAATTGGTCTCAGTGGTTGAGGCCTATTTCCACATTACCCTATTTCGTCTGAGCAGCAAGCCGATGGTATTCAGCACGTGTTTGTGCTCGAATAGTTCAGTAGAACAGTAAGTTAAGTGATTTTTTTGAGCAAATATGAGTTAGATAGGTGCGAAAAAGAATTCAGATGGCAGATTTATGCATTTTGGTTGTTTTTTGAGCATTTCGAGAATGGGGGGTATGATGGTGGGTAGCGTTAAATTCCTTCCATAACTATTTGATTTTTATACTAGAATGGTGCCCTCGGCAGGACTCGAACCTGCTACCTTCCCCTTAGGAGGGGGACGCTCTATCCAGATGAGCTACGAAGGCATAATGCCAAGAAGGGCGGTATGATAACGGGCTGAGGCGCGTGGC
>Ga0307486_1001574_pt1 | contig 17182 bp, 18 predicted proteins | sample CBIW02metaG_FD_203663 | JGI IMG/M metagenome (GOLD analysis project Ga0307486, IMG submission 203663) | Sea-ice brine microbial communities from Beaufort Sea near Barrow, Alaska, United States - CBIW 0.2 | ecosystem: Environmental > Aquatic > Marine > Coastal | place: USA: Alaska | collected... | reverse complement strand
TAAAACCCTCTGATAGAAACTCGCTTGGGCCATTTATTAGTACCACCTGCCCCCTTTCGCCTCCATCTTCCACAAACATTGCAGCACGGAACCGATTTACAAGTGGTAAAGCAATGGGTGCAGCGCCAAGAAACGCAGCAAGACCAGCACTCAGGGTTAACAATCCCTTTACTAATGAAACGCCGGTATAGCGAATACCAAACCAAGTGTATGCAAGAAGCAAAGGAGCCAAAATAAAAAAGTTCTGAAACTTAATCATGAAAAGCAATCCAAGTGGGAACCACAATATTAACCAACGGCCTTCGCGCGCCCACTGAACTGAAACCACCATAAATACCAATATAAAAGTGTCTCTGAGGCCCAGTCCCGTATAAAGAGCAAAGCTTGGGTAAAAAAGATAAAAACACATCGAAACGTTGGTAAATATGCCTTTTCCATACAACCAAAAAAATAACGCCAAATATAGGAAAGTATTTAAAAAACCCAAACTTAAGGGAGTAACCGCTAATGGAAAAGGCATTAATGCAAAAAATGCAGCCGCCCGTTCTACATTACCTGCTGACAGCGCTTCAAAAAGTCCGAGTTCTCCACCTCTGATGGCATTGAAGGCATGCCAATACTTGAATGCATCAGGCATGTAAGAAAATGAAAAAAGCACACCGTTCAGAAAAAATGGGAGAACGCAATGCCCAACAAGTGTTACTTCAGCAAATCGTGGCACTTTCATTAGCCGACAGGCTGTAAAAACAAACAAAAAACAAATGAAAAAATTGGGCATATCGTAAAAACGCATTGACCAGAAACTTTCACTTAATACCCAATCAAGATCACTCACGTAATATCACCGTCACTTGGTCTATATAACCCGTTAGATTTCATTTTGTCTTGGTTGTTGGCTTCAAGAATTCAGGATCGCTGATTAATTAACGAGAGCAGGCAGCTAATCGCAAGTCAGCGGAATTCGGCCTAAAAAATAATCTATTTCCTCAACCAGCACCCGATAGTTCAACTTGGCGATAAAATCGCGGCTTTTTTGCTTTAATATCGCCTTTTAAGCGCATTTTAGACACCTGAAGACGGATTTAGCCTACGGGCTAGTACCAAATTAGTCAGACCAAACAGCGTAAACAGCTTCGCCGTGTTCTTTAACAGTCCCCGATAGCGCACCTTGCTGTGCCGGAACAGGTTCTTCACCACGTGGAACGGATGCTCAACCTTCCCGCGGATCTAAGCTGAGACCCGCCCCCGTAGAGCGATCAGAGTCTTACGCGGGCCTGCTTCCATCCTTCTTGAGCATGCCGCGCTTCTCGGCCACATGCCAGACCAGATCCGATCCTTGGAACTCTGGGCGCTTAGCCACACCAGTATAGCCTGCGTCCGCGTGGGCCTCGGTTTCATCACCGTGCAGCAGGTGTTCGGACTCAGTCATCAGCCACGTTGGCAGCCGTACCCGTCACGCTGTGAACTAGGCCGGTGTCTGCATCCGTACTGATGTCGGCCTTCACTAAAGTGCCATTCATTGCTTTTTTTGCCTGGTGCATCTCTGGGCCCCGTGCCTTGGCTCGGTTCTTCGTGGAAGGTGGCGCGGCGAATGGTGGCGTCTACGATCGTGCCTCCGCGCATGAGTATGCCGCGCTCAGGCACGTGGCCATTGATCTGTTCGAAGATGACTTGGGTTAAGGCCTACTTTTCCAGCAGGTGGCGGGATTTCAGCAGGGTCGTGGCGTCCGGAACCGATTCCACACTCAGGTCGATACCAACAAAGTCACGCAGGGTCTAGCTGTCATAAATGGCATCTTCCAGTGCCTAATCGGCCAAGGCATACTATTGCTGTACGAAATACATCCGCAGAATGCGCTTCAGGGGAATTGGCGTGCGTCCTCTCTTGCTGCGGGAATCGGAATAATAATGTGTCGAGAGCGCTTCCAATAGTCGCGACCAGGACACGGATTGTTCCATCTCGGCCAGAAACCGCTCACGTCGGGTTATCTTTTCTTGGCGGCGAACTCGGCTTGGGCGAAACTTGTCTGTTTCATGATCGTTCTTGGCCGGTTCGATTGTCAGGCGTTTGATTTTATCAAATTCAAGGCTCAAGCTGAATTGATCAGCGTTTCCCTAGACTCTCTTAAACTCATACTATTAATGCTTCTGGTCAATTATTTTATTGAAAACCAAAGTTTATTTACTTTTTGTTTAACAAGCCTTAACCCAGCCCCTACACATTAAAAATAAACTCTCAAATAGGCAAAGGCACGAAGCCAGGCCTCCCTAAACTTAAGACTTGCAATTGACCACAAAAAATGTGTATAGAAAATTACAAAAAGATACTTATTAAACGACCAACCCTTAGGCTTCAGTTTATTACTTGAAAGATAAATAAACGGATAGGGGACGCTGTTTCTTCTAGCCGACCTAGAATCATCTTCGGACACACGAACTACTACCGACGGAAACATATAACAAGCAACTAAACCATTCAGTGCCAATCTGATCCATACATAAAGATCCTCACCTGCAACGACCCCCACAGGGAATCCGCCGATTTTCATGAGAGCGTCGCTTCTAACACAAACTTTTGAACTATTAGCTACACTACCTCTGGCAGATGCATCGAAAAAATCTTCAATGTACCCCCTGTAGCCAAAAGGTAAGCCGTGCCTAGGAACAAAAGATTTTCGGCCAAATTTGCATACTTTATGAGCCAGGCAATATAAATCAGCTAATGGAAAGTCGGCAATAAGTTGCTTCATACGCTCCAAAAACTCCGGCATCCATTCATCGTCAGCATCTAAAAAGCATACGCAATCATGTGATGCGATTTGGGCACCTTTGTTCCTAGCCGCCGACACGCCTTCATTTTCCTGTTCGATAAGTCTAATCTGGCCATTTTTTATCCTGTCAGAATACCAAGACTTCAGTATCTCAACGGAATCGTCAGTTGAACCATCATTAACCACAATTATCTCAAAACAACCATAAGACTGAGATAAAATAGAATCAATACACCTCACGATTGAATAAGACTTGTTATACAAAGGCACTACAACACTAAATTTCATTACGTCCCTCTTCAACTATTAACCTATAAAACTAGGCCTGAGCCGCATGATTTTTTTATAAATATTAACGAGCTCTTCCGCTTTTTTGGTGCCAAGAACCGAGACAGCATATCGATAATAAGTAGGCATCATGCGCTTGTAGTACTTCGGAGCTATCTCTTTAGCCATTTCAAATATCAAGTTTGCTTCCTCAATATTTGAATTTTTAAGGAATTGCCGGGCCAACATCCAATATTTATACGACCAAGCAGCGGCAACAGTTGAGTCAGAAGAAAAATCAAATTTTTTTCTTATGTTATCCAGGTTTGATATTTCTTTATTAAATAGCAATGCTCTCGACGAGATCCTGCAATTTGAATTGTGGATATATTGCGTGAAAACGCAGAAATTGTGGTAGTGGAATTTATAACCTGCATCTACAAGACGCAAGTGCAAATCCCATTCCTGCCTGAACTGCAAGGACTCGTCAAATCGACCAATGTCATCAATAACACTTTTTCGGTGCAGGGGTAGAGTTATGGTTAGATTGCTATTAATTAAATCCACACTTTGATGGTCAGCCCCAACCTTGCTCTTTTTAACGTAAAATTTATCGTCTTTCAGAACCTTATTAAACCCATACGGAATAAACTGAGGACCACACGCTTCTGCCACTAGAACTTCACGAGCCAAGGTATTTGGTTCTAAAAAATCATCCGAGTCTAAAAACTTTAAATAATAGCCTGTCGACCTATTGATTCCAAAGTTTCGTGCTGCACATGCGCCTTTATTTTCTTGACTAAAAACTAAAACATTTTTTGAGCTGTAAGTCTGTGCTACTTCTAGAGATCGATCGTCTGAACCATCATCAACAACAACTACTTCTACGTTTCCATAGTCCTGATCAAGCACACTGTCAATGCAGCGTATCAGCGTAGGCTCCGAATTATATATGGGAATTATTACAGAAACTTTTTTCAATTTATCCTGATACCTTTATTAAATTTAATCAGGGCGCAAACGGGGGAGGGGACTACCACTGGAAAATCAGGCCTTAACCCAGCTGATTTTCGAGCAGATCAACGGCCATTTGGCCGACCTCTGCATGCTCATGCGTGAAGGTACGGTCGTTGATGCCACCGTTATTGCGGCACCGCCTTCCAACAAGAATCGAGCGAAGGCGCAAGAGTATAGGATTGGTAGAGTAAAAAAATCCAAGATATCGTCCGCGCCTCCAATCAGGACATTTAATGATTCTGGCGTTCGAATCGGGCCAGAAATCTTGTCGAAATTTTCGTTGGCTTCACCGCAGCAGTGAATCACTGATTTGATCAACGCTTCCTTAGGCGTCACCAGTCAAACCCGGGTGGATCGAGCCAGCATAACCGCTACGTCAGACGCCCCGCTAAGGAGCTCCACGTGTTTGCAGGCTCGGAAGTTTTCGAAGCTGAGATGTTTGAATTTCCACTATCTCAACCGGCAGAACGTCCCCCCGAAAAACTCCCACCAAACACTCTGCTACCAACTCCCCTTCCCGACCATCCCAATCAGTAAGATAAGTCGCACTGTAATACCGAACCGCCTCAAAATCTGGCCCTTCGGCACCATCCCCGGCCTTTACCATCTTTAAAATATCATCAGGCGAATTTGCGGGCTTTGCCAGGCCGTGTCTCACGTAGCCGTAGTAATCGGTAGTGTCTGGCGGCGTCAGCTCGTAGTAGATCGGGGTTACACCAGCCAGTGCAGCTTCCAGGTGAATGCTGCTGTTTCCGGCAACCAGCCAGCGGGCTTGTGCCATGAAGTCAGACACCGGTTCGATCTTGGGATTACTCAAAGCTACCTGCGGAATATCGCCAAAGACCGTCATGTAGCGCTGTATGTCCCGTTCAGACTGGCCGGGGTGCCAGCGTACTCGCAACTCTTGGCCCGCTTTAACGAGTTCTTTCACGAACTGAATTGCTGCGGTCGCATTGTCCAGTGCGTTCAGGGCAATCCCGATGGTTTTAGTTTGGTTGCTGTCGGTTCGAGCTAGGTGTTTTTTCTGGCCCGTTAACAGCACCTTGGGCAAGGGCGCTTCCCGGTGTGTTTCCGGCTGATTTTTTTCACAATCCCGATATGCGTCCAGAGCGCACTGCCCGTCCAGAAACGCGTAGTCTACGCGCAGTGCGGGAAACAGCGGACTAACGGAGGCGTGCTGTAAGTATACCGTTTTAATCTCTAGTGTGCCCCGTCCGGTTAATTCGCTAGCCTGACGGTACTCGAGTTGAATGCGGCATTACCGTTTATCGAGGATGGCGAGGATTACATTCCTGCCAAGTCCCTCAAAATTGCCTTAACTCCACTTGTCTCACGATATCCACCCTTAGCTAACAACTCAAACGCTGCCGCAATCCGGGGTAATATCCACTTTTGCCGAATTGCAATGCGCTGCAGCAGATTTTCAATTCTGGCTTCTTTGATTACCCGAATTTTACCCAATGGCACCTGATATGTTGCAGGCGCTGTGGTTAAGACTTGCCTGATTCCTCCAACAAAAATTTTGAGCTGCTCAACCTGCTCTTTCTCTTTCTGCCGGATGTCGCCGTTAAAGAGCTGCTTAACTGAATGGATAAAGGCCTGAGTTCGGTTAATTTTGGTGGTACGGTTCGCAATAAACTGAGACTCGTTCGATTCATGGCGCCGGTAGAATTGCAACACCCGATAGTCGATCAACTTGCCGCCCAGGGCATCTGCAAATTCTACTATCCAATTATCGTGGGCTTTAAATTCCGCAGGAATTGGCATGCATAAATCCAGCAGTTCGCGGCGGATTCCGCAGCAACAGCCCATCACGAACGCTTGCATAGTCATGCCCGCTGAATGAATCTGCCCTACCTTGGTGAGTCCCACTTCATTCAAATTGCCATCCGTGAGCGCAGCATCGTTCATCACCACCAACGCTTCGGGATTTCGCTCGGCAACGCCCACCATGTGCTCGATCTTATCCGGGAACCAAACGTCGTCCTGGTCGCATAGGAAAACCAGGTCGCCGGAAGTTTTCATCAGCGCTGTGTTGAAATTACCGCAGTAGCCCAGGTTCTTTTCGTTACGGAAGAACTCGACTTTGAAAGGCGCTTTTTTGGCGAATTCGCGGACGATGGTTTCAGTTTGGTCGGTTGAGCAGTCGTCTGTGATGATCACTTCGTCGGGTTGGCAAGTTTGGTCGATGAGGCTTTGTAGTTGGGCTTTGAGGTATTGGGCACCGTTGTAGGTAGCCATGGCTATGGAGATTTTCATTGCTTTTGCCCAACCGCTTCTTTGGTATTTAATTCATCCGAAAAATAGCGCTCAACGATAGTTACAAACCTATCAACCGAATTGACCCCGCGTCTTTCTGCCTCGGCAAGATGTTCAAGCAGTTTGCCTCTGGTCTCAATCGCCCATGGAACGTCCTCCCATCCGTAGGCGACCCCATAGCGATTTTCAGTTTCGGGCCGCCACTCCTCTTTTGACAGAGCTTCCTGAGGAACGACTATTGGGATACACCCACACATAGCAGCATACCGGCAATACATTGTGTAAAGGTCATAGCAAATAAAGTACTTACACTCGTTAAAAATCTTCGCCAGATCTTCGTGAGAAAGCCCATCCACCTTCTTGGCGCCTGACTCATGGTAATCTAGCTCTCTATTTCGGCCTTTTCGGACCATATAACACTGCCCTTCTCGATCACCAGCATTAGCCTCTCGGTAAACATCTGATTTTAACTCCGAAACATTCAGATGGCGATCTTCATGAGGGTTTAGCTGCCAATCATTGAAATGATTCTGATAATAAAAAAATAAATCTTGTTTACCAAAATCTATTTTTCCACTTATTACACCCGGGCTATTCAGAAACCACCTAATCACACAACGAGCCTTCAAAGGGTTTCCTGCTACTATTTCCGGATAGATAATAACTGCACCCTCAAGATCTTGACTCCTTGCTACCTGTAACTTGTACGGAGAACTGATATTTCTACCCTTCACCAAATTTTCGGCCAAAAACTTAACCCACTTGGCGAGCTTCATCCAGCCACGAAAAGTCTCTAGCTCATTCCTCGAAGGTTTTGGCTGTGGCCATATTAATGCAGCGTGACCCATTTCACGTAGCATACTAGCTAGTTTATGAAGTACGATAATACCACCACTATTATCACGGTAAACTGGTGTCCAGATAACAAATTTCAAAAAACTACCCCAATCTGATATTAGCAGTATGTATTATGCAATATGGGTACTCAGTTTAATCATTTTTTTGAGCAACAAATCCATGCCTGCTGCTCGAATCAAAAATGAAGCAACAAGGTATATCATTACCCCAACAAACCCGCCACCGATTACCCCTAGCAACGAACCTCCCTCTCCCATCCCCACAAAAAGCCAGGAACAAAACCCGGCAACAAGCGCAGCAAACAATGGCTTCACAACATCTTTAACCTGATCAAAAAACAAATATCCAACCAACCGAGCCGAATAGTAGGTATTAGGAATCAACGCCAAAAACGTCCCAATCACCTGACTAACCACAATCCCAAACACACCATAGGGTATAGCTAAAAAGAGCAATGCCAGGTTGACTGCCTTCTTTACCAAACCAACTTTTAGAACCAAGTCCGATCGGCCTTTTACGTTAAGAAGGTTAACATTCAACGAATGCACTGGGTAAAAAGCCCCTACCACACACAGCAATTGCAGATACGGCACCGCTGCCGCCCATCGTTCATCAAATAGTAGAGTAAACAGAGCCGGTGCCAACCCCGCCAACAGCGCCATAATCGGTGCAATAAGAAACATCATTAGCTGCATGATTTGGCGATATTTGTGCCTGAGAGCCTTGTTGTCGTCCTGAAGGGTGGACAATGCGGGAAAGGTCGCCTGCTGTACTGCACCCGTTAATTGTTGCGAAACCAGGTTACTGACCTTTTTTGCGAGGAAGTACAAACCCGTAACTTCAGCACCGAAAAAACGACCAATCACCAGCACGTAGGAGTTTTCAAAAAGAACCTGCAACATCCCCTCCACCAGCAAACTCCTGCCAAAGCGGAACAGCCTGGTAAACGAATCGCCACTGAATTCAAGCGTGGGCCGCCACTGGCTGACAAACCAAAGCACGAGCGCAGAAATGAGGGAGGCACTCAGCATTTGCACCACCAGACTCCACACTCCCCAGCCATTCCAAGCTGCGGTAACGGCCAAAGAACCAGATACTACAACGCTCAGCGTGTTGGCCTTCATCTGGGACTTGAAGTCCATGTTGCGGCTGAGCACGGCCGTTTGCACTACTTTTGCGGCATTGATGAAAACTACCAAGCCCATTACCTGTATCAAACTGATCAGCTCTGGCTGGCTGTAGAAGTTTGCGATGAAGGGGGCACCGGAAAACAAAGCGGCATAGGCTAATCCGCTCAGGAACAGGTTGGTGTAGAACACGGTGTTGAGATCTGCTCCTGACACCGTTTTACTTCGGATTAACGCGTTGCCAAGGCCGGAGTTAATAAAAACACTGGCTAGCTCAAACACCACCGCTGCCATGGCCACAAGGCCAAAGGCTTCCGGTGCCAGCAAACGTGCAAGGAACAGCATGAAGAGAGTGCTGGCGCCCCGGGTCATGAATAAGCTTGCGAGGTTCCACATCACCCCTACACCGATCTTATTATTCATTGCCTTCATTAGCTAATGTCTACATTTTTGTGGCGCTTTCCCACGGAAATTCATACTGATGCAACACTAAATCTATGCTCTTGGCCGCTCCCTTTGTTCAAAAAAGATTACAACCCAGTACCTTGACGCATCAGAAAAGTTATTGCTTCGCAATAAACTCAACTATCTTATCAGGAGTATCCAATTTCTCCGCCTCGTCATCACTAATCGTAATACCCGCGGCCTCACCCGCATCCATAACCACCAGCATCATATCTAGAGAGTCTACACCAAGATTTTCGAGTGTTTCACCCATCTTGTCTTCGGACATTTTCAGCCCTTCAACGTTCTTTTCCAGCATAGACATAACAATTTTTGCGGCTTCTTCACGATCCATAATATTTTCCTTTAGCTCTTACTTAACCTGTGTGTAAATCGCAGTCGCCCAAGACAACCCAACGCCAAACCCTGACATAAGAATCGTTCCCGGACTGTTATCGAGTTCTTTTTCCAGCAATAGCGGGATGGACGAGGAAACGGTATTGCCAGTTTCAGACAACCGGATAGGCGCTTTGTCAGCCGGTATCCCTGTCCGCTTGATCATGTTCTCCAGCATAAACCGGCTGCCTTGGTGAAGGAGGAAAAGATCTACGTTTTCCATTTTCAGCTCTGCACTTTCCAGAACGCGCTTGATCTGTTTCGGTACATCTTGCAGCGCAAAGTTAAAAACAGCCCTGCCATTCATCTCCAGCAAGCTACCGTTTTTATGGAGCGCCGCGCTACCCGCGCCTTTGGTCGAGAACTTCGCGCTGGACAAGGTATAGCGGGGCGTGTCGCTGATGAGGGTGACGGATGCTGCGTCGCCAAACAAAAGGCAAGTATTTTTATCTTCAGGGTTCAAAATTCTGGAATAAGGATCACAAGTGAACAGCAGCCCCTTTTTCATGCCGTTCGCTGCCATAAAGGACTGAATCACACTTAAGCCATACACGTATCCGGAACACCCCAAGCCAATGTCAAAGCAGGCACAATCTTCTGGCAAACCCAGTTCAGCATGAACCAGAGCCGAATTGTGAGGCAATCCACCGTTATCCGGGTTTTGGGTGCACAAAACCACACATTCAATTTCGGCTGGATCAATACTCTGTTTCTCGCACAAACTCTTGAAGGCAGCGATGCTCGCACTGACGACAGAATCCTGAGCCTCAAATTTCGGCAGTGTGGTCACGCCAATTTTCTGTTCCACGAACTCCCGGTCTGTCTCAAACCGATCCGCCTGTTCCAGATTATCAACGCTCCCTTTCGGAAGGTAACTGGCGATAGACTGAATCCCTAGCATGATTTGCCCCTTGGTCACTGTGTTTGTCATGAGAAGTACATATCCCCGATCTTCTCACCATTAACTAGCACCTCACTGCATGTCAGCCGTGTACCAACCTGCTTGGTGATTCGAAGCTCCACTTTATTCAAAGCAGGAATCGGAAAGCGGCCATCATATCGGGAAAAAACCCATTTTTTGGAGTCGTCAATACACTCCAAGTGCATCTTCTTGCAGAGGGAGACCAGCAACTCGATTCGATCCTGATGGTAAGGGTTTTCCTGCACGATGCTCTTTTCCCCTAGCACCGCTCCTCGGCACACTTCTGGCTCATCAAATTCTTGCCGGTCAGCTATCTCTGTTTCCAGTGCTTCGTTGATGCATAGCGCAACACTGTCACCGTTCTTGCCGGAAATTCTCGCAGCCACTGAATCTTCCGAAGTTGGTGAACGTTGCTCTAAAACGCAGAGCGGATTGTTAATCACATGCTTAAAGGAAACATTGATTCTGCCCTCCGTCAGACCCCGCTGGCCTGCCGCATGTACCAACGCATTAAACAGGCTGGTTCCATGGACATAATCTCTGTTGCCCTTAAACACAAACTTCAGGATCTCGGACATAACTACTCCTGGCCTATCGCTTTGGGCCAGTTTTTAGGCCCGCCATTCTTTTTGCCGGATTGCCAAACATCGAGTGATTTTCTCCGACATTCTTGACCACAACGCTCCCCATGCCCAGCGAAGCTCCCTCACCTATCACTAAGTTATCGCGAACACTAACGCCCATGGCTATGGTTGCTCCGGCGTGAACAGTCGTGTGACCACCCAACAGCGTACCTACAGACATCCAAACGCCGTCTTCCACAATCGCGCCGTGGCCAATGTTGCACAGGTTACCAATGACAACATCGCAGCCAATGAAGGTTGGCGCCAGGATCCCCCCGGCAATCACGGCATTGGCGCCAATTTCGGTGTTGTTACCAATGGATACGCCACCTACATGCAGAAATTTCAGGAGCCTGTTATCTGTGGCCCGGTATAGGGTTACGCCATCACAACCGATAACGACATTTTCCCGGATAATCGCATTTTTTCCAATGCGGGTTCCGGTTTTTATAACTGCACCGGCGCTGATTATGCTTCCCGCCCCTACCTCTACTCCAGGCTCAATGACTGCAGTGCTCGCTACTTTGGCGTCATCTGAAATAGTCGCTTGTTTTGCGAAGCCGCGTTGGTGGGCGTCCAAACCTTCGGAAGTGATTAGCCATTCCAACACGTCCATGAACGCTGCCCTGGGGTCAGGTACTTGGCAGAACTGATTGCCCGCCTGGAGGACTTTATCGGGAATCTCGTCAATCAGGATTAACGATTCTGTCAGTGTTTTGGCCTGGGGGAAATGGTCACAAGTAGAGAAAACCAATTGTCTATGGCCGCCATTGCGAGAATCACAGGTACCCTCTAACAACACATCGTCAGCACCGGCTTGCTCTGCCTGAAAACCGTATTCCTTTTCCATGAACGCAATAATTTGAGTCGAGCTAACTGGATTTCGGAAGAAAGCGCCGGACAATGGTTTGCTCACTCACACACCTCTATAACTTTTTCTGCAATGCTGATGATATTTTCAGTGGTCAAGCCAGAATAAATCGGCAGGCACATGATTCGTTCTGCTAATTCCCTGGACTCCGGACAATCTTTGAAGTCATCCCCCAAGCAGGTTACGGATTCGAGCGAGGGATAAAAATAACGCCGCGCGAATACTCCGGAATCACGTAGTGAATGCATCACCTTAGTTAACTGGGCCTCACCCCTCAACGCAATCGGGTAGTAGGCGTGATTGTATGTTGCTCCAGTTTGAATTAGCTGCTTCTGAACCTTGCCACTCAAGCGGCTGTCATAGGTTGCGGTTACTTCTTGCCGGTCTCGACCAATCTGTTCTATCTCATCCAGCACACATAACCCCATCGCCGCCTGCAGCTCATTCATCTTGGCATTGATGCCCAAGTCTTCAATGGTCTCTGGCCCAGTGATGCCGAAGTTAATCAGTTTTTTAGCGCGTTCAAGATCTTCTTTGCGCTTGAACACAATGGCACCACCCTCGCTCGTGTGAAACAGCTTGGTGGCGTGAAAACTCAGGGTAGCGGCATCGCCGTGTTTCAGAAGGCTCTCGCTTTTGTACTGCACGCCAAACGCGTGAGCGGCATCGTAAATAACCTTCAGGTTGTGCTTTTGGGCGATGGCATCAATGGCTTCCACATCGCAGGCATTACCGAATACGTGTACCGGTACGATGGCGCGTGTGTTGGGGGTAATGGCTGCCTCGATGTTGCTCGGAGCCAGACACCAGGTTTCCGGGTCTATGTCTGCGAATACTGGCTCTATACCATCCCACTTCAGGGAGCTTGCCGTGGCAATAAAGGTGAACGGTGTGGTGATGGCTTGTGCGGGTTTACCGTTTACGGACTCGTTGATACCCAGTGCGTGGTAGGCAATTTGCAGCGCCAGCGTGCCGTTGGAGACCAGTAGCAGGTTTTCCACACCCAGGTATTCTTCCAGCCGGCGGGTCAACTCCTGCACCAATGGACCGTTATTGGTCAGCCAGTTACGCTCGTAGATGCCGTCTATATATTTATCGAGCTTTTCCCGGCTGGGGAGATAGGGTTTGGTGACGGGAATCATTCAGTAGTGCTCTCTCAATTCTGCCTGAGCCTGTTCCAGGGTTTGCCCTTTCTGGTCTTTCGCGGACAGTAGCAGGCTTACCACGTTGTCTACGCTCCAGTTAATGTTCAGGGTCGGGTCATCCCAACGGATGGTGCGATCGTACTCTGGCGCATAAAAATCCGTGCACTTGTATTGAAAATCCGCCGTTTCGCTGGTCACCAGAAACCCGTGGGCAAATCCCGGCGGCACCCACAACATGCGGTTATTGTCTTCCGAAAGGTACTCCCCTACCCACTGACCAAACGTAGGTGATTTGGGCCGCATGTCTACGGCTACATCAAACACTTCGCCACGGGTTACCCGTACCAGTTTCCCTTGGGGCTGTATGATCTGGTAGTGCAGCCCGCGTAGGGTGTTTTTTACCGAACGACTGTGGTTATCCTGCACAAAGGTGGCGTCGATGCCAGCCTCCCGGAAAGCTTTTTCGTTCCAGGTTTCCATAAAAAAGCCACGTTTGTCGCCGAACAAGTTGGGTTCGATGAGTTTTACAGCTGGAATCTTGGTTTCGGTAATTTTCATAGGGTTCGCTTACTTGGCTGTTTTAATCAGTTTCTTCAGGTAGGCACCGTAGCTGTTCTTTTTCAGCGCTTCTGCTTCAGCTAGCAATTCTTCCTCGCCGATAAACCCCATGCGGTAGGCAATCTCTTCCAGGCAGGCGATCTTCAAGCCCTGGCGCTTTTCCAGGGTTTCGATAAAGCCGGAGGCTTCGTGCAACGAATCGAAGGTGCCGGTATCCAGCCAAGCGAAGCCGCGGCCCAGTAGCTGTACGTTTAGATCTCCCCTTTCCATGTAGACCTGGTTAACGCTGGTAATTTCCAGTTCGCCACGAGCGGAGGGCTTTACCTGTTTGGCGATGCTGACTACGTCGTTGTCATAAAAGTACAGACCAGTGACAGCATAATCAGATTTCGGGTTGACCGGCTTTTCTTCAATGGAGATGGCGCGCTGATTGTCGTCAAACTCCACTACACCGAAGCGCTCCGGATCAGTTACCTGATAACCGAATACGGTAGCGCCTTTGCCCCGTGCGGCGGCGGTTTGCAGCATGTTGCTCAGGCCCTGTCCGTAATAAATATTGTCGCCCAACACAAGGCATACGCTGTCATCCCCGATGAAGTCTTCACCGATGATAAAGGCCTGGGCCAGGCCGTCGGGGCTGGGTTGCGCGGCGTAGGTCAGGTTAATGCCCCATTGGCTGCCATCACTGAGGAGGCGTTTAAAGCCGTCCTGGTCTTCAGGGGTGGTGATGACGAGGATGTCCCGTATTCCGGCCAGCATGAGGACGGAGAGCGGGTAGTAAATCATGGGTTTGTCGTACACCGGGAGGAGCTGTTTGGAGATACCTCGGGTGATGGGGTACAGGCGGGTGCCGGAGCCTCCCGCCAAGATGATGCCTTTCATTTACTGCTCCAGATATTCGTTCAGCGTGAGCGCCAGTTGGCTTTGCCAGGTTGGCAGCTGAATGTTGAGAGCTCGCTCTAGTTTGGTTACTTCCATCCTTGAGTTCAACGGCCGGGTTGCTGGTGTTGGGTAGTCGCTGGTGGAGATGGGATTTGCTGTTGTGTTGTGGCCTGCCAGGCGGAAGATTTCCTTGGCGAAGCCTTGCCAACTGGCTTCGCCTTGCGGGGCCAAGTGGTAGATGCCTTTTACCAGAGGACTGTGAATGGCCAAGGTGGTTACCTGGGCAATCAGTCTCGCCGGTGTGGGCGCGCCGATCTGATCGGCCACTATATTGAGTTCGGTTTTACTCTGGGCCAGACGCAGCATGGTTTTCATGAAGTTGTTGCCGCGCGCGCTGTAGACCCAGCTGGTGCGGAAGATGAGGTAGTCTGCACCGCTTTGTTCGATGGTTTGGTCGCCCTGGAGTTTGGTTTTTCCGTAGTGGCTCAGTGGACCTGTAGGACTGGTTTCCTGCCACGGAGTTTCACCCGTGCCCGGGTAGACGTAATCGCTGCTGTAGTGGACAAGGCGGGCGTTGTTGGCGGCTGCGTATTTCGCTAACTGTTTGGGCAGGCCGGCATTGAGGCCCTCTGCGTCTACTTGTTGATCTTCTGCAGCATCTACGGCAGTCCAGGCGGCGGCGTTTACAATCAGGTTTGGCTTAATCCTGGCCAAGAACTGGCTAACGGCTTGTTCGTCCATCAGGTTTAACTCTTCCCTGCTCGGGGCAGTGATGGTGCCAAGGGGGGAGAGGGTGCGGTGGAGTTCGAAGCCTACTTGCCCAGTTTTGCCCAAGAGTAGAATGTTCACGCCCCTGCCCCCAAGCGCTCTCGCTGGTAGCTGCCATCTTGTACTCGCTGGCACCAGCCAAGATTGTCGAGGTACCACTGAATGGTTTTGCGGATGCCGGTTTCGAAGGTTTCTTCCGGGGCCCAGCCTAGTTCCTTCTGGATTTTTCTGGCGTCTATGGCGTAGCGCATGTCGTGGCCGGGACGGTCTTTTACGTTGGTGATCAGGTCCCGGTAGCTGGCTTCCTGCGGGCGGAGTTCCTGGAGGATGTCGCAGATGGTGTGGACAACTTCGATGTTCTGTTTTTCGTTGTGGCCGCCGATGTTGTAGGTTTCGCCAGGCTTGCCTTCTTTAACTACTTTGTAGAGGGCGCGGGCGTGGTCTTCTACGTAGAGCCAGTCTCGGATTTGGTCGCCTTTTCCGTAAACCGGGAGAGGCTTGCCTTCCAGGGCGTTGAGGATTATCAGTGGGACGAGCTTTTCGGGGAAGTGGTAGGGGCCGTAGTTGTTGGAGCAGTTGGTGACCAGTACCGGTAGGCCGTAGGTACGCTGCCACGCTCGCACTAAATGGTCTGAGCTGGCCTTGCTAGCTGAGTAAGGACTGCTAGGAGCGTAGGGGGTTTGCTCGGTAAACAGGTGCTCTTGAGCGTTTGGTGCTTCGTTTGGGTGGGGGAGGTCGCCGTAGACTTCGTCGGTGCTTATGTGGTGAAAGCGGAAGTTTGACTTCTTTTCTGCAGGTAACGCGCTCCAGTAGCTACGGGTAGCTTCCAGCAGGGTGTAGGTGCCTACGATGTTGGTTTCGATGAACTCTGCTGGGCCGTCTATGGAGCGGTCTACGTGGCTTTCGGCGGCCAGGTGCATGATGGCGTCTGGCTGGTGCTGGGCTAATACGCGATCTACTTCGGCTCGGTTGCAGATGTCTACTTGTTCGAAGGTGTAGCGCTTGCTGCCGCCGACCTCTGCCAGGCTTTCGAGGTTGCCGGCGTAGGTGAGTTTGTCGAGGTTGATCACTTCATCTTGGGTGTTGGCGATGATGTTGCGGATGACTGCGGAGCCTATGAAGCCGGCTCCGCCGGTTATCAGAAGTTTCATAATTTTTCTTCGGCTGAATCGGATTTGATAAATGCACGTACAAACACTATAAATACACCCAGCATTCCACCTAGCATCGTAGCCACTATGGCAATAAAGGCTCGCTTAGGCTGACTCTTATCTTGCGGTACAACTGCTGGATCTATCGTTTTGAACACATACTCTGGCTGAGCATTCGCCAGCATCACAGTGCGGGTTTCGACTTCAATCAGTTGGTAAAAAACCTGTTGCATGCCAGCGATATTGGTTTCACTCAGCTTACTTTCCAAAAAAGCTATGCGCGCCTCTGACGTTCCCACATCTTCCCGACGCATGTGCTCGTTGATGTCGGCAATCAGTTTGGTCGTCCATTCTTTTGCAGCAATTGGCGAGAGACTCTTGACGCTTACAGTTAACATTCCGGCGTCTTTGCTTTCGCTTAAACTCAGATTCCCTCTAAATGCGTTTACCAGATCCCAATCAGTAGGTGCGAAGCTTTTCCCATTTTCATCGACCTGCCATTCACCGGTGTCGGGATTATAAAGTTCACGATTGTACTGCCACTGCTGGTTTTCGGTATCCCAGGCGATTGTAGCTTTCAGGGAAGCGGCCAGCTCATGCTTGTGGATGAAGTTACTTAGAAAGGCCCGGGACTGTAGAACCTCTTTCGCAATAACCGTCTGATTAGAACCACCCCCACCCAAATTAATCCCCGCCAGGCTGGCAAGCCCACCGAGCTGGCCACCCAATCCCTGCCCACCGCCATCATCATTAGCAGGCGCAACAAGCACACTGGCCTGGTAGATATCAGGTTTACTTAGCGCAAAAGCCACACCACCAGCAGCAAACACCACGGTAACCGCAAGAATCAGCCATTTCCCGGCCCACAGCGTTGCGAACAGTTGGCGCAGGTCTATTTCGTCGTCTGCATACTGGGGTGCAGGTTCAACGTTAACTTTCTGATTCATTACAGATTCCCCACTGCAGCAGCACCCAGGGCCATCTGATACACAATCTGGCTGACGTTGGTCCACAGCTCCAGCTGGTTCAGGCGGTCTACATCAATAGGCATGATAACGGTATCACCCGGGTGCAACTGCTGACTGCGACCACCAAACCAGGCGCTTTTTTCAGGCAGCATGAC
>Ga0307486_1001568_pt1 | contig 17233 bp, 13 predicted proteins | sample CBIW02metaG_FD_203663 | JGI IMG/M metagenome (GOLD analysis project Ga0307486, IMG submission 203663) | Sea-ice brine microbial communities from Beaufort Sea near Barrow, Alaska, United States - CBIW 0.2 | ecosystem: Environmental > Aquatic > Marine > Coastal | place: USA: Alaska | collected... | reverse complement strand
CGGCTAGCAGGCTGCCGACCGGGTCGAGTGGCAGTTGTGCAATAGGTTCGTCAGACACGCGGGCCTCCAGATAAGTCCACCCCCTAGCAAACCACACGCACCCCCTGTTCGGGAGTCGGTCCAGACGGCCAGCCCGCTTGCAGCTTGATGCGGATACTCTACGACAGTGGAAACCGTACTGCTGTTCATACTGGGCGTCGCGATTGTCGTCGTCGGGCTTGCCGTGTCCATCGGCTTGCACGAGATCGGCCATCTCGTGCCAGCGAAGCTGTTCGGCGTCAAGGTCACGCAGTACATGATCGGTTTCGGGCCCACGCTCTTCTCCCGCACGAAGGGCGAGACCGAATACGGAATCAAGGCATTCCCGCTCGGTGGCTATATCGCCATGATCGGCATGTTCCCGCCGTCGAAGAAGAACGGGGCTCCCCGCAGCACCACCACCGGGTTCTTCGATCAGATGGTGCAGGAGGGCGCGCCGGAGAAGAAGACGAGCGCGCTATCGACCATGGTCGACGACGCCCGCCAGGCCAGTGCGGAGACGATCGGCGAGGGCGAAGACCACCGGGCGTTCTATCAACTGCCCGTGTACAAGCGCGTTATCATCATGCTCGGCGGGCCGACCATGAACCTGCTCATCGCGATCGTGATGTTCGCCATTCTGCTCATGGGCTTCGGCAACCAGCAGATCAGCACCACGATCGGCAGCGTCAGCCAGTGTGTGCTGCCCGCGTCGAGCGACCGACAGACCTGCGCGGCCACCGATGAAGCCTCGCCCGGTGCCGCGGCCGGATTGCAGCCGGGTGACCGACTGGTCAGCATCGGCGGAACGGCCGTGACGAGCTGGGAAGAATCCACCGAGATCATTCGCACCTCGCCCGGGCGTAACCTCGCACTCGTCGTCGAACGCGACGGTGCCGACGTGAACCTCACGCTCGCCCCCAAGCTCACCGAACGCTACGTGTACACCGACACCAACGAGATCCAAACGGATGCCGCCGGCGCTGCGGTGACCGAGCAGGTCGGCTTCGTCGGTATCGGGGCGGCCACCGAACTCGTGCCGCAGCCGGCCAGCGCCGTGCTGCCCGCTGTCGGCGACAATATCGCCAACGTCGCAAATATGATCCTCAACCTGCCCGACCGGCTCGTGGCCGTGGCTAATGCCGCGTTTGGGCCGGGGGAACGTGACCTGAACGGTCCGATCAGCGTGGTCGGTGTCGGCCGGGTGGCGGGGGAGCTCGCGAGCATCGACACGATCCCGGTCGCCACCAAGGTCGCCAGCATGGTCGGTCTGCTCGGGTCGCTCAACATCGCCCTGTTCGTCTTCAACCTCGTACCCCTGCTGCCGCTCGACGGCGGCCACGTCGCCGGGGCGCTGTGGGAAGGCATCCGTCGCTTCTTCGCAAAGCTGTTCAAGCGGCCGGATCCGGGCCCGGTCGACATGGCCAAGCTCATGCCGCTCACCCTCGCGGTCGTCGTGCTGCTCGGCGGTATGAGCTTGCTGCTCATCTACGCTGACATCGTTAAGCCGGTCAACTTCTTCGGCTAGCGTCGACGGCGTTACGCCCTCGGGCGGATGCAGCCTGCCACGCGCAGACGTAGCAAGCCGTGCCACCACACGGGGGTTACAACGGGAACGGGTACATGCTGCGGCCCGGGCGAGTTCGACCGGTTCGATCTGATGCACAGCCTTGATCATCCGCTGGACTTTGTCCGGCCTGGCTTCGCCCGGATCGGGTGGTTGCTTGCCAGTGGGCTGGCCCTGTTCGGTGCTCCCCGATTTCCCGAGATACACATTCCGGCAGAGTTGGAGTCTCGCGAATCCGGGTTGAGCTGGGTGCGCTGAATTGGCTGGCTTGCGACGTGGGGGCTATTTGTTCCAGGTGGGTTTTTCGGTGGGGGTGGCGGCGCGGTTTTGGCGGGCGGGGCGCCAGGTTTGGGTGGGGTCGAAAATGAGGGGGCCGCGGATCCAGGGGCGGCCGTCTCTCATTTCGATGTCCCAGCCGGAGGTGTCGATGCTGCTGTGGGCGGCGTTGCAGAGCAGCACGGCGTTGTCGATGTTGGTCAAGCCGCCCCGGCGCCAGGGTATGACGTGGTGCACCTGGGTGAATTGGGGTGGCACGGTGCAGCCGGGGATGACGCAGCCGCCGTCGCGGGCGGCGAGGGCGCGGCGTTGTTGAGCGGTGAAGAAGCGGTTGCTGGTGCCGTGGTGCAGTATTTGGCCTTGGTGGCCGAACAGGACGGGTTGGTATCCGCCGGAGCTGAGGAGTTCGTCAACTTGTTGGGTGGTGAGGGGGCCGTCGACGCCGTCGATCCAGCCGGCGCCGCGGCCGGCGAGGAGGTCGTCGACGTGGATGTGCACGAGTACTGTCGGGGCGGCTCCGCCCATGGTGGGAGTGTCCGGTTGTCGGGCGGCGGCTTCGAATACGGCGCGGAGGATGCCGGCCTGTTTCTCGCCGCGGGAACGGGTATCGTCGGGTTGCTGTGGGCAGGGGCTGAGCGTGTCGGGCTGGTCGGCGCCGACCGACTCGCCGGTCTCGCCGCCTTCTTCGCCTTCTCCGGCTTCGCCGGTTTCGTCGGCTTCATCCGCGTCGGCTGTCTCGCCTGCTTCGCGAGCCTCGCCTGTCTCGTAGATCTTGCAGGTCTCTGCCGGATCGAGTTCATCGGCACCAGATGCGCCGGAGCCGCTGTCTGTGTCGGCGGGTTCGGTGTCGCGGAAGGCGACCTTGGCACGCGGAGTGACCACGGGGGTAGTGCCGGGCTCCGGCGTGGGGCCGGTCCCGGGGGCAGTGCCGGTCCCGGGGGCAGTGCCGGTCCCGGGGACAGTGCCGGTCCCGGGGACAGTGCCTGTCCCGGCCGCGGGAGTCGGTGCACCGGCAGCGCCGGGGACCGGGTGGGCGGCGGCGGCGGAGAGGTAGGCGTCGAAGACGTTGCCGATGATGGCGCGGTCGAGGGTGGTGAACCAGCCGTTGAGGCTGTGGCCGCCGTTGCTCAGCGTGCCGAAGGCGAGCCAGCTGCGCCGCTCGGGCGTCGTTTCGCCGGGGGCGGTGCCGTCGGGGGCGAGGCGTGCCTTCCACACGATGCCCTGCTGCCGCAGCAGCTCGGGCGCGAACGCGATCCCCGCGCCGGGGAGCCCGTCGGTTTCCGGCGTGATCGCGCCGGATCCGCTCGCTACCAGGGAGCGTTCGACGCGGTCGAGGTCGTCGACGAGTACACAGGAACGCAGCCCGTCGAGCACGGTGATGATCACGCGGGCCTGCTCCACCCCGAGCTCCCCGCCCTGCAACGCTTCCCCGACGACGGGGTAGGTGGGAGTGAGGGGCCGGCCGAGGAGCATCCGCTCTCCGGCGCTTTTGCCCAGCGCCGCCCGCTGCCGAACCTCATTGCGGGAAAGCCGGGCCAGGGTGCAGACCAGATCGACACCGCTGCGGCAGCCGAGCCGACGCGCCAGCGTCGGCGCACCCAGTCCGGCCGCGCCCGGTGCCGCGCCACTCGCGGCGCTCTCCGGCGTCCCGGGCTCCGGTTCCACGAGCTCCGAACCAGAATTGCCCGCAGCAGCAGAGGCAGCCTGGGCGGCCTGGGCAGCAGCAGCTGCATCGAAGTATTCGGAGCGGCGCAGAACATCGGTCGTGGAGAGCACCCGAGCCCCGTCGACGACCCGGCCCACGCTCTCCAGCGCGAGCAGCATGCTCAGGGATTCTTCGTCGCCGAGCGAGCCGAATGACACCCCACCCAACGCTTCGAGGAGAATCTCTCGCGCCTGCTCGACCGCCACGATAACGGGATTCGAGTTGGTGTCGCCGGGGTTTTCCATGAACATGGGCGCCAGTGCCTCCTTCGCACCAATTCTACCCCGAATCGAACACAAAAGCGAGATAAACTCATAAACAGTCTCGGCTAAAATTTGATTGAGTAATCCGATTTCGTCAACATTCAGCGTCACTGCCCTGAGGCCTGATAAGGACCATCACTCGTGATTCACTGCCGCTGCGTCGTGATGTCAGGCGAACCGTATCGAAGTAATAAGCGATTTTTTGTCACAAATGCGCCAAGAATGCACGCTCGCCCACGGCCTGACGCAATAGTGCTCCGCAGCTGCGCGACCATAGCTGCCCGACCGCCGGTGCCGTACCGCAGCTGCCGGACCGCGTACTGTCATCCGCGCTGAATTGGCTCGCAGTCGACCGCTGCCGCCCCCAACGACTCGATACGGCCTGCAGCCTTGCACCTGGCAAGCACCACAGGCCCGACGCAACCCCCAGACGTACTTCGAAGCTCAACCACGAGCAGCAGCAGCTACCGGGACAAAAGCAACGCCTCGCCCTGGCCGCCGCCGCCGCATAGGGCAACGGCGGCCTTGCCGGTACCGCGCCGCGCTAGCTCGAGCGCGGCGTGCAGGGCGATACGCCCGCCGCTCGACCCGATGGGGTGCCCGATCGCAATGCCGCCGCCGTGAATGTTGACCACGTCAGCACTCACGCCGAGCACCTTCGACGACTGGGCGACGACCGAGGCGAACGCCTCGTTGATCTCGATCAGGTCGAGGTTCGCCGCGGTCCAACCCTGGCGCTTCAGCGCGTGGGCGATCGCATTGGCCGGCTGGGAGTGCAGGGAGTTGTCGGGGCCGGCAACCTGACCGCTTGCCTCGATCACGGCGAGCCACGGCAGGCCGTGCTTCTCGGCCCAGGCGCGGCTCGTGACGATGACCGCGCTCGCGCCGTCACTCAAGGGGGCGGCATTGCCGGCGGTGATGCTTCCCGTCGGGTCGAATGCGGGGCGCAACCGGCCGAGCGTCTCGGTCGTGCTCTCGGCGCGCACGCCCTCGTCGGTGCTGATGAGACGCGGTTCTCCCTTGCGTTGCGGCACGCTGATCGGGGTGATTTCGTCGCTGAAGACGCCGCTTTCGGTGGCTGTCGCTGCCCGCTGATGCGATGCCGCCGCGATCTCATCCTGCTCAAGCCGGGTCTGGCCGAGCTCCACGTTGGCCCGTTCAGTTGAGAGCCCCATCGAAAGGCCGTCGAACGCATCGGTCAGGCCGTCGTGCGCGGCGTGGTCGAGGGCAGAGACGGTTCCGTAGGCCCAGCCCTGGCGGGAGCCGGGCAGCAGGTGGGGTGCGCGCGACATGGACTCCTGACCGCCGGCCACGACGACATCCGCTTCACCGAGCCGCACGAGTCGGGCGGCGTCGACGATCGCGGCCAGGCCGGAGAGACAGACCTTGTTGAGAGTCATCGCCGGTACGTTCCAGGGGATGCCCGCCGCCACGCTGGATTGCCGGGCCGGGTTCTGCCCGCAGCCGGCTTGCAAAACCTGACCCATCAGCACGAAATTCACTTGTTCCGGTGTCACCCCGGCGCGAGCGAGTGCGCCGGTGATGGCCGCGGCGCCGAGATCGACGGCGCTGAGCGAGGACAGCTGTCCGTTCACGCGACCCTGCGGGGTGCGTGAACCGGCCAAGATAACGACGTCGTTTTCGGTCATCGGAACTCCTTTGTCTGGGATTGAGGCAATGCCACCTTCCCAGCATATTGGCCACGTCTGGGTATCGGTTGACGCTGACCCCTTGACAGCGCTGCGCGATCACCCGTAGATTCCTGATACCTGAACCACCTGTCATGTTTAGGTCGTGATTCCTCTCCACACCCCACTCATCAGCACGAAAGGCAAATTCCATGCGGGCAACAAAGAAGTTCCTGGCCCCGGCGTTCCTCGCCGTCGCCGCATTGACCCTGGTCGGATGCGCGCCGACGGCAACGACCGGCGACACCACCACCGGCGAATCCCCAACGAAAACCGCCGTACAGGTGGGCATGATCACCTCGGCGACCGGCCCGCTCGCCGCCTACGGCGCCGCGTACACGGCCGGTTTCGAAGCCGGTCTCGATTACGCCACCGACGGCACCGGTGCCGTCGACGGCCGGGAACTCGACATCACCTGGAAAGACGATCAGGGCAACCCAGACACGGCCGTATCGCTCGCCAAAGACCTGATCGGCCAGGGCTACCAGATTCTGGCCGGCACCGTCTCCTCGGGCATCGCTGTGAGCCTGGCCGAGCAGGCCGACCAGAACAAGATTCTCTACATATCCGGCCCGGCCGCGGCCGACGCCATCACCGGAATCAACGACTACACCTTCCGCTCCGGCCGGCAGACCTACGAAGACGTCGCAACCGCCGGAACCTTCATCGGAGACCCGAGCGGCAAGAAGATCGTCGTCTTCGCCCAGGACAACGCCTTCGGACAGGGCAACCTGGCCGGAGTCACCGCCGTGCTCGGCGCCAAGGGCGCAACCGTCGAGGGCGTGCTCGTCGCCGAAGACGCGACCGAGTTCACCCCATTCGCCCAGCAACTGCTCGACGCCTCGCCCGACCTCATCTTCGTCGCCTGGGCCGGAGCCAGCACCGGCGCCATGTGGACAGCGCTCCAGCAGCAGGGCGTCTTCGACGCGGTACCGGTGGTCACCGGCCTCGGCGATGTATCGACCTACGGCGCCTACGGCGATGTCAGCGGCAAGATCAGCTTTCTCTCGCACTACTTCGCTGCGGCCACCGACAACGAACAGAGCAAGGCCATGATCAGCTATCTGGAGGCGCACGGTTCGCAGGCCGACCTGTTCTCGCCCGACGGTTTCGTTGCAGCCCAGATGCTCGTGCAGGCCGTGCGTGAAGGCGGCGGCGACAACGTCGACGACATGATTGCCTCGCTCGAGGACTACACCTTCGACTCGGTCAAGGGTTCCATCACCATTCGCGGTGAAGACCACGCCGTGTTGCAGCCGATGTTCCAGGCCTCGCTGACCCAGGGCGCCGACAACAGCTGGACGCCCGAGCTCATCGACACGATCGATGCCGAGACCGTCGCCCCGCCGGTCGCCGCCAAGTAGGCATCAGATGCCAGAGACGCCCGTGCTCAGCATTGAGCATGTCGGCCTGCAGATCGGCGGCGCACGCATCCTCAACGATGTGTCGCTGTCGATCCCCGCGGGCGAGATGCTCGGTGTGATCGGCCCCAACGGGGCCGGCAAGACAACCCTGTTCAACCTGATTTCCGGTGTGTTGTTCGCCACGGAAGGCGTGCTGCGGCTCAACGGCCGCACCATGACCCGGGAACCGATCCACGTCAGGGCACGGGCCGGTCTCGGCCGCACCTTTCAAACCTCGAGCCTGTTCAACGGGCTCAGCGCCACCGAAAACGTGCGCCTCGCCGCGCAGGCCAAAGCCGGCGGCGGAAGCCTCGTCACCCGGTTTCCGCGCACAACGGATGCCGCCACCCGGCTGGCCGCCGACCGACTCGACGAGGTCGGTCTGGCCGATCATGCGCAGAGCCTGGCCGGTGGTCTCTCGCACGGTGACAAGCGCAAGCTCGAGATCGCGATGCTGCTGGCGATGGAGCCGAGCGTGATCCTGCTCGATGAACCGATGGCCGGCGTCGGCTCCGGTGATGTGCCCGGCCTGATGGAAGTCATCCGTACACTGCACCACGGCGGCCGCACCGTGCTCATGGTCGAACACCACATGGAGGTCGTGCTCGGCCTGGTCGACCGGGTCGCCGTCATGCATCACGGTGAACTGCTCGCCTGCGACACCCCCGACGCCGTGATGAACAATCCCACCGTACAGTCCGCCTACCTTGGAGACCCGGTATGAGCACCGAATCGAGCATCCTCAGGGTGCGCAACCTTTACGGCAGAATCGAGGGGCAGCAGGTTGTTGAAGACGTTTCCTTCGACGTTCCCGACACCGGCGTCACCGCGCTGCTCGGCCGCAACGGCGTCGGCAAAACCAGCACGATCAAATCGATCCTGGGCCTCATCGATCGCTCCGGCGAAGTCACCCTCGCCGGCCGCCGCATTGAACGACTGCCGACCCACAAAGTCGTGCAACTCGGTGTCGGCTATGTGCCCGAAGACCGCGAGGTGTTCGGCAAACTCACCGTCGCCGAGAACCTGAAACTGGCCGAACGATCGGCCACCCCCAACCGTGCCCTCGTCGAGGAACTCTTTCCCGACCTCGTGCAACGAAAGGCCCAACTGGCCGGCACGCTCTCGGGCGGCCAACAGCAGATGGTCTCGCTTGCGCGCGCCCTGCTCAACCAGAACCGGCTGCTCATGGTCGATGAGCCCACCAAGGGTCTCTCACCCAAAATCGTCGGCGAGGTGGCCGCGGCGTTGCTCACCGCGGCGAAAACCGTGCCGATCCTGCTGGTTGAACAAAACCTGCAGGTCATCCGGCAGCTCGCCGACCGGGTGGTCGTGCTCTCGGGCGGTCGCGTCGTTTTCACCGGCGAGGCGAGCGAATTGCTCGACGACCCTGATCGCATCCAACGCTACCTCGGCGTGCACAGCGGAACGGAACAGGTGCCGGCATGAGTACCATCGTTTTGCTGTTGATCACCGGCCTCGGCCTGGGCGCCCTGTACTTTCTGGTCGCGTCCGGCCTGTCCCTCATCTACGGGCTGATGGGTGTGCTCAACTTCGCCCACGGCTCGTTTCTCACCATCGGAGCGTTCATCGGTTGGGAGGTCGCCCGGCGGCTCAGCGACGGATCCTGGTGGTCGCTCGTCGCAGCCATGCTCACCGGCGCCGTGGTCGGGGCGCTGGTCGCCGCCGCGACCGAATACTTCCTGATCCGACGGCTGTACAACCGGCACATTGAACAAGTGCTCGTGACAGTCGGTCTCGCATTGGCCTCCGTTGCACTGTTCGAAGGAATCTGGGGAACCGACCCCATCTACGTGACAAGTCCATCCTGGCTCGGGCAAACCAGCGAGATCCTCGGCGCCCGCATTCCGAACAACCGCTTCATGCTCATTCTCGTTGCGGTACTCGTGTTGGTGTCCATCGTGCTGTTCCTCAAATTCACCCGGTACGGCCTGATCATTCGAGCGGGCGTCGAGAACCGGCTCATGGTCACCGCCCTTGGCATTGACGTGCGCCGCGCCTTCACCCTGGTCTTCGCGATCGGCGGGGCTGCAGCCGGACTCGGTGGAGTGCTCGCCTCCATCTACTACGGTTACGTTTCGGCGCACATCGGCGGATCCCTGCTGATCTTCGCATTCATCGTGACCGTCATCGGGGGCCTGGGGTCTCTGGCCGGAGCGGCGATCGCATCCGTTCTCGTGGCGGTGCTGCAACAGTTCGCGAACTTCTATCTGGGCGGCACCGGCGACCTTGCCGTTGTGCTCGCGCTCGCCGCCGTACTGCTGTTGCGTCCGCGCGGACTGTTGGGAGCAAAATCATGAGGTCGATCTGGGCACGGCCGATCACCAAGGTCGCAGCGGGTAGTGCCCTGGTGCTGTTCATGTTGCTGCTGCCGTTGCTGAATATCAGCATTCCCGGTGTCTTTCCGGGGGCGACATACACGCCGGGCACCCTGCAACTGCTCGCGTATTCCATGCTCATCGCGGCCCTCGCGCTCAGCTACCACCTCCTATTCGGCCTGGCCGGCATGCTCTCCTTCGGTCATGCGCTGTTCTTCGCGGCCGGCGCCTATGGCCTGGGCATTGTGCTGCGCAACTTCTCGCCGACGTGGTTGCCGGCCGGTGTCACCTTCGTCGTGGCGATTCTGATCACAGTATTGATCGGTTTCGTGCTGGCCGCTCTCGTGGGTTCGGTGAGCCTGCGGGTGAGCGGGATCTCCTTCGCCATGGTCACCCTCGCGTTCGCCCAGGCCGGCTCGGTCGTGGTGCGCCGTAACCCGGGAGGCCAGACCGGCGGTGACGAAGGCCTCACGCTCGACGTTTCGCACGTCCCCGACGCGCTCGTCGGGGTCGTCAACACCCGCAGCTTGTACTGGCTGGCGCTCGCCGTGCTCGTCACGGTCTACCTCGTGGTGTTGTGGGTCGAGAAATCGCGGGCGGGACATGTCGTGGCTGCGACGCGCGAAAACGAGCTTCGAGTGCGTGTCATCGGCATCCGTCCCTATTTTGTTCGACTGCTCATCTTCAGCATCGCCGGGGCGCTCGCCGCGCTGGCCGGGGCCGCGTTCCTGCTGCTGCAGAGCGGGGTGTCGCCGCGGGTCGCGACACCCGACTTCACGCTCACGTTGCTCGTGATCGTCGTGCTCGGCGGGGTCGGGTTGCGCTGGGGTGCAGTGCTCGGCGCGGTTGTGTACACGCTGCTCGACCAACGGCTGACGGCCCTGGCCGGGTCCGAGTTCATTGCGGGGCTGCCCGACGTGCTGCGCATTCCGCTGTCCCAGCCGTTGTTCATTCTGGGCACCCTGTTTATTCTCGTGGTGTTGTTTCTTCCGGGGGGCCTGGCCGGCCTGACCCGGCGCAGTGGACGCCCGCATCGGCCGTCCAATCGCAACCCGGAGCGCATGCTTGAGACCGAGGAGACGACATGAGCGACCTGATGGCTGACGGCCTGCACACCCTGGGCCGATGGACCCGCGACCGGGCCAGGGCAACGCCCGAGCGGGTCGCCGTCGACGACCGCGGCGTCACCCTGCGCTACCGCGACCTCGACGACCGCGCCGGCGACCTTGCGGCCGCGTTTCGCGCCGCCGGCTATCGCATCGGCGACCGGGTGGCGACGATCAGCGGAAACAGCGCTGATCAGGTCGTGCTCTTCTTTGCCTGTGCGCAGGCCGGACTCGTGCTCGTTCCGCTCTCCTGGCGGCTCGCACCGCGGGAGCTCGCCGCACAGCTGCACCTCGCCGACCCGGCTCTGCTGCTGGTCGAAGATGAGTTTCAGACCCTGGCAACGGATGCCCGGAATCGCCTGAACAGCACCCTCCCGTCGACGCTGCTCGGCATAGGCGGAGTCGAACAGGTCGTGCCGGCGCCCCGCCACCCTCTGAATGAGCGCGGTCTGGACGGGCCGCTCGTGAGCCGTGCCGTGCGTGACGACGATGCCCTGTTGATCGTGTTCACATCGGGAACCCTCGGCCCCGCCAAGGGCGCTGTGCTTACCCATGCGAACTGTTTCTGGACCAACCTGTCGCTGTCGCGCATCACCGAGATCACCAGCCGAGACGTCGTGCTCTCCGTGATGCCGCAGTACCACGTGGGCGGCTGGAACATTCAGCCGTTGCTCGCCTGGTGGATGGGTGCGACCGTCGTGCTTGAGCGCACCTTCGACCCCGGCCGGGTGCTGCACCTCATTGCGGACCGCCGAATCACGACCATGATGGGAGTGCCGGCGAACTACTTGTTCCTCGCCCAGCACCCCGCCTGGCCTGCAACCGACTTGTCGAGCCTGAATCATGCTGTGGTCGGCGGCGCTCCGATGCCGGCCCCGTTGCTGCGCACCTGGCATGCCCGCGGTGTCGCTCTCACTCAGGGCTACGGCCTGACCGAGGCTTCCCCGAATGTGTTGTGTCTGCCCGACGATGAGGCGCGCAGCATGGTCGGCTACGCCGGCAAGCCCTACCCGCATGTGGAGGTTGCCGTGGCAGATCCGGTCACCGGTGAGGTGCACGGGGGCGCTGCGACGGGTGAACTGCTCGTACGAGGACCCGGCGTGTTCTCGGGCTACTTTCGCGACCCAGAAGAGACCGCCCGCACCCTGCGCGGCGGCTGGCTGCACACCGGTGACCTTGTGCGCCGCGATGAAAACGGGTACTTCGCCGTGATCGACCGGCTCACCGACATTTTCATCTCCGGTGGCGAAAGCGTCGCGCCGGCGGAGGTGGAAACCGTGTTGGTCGAACATGCTTCCGTCGCCGAAGTGGCCGTGGTCGGCGTTCCGCACGACCGCTGGGGCGAGGTCGGCGTGGCCTTCATTGTGCTGGCTTCCGGATTCTCTGCGGATGAATCCGGCATCCTGGCCTATGCCCGCACGCAGCTTGCCGCGTTCAAGGTGCCGGCCTTCATGCGATTCGTACCCGAGCTTCCACGATCGCTCGGCAGCAAGGTGCTGCGGCGCCGGCTGCTTGAATGCTGGCAGCAGGATCTTGAGAAACCCAGTCTTCACGGGGCGGGGGGCGAGCAATGAGCGCCGGACTGCCGCGCACCGCCCGCGGCCTGGCGACCAAAAGCAAACTCATCGAGGCGGCCGAGCGGGTGTTCTCCAGGGTCGGTTACGCCGACGCGTCGATCTCACGCATAACGGATGCCGCCGGCATCGGCCAGGGCACGTTCTACCTGTACTTCGATTCGAAACTGCAGATCTTCAACGAACTGGTCGAGGACCTCAACCATCGAGTGCGCTTGGCGATGAGCGAGGCCTCCGCTGCCACCGACAATCGCATCGACTCGGAACGAGCCGGATTTCGGGCCTTCTTTCAGTTCACGGCCGACCACCCGGCGTTGTATCGAGTCATTCGCGAGGCCGAGTTCGTCTCGCCCGGCGCGTTACGCCTGCACTACACGCGCATTGTCGAGGGCTACATCGCCGGGCTTCGGGCAGCGGGCGCGGCGGGGCAAATCAGCGACATCGATCCGACCGTCGCCGCTTGGGCGCTCATGGGCGTCGGCGAGATGATCGGCATGCGCTGGGTGCTCTGGGGTGATGAGATCGGGGGCGATGAGGTCGCCGGTAATGCCGTGGCGGGCGCCGATTCCGACCCGTTCGCGAGTGGAACCCGTGCCGTGCCCGAGCACGTTTTCGAACAGATGATGCGATTCATTGAAGGCGCACTCGGTGCCACCAGCCATGTCGAAACGAGAAAACCATGAACCACGACTACCAGCCGTTCCGGGCCCCCGTCGCCGGGGGAGACCTGTTCGGCGGACAATGGCGGCCCGAACAGTCGGCGACGGTGCTCGCCGTCCACGGCATCACCGCCTCCCACCTCACTTGGCAATGGCTGGCCGACCGTCTGCCGGGCTCCCGGGTGATCGCTCCCGACCTGCGCGGGCGCGCCCGCAGCAATGCGCTTCCCGGGCCGTACGGGCTGCGTCGACACGCTGAAGACCTGGCCAGGCTGCTCGATTTTCAACAAGTCGACCGGGCCGTCGTGGTGGGCCATTCCATGGGGGCTTTCGTCGCCGTCTGGCTCGCCCACCTGTACCCCGACCGGGTCGACTCGCTCGTGCTGGTCGACGGTGGCCTGCCGATTCCGCGTGACGCCGGCATCGACCCGTTGCTTATTCTGGGCCCGGCCGCCGAACGCCTGTCGCAGACCTTCGAATCGAACGAAGACTATCTCGATTTCTGGCGCAGTCACCCCGCATTCCAGACCGATTGGTCGCCCCGGGTGGCCGAGTTCGCCCGCTATGATCTCGACGGCGCGGCCCCCGAGCTGCATTCCTCGGCGGTGCTGGAAGCTGTGGCCGAGAATGTGATGGAGCTGGACGGTTCCGACGGCTACGCCGAGGCCCTGGTCGGTCTCCGGCTGCCGATCGACTTTGTGCGAGCCCCACGCGGGCTGCTCAACGAACCGACCGCGCTCTACGAGCGCGCGGCCGCCGCCGATTGGGCGGCCCGACTGCCGAACCTGAAAGTACAAGAAGTCGACGACGTCAACCACTACACGGTCGTCATGAGCGACCGCGGCGCCGACCGGGTAGGTCAGGCAGTGCACAGGCAAATCCAGGAGTCAGAGAGGACCCCGACATGAGTAGCAGCAATATTTTTTACGGCATCACCGAACGAAGCATTCTCACCCCGCGTCTGCGTGCCGGCGTGCTCGAACGACCGGCAGCCGGAGCCGAGACGGCGACGGTGGTATTCGTGCACGGCAATGTGTCGTCGTCGTTGTTTTGGCAGCCGCTCATGCTGGCCCTGCCCGATTCGGTGCGGGCGCTCGCCATCGACTTGCGCGGGTTCGGCAGCAGCGCGACCCTGCCGGTCGACGCCGCCCGAGGTGTGGCCGACTACTCCGACGATGTCGCGGCGGTGGTCGCTGAGCTCGACGTCGAACGGGCACACTTCGTGGGCTGGAGCATGGGCGGCGGCGTGACCATGCAGCTGGTGCTCGACCACCCCGCTCTCGTTGAGACCCTCACCCTGGTCGCACCGGTTTCCCCGTATGGCTTCGGCGGTACCGGGGGAGCGGATGGCCATCGGCTCAGCGCTGACGACGCGGGTACGGGTGCCGGCGGTGCCAACCCCGACTTCATCGCTCGGTTGCAGAGCGGCGACCGCGGTGCCGAACCGACCAGCCCACGCACCGTCTACCAGACCACCTACGTCAAGCCGCCGTTCAGCTCGGAACACGACGACGTGTGGGTTGAATCGATGCTGACCACGGCCACCGGCGTCGGCAACTATCCGGGTGACTCGACTACGTCTGAGAACTGGCCCGGCTTCGCACCGGGCAGTAGCGGTGTGCTCAACACCATGACGCCCGGGCACTTCAATACGAGCGGAATCGTCGACCTGGCCGTGAAGCCGGCCATCCTCTGGATCCACGGCAGCGACGACGTCATCGTGTCGGACACCTCGTTCTTCGACCTCAATTATCTCGGGCAACTTGGCATGGTTCCGGGCTGGCCGGGCGCGGACGTTGCACCACCGCAGCCGATGATCCAACAGACCCGCGCGGTGCTCGGCGCCTACCAAGCCGCCGGCGGCGAGCTGACCGAGCTTGAACTGGCCGACTGCGGGCACGCGCCGCACCTCGAACACCCCGCCGCATTCCTTGCGGCACTCCGCGCACAGATCGAGCGGGTGCACGGATAGGTGGGCGGCGTTCAGCTTGTCGGACCCACCGCCAAGTAAGCTGGGTCCGTGGCTGCAATCAATTTGGGAATGCCCAAAATACCCGAGATCCTCGCTCCGAGACGCAAATCCCGTCAGATCAAGGTGGGCAAAGTGCTCGTCGGTGGTGACGCCCGGGTGAGCGTTCAATCGATGACGACGACGCAGACGACGAACATCAACGGCACCCTGCAACAGATCGCCGAACTCACGGCGAGCGGCTGCGACATCGTGCGGGTGGCCGTTCCCACCCGCGACGACGCCGAGGTGTTGTCGATCATCGCGAAGAAGAGCCAGATTCCGGTCATCGCCGACATCCACTTTCAGCCGAACTACGTGTACGCCGCCATCGACGCCGGCTGCGCCGCCGTTCGGGTGAACCCGGGCAATATCCGCAAGTTCGACGATCAGGTGGGCAAGATCGCCGCTGCAGCCAAGGCGGCAGACGTGAGCCTGCGCATCGGTGTCAACGCGGGCTCCCTCGAACCGAGCCTTATGCAGAAGTACGGCAAGGCCACCGCTGAGGCGCTCGTTGAGAGCGCCGTCTGGGAAGCCAGCCTGTTTGAAGAGCACGACTTTCACGACTTCAAGATCTCGGTCAAGCACAATGACCCGGTCATCATGGTCAAGGCTTACCGTCTGCTCGCCGAGCGCGGCGACTGGCCTCTGCACCTCGGTGTGACCGAAGCCGGTCCCTCATTTCAGGGCACCATCAAAAGCGCCACGGCGTTCGGTATTCTGCTCGGGGAAGGCATCGGCGACACCATCCGTGTGTCGCTCAGCGCCCCGCCGGCCGAAGAGATCAAGGTGGGCCTGCAGATTCTGCAGTCGCTCAACCTGCGTGAGCGCAAGCTCGAGATCGTCTCCTGCCCGAGTTGTGGGCGCGCCCAGGTGGATGTCTACAAGCTCGCCAACGATGTCACCGATGGCCTTGAGGGCATGACCGTTCCGCTGCGTGTCGCCGTCATGGGTTGCGTCGTCAACGGACCCGGCGAGGCTCGCGACGCCGACCTCGGTGTGGCTTCGGGCAACGGCAAGGGCCAGATATTCGTGCGCGGTGAGGTCATCAAAACGGTTCCGGAATCCGAAATCGTTGCCACTCTCATTGAAGAGGCCAACCGACTCGCCGCCGAGATGCCCGCCGCTGAACTGGGCAGCCCCACGGTGTCGGTCGGCACGAACTAGCCGTCACTCAAACACTCAGGTACCCAGCAGAGTGTGCCGCATCGCGTCGTAGGCGGGCGTCGGCTGCCCATCATTGAACAAGAAGTCGTGGCCCTGCTGCAGGCTTCCCTCGTCGTCGATCCACCAGTCGTAGCGGTCGTCAACGCCCCACGTCGTGTAGGAGACGCAGACACTCGAGCGCAGGCAGGCGGCCAGCACCGTGGCGTACTGCTCCGCTTGAGCGGCTGTGCCCCGGTCGTCCGTGACGTCGTTCTCCGAGATACGCACGCGCAGCCCGGCTTCCTCGAAAACTGTGAGCGTATCGGCGAGGTCGGCGGTGGAGATAGCGTCGGTCTCGAGGTCGTAGACGTGGGCCTGGAGCCCGACACCGTAGATGTGCCCGCCCAGCAGGTTCGTGTCGAGCGCGAGTTGGAGCAGGGCGTCCCGGCGGGGCCCCGGCACGTCGGCCCCGTTTTCGTTGATGAACTGCAACACGTGCGGATCGGCGCCGTAGACGGCCTGGGAAACAACAGCCGGGTAGCCGGGACCGAAAACTCGATACCAGATATTCTGCTGAAGGCTGGTTCCCTGATCGACGCCGAATGGCTCATTGACGACATCGAGTGAGTCGAGCCGTCCGGCGAAATGCGTCACCACGGTGGTGACGTAATCCAGTAGGGCACCGGCACTGGCGCTGCGCTCCAGCTCGTTGCCGGTGGGGAGGTCCCGCATCCAGTCGGGCATCGACTCGGTGAAGGCGATGGTGTGGCCGTGCACGGCCAGGCCCTTGCTCTCGGCAATCGCGATGATCGCGTCGGCCTCCTCGAAGGTGTAGACGCCCTGCCGAGGGGAGAGGGACTGGGGCTTCATCGCGTTCTCCAGCGTGATGGAGCCGAAGTTGCCGACGAGGTTCTGCGCATACTCCGCATCTGCGGCGAGCGGACCGAGCGCAACGGCCGCACCGATTATGAAGTCCGACCGGGTGCGGGCGGCCAGGGCTTGCAGGCCGTCCGCCGACGGTTCGGCCTGCGCGACCGCAGGACCTGCAACTGTCAGCGAGGCGCCCCGTGGCGCGGTGGCGGTGAGGGAGCTGACCCGGAAGGAGCCGTCCTGGCTCGACAGCCCCAGCCAGAGTTCCTCCGACGTGAACGCCCCGCCGAGGTCCAACGACGACACCGTGTCTTCGCCGCTCGCGACCTCGAGCGTGTCCCCGGATCGACGCACCGAGAGCGCGGCTTCCGGATCTGAAACGCTCACGTGCTCGTTGTGCGCCGGCCGGGGGTCGGTCACATCCTGCTGGGGCGAGCCGTCGAAGACCGCAATTTCGAGGTCGGAGCCGCGGAGGGTGAGCCGCAGGCCGGCCGGCTCGATCCGGAACTCGTCGGCGATCACCGGTGGGGTGGAGTAGACGGCCCAGGACGCGTCGGCGGTCACGTCGGTGAATGACGCGCTGAGCGTGAAATCCCCGGTGGCTTCGAGGTGCG
>Ga0307486_1001567_pt1 | contig 17251 bp, 10 predicted proteins | sample CBIW02metaG_FD_203663 | JGI IMG/M metagenome (GOLD analysis project Ga0307486, IMG submission 203663) | Sea-ice brine microbial communities from Beaufort Sea near Barrow, Alaska, United States - CBIW 0.2 | ecosystem: Environmental > Aquatic > Marine > Coastal | place: USA: Alaska | collected... | reverse complement strand
ACGCACTTGGGATTCTGGTAAAACTTGAGGATAAGGATAGAAACTCTTCCAGGAAAGGTTCTTTTCTTTATTCATTTGACCAAGAAAAATACAAAAATAAAATTGATGAGGGTTTTTCTTTTAGACTTTAATTTCGATTTAAGGATTTGTGAATTGTATAAAAGATTGTAAAAATCGATTTTATTTTGAGACTCGACTATTTGAAGTCGTCCTTTTTGTCTGATTTAATCATCATAACGATTATGTTATTATTTATGTCGAGGTTTCTCCAGGTTTATTTGTGTTGTTTTTTAAAATTTTAGTTTAACTTTATTTTCTTTTAATGGTATCATATAGGATCCTCTTACTTTTTCGAAATTCAACTCCAATTCCTCATTTGAGCGTAAGAAAGCAGTTGGTGTAAATTCATTTCTGGTTTTTAAAACAATTTCAACTTTACCTGTTCGTTTATTATAAATTACCTTTTCAAAAGATCCTGCATCTAATGTTAGCCATAATTTTCGTGGTGCGATATATATTCTATTCTTTGCTGCTGTCGTCAACTTTACTTTAATTATATCTCCTTCAGTTTCAAGATTTCCCCCAAAGGCCAACCAACCCAAATCTTCATTCTTAGTGATATAAGTAGCGGTGTTAACAGCATAACCAAAAAACCCAGAACCATAATCCCCAGAGAGATAATCTATCCGTAAAGTGGAGGGAAAAGAATGAAAAGCAGCAGGTCCAAAACCGTCCTGGGTGATATTTGATATCGAACCTAAAAGTCCGCCATAACCCACTTTTAATAGGTAGAAATCAGGATTATCCCGGTAAGCCTTTAAAACAGGAATCGCATTAAGCCCGGAACCATAGTGATGTATTTGTCGTTCTACCCTTGATAATTTACCACCATACAGGAAATCCCAGTACCGCCGGGCGTTTCCATTATATGCCCAATGCGGCATGGTGGGCATATATGCGAGAATCGCGTTTAAGGTAATCTGGGCGTTTTCATCATAGCCAAAATAATCTGACCACATAAAAACCTCTTCCTGACCTGTAGAATCCCAGGGCATTTCACTTCCAAAGGGATAATTAAGAGAGAGCCAATGGTCTGCCCGTTTTTTCATTTTGGCTTCCAGCTCGCTCGCCATCTCGGTAAAGCCTTCGTTTCTTAAATCTTTCAGAATCAACAGGAACACCGTGCCTTCCATTTGCCCGAATTGCGCATAATAGGGCGCTTTTTCTGTCATGGCAATCGCTGTGTGGTAAGCGTTCTTTAAATACCATTCCCATGGATGATTGGTAACCAGTCCGTCATGATAGCGCGCTAAATTGTACATCACCCAATGGGCGGCAGCAACGTGTGGGTAGTTGTAGGAACGCCCGAGATCATCTGCGCCCTTTTTATTCCAGGCAGCCCAAGAGTTGTAATTAATGTCAGGATCATAAGTCCCTGCCGGCATTTTATCGGGTTCATAATAAAATATACTTTTCTTTACGCCATATTTTTGATCTCCGTCTGTAAGCTGAATTTCGCCCCAGAGCGTATGGTCTATAAATTGCTGAAGTTTATCAATTTCTGTCTTATCGGGTTCCACAAGTTGTTTCATAATTGCTCCCAACCAGCTTCCGGCGCCCCCTTCATCACTTAAACCTGCGATCCAGGCACGGCTGTCCTGGGTAACTTGTTTTTTAGTTTCATAATCATAAGAGATTGCTGAAGGATTTCTGTGAAAAGGATCATTAGGGTCGTTAAACCATTGGGCCGTGGTTAAAAAATGACCAAAATCTTTTACCACCTCGGCTTCCGGTTTGATGACTTTATAATTCATGGTCTGCTTAAGTCCGTCTTTATAGGTTACGGTAAGACGCGCTCTCCCCCATTTTTTCCCCTGGATTTTATAATGGATATACCCGTTTTTGCTTTTTTCGGGTTTTTGTAGTACTAATGCTCCTTCAGGTTCAACCTCCATAGAAGTGACAGCACTATCATATTTTAAAAATAAATCTGCAAGAACATCTTCGGGTAAAACGTAGCCGGGAACTCCCACTGCCACCGGACGCTTTTCTGCAATAAGCTTTTGCTGAATATTTTGAATTTTATCGGTCAGGACAAATTTTAAAGCGAAATTCTTTTCCTCGCCGGGTTTTAAAATGAGGGACGAGGGTTGGTTCCATTCGGTGACGCCCTGCCATTCCTTTTCGGCGTACGCTTTACTCAAGGGCATCCATTCATGGAATCCTTCAAACACAATACTGCGGCGAGTGGGATCATCTAACAGCGGGCGATAGGCTTCAAAAGGCATATTTTCCTTTGGTAAAACCAACAATACCGGCCCGTGCCCACTTAACCGCTTGACTTCAAGATACCCGGCATCTTCCCCGATGTAGGGGTCGAAAAATACATTCTGCACATGCGTTTCATCCAGGGATTTTCCTTCCAGGATGTTGTTGAACACCATAGGAACTCCGAGAGCTCCAATTTCAACCGGGGCTGAAGATTTATTTTCCACTTTAAAACGCATGACCAAATTTTCCCCTTCCTGCTCATAATAACGGCTTATTTCAAGAGGTAAATCTTCAGGAAAAGTGGCGGATAGGTCTGCCGCGGCGAGTATTTTTCCTTGTGCAGCTAATGCTTTTACTGATTCCCTATGCCAGGCCGAAGAGTAGCTTTTCCAGCTCCCGTCAGCATCTTTTATGCGCAGATTAAGATCTCCCAATTGATAGGTGCTGTCTTTATCTCGAATGGTGATACGGTCACCGGGTGTAAAATCAAAATCAGGATTTGTTTTAGGAGAAAGCTGTGCGACCGTTTGAGAAGCTTTTACCAATTTTAAATTAAAAGAAGGTGTCCCTAACGTTTCATATCCTTTATCCAGCCCTAAAGTAGAGGGTCTTTTGGTTACATTATCCCAATATTTTTGAGCATTTACCTGTGGAATACTGCAAATTAAGAGCAGGCTTAAAACTATATAGGTGTAGATTTTCATAATCTTTTATTTATTCTGAATGGAAAATTAATAAATACCGGCACTTACCGCAGCTATTGAAAGTGAATTGGCATTTTCTTTAATACTAATTCGGTTTTTATGCTGCTCATCATTATAAGCCATGTCATCGGTTCCGGAAATGATATACGAAGCTCCATTCTCAACTAATTTATCGGCGATCCCCTTCAGGTTTAAGTCATAATTTTGATGGGTGGCATTAATTACCGAAAGGGTTAAATACTTACCATCTTGCGTCAAGGTTGCCGCCACATCCAAAGGTTCGGGACTCCCCGAAACAGCGATGGGTTGTGAACCAAATTTTTCCCGGTATAATTTTAAAACCAGGCCGGTACTTTCCAGCCAACTATCCGTTTTGGTGGTTTTTATCGCACCAATCACATTGATCGTCTGGGCATAATTAGCCATATAAAACATATCAGACTGTCTTGAAAATTCGTTGATGCCGGCGGCAATACCCAGAGCATCCCTTAAAAAATAACGGGTTCCCAGCAGGCCGTAAATATGCGGACCATACCCCATTTCTTCAGAAGCCTTGATCTTTTCTCTCCAGTTCTCATAAAAAGTGGTAAATCGTTTATAAAACTCTTGTGATTCCCGCAGGGTATACGTGTTTCTAAGCGCACGTTTATCTGCCTGAAAAGTGTTTATTACATCTATAAGTTCGCTTGCCGAAGCATTCCCGGCAATAATCAATAGAAAAAACATGGTAAAAAAGGCTTTCTTCATTTTACAATTTTATTTAAGGTCCTTGTTAAAGAATTATTCGGATTTCACCGTTCTTATTCCATATACAGGGCCGGCCTGTTTTCTATTTAATATCACGTGATACATTATAGAAATTACTATTCTTATACTTAATAATTTCTGCAAGGGCTATATTTGATATTGTTTCTAATTCACTAAAAAAAAATTAATGATACCATAGATAAGGGGAAAACGAGCTGAATAGCATTACTCTGAATGTGAACCCGAACCTATTTTAGTGTAACATCCAGATAAACCGAATGGCGCCCGTATGTTTCATAAAAAGGTTTAAAAACCACTCCATCAATGTTAAATCGCAACTCTTTAGGATCACCTTCAATAGATTTGCTAATATCCTTAGCATCCAATGTTACTTTGCGCCACTCTTTTCGCGGTTCAGGTTCCTGAGCTACCAACAATATCGGCCCGTAAAAAAGACTGGCAATATTTTGCTGATCCATTACTGGATCTAAATGAAATTGAAATGGCATTTGTATTTCAATTTCATCCCCGTTTTTCCAGTCGCGCGCAATAGTAAGGTAACTTCCAGGCTTAGCCTCAAATTCTTCCTCCTCACCGTTTATCTTCACGAAAAATCCTTTGGTCGCCCAATGAGGCACACGCACTTTAAGATCAAACTTTCCATTACCATTAATAGTCAATTGGGTATTATCTTCGTTTGGAAAGGCAGTTTTCTGTTCAACGCTTATATCTTTCTCAGTCCAATTTAGTGTTGAGGGTACGAAGAGATTTACGTAAAGAGCCTTATTGTCCCGTCTTTTAAAATATATTGAATTCTGAAGTTTGGTGCTACTCTCTAAAGCGGTACCATTACAGCAGGTAAATCCTGTCATATCAGGATTGCTAAACTTTTTTATTGAACCTGGTCTTATCGGCACATGATAAGTGTTAGCAGGACTGTCCTCAGCAACCGAAGCAAGGATATGGTTATAAAGCCCACGCTCATAATAATCCATTAACTCAGTTCGTTGATCAAAAAGAAACAGGTTTCTGGTTAATTTCAGCATATTATAGGTCGCACAGGTTTCATTTTGACCTCCTGCTGAAAATCCGTTTTCATAAAGCGTTGCGGGCTGACTGATAAAACACTCTGCATTTGTAGGATTACGAGCTCCTGCAACTCCCCCTATACTATACATATAATCATTCTTCACTTTATACCAAAAATTATCGGCTATCCGGTAATATTCAGAGGTTTCAGAGTCACGATATATTTCAAGAGCCCCCATAATCTGAGGTATGTGCTGGTTGGCATGTAAACCACGGAAAGCATCTACATTTTTAGCAAGTCCATGTGAATGCCCTGCATCACCAAAAAACATGTTGATATTATCGAATAATTCTGCAACCTCGAGGTAACGAGGCTCATCGGTAATTCTGTATAAACGTGCCATGGCCTCATTCATACCACCAAATTCACCGGCAATATATCTGTTCCACATACTGATAAGTGTCTCGGTTGGCAGTTGACTTAATCGAGCATACACCCAGTCACCCATTCCTTTGGCAATTTCCAGTGCTTTCTCATTGCCACTAACTTTATAAACATCCATTAAGCCAGCCAGAATTTTGTGTAATGTATAATAAGGCGCCCAAACCTGAGACTCTTGACCTCCATAGGTAGCTCCGTTTTCCAACATGATGAACTGATCAGGCGGATAGGCGCTAATAAAACCTTCTCCCCAGTTCCAGTAATCAGTGCGGATACCGTCTTCACTCAAATCTGAATTATATTCTGACTTACCGGGGCCTGGTGGTACTGCCGTCGGGACCGCAACATATGCAACACCTACTTTTTGTGGTCGTCCTGACATTTTTGATAATTCATAAAGCGTATTCACCATGTAGTCCATCTTATCGGCAAAATTAACCTGTAAAGCCTTATCATATTCGGTACTGGCGTATGCCTGTGCAATAGCTGTTAGGTAATGACCTGTAGCATGTCCTCGTAATTTAGTTTCCTGGCTATCCCAAACACCCAAGGGTTGCGCTCCCTCAGGCTGCTCCTGTCCGAAGGCATTACGAAACATATAAAGAAAGGAGTCGGGATTGGTCTGCGAGAGAGTATTAATAAACTTATCACGATTTTCAATAAATTTTGTTTGGTGACCGTGAACATCAGAATTCAGTGATACCTGATCCAGTTCAAAAACTTCCAGTTTACGATGAGGAGTATCCGTCTTCTCCGTAGCATTAACCGTGATATTAGCCTTTGGCTGAAAATCTGTACCTGCAACTTGACCGGTTACCACATAGCTTCCTGACTCAAGAACTTGAGAGTTGTCAGTGGGCATTGGCCAGAGCACCCTTACTCTCGGTCCTTCCAAGCCATCGCGATAAACCCCCTCAACATAACGTGGTAATCGTGGCAGATATCCTACTACAGTTTCCATCTCAACGTCTGAAACCCCAGTTAGATATTCATTATAAAGTTGCCGGCTGGTTCGTGTAAATTGTGGAAGATCATCTTCAGATTCTTCTCTCTTGACAATCTCTTCGTGATCATCAAGAGAATTATAATAAATTTTGGCTATCTGTTTCTCACTCAGAGGAATTCGATATATCCTAAAATCGTGCAACTTGGCGTTGAGAGAAGACTTACCGCGCACTATTGACTTCCCGATGTAAAGAATGTTCTTCTTACCTGCATTATTATCAAATAATTCTTCCAATTCGATTTCCATACCCTCTGTTTTCCCTACTTGCATGCCATTCATGAAAGTATTCATAGTTTTTGAAGAAATATCGAGAACAACAGCAAGGTGAACCCACTGGTTAGTTTCTATTTTTGAATTTGGTGAATAGGTAGCATACTGATCATCACCATCTTTGGTGATTAGGGCTTGATAGCCTTCTTTTTTTTCAGTTCCCAGGGGTACCACAAAAAAATGCGTATTCACGTCTTTACCAAAATCAAAAAAACGCTGTCCCTTCTTTGTAGATTTCAAATAAACCCAACCAGTTATGCTTAGGGATTCCACCCCGTTTAGGGCTTCACCTGGAATAGAAACATAGACTTCACCATTAGCCGGCAATGATAGTACTTTACCAAACTTATTATCGCCAATGAACCTAGCTTTGGATCCGTGAATTTCAGCATGGAGATTATTTCTGGACCAGTCTTTTGCATCTTCATCGAAAACATATCTCGCAATCAAACCTGTCTCGCCAATTCCATCGAGTATCTGATCACCGCTTTGCGCTTGGATTTTCATTACATTCCCTGTCCAAATACTGAGGATCATACAAATGAATAACTTATATAACTTCATTTTTGAATTTCTTTTTTTAGCCATAATTTTAAAAATCTTATTTGAATTTCTTTTCATACCATATTGAAAATGTATAAATATACTCTAGATCTAACTCCATCACATCATTTAGTTTTGGTTTCACTATAAATCTTATCCCAGCTGGGTGGTATAACACCAAGCAAGTGTTGAACAAAAAAATCTTTCCGTTTGCGCTCTCCAAATTCACCTCCAGAGGTATGTGACATACCTGGCAGCACAACCAACTCAAAATCCTTATTTGCTTTTATGAGGGCATCTGCAAATTGCATCGTGGAAGCGGGATCTACATTATCATCTACCTCGCCAACCATCAATAAAAGATCGCCCTTTACCTGATCGGCGTGTTCTATATTAGAGCAGGCCGCATATTGTGGCCCAATGGGATATCCCATCCATTGTTCATTCCACCACATTTTATCCATCCGGTTATCATGACAACCACAAGAGGCTACCGCCACATCGTAAAAATCGGAGTTAAAAACTAGGGCACCACCTGCATTTTGCCCTCCGGCAGATGTACCATGAATGCCTACATTCTTTACATCCATATAAGGGTATTTTTTCGCGACAGCTTTAATCCAGAGTTTCCTATCCGGGAAACCGGCATCTTTCAGGTTTTTCCAACACACATCATGAAATACCTTAGAGCGGTTAGAGGTCCCCATGCCGTCTATTTGAACAACAATAAAGCCGAGCTCAGCAAGCGAAGACATAGACCGGTAATAAGGATGAAAGTCTTTGGGCACAAACGAATCCTGAGGCCCGGCATAGATGTATTCAATGATGGGGTAGGTTTTTGAGGGATTAAAATTTGTAGGCCTAACAATTACTCCCCAGATATCGGTTTTTCCGTCCCGACCTTTGGCCGAAAACACCTCTGGCATTTTCCATCCGGTTGCTAACAGATCGGTTATATCCCCTTTTTGCAACTGCATAAGGGTTTTTGCTGATTTTTCCTCCTTCAATAGGGATACAGCCGGCATATCTACCCGTGAATATTGATCGACATAATAGATGTAATCGGGCGAAAAAGTAACTTTATGGTTTCCGTCTTCAGAAGTGTAGCGTTTAAAATTCTTTCCGTCAAAATTAATGCGGCAATATTGTAAAAAATAGGGATCCACGCCTTTATCAAGTCCGCTGGCAGTAAAATAGATCTGCCGTTTATCGTCATCTACTTTCAGCACTTCGCGTACCGGCCAATCTCCGGTGGTAATTTTATTTTTCACCTGGCCGGTCTGGATATCGTATAAGTAAAGATGGTTCCAGCCATCGCGCTCGGAAGCCCAAATAATCTCATCCTTACCTTTTACATCATGTCGAAATTTTTTACCACTGTAATCAATAAAAGTAGGGCTGGTCTCGTCAATAACTATCCTCACTTTTCCGGAAGCCACATCTACCGAAAGTACCCTGTATACTTGATGTCCTCGCTGGTTATATTCAAAAGTGAAGGCGCTGCTATCATCCCGCCACTCGATGTTATTTAGGCTGTATTGACTATCATATAAATCGGTAGGTATTACCAGATGCTTTTCAGATTCTACCAAGAATAACTGAGGACTTCTAAATGCCACCTGATCTCCAGGTTTTAAATAATCCCGGCTCTGTAGCTTAGGCTGTAATTGATCTTTAGGACTGGATTCTACAAAATAGATTTTGTGTCCTTCTCCCGGCCTAACTTTATAAGCCATGATCTTTTTACTATCGGGGGACCATTGAATATCGGACGAATAGTAGAATCCCCCATTCCCATCATAACTCAATCTTGTTTCTTTCCCAGTGTCTTTGGCTTTTATATAAAGGTTATTGTTCTTTATATAGGCAGTGTTTGATTTATCATTAAAAACCCTTGCTGTTGGATCTGCCGTAAATTGATTTATTATTAAAGGGGTCTGTGCAAAAGCACTGCCGGTAAGGAAAAGAATAATCAAGTTTATATAAAACTTTTTTGACATTTTTAGATAAAAATCTTGGAGTTCATTCTTTGTTATTTTTTTTGATCGTTTATTTTGAAATAATCAAAGTCTACATAGCCTCCCGCCTTTTTTGTGGCGTAGTTGAATAAGGCAAACCTGTACCCCATAAAGTGAGGTAGGGTATAAGACATTTTAATTTCGTTGCCTATAGATTTCCAGTTTTCCCCATCCAGGGAATAATAGAATTTTGCAGTATCCTTTCTATCCTCAAAATCACAAACGGCTTTAAGGTATAGCTCTTCCTGCTCCAAAGGGATATTTTCAACCTCAACAGGTGCTTCAGAAGTTCCGTTAATCATTATGATGTGCTTCTGATTATTTTCCATTTTAGCGCCTACAGTCCCGAAATTCTTCTGAAGCAATCCAAGTCCGGCATAATCCCCTTCCTTCATTCCTGAAAGCTCAATTTTAATAATCGCTGAACTTTCCGGGCCAATGGTTCTTTGGGTAAGCGTGTTTCTGGTATCTAAAAATGAAGTATCTACCCTACCAGTAGTCAGTCTTAAATAACCTTCACGGTCTTTTAAAGACCAAAAATCGGGTTGAGCATTATGGTTCCACTGCCAAACCAGAGGCAAATCTTTATCACCTGAATTTCTACTAAAATCATCTGAATCTACAATGCCGGGAATTAAGCCATTACTTGCAGGCAGTTCTAATGTTTCCGGCACCTTCCCATCTTCGCCCAGCACCGGCCAGCCATCTTTCCATGTTATGGGAACCAGGTAAGGAATACGCCCCACAGCGCCATTATCCCGGAATAAATAGGCATACCAGTCACCGTTTGGCGTATCAATTAAACCGCCCTGGGCAACTCCTTTATCCTGAAAGGCCAGTTTTCCTTCGTATGGTCCGGTAATTTTATCTGCACGGTGAATAATAACCGTTCTCATCCCGTTCCTTGGCCAGGCAATATTGAATAAATAATATTTACCATTAACTTTAAATAACTGAGAACCTTCAGCAGGTAATATGATATCAGAACCGATAGGTTCAGTGGCATTCTCAATTAAAACCCTTTCAGTACCTTCCTTTATTCCGGAAAGATCATCTTTAAGCTCTACCATATTTAAATTTCCCCCGCCCCAGATGAGATAAGTTTTGCCGTCATCATCAAAATACAGGGTGTTATCGTGATAAGAAGGTACAAATGAAATTTCTTCCCAGCATCCGTTTTCGATATCTTTTGTTTTAAAAATATGGGTTTTGCCAGTAGTTTTTGCGAAAGTGCTCACATAGTAGACTCCATCGTGATACCGCAGGGAACTTGCCCAGGATCCGGCGCCATAGGCATTTTCCCCGTTCTTTAATTGCAGTGCGTCTTCATTTCCTAAAACATCATAGGCATAGTTCACAATCTCCCAGTTTACCAAATCGGTAGATTTCATTATAGGCACACCCGGACTCATATGCATCGTAGTGCTGCTCATATAATATTTATCACCCACCCTGATCATTGAAATATCTGGAACATCAGCGTGGATAATTGGATTTTTGGCTCGCTTTTGTGCTATAGCCACATTACCTAAAAACAGGCTTAAAATTATAATGAGTAGATTTCTTCTTTTCATAAAAGCGATTTATAATCAATTTTTAATTAAAATACCTCTTGGCAAATTCAATAAAATAAGGCCAGTTAGGATTTACCATATGATCACCTTCGTGCATTCTGAAGACGAGTTTTCCATCTGATAAAAATTCTCCTACCTTTGGAAACTCTGCCGTCTGTAATCCTTTTTTCCCATAAAGTTCATAGGCAAGACTCGCGTGAAAAGCTGCCCTTTTTTAATCAATTCCTTTTGTGAGTTACAGGAAACAAACACAATCCCTGGAATTAAAATCTTAGTTGCATAGCACGCATAAGAAAGCCTTCCCTAAAGATAAAGAAAGGCTTTTAAAAATAAATTAACCTACTGTATTTTAAGGCAAAATTACCTTTAAACCTGTCTTTTCTGTAAGGTTTCCTTTACACCTCGTAGGTATGATATAGCAAAGAAACCTACAAGATTTCTAACCCCAATAATTATTGGGGTAGCAGGAATAAAATTACCACCTATGGTGAACTTCCTGTTTTAGGTATTCTTCATAGATTTTGTTCATCTGTTTAATTTTTTCGTTGCTAAGCTCCGGCAACTCATAGATAGATAAATTTGAAAGCAATTGCTCCTCTTTTGAAGCACCGGGAATGGTACAACTAACTTCAGGAAACTTTAAAATCCATTGTAAGGCTATGGGAGCCAAATTCTGAACTTCGGGAAACAACTTTTTAAGCTCTTCCACGGCCTTTAGGCCACGTTCAAAATCTACCCCTGAGAAGGTTTCACCTTTATCGAAAGCTTCCCCATTTCGGTTAAAATTACGGTGATCTTCTTTATCAAAACTGGTATCCTTATCAAACTTTCCGGTCAACAATCCGCTGGCAAGTGGAACACGGGCTATAATCCCAATATCCTTCTTTTTTACCTGTTGAAAGAAAAGCTCTGAAGGGCGCTGCCTGAACAAATTGAAAATGATTTGCACGGTATCTACAATATCATATTCAATAGCTTTTAAGCCTTCTTCCACTTTTTCCACACTCACCCCAAAATGAAGTATTTTACCCTGATCTTTTAATTTTTGAAAAGTTTCAAAAATATCGGGACGGTAATAAACCTCGGTAGGCGGACAATGTAACTGAATTAGATCTAAAGCTTCGAAGCCAGTCCTTTTTAGACTTTCTTCTACATAACCGGTAAGTGCTTCAGGCGTATAATTCTCTGAAGTATGTGGGTTGATCTGCCTACCGCATTTGGTGGCAACAAAAATACGTTCAGACCTGGAACGAACAACCTTACCCACCGCTTTTTCACTTAAGCCGGCTTCGTAAACATCGGCCGTATCAATAAAATTAATTCCTTTATCTATAGCGGTGTTGATGGTTTTCTCAGCGGTTTTATCGCTAAAACCCGAGCCCCATTTTCCACCTATCTGCCATGTTCCGAGGGAAATTTCTGAAATTTCAAAACCGGTTTTTCCTAATTTTCTATAATTCATATAAATTTTTTATTTTTCAATATACAAAAACTTTATCACAAGATATTATCTGTACTAACGAAGTTAGAGGTTTTTGAGTTTAATAATTCTTGTAAAATTTCATTATTATAAGTGTTATCTTTTGAAGCTACAAAAGTTCTGATGGAGAACAATCGCAACGCATCGTGAACACTTAAGGTACTTACCGCCGAATCTTTTCTTCCTGTATAGGGAACCGGTGGCAACAAGCCCTCGTAATCCTGAAGGCAATAAGTTACTCATTAAAACCGGAAAAGCTTCATCTGAACTATCCCAGTACAATTCTCCCCTCATTTTAAGGGTAAGGGCTATAATTCCGGGTATCAAGAATAAGAATACCGGCAGTAATTTCAGTAATACACCAAAAATAGTCCCCCGTCTTCCTTCTTTAATATTCTTAGCTGTTAAGGCTCTTTGTACAATATACTGGTCGGTACACCAATACCAAATACCTACAATGGTACTGTTAATTAAAAGGGACGGCCAGGGGAAATCAGGATCTGAAGCCGATCGCCACATATTTAAATATTGGGGAGAAACCGTTTCCTGCATACTGGCCCAACCTCCTACTTCATCTAAACCAATAAAAGTAAGGGCGGCTGCACCCAGAACAAGGATAATTGCCTGCAGGGTTTCCGTATAAACTACGGCGCGCATTCCACCTAAAAGGGTATAGATACCGGTTAAAATCACGGTGGAAAGTGCACCGGTCCAAAAATTTATACCAAGTAATGCAAAGAATACAAAACCCCCTGCATAAATTGTCACCGAGATTTTTGTGAGCACATAAGCGATTATTGAAAATACCGACAATACCCATCTTGACCGGGCGTCAAACCTTTTTTCCAGAAATTCTGGGTTAATTATAGGGATGTTGTGTTTCTGTCTGACAAACATCACAAAGTTATATACCGTGCGAGGATTGGTATGAGGAAACTGCGGATGGTGTTCTTTTAATCAGTCAAGTATCTTTGCGGCCGAAGTCTCCGGATACTGGCCCTTAGCAATAAAGGGAGCAAAACCTTGGACAGGGAACCCAGAAAAAGGGGAACCGATTTTAAGCGCAACCAAGGTAAAGGCGTAGTCACAACGGTTCAAGTAGTGACGGCCGTCCAGAGAAACGGTGGTAAATGTCTCAAAGCAGTTCCTTCCAAAAAACGCCTTAGCAAAGAAGAAATTGCAAAAGTATTTGATGGAAAGCTATCTGAAAAGACCACCTTAATTACGGATAAACACCCTTTATATAGGGCTTTTTCCAAAGACAATCCAACTATAAAACATTAAGCCCTGCTGGCAAAGGAGCTTGTTGACAAAAGTGATGGGAAAGTCCATCTGAAAAGAGTGAACAACGTCCACTCCCAACTCAGGACATTTTTAAGGCCTTTCAATGGAGTTAGCTCGAAATATTTGCAAAACTACCTTAATTGATTCGCCTGCACTGATAATACCCATAACAGTAAGACAATCCTAAAACAATACCTAATATCAATATTTTTGACAGATCAAGCTTACCATTTATTTGAACTGTTTAAACAAAATACTGTGCCAATTAGAACTTAGCCATTATTACTTAACCTATCCATTTTTGCTGGAGGGTTTCATCCCATAAAAAAATGACACCACTAAATCCAAAATAGTTATTGCAGATACAACCCTGGTTGTAAACCAGGAAATTATAATACTTTGGACCAAAAAAAATGCGGTGGGAGTTACCTTTAACGAGGTGGCTTTTGTAAACTGGAACGCCGGAGGAAATAATTCCATTTCAGCATTATTTTTCGGTAATTTTCAACGTAATTATCAAAAAAACCTATTATCCTGGAAAACTAATGATTCTTTACGATTTGGCCTGAATGCACAGAAAGGCAGAAATATACGTAAAACTGAAGATCAACTTTTATTCAATTCTACTTTTGGATATCGACAGGATTCTACTTCCAGTTTTCGATATTCGGCAAAATTTAATTTTAATACACAATTTGCAAACGGATACAAATATCCCAATACGGAGAAACCGATCTCTAAATTTATGGCTCCAGCTTACGCTTTTTTGGGAATAGGCACGGAATATTCAGCTCCGAATGAAGACTTAAATGTTTATCTCTCCCCTGTTACCCAAAAATCGACATTTGTATTTGATCAGACTCTAGCAAATGAGGGAATGTTTGGTGTTGCTCCTGCGGTATACGACGAGGAAGGGAATATTATAGAGGAAGGTGAAAGTGTAAATACTGAATTTGGAATTTTGCTGACCAGTGGTTTTAAAAAGGAGATTTTTAACAATGTAAATCTGGACAATGAGGTGAGCATTTATTCTGATTATTTAAATAAGTTTGGAAATGTAGATGTAGACTGGCAACTTAATTTAAATCTTGTGGTAAACGACTTTATCAAAGCCAATATTGGTTCTCATCTTAGATATGATGATGATGTAAAGGTCAAAAAATATACAAATAACGATGGCGAACTTGAAACTCTGGGATCAAGTGTTCAGTTTAAACAACTATTGGGAGTAGGACTGGTGTATGAGTTTTAATTGATGTTTTTAATGCCAAATATAACTGCGCACTTCCTTCATTTTTCACTAGTGGTTACCATCTATGCATCAGGTAAAATCATATTTAGTACTACCCAACCCCTCAGCACATTCCCCTTTATCTCGTTATTCCCCAATGACACGATCTGTATTGCGGGGAAAGCGCTTCGTTGAAAAGGTCTTGGACACAGGCAAAAAAGTTGATCCCCTTCGTTGCGCTAATCCGCGAATCCCGAAAAAAGTCCGAAAGGGAACCGCTCCACTCCGGGAAGAACTTTATTACCTAAGTCCGCCGGATCTGAAATCCTTTCAAGCTTAGTACTTGCCGGAACCGTTTAAAACTTCACCTCAAAAAATGGTAATGGCGAGGCTCTAAGTGAAGTAAATCAAAACCGACAAGGCTTCGTTCAGTTAAACCTCTATTTTTTCTTTCAACCAGAAAATCAAAAATGAAAAACGCTCCGGATATAAAAAGTGAATCATTTTTTCTGCTGAAACGGCTAAATCAAGAAATAAAATGAGAACGCTATCTTTCCCGCCACTGTGGTGGTCCTAGGAGACCTTTATAGAATTTAAGAAGCCGGAAAATAATATTGAATTATTTTTATATTGAACTGCTAAATCTTGATTTCGAAACCATGCAATAATATCAGACGGAGACCAACATAGAATACAAGAATGGCAGTAAGAATCCCCAGAAATTTCAGATTGAATTTTTTGTTGGAAAGATAAGATCCAAGACTTCCTCCCAGAACAACAGCAATAATAAGTTTAAAGATGAGGTTATAGTTTATATGAAAAGTCCCTGCGACGTTTAAACCTACAAGGCCCGCCGCCGAATTTACCAAAATGAATACGGAAGCCAGCGATGCGATAATTCTTGGATTTTTCCATTTCAGGATGTTTAAGACCGGAGATAAATATATACCACCACCTATCCCTGAAATCCCGGAAAGTAAACCTACAAAACCTCCCAGAAGAAATTTTTTAGGATTGGAGAACTCCTTTGATTCGATTTTATTCTGAAGATATTTCAGAATAAGGAATAATCCGGAAAGGATTAAAGCGGAACCCAATATCAGGAAAAATATTTTCTGTGAAAGCTTGAGTTGCGCACCCAGGAATGCAAGCGGTATACTGAAAATTATAAATGGCCAGAATAATTTAAAATTAAATACCCGGTGCCTTATAAACATGATCGTGCCAATGCTAACCACGCAAATATTCAGCACAAGGGCCGTAGAGCGTATTTCATAAAAATTGGTGAGAAAAAGACTTAAGATAGCCAGGTAACTGGATCCGCCACCAAAACCTACTGAACTATAAAATAATGCGATCAAGAAAAAAATGAACGGGAGATACTCTATGGGCATATCAGGAAATTAAGAAACATTCAACTGTATCCCCTTTTTTAACCGGGGTTTCAGCTTCCAGAAACACCAAAGCGTTCCCAAGCGCCATTGACTGAATCATAGAAGATCCCTGCCCGTTTAAAATTTCCACTTTTCCGTTAGTGATTTTTGCCTTTAGGAATGAAGGACGGTCTGATCTGTTGTCATAATCATGAGAAACAGAAAAAGAGTAACATTCCAGTCCGGGCTTTTTTGAACCGCTTAGCTGAAAAAGAAGTGGCAAAACATAGATGTAAAAACAACTTAGTGAAGAAGCAGGGTTTCCGGGTAAAGCGAACACGAATTTATCTTCTTTTCGCCCGAAATATAGAGGTTTACCTGGTTTCTGAAAAACTTTATAGAATTGCTCTTCCACTCCATTTTCCTCCAGTGCCTGTTTTACAAAATCATAATCTCCAACCGAAATTCCGCCGGAAAGAATCAGGACATCAGCAGTTTCAAGGGATTCTTTTATTCCGGTTCTAATAACTTCCAAATCATCCTTGATCTGCATTTTATCCATACAGGTAAATCCATAGTTCTCACAGGCTGCAGCTAAAGCATAGCTATTGGATTCGTAGATTTGTCCTTCTCGTTTTGGTCTTCCGGGTTTAACCAATTCGTTTCCGGTAGTGATCAAATTGATGACAGGTTTCTTAAAAACCTCAACTTTATCAATTCCAAGACTTCCTATCATCCCTATTCCCGCAGGCGTGATGGTATATCCCTTTTCAAAAACAACCTGTTTTTTCTTCAGTTCTTCTCCCTTTTTCCTAATACTCTGGCCCTTCTTCGGCTCCTGTACGAGAAAAAGCTTATTCCCGGTTACTCTTGTTTTCTCCTGCATCATTACCGCAGTGGTGTTTTCCGGAACCTTTGCACCGGTAAAAATCCGCACCGCTTCTCCTTCCTTTAATTTAAACTGACCCGTATCCCCGGCTGCGACTTCACCAATAATATTATATTCTTTTGAAATTCCACATAAAGCATAACCGTCCATGGCCGAATTATCAAAAGAAGGCAAATCAAATGGTGCGCTAATAGCTTCTGAAAGGGAAAAACCAGCACACGCACTCAAATTTCTGATTTCATTTTTTGGATTAACCTTCTGACCTGTAATAATCTGTAATGCTTCTTCAATTGTAACCATTAACCTCCTATTGAAATCATAGACCTGTTTTTCTCGTAATGATCGGCATCCATTTTTACATCCATGCCATCCCGGGAATATTTTTTGGTC
>Ga0307486_1001564_pt1 | contig 17256 bp, 14 predicted proteins | sample CBIW02metaG_FD_203663 | JGI IMG/M metagenome (GOLD analysis project Ga0307486, IMG submission 203663) | Sea-ice brine microbial communities from Beaufort Sea near Barrow, Alaska, United States - CBIW 0.2 | ecosystem: Environmental > Aquatic > Marine > Coastal | place: USA: Alaska | collected... | reverse complement strand
GAAGTGGCCAGCGATCGCCTTCACCGCTTACTTTGCCATCGCGTGGGTGGCGGCTCTCGCGGCCAACCGCATCGTGGGAGCGCTGATGTGACGTGAGCACCATTGCGATTCACCCCGAGGCCGTTGACGGCGAGGCCGATGCGCTGAGATGGGTCGTGCCCGCAGCGCTGTTCGAGTTTGTCGGGGACGTAGGCCGCGTGCCGCCCGCCCTACAGGATCTGCTCAGCGACCGCACACTCGTAAGCATCGACGTGGAGCCCACCGCGGTCCGCACCCGGATCGGCCCCGGCAAGAGCTGGCGGCGCGAGGGCGCGCGGGTACGGACCGCCATGGTCGCCGCCCTGAGCGAACTCGAACAGTGGGCGCCGTCACAACTGGGTGATTCGGACGACGTGGTGCGGATGGCTGTGGAGGAGGTCATCGCCGGCGAGGTAGGCCGCTACATTCGCTCGCACGGCGGCGAGGTCGAGCTGGTCTCGGTGCACGATGGCGACGTTGACGTGCGCATGAGCGGCACCTGCGAGCACTGCCCCGCGTTCGCTTTCACGCTGGTGAATAGATTCGAGGCCGCCGTGCGGTTGAGTTGCCCCCAGGTGGAAAAGGTGACGTCGCGCTCTGGCGAGAAGAACGCCGCGGCGGCCGCGTGGGAGCGATTCGGCCTGACGCCGCATCGGCGCGCATAGGTCCACCAGCGAGACCTCGAGCCCCGCCCACCCCAAATGAAAAAGGGCCGCCCCGAGGGGCGGCCCTTCGCCAAGCAAGTGGAGCTAAGGGGATTCGAACCCCTGACCTCCTCGATGCGAACGAGGCGCGCTACCAACTGCGCCATAGCCCCTTGCAGGCACTAATTTATGCTCCCAGAAGGTTACCACCCGGCCGGGGGGCGCAGGCAACACCGCGACCCGCGACCCGCGACCCGCGACCCGCGACCCGCGACCCGCGAGCGAAGCTAAGGGGTGCCGACCGCAAGGCCGGCACCCCTTAGCCTGATCCCGCTTACGGTGTCGGGTAGTCCGTCACAAACTGCGGCGAACCGACATTGTCCATCGTGGCGGCTCCGCCCACTCCATTCACCACGTGCTCGACTGTGCCCGCTGAGAGGTTCACCGTCATGATGTGATGGAGTTGAACGCCTGGCGTCTGCGGCACTTCGAAGCCATTCGCAGTGGCGATGTCAGGGTTGTTCTGGTTGAACACGTAAACCCCCGCGCCAAACAGCTCGTGGTTCTTTACGTCGTCCGCTACCTTGTAACCCGACCACCCCAAAGTACCGTCTGGCTGGTTCCAATCCGCCTGCGTTGGCGGGTCGTACGGCAGCTCGTTCTGGTACAGGATTGTCGTGCCGTTTTCACCATTCCAGATCGTGTTGTACTCCTGGAAGTGCTCCACGAACAGGCCGGTGGCAGTCACGTTGTCGCCATTAATGACCACGCCGTTGCGGCCGATGTTGGTGTTCCAGCGGTCGGTGTCACCGTTGACGCCCTCAGTGAACCCCTCAACACCATGGTCTCCACGCCACACCCAGGTGTGGTCAATGAGGGTGTTGTCTGCGTTGACCTCTAGGGCGATGTCAGCCTTGCCGATGTGCGGACCTCCAACGCGGAAGTACACGTCCGAGAGAGTAATTGGGTTGGAAGCATCGGCCTTCTTCGGCGAACCCTTGCCCTTGCTGTGGCCGTTGCTCTTGTCCTCCTTGCCTACTTGGAGCAAGACGGGCGATTCCGTGGATCCCGCGTCAATTGAGATGCCGGCGATCACCACTCCGGGCACGTCCGAGACCTTGATAGGCGTCGCACCGTTCACAGCCGTGAGGGTCGCGTGCCCCATGCCGAGCACGACGGTGTTCTTGCGCTTCACGTTGATACTTGACCCAATGTCGTAGACCCCAGGCGTGAACAAGAGGTTCTTGCCTCGCGCCAGTTCCCTATTGATTGTTTTGACGGAGACACCTGGCTGCGCAATGTAGAAGTTGCTGATGGGTTCAGTGCGGCCGGCCGTCAATCCCTCGTCCCACGACACGCCGCGGGTGTCCGTCTGAGCCGAAGGCACTCGCACGTTGTACCTGCCCTTGGAATCCACAAACAGGTACGGCTTCTCGCGGCTCACCGGCGTTTCATCAACGGTGGTGTACGGGGGATCGGGGAAAGCCGCGTCGTCAGGAGCTCCCTCGACCCCTGAGAAGACCTGGTTCCACACCGCGTTCGACCAGCTGGCAACCTCGCTATTGCGCGTAAGCCACTGCTGCTGCGACCCGTTGGTGGTGTCAGGTAACCGCGAGTCGGCGATGTAGCCGCCGCTCGCAAATTGCGGACCAGCGGTGCAGTAGTCCATCAGCGTCAAACCTCCGCCGGACATGTCGATGCGACGCATCGAGACTGCCTGCGAAACCGCCCAGAAGTTCGCCGCGGCGCGGCACCCCTCACGATCGGCCACATTGACGTGGATCGCGAGATTCGACAGGGTGCGCCAGAAGTTCACCAGCGCGAGGCAATTGGAAGTGCCGTCGTCCTCGAGGCACCGGTTATATACATCGACGGACCCGTTGATGGTGACATCGTCAGGCGACGCACCAAGTCCGGAAACCTCGGTGTAGTAGCCCACCTCTACGTGCAAAGGGTTGTCGTCAGTTCCATAGGTACCTGGCATGAAGTACACAGCATGGCGATCCGTGGTCATTTCTGCATCGCGCATCTGGTCCGCGAGGTCGTCGACGGTCGCCTGAATATCAGCCTGATCCATGTCGGGCGTGAAGATGGTGACGTTGGGGCCGAAATCCGGCTGTCCTGGTTCAGCATTGTGGCCCCATTGGGCCGATGCTGGTGTCGCCACCGCTACCGCGGCGAGTAGCGAGGATGCGGCCGCTAGTGCGACCACTCGTCGCCCTCGACGTAAGGGTGATCCATGCGAATTCATTCAGTATTCCTCTCCATTGAGGTGCCTGAGGCGCTGATGCCTCAGCGGGGCTCCCGAGTAAGGGCTAGGCCTTACTGACTAGACAGTAACGAACTATGCCAAGGCGCGCAAAAGGTACAAAAGGGGCCTATCTTGGTCTACGGCAGGCGGCTATCCGGCGGCGCGGCTACAGTTTTGCGATGGGAGCGAACCGCAACAGCAGTCGCTTGACGCCGTCGCCGCCAAAGTCGACCTTCGCGACGGCGTTCTTCCCGCTACCCTCGACCGCGACGACCTTGCCCAGTCCGTACTGGTCGTGAGTAACGCGGTCACCCACCTCGAGCCCGGCATCGGCGCCGCCCGATGGCCCGGGTGGGCTCGGCGGGACATTGCGAGTCTGCACAGAGCCGGCGTTGGAGTAGGAGTTGCCGTCCGAGCGATCCTGAGACCCGCCGTAGTTCGACGACCATGCGCCGCCTCGCGACGTGCCGCGGTCGGAGCGCTGGCGCAGCGACGCCATCGACGTCTCCGAGCGCTTCCACTCGACCAGCTCAGAGGGAATCTCTTCCGCGAAGCGCGACACCGCGAAGTATTGCGGTGCACCCCAGCTCGCGCGCACCTCTGCTCGGGTGAGATATAGGCGCTCACGAGCACGCGTCAAACCCACGTAGGCGAGGCGTCGCTCCTCTTCCATGTCCTTGGTGCTACCGGACTCAATGGAGCGCACGTGGGGGAAGGTTCCATCCTCCATGCCCGTCAGGAACACGGTGGGGAACTCGAGACCCTTGGCCGTGTGCAGCGTCATAAGCGTGACCACACCGCCCGCGCCGTCAGCATCGGGAATCTGGTCCGCGTCAGCCACCAGGGCTACCTTCTCAAGGAAGTCCGCGAGCGAGCCGTCGGGGTTCTCCTCGGAGAACTCCCGCCCTACGGCCACCAGCTCCATGATGTTCTCGATACGGCTGGCGTCCTGCGGGTCCTCCGACGACCGCAGCGTGGACAGCAGCCCAGAGCGGTCCGCGATCGCGTCCAACACTCCCGCTGGGCCGTTGTCATTGGCGAGCGAACGGATGTCATCCATGAGCCGCACAAAACCGTCGATGGCCGCGCGCGAACGCGCCGCTAGGCCTGCGTTGTCGAGGCGCCGTAGCGCCGCCCCGAAGCTCACCGACTCGCTCGCGCCAGCGCCTGCGTTCGCAAGCCGCCGCACGCCTTCCACGGCGTCTACCGCCGTGTCGCCGATGCCCCGCTTGGGCACGTTGATGATGCGGCGCGTGGCGACATCGTCGTCCTCGTTTACGGCCGCGGCCAAGTACGCCAGCATGTCCTTGATCTCTTTGCGGTCATAGAACCGCGTGCCGCCCACGATCTTGTACGGAATATCTGCCGAGCCAAGCCGCCCCTCAATGGAGCGAGACTGGGCGTTCGCGCGATACATGATCGCGATGTCGGACGGCTGTACCGAGTCTTCCCGGATCAGGCGGCGAATCTCGTCCGCGATGAACTGGGCCTCTTCTTGCTCCGTGTCGCCCGCGTAGCCGACGATGCGGGAGCCCGCCCCGGCATCCGTCCATAGGTTCTTGGGGCGCCGGCCGGTGTTGTTCGCGATGACGGTATTGGCCGCAGTCAGGATGTTCTGCGTGGAACGGTAGTTCTGCTCGAGGTGCACGGTGTGCGCAGTCGGGTAGTCTTTCTCAAACTCCAGAATGTTGCGGATGGTCGCGCCACGGAACGCATAGATGGACTGGTCCGCGTCACCCACTACGGTCAGCTCACCGGCGGGCAAGGACGCGTCGTCGTCGGGGCCCACCAGCTCGCGCACAAGCGTGTACTGCGCGTGGTTGGTGTCCTGATACTCGTCCACCAGGATGTGCCGGAACTGCTCGCGGTACGCGCGTGCCACCTCGGGGTGATTCTGCAGCAGGCGCACGGACTTCACGATGATGTCGTCAAAGTCCACCGCGTTGGCGGCCTCGAGGCGGCGCTGATACGGGCCGTAGGCCTTGCCCGCAGCGTGCTCAATGGAGTGGCGTGACGCGGCCTCTGAAGCGGCCAGCACATCGGCGGGCTCGATCAGCTCGTCCTTGAACGTGCCGATGCGGCCCAGGATCGACTTGGGCGTGAACTTCTTGGGGTCGAGGTCCAGTTCCTTCATGACGAGCTTCATGAGGTTGACCGAGTCTGAGGTGTCATAAATGGAGAAGGTGGACTTGAGCCCCGCCTTCTCGTGGTCACGGCGTAGGAACCTCACGCACGCGGAGTGGAAAGTGCTCACCCACATGCGCTTGGCGTCGGGGCCCACCAGAGCGGCGACGCGCTCTCGCATCTCGCCTGCCGCCTTATTGGTGAAGGTGATCGCGAGAATCTCGTGCGGACGCGCGCGACCCGTCTCAAGCAGATACGCGATGCGGTGGGTCAAGACGCGCGTCTTGCCCGATCCCGCGCCAGCAATAATCAGCAGCGCGCCCCGGTCGTGCAACACCGCCTCAGCCTGCTGCGGGTTCAGACCTTCGACTAGTGCTGATTGGGTGGGCTCGGAGATATCAAAAAGGGCATCCATGACCCGACGAGTCTAGGCGCTCTGGCCGACACGAGACTCCGCGGGCGACACCGAATTGTGAGCGAATAGCGCTCGGGAGGTCGCGCGCCGCGCGTATTCTGGACAGCATGACGCCCCACCGCGACGCGGTCAGCAGTGAAGTATCCCCCGCTATCGACACGCACCCCCGCGCGCCCATCCCCACCGAAGAACATCGCTGGCCAGCGCTCGGCGCACTGGTGATCGCTCTGGCTTTGTACGCCACCCTGCCGAGCTCCTTTTTTCCCGGCATCCGCTACACCGTCGTGGGCATCGGATTGCTTCTGTTCATCCCGCTGATCATCATGAATCCGGTTCGTTTCAAGCGGCAGACCGACTGGTCGAGGCGGCTTTCAATAGGTCAGAGCATGTTGCTCGCCGTCGCCAACCTCGTCGCTCTTGTCGCGCTCATCCTCATGCTCGTGAGCCCGGGAAATGGCGAGGGCCCCGGGCTGCTGCTCGCGGCGCTTCAGGTATGGGCGACCAACGTGATTGTGTTCGCCCTGCTGTATTGGGAGGTTGATCGCGGCGGCCCAGTGACCCGCTCCCAAGTCAAACGTATCGACCTCCCCGCCGCGGACTTCCGGTTCGCGCAAGACGAGGACCACGACGCGATCATCGAGGTCGCGCTGGGGTCATCAAGCCGGTGTAACTGGCGCCCTACGTACGGCGACTACCTGTACATGTCCGGCTCGAACTCCATGGCGTTCAGCCCCACTGACGTGATGCCGCTGACCCTGCGCGCGAAGGCGCTCATGGGCCTGCAGTCGTTCGCGGGATTCGTGCTGCTTGCGCTGGTCATCGCGCGCGCGGTGTCCCTACTGGGCTAGTCAGATCCTCACGAGTTGGCCGGCGGCCACACAGAGAATCCGGCAACGGGCTCCGAACCATCGACATGGTCGGCTAGGACCACTCTGTTGCGCCCACATTGCTTGGCCGTGTAGAGCGCCTGGTCCGCCGCGTTGACCGCTTGATTCGCGGTCAATCTGGAATTAACCATCGCGACTCCTATGGACAGAGTCACCCGGATGGGCACCGGCCCAACCTTGAAGGGCGACTCAGCGACCGCGCCTCGAAGCCGCTCCAGGACGCTCCAAAGTTCAGCTTCCTCGATGTTAGGCAACAGCACCAGAAACTCGTCTCCGCCCCACCGGCTCACCAGGTCCGTTTGACGAAAATGTGCACGCAGCCTCCGAGCGGTCGCGCTAATCAGCGCGTCGCCCGCCTCGTGACCGTACTTGTCGTTGATCTGCTTGAACGAGTCGATGTCCACCAGTGCGACCGCGTAGGCATTGGCGCCGCCGGCGGCGGCGAGCTCGTAAAGCCTCACCAGAGCGGGGCGCCTGTTGTCGATGCCGGTGAGCGCGTCAGTGTTCGCTCGGTGCTCGCCTAACTCCGCGACGCTGCTCAGGTCGCGCTGGCGGTTGACACTCCGGTAGAGCAAAATCGCCATCGCCATCGCGACCAGACCTATCGTAGACATGCGATTGGCCGCCGCCACCATGTGGTCCGCCACGACCTCTTCCCATGCCGCGGTCCGCGGATTAACAAAGAGAAACTCGCAGATCACGACCAAAGAGACGATGGCGATCGAGTACGCGATCCGCAACTTCGACAGATGTTCGGGGAAGAGTGCCAGCATCGCGAACCCCACCGCGAGGTAAAGCATGTGGACGTCTGACTGGGTCGACAGCACTGCAGTGTAAGGAAGCAATATTGCCGCCGACGTGGTGACGAGCACGATCGAGATAGCAGTAGCCCACCGTGGGACTGCGAGTGCCAACACGATGGAAGATCCGTACACGACCATGCTGGTAATCGAAAGCCAGATCATGGCCCAATGGATCTCGGAGTAGGCCAGCGTGTACCAGAACAGGTAGAACACGGCGTTGAAAAGCCCTGCCACCGAAAACGCCAGCAGAACCCTGCGACTGGAGGGTTGCTTTCGAATCGCGATCTGACCCGAGGGAATGGGCTCGTCGAAGTGTCTGGTCCGTCCGCTGTGGAACTTGGCCCCCTCAGGCTGCACCTTGACTCCCCCCTTGACCTCCGCACACGAGGAGCCCGTCGGCGACACCTCATGTACTTGAGTGGTTAACTCTAGAGTTTTTTACCTCATCACGCTCTTCGGGGCTCGAATACAAGGCAATTCGTTACCTAGCCCTCATTTCTTACCCCGTACATCAGGCGCACAGTTCCTCCCGCATAGCGCTCGTGCTCTAAGAGGTCCAACTCCCTATGTTGCCCCGGTGAGAATGCGCGTAGCCCTGCACCTATCAAGTGCGGCACCACAAAAAGATGCACGTAGTCGACCAGCCCGGCGCGTAACGCTTCCCCCGCGATGGTGGGACCGCCGATGCTGATGTCGCGTGCCGAGGCCCGCTTGAGCTCCAGTACCTGGGCGGCATCGAACGTGCGCTCAAGGCGCGTCCTATCCGTTTCCACGTCAACGAGCGTCGACGAAAAGACCACCTTGTCTGCTGACCGCCATACATTCGCATAGTCACGTTGTGTGAAGGGAACGGATTCATCGGTGGGTGCAGTTTGCCAGTACCTCATCACCTCGTACATACGCCGGCCGTACAGATACGCGCCAAATTGGCGTTCGTGGCAGTTGAGGTATTTGTGTACCTCGTCGTCTGGCGCGGCCCAGCCAAAGTTGCCCTGCTCGTCGGCCACAAAGCCATCGAGAGAAGCCAACACGCTGTAATGGAGTGCTCCCATGACAACAATCTACGCCCGGACACTCGTGCGCCGCCTGGGCAAGCATGGCCGGGGAACGGAAAGGCCCGACGCCCCGCCTCGCGAGAGGGGGACGCCGGGCCAGTGAACCTACCGATTAACGGCTACGGCGCGATCCACCTGAGCTGTTAGAAGAGAAAGACGCTGCCGAGCGAGGTGCTCCCGCACCGGCTGAGCCTGAGCCGCCGCGGGCTCCGCCGCCGCGCTGACCGTGGCCATTGCTCTCACCCTTGATACGGGGGGCTGCGTCCGAGCGACCCGCGCCGTTGGAGCGGCCCGTGTTGTTGGAGCGGCCCGTGTTGTTGGAGCGGCCTGAACCATTCGAGCGTTCCGCGCCGGCGGGACGGTGCTGACCGTGCTCGCCCTCGGGACGTCCGCGCGAACCGGCAGTAGCGTTACGGCTGCCGCCCTGACCGCGCTGGTCACGGCCGGCACGCTTGCGCTGAGCGTTGGCGCCCTGTGAGCGCCCACCCTGACCCTGACCGCGCTGCGGTTCCTGGATGGGAGAGGGCTTCACGTACGCGGCGATCTCGCCCACGAGCTCGAGCACCTGCGAAGACGTCGAGTTCACGGCTTCGGGACGCACGTTGATCTTGGCCTGACGGAGCAACTGCTCCGTCTCGCGACGCTGCTCGGGAAGCACGACGGTGACCACGTCACCTTCGGACCCTGCACGAGCGGTGCGTCCGGAACGGTGCGTGTAGGACTTGTGCTCTGCCGGCGGGTCAACGTGCACCACGAGCTCCACGCCGTCAACGTGCACGCCACGTGCGGCGACGTCCGTCGCCACGAGGACACGGTGGTTGTCGCCAGCGAAGAGCGCCAGGTTCTGGTCGCGCTTGTTCTGCGACAGGTTGCCGTGCAGGTCTACTGCGGGGATACCCGCAGCGGTGAGCTGCTTGGCAAGCTTCTTGGCCTGGTGCTTGGTGCGCATAAAGAGAATGCGGCGGCCCGTGCCGGAGGCGAGGGTCTGGACCAGGTCGCGCTTGGCATCGACGCCGGTCACGGTGAACACGTGGTGCGTCATCGCCGCGACGGGGCTGTTGGCCTCGTCGACGGAGTGCTTGACCGGATCGGTCAGGAAGCGCTTGACGAGCTTGTCCACGCCGTTGTCCAGCGTCGCGCTGAACAGCAGGCGCTGACCGCGCTGCGGGGTGGCGTTCATGATGCGCGTGACACCGGGGAGGAACCCAAGGTCGGCCATGTGGTCGGCCTCGTCCAGCACGGTGATCTCCACGGAGTCAAGCTTGATGTGACCCTGCTTCATGAGGTCCTCGAGGCGGCCGGGGCACGCCACGACGATGTCGGCGCCTGCCCGAAGCGCCTGCTCCTGGCGGTGCTGCTTGACGCCACCGAAGATGGTGGTGGTCTTGAGTCCGTAAGCCCGTGCCAACGGTGCGATGACTGCGTCAATCTGCGTGGCGAGTTCACGGGTCGGAGCGAGCACGAGTGCGCGAGGGTGGCCGGGGCGAGCCTTGCCGCCCTTGGTGCCGAGGCGCGCGGCCATCGGGATGGAGAAAGCGAGGGTCTTGCCGGAGCCGGTCTTTCCGCGGCCCAGGACGTCGCGGCCGGACAGCGTGTCCGGAAGCGTGTCGACCTGGATGGGGAAGGCGTTGGTCTTGCCTTCCGCGTCCAGTATGTCGGTGATGAGGGTGGGCACGCCAAGCGAGCCAAAAGTCGTGTTAGACAATGCGTTGCCTTTCAGGGCAATGAGCCGATGTGCACACAAAGATGTGGTCGTGGCGCTGTCGCAGGACGACGCTTAAGTCACAAGCAGATTGGTTGCACCGGCGATGGTGGCGAAGGCGGAGGAGTCCGCAGTCGTTCGCCGAAGAGAATTTCTACGAGCCGCAAAGCCGGGGGGCGATGGGCGAGAAGTGAGAAGCAATCTGCGACGCAGGGAGCCAGCGTTCGGCTCGCAAGTGATTTGAGTCTACCAGGTTAGTGGTGCAAAGTCTCTAATCCTGAAGCCCGCCTAGACGATGCGGCGCTGAGCGGCCCAGTGAGCGAGTTCGTTGCGGTTCGACAATTGGAGTTTGTGCAGCACCTTACCGACGTGCGTCTCGACGGTCTTGATAGAGATAAAGAGTTTGGCCCCCACCTCGCGGTACGTGTAGCCCCGGGCGATCAGCCGCATGACTTCTTGCTCGCGGGCGGTGAGCTTGTCGAGGTCCTCATCCTTGGCCGCGACCTCACCGCCGGCAGCCCCGAAGGCGTCCAGCACAAACCCGGCCAGGCGCGGCGAGAACACGGCGTCGCCGCTCGCGACCCGGCGCACCGCATCGGAGAGATCAGGCCCAGAGATCGACTTGGTCACGTAACCGCGCGCCCCCGCACGCACCGTCGCGACCACGTCCTCGGCGGAATCAGACACCGACAACGCCAGTACCCGCGGCGAGCCAGGGCCGGTGAGAATCTCGGCGAGCACGTCGAGCGCACCGCCGCCAGTGCCACCGGGAAGGTGCACGTCCAGGATGACGACCTGTGGCTTGGCGTCGAGCACCGCGTCGATCGCGCTCTCCACGTCGCGGGCCTCCCCTACCACCTCGATGTCCTTCTCGAGAGATTCGCGCACGCCTACCCGGATCACGTCGTGGTCGTCGACGATCACGACGGTCACGCGCGCCGTCGCATCAGTCGTTTGTTGCCCGGTGTCGCTCATTGTTGGACCTCTCGTGGGACTGAAATACTTACTTCGGTGCGCTCGCCCGGCGCCGACTGCACCGAGGCCGCCCCACCCTGGCGTTCAACGCGCCCGATGATGGATTGCTTGATGCCGAGCCGGTCCGACGGCACCTCCGCGGGGTTGAATCCAGGACCGGAGTCGCGCACGAATATTTGGTAAGTATGCGCCGTGAGTTCGGCATAGACGGACACGGGTCCGATGCCGTGGCGGGCGGCGTTAGAGGTGGCCTCACGCGCGGCCTTTACCGCAGCCCAGAGTCGCTCGTCGGTGGGAGCGTCGCCCACCGAGACCACGTCCACGACGATGCCCTGCGCGTCCTCGACCGCATTGACCGCGAGCGCAAGGGCAGTGACAACCGACTCCTCCTCAGTCCGTCGATCCTGGTAAAGATACGCACGCAGGTCACGCTCCTGGGCGCGCGCGAGCCTCGTGACAGCATCGGCGTCGTTTGCCTTCGCGCGGATCAGAGTGAGCGTCTGGAGCACTGAGTCATGCAAGTGCGCCGCGATCTCGGCCCGCTCGAACTCGCGCACGCGTTCTTGCCGCTCAACCCCCACCTGGCGAATGAGTCGCAGCCACCACGGGGCCAAAATCAGCACGACTGCGCCTAGCACTACCAGCGGCACAGCGACCGCGCGTTGCACAGGGTCTTCAGTGAAATCCCACATGGCAAACCACCACAGCACGCCGATGCTCATGGCCAGGCCCAGCAGGAACCGCGCCCAGGCGTCACGCTCGAATAGTCCTGACAGCTTGGGCCGGCGCGCATCGTCGAGCGTGACCCTATCCAGCGGTGACCACACGAGCGCCAACCCCAAGGCAAAGACGATCGACGGGATAATCCAGGGCTCTAACCCGTCGACGCCGAAGCGGTTCGCGATGAGCACTCCCGCGATCGCGAGGAACGCGACACCCACGATGGCTCGCCACCACGGAGCGGCCGCGCGCCGGCGCTCGAGTGGACGCGCAATGCGCCGCCCGCTGGTTTCTGTCACGCCACCATCGTCACACAGCGTGCGGCTCTCACGAGGCGATATGCGCGAAGATCAGGGTCTAAATCAGGGTGTCACCTCATAGCCGCCCACCCTCGCCCAGAGCCAGACTGAAGTCATCATCGTCCGCTGCGACGTGAGGCCCGCCTCGCGTCACACCGTCATAGACCTCGAGGAGTCACCGTGTCCAGCACCGCACCGCCACCACCCAAGGAGGCCGCGTTCTTCACCGCCATTCGCGGCTGGGGCATTACCCGTGGCCGCAGTGCCGTGTTTGGCGGCGTCGCCGACGGCGTGGGGGAGCGCGTGGGCCTAGCGCACGGACCTGCCCGATTGCTCCTCGTTCTTGCGGGCATCATGCTGACCGGCATCACGCTGCTCGCCTACGCCGCGGCCTGGGCACTATTGCCGGATCGCAACGGCAACATCGTCATCCAGAACTTTGGGCGCGGCGTGACGAATGTAGGGGCGCTCATTGGTATCGGACTCTTCGCGGCGGGCGGGGTGTTCAACCTTAATGATGGCTGGTGGGGTCCCGGTGACAACTTCGGGTGGGACTCGGGCGAGGTCTCGGGCTTCGGCCACTTTGACGGCGCATTGTCCGCTTTCTTTTCCCTGCTCGCTGTGGGGTTCTCGCTGCTCGTCCTGGGAGCGATCGTCTTCACCGTGGTCTACCTCATTCGCCGGAGCAATCGAAACTCGGCCGCGACCCCCAACCCGACGGCTGGGCACCCGACGCAGCCCGGCAACGGTACTGAGCCAGAGACGATGCCTAGAGAAGGCTCCCCCGCCCCCGGGGACACCAAATCCGGCGAGGCACCCGCCGCCGAGCACTCGGATTTCGCCCGCACCGCGGTCCCCCCGGCCGCACAAAACCCCGGATACCCCGAGCCGTGGCAGGCGGCGATCCTCCCGGCCGCCCGGGTGTCGACGGCAAGCGCGGGCGCAGCATCGGGCGTGCCAAATTCCACCGGCGCGACTCCTGTTCCTCCCGCTCCCCCGCGACCCCCCGTGCGGCGCGTGCCAGGACCGAGCCGCCGTTTCTACCTGCTGACCGCATCGTGGGTGTTGATTTCCGGGGCAATCATCGCGGCTACCGGCCGCTTGGACCGGCTTGCGGTGGCGCCAGGGCTTGCGTGGCTCGCGCTGTTCACGGTGGGATTCGGCCTAATTTTGGCGATCATCTCAGCGGTGGGCCGCAAGCTCGGGTTCCTCGGCTTCCTGTCTGTCCCGCTATTACTAGTCGGGCTACTGGTATCTGTGAACAGTGGCGAGCTGGGCCGCGCCTTTGACCAGGTCGAGGTGACGTTCCAGACCGGTTCAAGCGATTACTGGGGCGACGGTGTTCACTACGACGAGTTTGGCAACGTTCTCGAGGACGAAGGAACTTCCGTCTTAGGGCCGACCGCCACGGACCCGACGGCGGCATTCGCGGACGACTTCCGGCAGATCTATTTTGCGCCGCAGTGCTACGACTGGGATTCGGCCCAGACTGAAACCTGGACTGACGCCGAGTCGGCGGGCATCGCGGCAGAGTCGGGAAGTCTAGCGCGGCTCACCTACGCGTCACTCGCCACGGATACCGAAGTAGACGTCATCGCCGAGCGCACCATCCTGACTATCCCAGCAGGCACCAACCTGGTGCTGCGTGCGGATAGCAACGCGCAGTCCACGATCGACTGGGAGTCCAGGGGCCTGCAATGCGAGTTCTGGGAGGGCGGGCAGAGCAACCTCTCTCTCATCAACCCAGGCGCACCCACGTTGACGCTCAAGGTCCTCGACGATGCGTACGCGAACACCATCGAGATTCACGAGACTGCGCCAGTCGAGCCTGACCCGGCGAGCGACGCTGAACCCACTGCCGGTCCAGAGCAAACGGCGACGCCCCAACCCACCGCGACAACTGAGGAGAACCAGTCATGACCGAGCTACGACGCCACAGCGCGGGACGTTTCTCCGGTGCGCTATGGGGAATTCTGGTCGCGGCCTGCGGCGGCCTCATGGTCGCTTCGTTCAGCGGTTTCGACGTCGACTTTGAGTTGGCTACGATCTTCGCGCTCTGCGGAATCGGTCTCTGGCTATTGTTGACGGCCCTCTTCGCGAGCGGCGCGAAGTCGCGCCGCGGCACACTCGCCCCGGCGCCGACCGCCACGCAGAGCACTGCCCCTGACGCCCAGTCCGGGAACAGCTGATCTGGCCGCGTCTGCCCACGCGGTTCTCAGAAAACTAGAGTAGAAGCGAGTGGCGAACTCGCTACTCCCACTCGATGGTTCCCGGCGGCTTGGACGTCACGTCCAGCACCACGCGGTTGATCTCTTCGACCTCGTTGGTGATGCGGTTGGAGATATGCGCGAGCACCTCGTAGGGCACCCGCGTCCAGTCCGCCGTCATCGCGTCCTCGGAGGACACCGGGCGCAGCACCACAGGGTGGCCGTACGTGCGTCCGTCGCCCTGGACGCCGACCGACCGGACGTCCGCGAGCAGCACCACGGGGCACTGCCAGATGTCGCGGTCCAGACCAGCCTTGGTGAGTTCCTCGCGAGCGATCGCGTCGGCCGCCTGCAGGATGTCGATGCGCTCCTGGTTCACGGCGCCGATGATGCGGATGCCCAGGCCGGGGCCCGGAAACGGCTGACGCCACACCATGTAGTCGGGCAGACCTAGCTCGGTACCCACGGCCCGGACCTCGTCCTTGAAGAGCGCGCGCAACGGCTCGACTAGACCAAACTCCAGATCTTCCGGTAGCCCACCCACGTTGTGGTGGCTCTTGATGTTCGCGGCACCCTCGCCGCCCCCGGACTCGACCACGTCTGGGTAAAGAGTGCCCTGCACCAGGAACTTCACTGGCTCACCATCGGGCGCAGCCGCGACAATATCGCGCTCGGCAGCCTCGAAAGCGCGGATGAACTCGCGGCCGATGATCTTGCGCTTGGTCTCAGGGTCAGTGACTCCGGCCAGCGCGTCCAGGAATCGCTGCTTCTCGTCAGCTATTACCAGCTTCACTCCGGTGACCTCGACGAAGTCGCGCTCTACCTGCTCTGCCTCGCCCTGGCGCAGCAGTCCGTGATCTACAAAGACACAGGTGAGCTGGTCGCCCACCGCCTTCTGCACAATTGCGGCGGCCACGGCGGAATCGACCCCACCAGACAACCCGCAAATGACGCGCGCGGTACCGACCTGCTCACGAATCAGCGCGACCTGCTCGTCGATGACGTTCGCTGCGGTCCAGTCGGCAGTGATGCCGGCGACGTTGTAAAGGAAGTTTTCGATCGCGGCCTGGCCCAGCGGCGAGTGCTTGACCTCGGGGTGCCACTGCACGCCGCTCATCCGCCGCACTAGATTCTCGAACGCCGCCACTGGCGCGCCATCGGTCGAGGCCAACACGGTGAAGCCCGCGGGAGCGCTCTGCACGGAGTCACCGTGGCTCATCCATACTTCTTGCTCGGCCGGGCTGCCCGCGAGGGCCGTGCCGGCATCGGTCACGCGTGCGGTGGTGCGGCCGTACTCGCGCAGCCCGGTCTTGGCGACGGTTCCGCCGAGTGCTGCCGCCATGGCCTGGAAGCCGTAGCAGATGCCCATCACGGGCACGCCGGCGTCGAACAGCGCGGGGTCAATCTGGGGGGCGCCGTCGGCGTAGACCGACGACGGGCCGCCAGAAAGAATCACGGCGGCGGGGTTCTTGGCGAGCATGTCTGCGGCGCTCATCGAGTGCGGAACGACCTCGGAGTACACGCGAGCCTCGCGCACGCGGCGCGCGATCAGTTGGGCGTACTGCGCGCCGCAGTCGACGACGAGCACAGGGCGCTGCTGCAGGGCGTCGACCGTAGCCGTGGTGTCGCTCATGAATTCAGTCCGTTCTTGACCTCGCGGGCGAGCTTCGCCTCAATAAAGAATCCCAGGACAGGGATGATTCCGCCGAGCGCCATGTACACCAGCCGCCCAAGCTTCCACTTCTTTTTGGTCCATAGATCCACGCACGTCAGCAGGTAGACCACATAGATCCAGCCGTGCACAATGCCGATGAACAGTGCGACGGACAGGAACGAGTCATTGGTCCAGTCAAATGCCCAGTCACCGATGTACTTGATGAGTGTCACTGTCGTCAGCAGGAGCAGGAAGCTACCTGTCACGATCGCCATGACGCGGTAGCGCGCGAGGGCTCCGGGGATCTTGCCTACTCGTGCCTTCGTTGCGTCGCTCACGCATCGTCCTTTCGGGTGTCGTCGTCGTCCACAGTTTCAGACGCCGCGCTTGCATCGAGGCCGTCGTCTATGGGGGTGAAACCATTGTCGCGTATCCAACGCACGCCTAGAAACACCGCGAAAGCGCCGAATATCCACCACTCGAACGAGTACGCGAGCGATTGGACGTTGAGGCTGCTCGTATTCGGCAGCGGCGGCAGTGGCTGCCAAGACGCGGAACCCTCATAGGACACCATCGTCGCGGAGTAGAAGGGTCCCGGCCAGACCTGCGCCAACTGCGCCACCGACACCGCAGAGGTGAAGAAGGCCCCGTCTACGTCCGCGTCACGAAGCGCGTTGGAGGGCATCGATTGTTCCGCCGAGCGGATGTACCCCTCGAGCGTGACGGTACCTGGCTGCGCATCGGGGCCCACCAGGTCGCCGGAGGCACGCCACCCCACCACCACTGCGAGCGTCGCTGGCTCACCCGTTCCAGTCAGATCCGCGTCGACAATCAGTGGCCGTACCAGGAACTCGGCGGGTGTGCCATCGACCTCACGGCCGGGCACGATCGCAGCGTCCGCATCGGCCCACGTGCCAGAAACAGACACCTGGCGGCCGATGCCGCTGCCGGGGGGCGAAGCCGGGGCCAGCACCTCGGCGAGCTCCACACCGGGTTCAGGGGCCACGCTGATCGACTGCTCGTGAGAACGGGTCCACTGCCACCAGCCCAGCGCCCCACACACTCCGACCACCACGAGCGTGAGCAAAAGTGCGCCAGCGATTGCGGGCAGGTGGATCTGCCGACGGTGCGACACCTCTGTACTCACGACAACCGACTCCTTCGCGAACCCTCACTACGGGGCGTGGTCCATGGGCTTGAGCCCTCCCGGGCGCGCCCCCAGTTTCCCATGGGGCGAGGCCCTATCTGCGCCAGAAATCGATTCAGGTGTGGTCACCCAGGTCCCCGCCCACGACGATGTTCCGCCCGGATGCCTTCGCCTCATACAACTTGGTGTCGGCCAAAACCAGCACCGCATCGCGGGACGCGCCCTTGGGTCCGTGGGCGACACCTACCGACACAGTGACGGAGGCGCCATCATCGGTGAAATGCTTTTCAAGGTCGGTCCGCACGCCTTCCATCAACAGCTCCGCGTCCGCGAGAGAGAGCCCCGGCATCACGAC
>Ga0307486_1001563_pt1 | contig 17257 bp, 15 predicted proteins | sample CBIW02metaG_FD_203663 | JGI IMG/M metagenome (GOLD analysis project Ga0307486, IMG submission 203663) | Sea-ice brine microbial communities from Beaufort Sea near Barrow, Alaska, United States - CBIW 0.2 | ecosystem: Environmental > Aquatic > Marine > Coastal | place: USA: Alaska | collected... | reverse complement strand
CGTGCGGTGAACGCGGTCCCAATGGGTTTGACCTGCATGCGCTCAGTGGCAACCTGTGCCGGTGCACGGGCTACCGCCCCATCCGTGATGCCGCTTATGCCCTCGGAGATCCAGATTCACTCGATATCTTGGCCGCCCGTCGCGCGCGGCCCGCGCCCCACGCTGTTTCTACGGTATTCACGAGGGCAGACGGCAAATTTATTCGCCCAGCAACCCTGACCGAAGCACTGGAGCTTCTGATCGAAAGCCCCGATGCGGTTCTCGTGGCAGGTTCAACGGACTGGGGAGTTGATGTCAACCTGCGCGGCCGACGTAGCCCGGTGGTCATCGCTCTGGACGCCCTGACCGAATTGGTCGACATCGAAGTAAACGAACGTTTCGTACAAATCGGTGCCGCCGCAACGCTGTCGGTAGTCGAACAAACTCTGGCCGGCCGCGTGCCGCTTCTGGCAGAGATGTTGCCGCAGTTCGCCTCCAGACTCATTCGCAACCGCGCCACGTTCGGCGGAAATCTGGGCACCGGCTCTCCAATCGGCGACACCCCACCAGCGCTTCTCGCCCTGGATGCGAGTCTAGTTCTCGTCTCCCCCAGCGGCGAACGTGAGGTGCCCGTGCAGGAATACTTCACCGGGTACCGCACGAGCGTTTTACAGCCCGGCGAGCTCATCATGGCCGTGCGCATCCCCCGGCCGCTGGCACGCCTGTCGGCGTTCCACAAAATCTCCAAGCGTCGCTTTGACGATATTTCTAGCGTTGCGATAGCTTTTGCCGTTGACGTTGAGGACGGCATCATCCGAAGCGCGCGCATCGGTTTGGGCGGCGTAGCAGCCACCCCGTTGCGCGCCGTCGACACGGAGAACGCACTCATCGGGCGTTCGTGGGCACCCGACACTGTGGCAGCGGCCGCTCTCGTCTTAGGTGGGGAGGGCACCCCCATGGACGACCACCGCGCGAGCGCTCGATATCGCAGCGCCATGCTGGGGCAGGCTCTGCAGAAGTTCTTCAGCAACATGACTACGGGCAATATGACTACGGGCAATATGACTACAAGCAACGAGGTAGCATCATGAGCCACCTGTCCGACCGACCGGTGATGGGCAGCGTCGGCTTGAACGTTCCGCACGAGAGCGCCGTCCAACACACCACCGGGAAGGCCCGGTATACCGATGACCTGGCTGCGCAAACGGTTGGTGTTCTCACCGCGTGGCCTGTTCAAGCTCCACACGCGCATGCCCGCATCACCGCTGTGCACACCGAGAAGGCCCTTTTGGTCCCCGGCGTAATTCGGGCGCTTACTGCAGCGGATGTTCCCGGCGTCAATGATGCGGGGATAAAAGGCGATGAACCGCTCTTCCCCTCCGAGGTGATGTTCTTCGGCCATGCTGTGTGTTGGGTTCTGGGTGAGACCACCGAAGCTGCCCGGCTCGGCGCGGCCGCCGTCGAGGTGGACTACGACGCGTTGACCTCTCTCATTACAGTTGCCGACGCATTGGAAGCCAACTCCTTTCAAGGAATGGCGCGCACCGTTCACCGTGGTGACGCCGCTGCTGCGCTCGATACAGCTCCCCATGTTTTCGAAGGGGTGACAGAGTTTGGCGGGCAAGAGCACTTTTACCTGGAAACTCAAGCTTCCCTTGCACAGATTGACGATTCGGGCCAGGTTTTCGTGCAGTGCAGCACGCAACATCCCACGGAGACTCAAGAGATCGTGGCTCACGTGCTCGGCCTTGGTAACAACGCTGTTACCGTTCAGAACCTGCGTATGGGCGGCGCCTTTGGCGGCAAAGAAATGCAACCGCATGGGTTCGCCGCCATCGCAGCCCTCGGTGCCCTACTCACCGGCCGACCGGTGCGCCTTCGCCTGAACCGCACGCAAGACATGACCATGACCGGAAAGCGGCATCCGTTTCACGCATCCTGGCGGGTGGGCTTCAGCAACGATGGCCACCTACTCGGCCTGGAGGCGACCCTGACGGCAGACGGCGGATGGAGCCTGGACCTCTCCGAACCGGTACTCGGTCGCGCGCTATGCCATATTGACAACGCTTACTGGATTCCCGACATTGAAGTGCACGGCCAGGTCGCTAAAACTAACAAAACCTCGCAAACCGCATTTCGCGGGTTCGGCGGCCCCCAGGGCATGTTCGTCATCGAAGATATTCTGGGGCGGTGTGCGCCCGCCCTCGGTCTGGATGCCGCCACGTTGCGGCGCCAGAACTTTTACAGCCCCGGCCAGGCAACCCCTTACGGTCAGCCGGTTCGCCATGCCGAACGTCTCGTAACCGTCTGGAACCAACTGGCCGAGACAAGCGACTTCGAAACGCGTACGCAACAGATAGCGAGCTATAACGCGGCGCACCCCAACACCAAGCGTGCTCTGGCCATGACGCCGGTCAAATTTGGAATTTCTTTCAACTTTGCCGCTTTCAACCAGGCCGGCGCGCTCGTACATGTCTACAAGGATGGGTCGGTGCTCATCAATCACGGCGGCACCGAAATGGGGCAGGGTCTGCACACCAAAATGCTTCAGATCGCCGCGACCGCTCTCGGCCTGCCGTTGAGAGCCGTACGGCTGGCTCCGACGCGCACCGACAAGGTTCCCAACACCTCCGCGACCGCGGCCAGCTCGGGGACCGACCTTAATGGCGGCGCTGTAAAGAATGCCTGCGAGCAGATTCTCTCGCGCATGGCATCCGTGGCTGCTGGCCTCCTTGGCGTAAATTCAGACGACGTTCGATTTGCGAACGGGCAGGTGAGGGGTCTCGGTCACTCCAACACCGAAAGCCTCAGCTTTGGTCAGGTCGCAACGGCTGCTTACCTTCAGCGGGTGCAACTCTGGGCAGCTGGCTTCTACCGCACGGAGGGCCTGCACTGGGATCCTGACCGCATGCAGGGCGAACCATTCAAATATTTTGCCTACGGCGCTGCCGCTACAGAAGTCGAAGTGGATGGATTTACGGGCGCCTACGTTATTCGACGGGTGGACATTGTGCATGATGCGGGCGATTCGCTGTCGCCGCTCATTGACATCGGCCAGATCGAGGGTGGGTTCGTGCAGGGTGCTGGTTGGCTCACGCTCGAAGACCTGCGATGGGATGAAAGCGATGGCCCACAGCGCGGTCGGCTCCTCACCCAGTCTGCCAGCACGTACAAGCTGCCAAGCTTTTCTGAGATGCCGCAGATTTTGAACGTCTCGTTGCTCGAACGTGCCACAGAGGATGGCGCCATCTACGGATCAAAAGCCGTTGGCGAGCCACCATTGATGCTCGCTTTCAGCGTGCGTGAAGCACTACGACAGGCCGCCGCTAGCTTTGGATGCGACGGTGCCGTCGTCGATCTGGCCTCACCCGCAACGCCGGAAGCGGTTTACTGGGCGCTCTCTCATGCTCGCCAGAACGCAGGGCACGCCCGCGTCCTCGCGGACGCCTGAAGTGGAGTGGCTTGACGCGCTTATGCATCTGCGTGCAGCGCGCGAAGGCGGTGTGATCGTTACGGTGGCGGCGGCACGCGGCCATGTTCCGCGCCCCAGCGGAGCGAAGATGGTTGTTGGCGCTGCCGAAACGTGGGGCACTGTTGGCGGCGGCAACCTGGAAGTCACCGCCGTGGAACACTCTCGCAGCATGCTGGTGCGACGCGCAGTCGAGCCCGAGATGCTCACCCTGCAACTCAGCGATAAGGCACCGGCGCTTCACGGCGTTCAATGTTGTGGTGGTGAAGTCACTCTGCTTCTGGAACCGCTCCCGGTGGTGCCGTCGGTGGCTATCTTCGGCGTCGGCCATGTCGGTCTTGAGCTTGCACGCATTCTGGTGGGGCACGATGTGGAGCTTCATCTGATCGATTCTCGCGCCCACATGCTCGCTCCCGAACGCCTCAATGTTTTGCGCGACGGCGCTGCCGCCTGGCACATTCACCACTCTGCAGCGCCAGAGAGCATATTCAGAGAGCTACCGCCCGGCACACACATTCTGATCATGACCCATGACCATGCCGAAGACATGGTGCTGTGCGACACCGCCCTACGCCACCCCAATGCGGGGTCAATCGGACTCATCGGTTCGAGTGCAAAGTGGTCTCGCTTTCGCAGCCGGCTGCTCGGGGAGGGCCACACCGCGCAGGATTTGGCGCGCATCCACACGCCCATCGGAATCGACGGCATTTCTTCAAAACACCCGGCGGCGATCGCGGTCAGTGTGGCGGCGGGCCTTCTGCAGTTCTTCGAGAGCGAGCAGGCAACGACGAGCAAACCCCAAGTTGCCCTTGCCACGGTTCTGCCGTCAGACTGAACAAACCGGATCGCTATTGAGTCTTCCGCTGGCAGCAAAGGATTTCACATGACAGAACCGAACGATGCGCGCGTTGGCCTTTATATTGACTTCGACAACATCGTTATTTCGCGGTATCAACAATTGCACGGCCGTAACGCCTTTCAGCGCGACGGCATTCGCGATTTTGATAAAACCAGTGCGGATGCCGACCCGGAGATTACCGCCCGACTCGCTGCGGCCACCGTCGATTTCAATGCCATCATCGATTTCGCCGCGTCGTTCGGCGCCCTGGTCGTCAACCGCGCCTATGCCGACTGGTCAGTGCCGGTCAACGCCAACTACCAACGCCAGCTTATGTCGCGCGCGGTGGATCTCACCCAACTTTTCACCGCAACGACGCGCGGCACTAAGAACGGTGCCGATATCCGTCTCGCGGTCGACGTGGTCGAAGACCTCTTCAGGCTTCCTGATCTCACCCACGTGATCATCATCGCGGGCGACTCGGACTATATTGCCCTGGCCCAGAAGTGCAAGCGACTCGGTCGTTTTGTGGTCGGAATCGGCGTTGCCGGTTCCACGAGCACCTCACTGGCAGCGGCATGCGACGAGTTCGAGGACTACGAATCCCTTCCAGGAATTGAGAAGGCGGCCGCGTCTACTACATCCTCGGCCCCCACCGCTGATCGCCGTCGCTCGGGCAGAAAGTCCCCTGACGCCGCAGAGGAGGACGCTCCTTCAGTTCCCCGCACCATCCGTACTCCCCTGACAAATCCAATGTTCTCGCATACCGAAGACTCGCAACTCGACGAAGCAGAACCGGCCGACGACACCGACCCGCAGACGGTGGCCACGGAACTGCTCGTGCGCGCGCTGCAAATTGGCCACGCCAAGGGCGACGCCGACGAATGGCTCAACACGGGCACGGTCAAAAATCAGATGCGCCGCATGGATCCGTCCTTCAACGAAAAGCCACTCGGATATCGATCCTTTACCGATTTTCTCGCTTCGCGCAGCGATCTGGCGGAATTGCACGAGGATGGCCCGCACCGCATGATTCGGCTGCGGCAGGATTCAAGCGGTGAGCACTAATCCAGAAGTCTCCATGAAATAACAGCAGGCTCCGCAAAAATGCCGAAGCCCACGGTCTGAAGACGGGGGACTTCGGCATTGTGGGTTGTGTTGAGTGCTGCGCTTGCGTTAGTGGCTGCTGAGGGCCGGCTCGTCGAACTGGTTGCTCGTATTGTTCACGCCACCCGCCTTGAGGGCAGCTTCGCCAGCGAAGTATTCCTTGTGGTTGTCACCGAGGTCAGATCCCGACATGTTCTGGTGCTTGACGGTGGCGATTCCTTCACGGATCTCGCGACGCTGCACGCCCTTCACATAGGCGAGCATGCCCTGGTCGGCGAAGTACCCCTTAGCCAGGTCATCTGTTGAAAGCGCCGCTGTGTGGTAGGTCGGCAGGGTAATGAGGTGGTGGAAGATTCCGGCATCTTTTGAGCTGTCACGCTGGAAGGTACGAATCTTCTCGTCGGCATTATCGGCGAGTTCAGTGCCGTCGTAGTCGACACTCATGAGCTTGGCGCGGTCGTAAGCTGACACGTCTTTACCCTCGGCGAGCAAGGCGTCGTAGGCCTGCTGACGAAAGTTCAGGGTCCAGTTGAACGACGGGCTGTTGTTGTAGACCAGCTTGGCGTTCGGGATCTCCTTGCGCACCTCGTTCATCATCGCTGCGATCTGACCGATGTGGGGCTTCTCGGTCTCAATCCAAAGGAGGTCCGCTCCGTTACGCAGCGACGTGATGCTGTCGAGCACGCACCGGGCCTCACCGGTTCCGGCACGGAACTGGAACAGGTTGCTGGCCAGGCGTTTGGGACGCAACAGCTTGCCGTCCCGCTTGATGACGACGTCGCCGTTGCCGAGGTCGTCTTCGGTGATCTCTTCAACATCGAGAAAGGAGTTGTACTGATCTCCTAGGTCGCCCCTCTGGTACGTGACCGCGAGCTTCTGCGTGAGGCCAGCGCCGAGCGAGTCGGTGCGCGATACGATGATGCCGTTTTCAATACCGAGCTCGAGGAATGCATATCGAACGGCGTTGAGCTTGGCGATGAAGTCTTCGTGCGGAACGGTCACCTTGCCGTCTTGGTGGCCGCACTGCTTCTCGTCGGAAACCTGATTTTCGATCTGGATGGCGCACGCGCCAGCCTCGATCATTTTCTTGGCGAGCAGGTAGGTGGCCTCGGGGTTGCCGAAGCCGGCATCGATGTCGGCGATGATTGGCACAACGTGCGTTTCGAAGTTGTCGATCTGGGTCTGGAAGGCTGTTGCCTTGGCGTCGTCGCCGACGATGCGGGCATTATCGAGGCCGGTGAACAGCAGGTCGAGTTCGCGGGCGTCAGCCTGGCGCAGGAAGGTGTAGATCTCCTCAACGAGGGCCGGAACGCTCGTCTTTTCGTGCATGGACTGGTCGGGGAGCGGGCCGAACTCGCTGCGGAGAGCTGCCACCATCCATCCGGAGAGGTAGAGATAGCGCTTGTTGGTGGTCTTCAGGTGCTTCTTGATGGAAATCATTTTCTGCTGGCCGATGAATCCGTGCCAGACGCCCAACGACTGGGTGTATACGGAGGAATCGGCATCGTACTCCGTCATGTCCTTGCGCATGATGTCGGCGGTGTACTGCGCAATCTCAAGGCCGGTTTTGAACCGGTTCTGCGCACGCATGCGGGCAACAGACTCAGGGTTGATGGCGTCCCAGCTGCTTCCAACCTGCTGTTTGAGGGCTTCGATGGCCGCGATGTCTTTCTGGTAGACAGTCATGTTGTTTCCTTCGACGTATGAGGTGGGCTGAGCCGGGACTCTGACTCAACGGGCCGGTATCGGCTGTTAGAACAAGATTGACGTAAGAACAGGCAGTCTTCTCGGGAAGTAGCCGCAGAAGAAGTGCGATTCTTCTGCAAATGACAACATATTGATCGTTCAGGGGGCAATCGGCAACTTCAGGCCAGCACCACACAGCGGAACGATGACCGCACCGGCGACCAACAGGGGCGCCGCAACGGCCCAGGTAACGCTGGCAGCGTCGAAAGAACGATCAACGGCCAAGCGCACAGCGGCAAAACACACGGCGGACGTTGGCTCCACGAAAAGGCCTTCACTGGCAAGTTCTCGGCGCGCCGCGGTGATTTGCGCGTCCGTAACGGACACGACAGTGCCCCCGGTGTCGCGAATCGCCAGAAGAATTTGCTTGGCTCGGGGAGGTGCCGCAATCGCGATTCCCTCGGCGACCGTCGTGTCGGCCTGCACGTCCTGAGGCTCGACGAGCCCCAATGCCATAGCGTGCTCCAACGGGGAGCAAGCACTCGCCTGAACCGCGATGATGCGGGGCATTCGCTCGGCCAGCCCCGCAGCAATCAACTCGCGAAAAGCGAGATAACACCCAAGGACCATGGTGCCATTGCCTACCGGAACTACCACGGTGTCTGGCAGCGACCGCGCGCACTGCTCCCAAATTTCGTAGCCGTAGGTTTTTACACCGTGCAGAAAATAGGGATGGTACACGTGGCTGGCATAAAATATGCCGTTCTGTCCCGCCGCGTCGAGCGCTGCTGCGGCAGTATCCGCTCGCGAGCCGGGAACGAGAGTTACCAGAGCTCCGTGCGAGCGCATCTGCGCAAGTTTGCCGGGTGAGGTGCTCTCGGGAACATACACCGTGCAGCCGATGCCGGCCCGCCCGAAGTAGGCAGCCATCGCTGTGCCAGCGTTGCCGCTGCTGTCGACCATGGCGTGGCGAACGCTCAACTGGGTGGCCAAAGTCGCAAGCAGTACAGCACCGCGGTCTTTGAACGAGAGGGTGGGGAGAAGAAAATCCAATTTCAATTGCACATGCGCCAGAGTGCGGCTGGGAACGAGCGGTGTCAGCCCCTCCCCCAACGTAATGGCGGCATCGACCGCGATGGGTAGTGCCTCTGGGTAGCGCCAGAGTGAGGGAACTCGTCCGGGCAGTGCCTCCACGTCCACTCTCCTGGTGAACTCGGCCACGTCGAGAAGGCCACCACAGGTGCACCGCCACGCCAAGCTTTCCACGGGGTAGCTGATGGCGCATTCGGAGCAGACCAACGGGGGAAAGGCACGGTGGGAAGCGGTCACCTTGTCAGACTAGCTGCCCGTCGTGAACCTAGAACTGCTGGTGGTGACCGGGTTGCCGGCCCGATCCCGCACCGCCTTGGCGCTTCCGGTGACCGTGACCGTGAAGCTCGTCTTGGCGGCGAGCGTTCCTGTCGGGTTCAGAACGTACATATTGGTCGTGCCGTGCGCGACACGGCGGCGGGCAGGCGCCCGTTTTCGTATTAGTGAGTGTGAAAGTGGCTGCCGATAGCCCCAGTACGCCTTCACTGAACGTCACTGCGACGTTCGCGTTTCGGCAGATGCCCGTGCCGCAATGGCTGGACTGCGGAAAGTTATGGTGGGTGCCGTTGCATCGGCGCTACCCGGGGCTGGCACCGGTGTTCCGATGACGATGAGGTCATCGAACTTAGCGGCATCATTTTTGCTGCCGAAACCGACCGACCAGACGTGAATATAGAAATCGGACGCGCTCGCAACGAGAGCGTTACGGCACAAAACTCGAATCCAAGGGCCCTGTCGCTCGATGCGGATGGATTCATACGTCCCCGCGGCGATAGCGGCAGCGAAGGCGGTGATCTGTCGGGAACGCCCATTCGAAACTCGAAACAGGCCATTGCTTGCACTGTCCTGACCTTCACTGAAATTGGCGAAATAGTAATTCGTCGCATTTTGGTAGCCAAAGATGATCGAGAAGTCGTTCCAGTTTGACGACGTGGCGGTCGCAGCCGCGGTAGCCATAATCGAGAAATCCCCGGTCAGGGCGGTCTGATGTACCGCGAGATTGGTGTTGAGGAGATAAACCGTCGAGGGGGCGGTCAAGGAATAGCGTCCCGAGCTGACAGACCAGGTGCCGCCGACGAGGAGAAGGTTTCGCGAATGGCGGCAGCGCGTGGGGTGACGGCGCTGGCCGGACCCGCTGCCGTGCTCGTACCACCGCTATTTACGGCCGCTACCGTCACGATGTCCCGAGATAACACACCGTCACGGTGTTGTTAGGGACGCCCTTGATCGTCGCGGTGTGGGCACGACTGGCGTCAGAAACCCACTGTTGGCAATATTCCCGTGAGTCGCCAAGTAGCTCGTAGCGGGATCGGGCTGATCGTCGTTTATCAGATCGCCTTGGCCTCCATAGGGGTAGACGTCCTGGATTTGGTCGACGTAGGCGATATAAATTCGATTCGTAGCAGAAAAATTGACCGGCCCCAATCCAGCACTAATTTGATTCTTCAAGCTCAGAACGTAATCGGCAAACGTAAACACACCATCGGCGCCAACGGGAAGCAGGGTCACGTTGCGTATTGTCACGTCGACGCCAGTGGGACAGAGAAACCGATAATTCTGGCTCGTGGCGGTATCTGCCGCTTCAAGATTGTTGCTCGCCTGCCGTATCAGGGCACTCAGCGGCGCCACTATTTCGGCGTAGCGGTTGGGACGGTCTTGCGGAACCCCGCAAATCACCTCCAGCCGTTTGCCACTGGTACCACCAAAGCTGCACAACGCCGTAAATTCATCGGCTGGCGCTACGCTCCCGCGGCTCTGGAGCGCGGTGGACCTTTGCTTCAGTTCTGCGCGGCCGCCGAATACGTCAACGGGGTCAGGGGCCGGACTGACCGCTACGTTGTCGGCTGTGAGATCGATTCCTTCTGAAACGCTTGAGCCCCCACCGCCGGCGGTGTTTGCGGCAGCTGCAGTGCCCTCTCCACCCGGCAAGGCAACCGAAACGGCAATCAACAGAACACCGAGGGCGATCAAGGCCGCGAATCTTCTTACACGGGGCATCTTCCTTTCCTCCCGACGCAGGCCTCATCCTGACAAAAAGCTCTAATAGCATTCGCCGGGCCCCTCAAGAGCCGGGCCCCTCAAGAGCCGGGCCCCTCAAGAGCTGGGCGCCTTGAGAGTTGGGCGCCTTGAGAGTTGGGCGCCTTGAGAGTTGGACCCAAGGCATCGTTGATGCCACGTAAGGTAAGGACATGATTATTCGGCGTTATTGGCGCGTCGCGGTTTTTGCACCGTTCGTCGGGTTTCTCATCGCCGCCATAGTGGCTGTTGTTATGACCGATGGGGGTAGCGGCGAAACGGAATATCGATTCTGGTTTCTCGTGCGGTCCATGGCGAATTATGGTCTGATCGGAATGGTCATTGGGGCCGTAGCTGTCGTGGGTGGCCTCGTTTTCGTGGCGTTGTTTGATCGTCGACTCACGAAGTCACGGCGACTTCGCACGCTTCTTTCGGCCGTTGGAGCAAGCGTCGGTGTGGTGTTGTTCTCTACCGTCATCGCCACCGTGCTGTCGTTCATGGATGCCGCGGCGTATTCCGGCATTACGATCGCCCTTGGAGTGGTGTTCGGGGTAGCTGCCAGCGTCGTGGCGGCACTCATGGTGCTGTATGCAGAGAGGCAGAGCCGCTCGAGCAAGGGAAACTGAGCCATTCGGCGACCCCGCCAACGGCAGCTATTGCACGAGCGGATTGCACGAGCGGATTGCACGTGCCTAAGCAATAATTCGTCTTGTGAATTCACACCAAAGAATATTGAGTGCACACTAGATAACGATGACTCCCGCACCCCACTCCCCCACCCCCTCAGTTCTGTCAGATGCAGAACTCGATCGCCAAGAGTGGCGAACCGCTCGGCTGCAGAATTTGCGGTCTCCCCAGGGAAATCTGGCTCTCGTGGAGACTCGCTGGTTGCCGGCAGGCGTCTCCGCTCAGACGGATGCCGAGGCATTGGTCGGTTGGCCAGACACTGTCACGGTGACGCGTCTGGTGCGCACGAGTTTAGAAACCGATGAGCCCGAACATGGTTTACGTTTCTGGGACGCTTGCTCGCCCGCCATTATGAACTTCGACACCGTGAGCATCTTCGCTTACGATCCCAGCTGGGTGATCGACGCTATTTTCACACCCGTGGCGTCGGGTCACACTGTGCAGTTTGAGCACATCCGGGATAACGGCGGCTCACGGGCATTGGCTGTTCCCGGAGATATCACCTTTGAGCGAGACGGTATCGCCTATCGGCTGAGCGCGTTCGACGACGGAGGGGTTCTGCTACTGGTTTTCGGGGATGCAACCAATGGTGCCGCCGATGAGACAAAAACCTACAACGCCGGACGTTTTCTTTTTGTCGAGCGCCCAAAAAGGGATGCCGAGTTCAGCGACGCTGGATCGGTACGACTCGATTTCAATAAGGCCTTCGTGCCGCCGTGCGGATTCTCCGACCAGTACAACTGTCCGTTGCCACCAGTTCAGAACAGATTCGCGATTGCGATTAAGGCGGGAGAGCGCGCCGTGCATTTCGCCGACGGATACAGCCTGCCCTGACGACACCGCCCGTTCGATTCTTTCCTTTCATCCCGCAAAAATTGATTTTGGAGTTTTAGTGAACACCCGATCGTCTGCACTCGTGGCACTCGCTCTCACCGCAGTCCTTGCCCTCACATCGTGCTCCAGCGAGGCAACAACAGCGAATGAGACCGGCGCCAACGCCACCATCAATATCGGCTCCGTTTATGAACCGCAAAACCTCGATAACACCGGTGGCGGCGGTCAGGGTGTCACCGAGGCGCTGAACGGGAACGTTTACGAGGGCCTCTTCCGTCTGACGGACACCGGCAAAATAGAAAATTTATTGGCAACCGACTATCAGGTCTCCGACGACGGCCTCACCTACACCTTCACCCTGCGAGAGGGCGTTAAGTTTCATTCCGGCGCACCCCTCACGTCAGCCGACGTCAAGTACAGTATCGAAAAGGTAACCGCGGAGGACTCCCAGTCCGCACGTAAGAGTAACTTCAGCGTGGTTAGTGCCGTTGACGCGAGCGATCCGACATCCCTCGTGGTCACGTTGTCCTCTAAATCCATTTCGTTCATCTACAACCTCAGCTATATCTGGATCATGAACGCAGCGGCAACAGATCGTAAGACAACAGAGGATGGAACCGGGCCGTACTCCCTTGATACGTGGAAGCGTGGAAGCACGCTGAGCCTGAACCGCGTAGCAGACTACTGGGGAACGAAAGCGGCAAACGGTCGCGTGGTGTTCCATTATTTCACTGACGCCACCGCCCTCAATAATGCGCTGTTGACTAACCAAGTCGACGTCGTCACAAGCGAGCAGAGTCCCGATTCCCTCGCCCAGTTTGACAATACCGAGGCGTACACGATCAACGACGGTCAGTCGACAACCAAACTACTTCTGGCCTTCAACGACCGGGTCGCCCCCTTTGACAACGTGCTGGTGCGCAAGGCGGTTACCTCAGCGATCGACAACAAAAAGCTGCTCAGCTCTATCTGGGGTGACTATGGCACGCTAACCGGATCGATGGTCCCCCCGACCGACCCCTGGTACGAGGATCTCACCGCGGTCACCCCCTACGACCCCGCACTTGCCGCACGAGAATTGACCGAGGCAGGCTATGCAAACGGTTTCGCGTTCACCCTCGATACACCGAACTACGACCCGCACCCCGTTGTGGCCGAATTCATCAAGGGTGAACTTGCGAAGGTCAACATCGACGTGACCATCAATGTGATCACGGCTGATGAGTGGTACACGAAGGTGTATCAGGGTCATGATTTTTCCGCGACGCTGCAGGAGCACGTGAACGACCGGGACGTCGTTTTTTACGGCAACCCTGACTTCTATTGGGGCTACGACAATCCCGCCGTCACAACCCTGATCGAGGAGGCGGAGCAGTCTGACACCGCCGCTGAGCAGACCGCGAAGCTCAAAGCCGCCAACGAGCAGATTGTGTCGGATGCCGCGAGCGACTGGCTCTATCTTTATCCGCAGATCGTGGTTGCCTCTACGACAATCACCGGCTATCCACTTAACGGACTGAATTCGCAGTTCTACGCTTACGACATCGTGAAATCAAACTAGTTACGGTGTCGTAATCGGCTCGACGCCGCTTACGCTGGAATCCACATGACCGTTTACATTCTGCGGCGACTGGTGTTTCTGGTTCTGTCGCTGTTCCTCGCGAGCGCAATTCTCTTTGTGCTGTTGCGGTTGCTGCCGGGCGACCCTGCCAACGCGCTGCTGTCCGTCGGGGCGACCACGGAGCAGGTGGAGGCCGCCCGGGCATCGATCGGCTCTGATCAGCCGGCTATTGAACAGTTCGTGACGTGGCTCGGCCAGATGGCGACCCTGAATCTTGGAACTTCCTTCATCAGCGGCTTACCCGTCGGGCCCGAAATTGCCACTCGCCTTGCTGTCACGGTTCCCCTGACGCTCATTTCGTTTGCGGTGGCCGTTGTTGTGGCCGTGCCGGTAGGTTTTCTCGCCGCATACCGCGCGAACCGCTGGTACGGCGCTGCACTTTCGGCGGTATCGCAACTTGGCATTGCCGTGCCGATCTTCTGGGTCGGCGTCTTGCTGATCAGTGGATTCGCGTTGAACTTACGCCTGCTCCCAGCGGGCGGTTTTCCGCAGGGTGACTGGGCTAACCCCGCGGCGGCGCTGCGTTCCCTCACACTCCCGGTCATCACCATCGCCTTTGTCATGGCCTCTTCCCTGGTGCGCTACGTGAGATCGGCAACCCTCGATGTTCTCGGCAGCGATTATCTGCGCACCGCCCGGTCCCTCGGAGCGAGTTTTACGTCGGCAATGTGGCATCACGGGGTGCGTAATGCGTCTGTTCCCGTCGTAGCGATTCTGGGTATTGAACTGGCCACCACGTTCCTTGGCGCTGTTGTTGTGGAAAGCGTGTTCGCGTTGCCGGGCCTGGGGAGCATGTTGCTCGTCGCCATAGCGCAACATGACTATCCGAATATTCAAGGAATACTTCTCATCAGCACTTTCGTGGTGCTTATCATCGGTTTTCTCGCCGACCTCATCTCCCGCCTCATCGATCCGCGCCTGCGCGCAGTGGGTTCCACAAAACGTGCTGTGCGCGCTCCGCGTGCTGTGGTGTCACGGTGACCGGCCGCTCACGCAGTCTCACTGCCGGGGGGATACTGACCGGATTTATCGCGTTGGTCGCCCTGGTATCGCTGGTCTACCTGCCCTATGAACCCACCGACACTACGGGAGGACGCCTGGCCGGCCCTGACTTGGCGCACTGGGCCGGTACCGACAAACTCGGCCGAGACCTACTCACCCAACTTATGATCGGCGCTCGCATCGCGCTGATCGCCGGGGGCGGCTCGGTGCTCGTTGGCGCCGTGTTGGGTATTGGCATCGGTCTCTTGGCTGCCTTCGCCACCCGGTGGCTCGACGATACGCTGTCGGCCGTTCTCGACATTCTGATCGCCTTCCCCACCCTGTTGCTGGCCATGCTTGTAATCGCCGCGCAGGGCGCGTCGCTCAGTTCCGCTGTGCTCGCTATCGGCCTGGGCATGAGCGCCATCGTGGCCCGCCTCACCCGCATTCTGGCCAAGCGCGTGCTTACCCAGGACTACATCACGGCGGCGCGCACCTCTGGGACATCGTGGATGAGCATTGTGGCCCGTCACGTACTGCCAAACATTTGGCCGACCATTTTGGTCAATCTGGCCCTGCAATTCGGCTTGGCCGTGCTCGCCGAAGCCAGCCTGTCGTACCTCGGTCTCGGAGCACCGCCACCCAACGCCTCGTGGGGACGCATTCTGCAGGAAGCGCAAGGGACGGTCTATACCGCGCCGATCGGGGCAATCTTGCCCGGTCTGCTATTGGTAGTGCTCGTGATCGGAGTCAACCTCGCCGCCGATGGACTGCGTGATGTCGGCGATCCGACGCGAAGGAATCAACGATGAGCACAAGTGAGCATGGCCCTAACCTGAACGGCCCCCACAAGAGCGGCCTTCACGTGAACGGCCTGACAATTCGAGGCCCCCAGGGCCAACTCCTCGTCGATGGCCTCTCTTTCGCGCTTTCTCCGGGCGAGCGGATGGGTTTGATCGGCGAATCTGGAAGCGGCAAGTCGCTCACGGCTTTGGCAATCATCGGGCTGCTACCCGCTGACCTAACCGTGAACGGCAGCATCCGCTGGGACGAGACCGAGGTCGTCGGCGCATCAGAGCGGTCTCTGAACTCATGGCGCGGCAGATGCGCCGCCGTTGTCTTTCAGGAGCCGTTGACCGCATTAGATCCCCTGATGCGGCTCGGGCAGCAACTGGCTGAACCGGTGCAGCGACGAGCACGAGCTGATGGCACAAAGCTCGGTCGCCAAGCGCTTGATCGTGCGCTTCACGCAGCCGTGCTTGAGGTGCGTCTGCCCGATCCGGAGCGCATCCTGAGGGCTTACCCGCATGAGATTTCAGGCGGCCAGCGTCAACGCATGGCCCTCGCCATCGCCCTGGCCGGTCGCCCCGCACTGCTGATCGCTGATGAACCGACAACGGCTCTTGACGAGACCATTCAGTCCGAAATTCTCGACCTGCTCGACGGTCTTGTTCGACAACGATCTATGGCGCTCCTGTTCATCAGCCACGACCTGGCCGTGGTTTCCCGGGTGGCCACCCGCGCGGTGGTGCTGCGTGCGGGTATAGCCGTAGAAACCGGGACCATGACCAACCTGCTCTCTGATCCGCAGCATTCATACACTCAAGAACTCATAGCCAGCGCCCGCCAGCTTGACCGCGCCCTCGATTGGGGAACCACGCCATGACCGCGCTGCTTGAGGCCCACGCTGTTGGATACGCGTACCGCACCGGCCAGCCCGTGCTGCATGATGTTTCCTTTGCCATCAACGCGGGTGAGAGCCTGGGATTGGTCGGAGAATCCGGGGCCGGCAAGACCACTCTGCTGAAACTGCTACTTGGTCTCGCTGTACCCAGCACGGGCGAAATATTCTCTCAGGGAGCACGCTTTGATGCCCGCAACCGTGCCCAGTTGCGTTCCTACCGTCGCCTGACCCAAGCCGTTTTTCAGGATCCATATTCCTCATTGGATCCCCGGCAATCCGTGGAGCAGATAATTGCCGAACCGCTGCGTTCGCTCGGCATTGCTCGAGGGCGGGTCGAACTCAAAGGTCTGGTCGCCGCGGCGCTTCTCGCCGTCGGGTTACCACCGAACGCTGCCACGCGGTATCCGCATGAATTCTCCGGCGGCCAGCGCCAGCGCATTGCAATAGCCCGGGCCATCGTGCCGAATCCGCGGGTGCTACTCGCAGACGAACCGGTCAGCGCCCTCGACGTGACCACGAGGGTGAAAATCATTGATTTACTCGCTGATTTAAGTTCGGGTGGCACACCCGAACGGCCGCCGATGACGCTGGTCTTGGTTTCCCACGACCTGGGTGTGGTGGCGAGTTTGTGCCAAAACATCGTTGTATTGGAAAGCGGGCGCATTGCGGAGCAGGGGCCAACCCACTCCGTGCTTTCGGCGCCGCAACACGCCTATACGCAGCGCCTTCTCGCCAGCGTGACTCGCCTGCCCGGCGCGTAGCCCCGATCCTGAAGGGCACGGAACCATTTGGTATCAGGGCGAATCAAACGCTGGCCCAAATCGGTGAGCACGCTTGATGCCCGAAAGCGGTGGCACCAAAGAGCGGTGGCACCAAAGAGCAGTGATCTGTAGACAATGACAAAGTCCTGAAATATGCGCACGGACTAATCTGCGATGAGTGGGTCTGCTGCGTTGCAAAGGTGCTAGCGATTTTGGGTGCACCGGTGTAATCGGTGCGCCAGTGTTACTCGGTGCGCCGGTGTTTCTGGGTGCGGCCGTGTTTCTGGGTGCGCCGGCGTGTACTGGGTGCGGCGGTGTTTCTAGGTGTACCAGCCCGTTAGGTGTGCCAGTGGGGTGGGGTGCTGGGGGTGTTGGCGCGGTGGGTGTGGGCTGGTCGCCAGGTGTGGGTGGGGTCCCAGAGTAGGGGTCCGCGTATTTGGGGTCGGCCGTTGTGCATGCGGATGGTCCAGCCGTTGGTGTCGATGGTGTGGTGGTGGTACCAGCA
>Ga0307486_1001562_pt1 | contig 17257 bp, 11 predicted proteins | sample CBIW02metaG_FD_203663 | JGI IMG/M metagenome (GOLD analysis project Ga0307486, IMG submission 203663) | Sea-ice brine microbial communities from Beaufort Sea near Barrow, Alaska, United States - CBIW 0.2 | ecosystem: Environmental > Aquatic > Marine > Coastal | place: USA: Alaska | collected... | reverse complement strand
AGCCCATTCCTGTATCTCTGCCACCCAAATATCATCACTCACCCGTCATGATTAACAGCATTCACGACCAATGTCCGATTAAACCGCCGACAACACCGAAAATAAACGCGACTGTAGTACTAGTCGACTCCGGAACCTCAATCGGCAAGGTTGCGATCGCCATCGAAGATTGAGCGCGGAGCTCGCCAAAGGTTCTTGGTCGAAAATCCTCGGGCGCTACATCTAGAGCACAGCCGCTTGTCCATCCAACACTTATCCAACACATTGACGCGGTTTTGCCCCTAAACGCTCGGTAAACCTCAGACCGAGCAACTCGAAGAAATGCCTAAACTCCCTCATGATTCCGCGGTTTTCGGCACTGCTCAGTACTCAATGGACCCCAGGATTCTGAGACAGGGGGTCGCAGGTTCAAATCCTGTCAGCCCGACAATGTGCCCCGGATTTCTCACGAAGTCCGGGGCTTTTCTATTGACTGCGCGACTTGCGAAGCCAGATCCAACATAAACCCAACACTTTGAGTTTTGCGATTCGCTTCGCTCGGAACTGCATCGACGAAATCCTCCTCGTTCTCCAACGAAGCGTCAATACTGTCGCGCCTAATTGAATAACGTTCTCATCCCCTTGCGAAGCATCAAGGAACGTCGCGTGCTTTGCGCGAGAACCACTTCCGCGAGCCATTGACTCGAACTCATCTTGTCTGAGAGGCTCTTGGGCTATGGGGATACGAGGCGTTACTTACCTGAATGTCTTCGCCTTGCCCTTGGTTGTCTCTCTTCTCACTGGATGCACAAGTTATGGCGAGCCTGACATTCGCGCCGAGCCGAGCATTTCATGTGACGATGTCCTTCAATCAGTGTTGGGTCCAGTCCGGGCGGACGATACGGCCGGAGCAGACGGGGCTCAGATCGATTGGTTAGGTCAGCATTGTTCAAGCCAGTATGACGTTTTCGTCGACTACATTTCGACGAAGACCATGGCGGAGACATTGGGGCCGGACACTTGCGCGTCGTTGCAGGAACGCCTGGGGCGGCCGGCCATCGATCTACTGAGCGCGGATGGTCACTGTGTGAACGATGGCACGCAAGCAACCGCCGAGGCCCCCGAGCTAGTGCAGCAGCCAGGTGGCGGCATCGCTTGGAATGAAGCTGCCGCCCACGCCGGGACCACTCAACGTGTTTGCGGACCGCTCGCCGGTGGCGGAAATTCGTACGACGACGTATTCCTGAACCTCGGTCGTGATTATCCGGACCCCGCTCGCTTTCAGATTGTGGTTTGGGATATCGGCTCGCTAGAACCGATAGCAGGCGGACTGACCCTGTGCACTTCGGGTCGCATCACACTTTATGAAGGTGTGGCTCAGATCGAACTGTACGACCCCAGTTCTATCGAGATATACGAGTAGTCGTCGCTAGTCGAGACTCAACGGCCTTACGCTCCAACGACCTGACGGCGTTGTCTGCGATTCCCGATAGCATCTGAAATACGTGTTAATGAGGGGTACTAAGTTTTGAGCAATAACCACGCCACTTTTATTTGGTCAATCGCCGATCTGCTGCGGGGAAGTTTCAAAGCTCACCAGTATGGCGACATCATTCTTCCCTTCACGGTTCTGCGGCGTTTGGATGCTGTGCTCGCGCCCACCAAGCAGGCGGTATTCGTCGCGGTGGAAGAGGCAAAGAAGCAGGACATTCCAGTGCGCGCATCGCTCCTGCGCAACAAGGCCGGTCATGACTATTCGTTCTGGAATGAGTCGCGCTTCGATATGGCGTCGGTGCTCGGTGATTCGGAGAACATCGCGGCGAACCTTCTCGACTACGTCAATGGCTTCTCAGAGAACGTCAAAGACATCTTCGATAAATACAAAATCGCTGAACGGTTGGTCGAGCTGGAGGAGCATGATCTTCTCTTCCTGGTGACTCAGAAATTTGCTGAAGTCGATTTGTCGCCGGCGACGGTGCCGAATGAGGAGATGGGTCACATCTTCGAAGAGCTGATCCGCAAATTCGCGGAAGCTTCGAATGAAACTGCCGGTGAGCACTTCACCCCACGTGATGTTGTCGAACTGATGGTTGATGTGCTGCTGGCACCGGAGTCTGAGACATTAGCGAAGCAGAACGTGGTCCGGTCCGTATACGACCCCACAGCAGGCACGGGTGGAATGTTGTCGGTGGCGGAGGACCACATCCGGAGAGCCAACCCGAGCGCGACATTGACGTTGGCGGGACAGGAGATCAACCCGCAGTCGTACGCCATTTGTAAGGCCGATATGACGGTCAAGGGTCAGTCGGTAGATGCGATCGTGTTCGGTGACACCCTTCTAAACGATGGCCACACAAACAGCACCTTCTCGTATTGCCTGTCGAACCCGCCGTTCGGTGTGGATTGGAAGAAGCAGCATAAGGCTGTGACCGAGGAGCACAAGGAACGCGGTTTCGCGGGCCGATTCGGTCCGGGTTTGCCGCGTGTGTCGGATGGTTCGATGTTGTTCTTGTTGCATCTGATCTCGAAGATGCGCCCAGCCCAGGATGGTGGCGGTCGTGCAGCGATCGTGTTGAACGGTAGCCCGTTGTTTACGGGTGGTGCGGGTTCGGGGGAATCGAACATCCGCAGGTGGGTTCTTGAACGTGACTTGTTGGAAGCGATCATTGCGCTGCCGTCGGACATGTTCTACAACACCGGTATCGCTACCTACATTTGGGTGTTGTCGACGAAGAAGAGCCCGGAACGTGTGGGCAAGGTTCAGTTGATCGATGGCTCGAAGCTGTTCCGCAAGATGCACAAGGGTTTGGGGTCAAAGCGCAACGAGCTCGGCGAAAAGGACATTGCCGCGTTGGTGAAGCTGTATGACAGCACTACTGGCGATGAGCGTTCGAGGTGGTTTGCCGTGGAGGATTTCTTCTACCGCACTGTTACCGTCGAGCGTCCGCTGCGCCTGAACTGGGCACTGACCCCGGAACGCCTCGCGGTTGCACGAGAGTTGAAAGCCTTGGAGAAGGTGGAGTCCGATTGGTCGTCCTTCACCGAACGGGTTGAGGCAAATCCGATCGAGACGATGACGGATGCGCCAGATTTCCGTAAGCAGGTTGAGTCTCGACTGAAGGCGGCCGGTGTCGTGCTCAGTGCGGCGCAACTGAAGTCCTTTGTCGCGGGCTTGTCGGAGCGGGACGACTCTGCACCGATCATTGTGGATGCCAAGAATCGGCCTGAAACGGACCCCACGTTGCGAGATACCGAGAACGTGCCCTCGGGCGAGGGCATCCGCGAGTACTTCGAGCGCGAAGTGAAACCGTTCGCTCCCGATGCTTGGATTGATGAGTCGAAGACGAAGGAAGGCTGCGAAATCCCCTTTACTCGCCACTTTTACAAGTACGTGCCGCCGCGCTCGCTTGAAGAGATTGACGCTGATCTCGATGCGGTCCTTGGCCGAATCCGTGCCCGACTTGAAGCGGTCAAAGCATGAGCGACGCAAATGTTCGTTGGCGATCCATTCAGGTAAGGTACCTCGCGCGAAATCTAGATCACTTGCGTATCCCCAAGAACGCAGAGGAACGGTCGCACATGTCAGGGGAGGTCCCGTATTGGGGCGCCAACAGCATCCAGGGTTACGTAGACCAGGCTCTCGTTGAAGGTGAAATAGTGCTGGTTGGTGAAGATGGTGCGCCGTTCAACGACCGGCTTGCTTCCGTTGCATTTGCTATCGATTATCCGATTTGGCCGAACAATCACGTCCATGTTCTCCGGCCGATCCCGACTGTGGACTATCGCTTCCTAGCCGCAGCATTGAATGCAGTGGACTACTCGCGGTACATCAAAGGTTCGACCAGAGAAAAGTTGAACCAAGCTGAACTCAGCGGTATCCGGCTCGTAATCCCTCCCTACGAACGACAAGTGCAGATAGCAGAATACTTGGATCGGGAGACGGCGGAGATTGACGCGTTCATCGCGGATCAGGAGGAGCTCATCGGGTTGCTCGCCGAGCGGCGAAAAGCAAGCTCTGTTTTTGCGTTCTCAGACCTGGAGCGAAGCCCGCTTGTACGAATGCGGTTCTTGTTCGAGCAGTCCCGCGAGGATAACAGCATCGAATCTGAAGTCTTATCCGTCTATCGTGACTTTGGTGTGATCGAGAAGTCATCGAGAAACGACAACTTCAACAAGACACCTGAAGACGTCTCTCGTTACTTAGTCGTGCGCCCGGGCTATCTCGTCGTGAACAAAATGAAGGCGTGGCAGGGGTCACTCGGAATCTCCGCGCACGAGGGAATCGTCAGCCCGGACTACGAAGTCTTGCGCCCGAGTACACCGAACTTGTCGCCTCAATACGCTCACAACATATTGAGGTCCCCGGCCAAGATCGCTGAGTACGTGTCTCGTTCAGTAGGTATTCGACCATCGCAGTGGCGACTTTACTGGGATCAATTGCGACATGTCGAGATTCCGGTACCTTCACTGGAACGCCAGAAGGCGATCGTAAGCCAACTTGAGGATTCGATCTCCGAAATCGATGCCGCAGTCAGGGATGCGGAGGAGGCAATCGCGCTCTTGCGCGAACGACGGGCCGCTCTGATCTCGGCGGCAGTGACCGGCAAGATTGATGTTCGTGAACACGGAGTGGTGGCGTAATGCAGCTACATCATGAAGACACCTTCGAAACAGAAATCTGTGAATATCTCGCAGCACACGGGTGGGAATACTCACCCGATGACCTCGGCTATGACCGCGAACGAGCCCTGTTCCCGGATGATATTTGGGCGTGGCTGAACGACACCCAGCCAGAGCAGCTCGACAAGATCGTCAAACCCGACGTATCCGAAGTTTCACAAAATCAGGGACGCAAACAGATCCTTGACCGCATTGTCCAAGTTTTGAACACCGAGCCCATGAATGCCGGCGGAACCCTCAACGCCATCAAGAAACCGGTCAGCGTACTCAACGCCAAATTCAGCCTCTTTCAAGCACGACCCGCCACGACGCTCAACCCTGGAACGGTTGAGCGTTACGCGAAGAACCGACTGCGCGTCATGCGCCAGGTTGAGTACTCGACCCGCAATCAGAACCGCATCGACCTCGTACTATTCGTCAACGGCATCCCCGTCACCACGATCGAGCTCAAGACCGACCTCACCCAGGATCTCAAGGCGGGTCTCAAGCAGTACGCGCAAGACCGCAAGCCCGACGGTGAACCGCTACTGAGTTTCGGGCGAGGCGCCCTCGTGCACTTCGTTGTCACCAACGAAGAAGTCCACATGACGACCAAGCTCGATGGCAACAACACCCGTTTCCTGCCCTTCAACCGCGGAAAGAACAACGGTGCGGGCAACGTGGCCGCCGACGGCGCCACCAGCCCCACGTCATATTTCTGGGAAGAAATCCTCGAACGTGAAACCTGGCTCGACCTCATCGGTCGCTTCCTGCACTACCGTTTCGAAGAACACACCGACTCCCTCGACGGCAAGAAGACCTACGCCCGCTACCTGCGCTTCCCGCGCTATCACCAGTGGCGAGCCGTCACCAAACTCGAACACGCCGTCACCAGCGAGGGACCCGGACAAAACTACCTCATCCAACACTCCGCTGGCTCTGGCAAGACCGACTCCATCGCCTGGACGGCCCACCGCATGGCCCAACTCCACGACGAAGCTGGCAACAAGGTCTTCAACGGTGTCATCGTCGTCTCGGACCGGCAAGTGCTTGACGGCCAACTACAACGTGCAGTCGAACAACTCGAAACGACCACCGGGGTCTTTCAACCCATCACCCGCGGCGGCGACGCCTCCAAATCGAAGCAACTCGCTGAAGCTCTCCTCGGCAACAAACAAATCATTGGCGTCACCCTCCAAACCTTCCCCCATGCTCTCAGCGTGATCGAAGAAAACGAAGGTCTTGCCGGACGCAAGTATGCGGTCATCGCCGACGAGGCCCACTCTTCCCAAACCGGAGAAGCCGCAGCATCCCTCAAGCAAGTACTCACCGCCGGAAGCACCAACGCCGCTAACGCCAGTAGCGCGGATGCCGTTGATGCCGACGAGAAAGCAATCGACGTTGAAGACGTGCTCGCGGATCTCATGGCCCGCAAAGTCGGAGTCGGGACGATCTCATTCTTCGCCTTCACCGCCACACCCAAGGGTAAAACGGTCGAACTGTTTGGGCGCGAAGACGAGACCGGGGTGAAGAAAGAGTTCGACCTCTACTCGATGAAGCAAGCCATCCAAGAAGGCTTCATTCTCGACGTGCTCAAGAACTACCTTTCCTACGACCTCGCTTTCGAGATCGCGCACTCCGGACCCGCGAACGAGAGCGTGGAAGTCGACACCTCCAAGGCGAACAGCGAACTCATGCGCTGGGTGCGCTTGCACCCCACCAACATTGCCCAGAAGGTCGCCGTCATCGTTGAACACTTCCGGGCGAACGTGCGCACCGAACTTGGTGGTCGTGCGAAGGCGATGGTTGTCACCGGTTCTCGTAAAGAGGCGGTGCGCTACAAGCTCGCTATCGACAACTACCTGAAAGAGCACAAGCTCGAAGGGGAACTCGGAGCACTTGTGGCGTTCTCGGGCTCCGTCAACGATCCCGAATCAGGGTCGGCCGACCTCACCGAGACCTCGATGAACACCGGCCTGAAAGGGCGTTCGCTGGAGAAGGCGTTCGGCGGGGACGAGTTCCAGGTGATGATCGTCGCCAACAAGTTCCAGACCGGCTTCGACCAACCTCTGCTCGTCGGAATGTATGTCGACAAGAAACTCTCCGGCATCACCGCGGTGCAAACTCTGTCGCGACTCAACCGGGTGATCCCCGGCAAAGAGAACACGTACATCCTCGATTTCGTCAATGATCCCGACGAGATTCTGACGGCGTTCCAGACCTACTACGAGGATGCCGAACTCACGACACCCTCCGACCCGAACATCATCCACGCAATGCTCAGCAAGCTGCGTGGCATGAGCATCATCGACCCACACGATGTCGATGGTGTAGTGAACGCGTGGCTCAACAAGACCAGCCACAACGCGCTCTACTCCCACATCAAAGCCTCCCGCGACGTGTTCTGGGATCGCTGGAATACCGCGAACAATGAAACTTCGCCGGATGACCTTGAGATCGGTCGGCTCGAAGACTTCCGCGGAACAGTGAACGCCTTCGTGCGCGCCTACGACTTCTTGTCGCAAATCATGGACTACGGCGACACCGACATCGAGAAGTGGGCAATCTTCCTTCGCGTCTACCGCCGGGTGATCGAGCGCCAAGAGTCGGTGCCGTCGGAGATCAATACCGATGAGATCGTGCTCACCCATTACCGGCTGCGCAAGCTCGACTCCAAGAGCTTGGGTCTCACGCCGGACAAGTCGGGGGAGCTCGCTGGAGTTACCGAATCTGGTTCTGGCCAGCCGCGCGAAGTGAAATACGGGCTGCTGCAAGAAGTGATCGACAAGATCAATCAGCTCTTTGCTGGCACCGGCATTGAAGAAGTTGACGGAGTAAACGCTGCCGAATCTCTGATGCGTCACGTAGTTGAGAATGAGCAACTTCAGGCCGAGGCAATCGCGAACACCGAGACCGACTTCGAAGGGTCGCCCACCATTGTGAGTGAGCTCGAAGATGCCATGTATCGCTCAGCCAGCGGCCTCAACGGTGCGTTCAAAGCACTGCTTCAGATGGAAGATTTCGGAAAGGTGAAGGACGTGCTGCTGGCTATGGGGTTGTACGAACAGACGCGTGCGGAGGCTGAACGGATTGCGAGCTCTGGCTAGTAACGACCCCTTCGCGGAACTTCGCGGAACGAGCGGCCAGTTGAAGTCGACACCTTAAGTCCAGTACGTGTAACCGGTTATGCCGTCACGACTTGTCCCGCAGCGCTGGACAGGTCGGAGAGCTCAGGTTTTCGTAACGGACGAGCGAACGGTGCTCGCACGCGAGAACCCGCCCAAAGAATCACGGCTATCGCACGCGAGGCCGGCTGCGGGCCGTAGACCGTTTGACGTTGCTGCCACGGCGGGTGAGGGGGTAAGCGCCTGAGGCCGTGGACGACGACTTCTAGTGGCTGGCCAACCTCTTTTCAGCGCGAATCTACCAATAGTTGTGCAGATAATCGAGCAATAATGCCACGCCTCATTGTTGCGAGAACGGACCAAACCAAAGAAATTTGGGCTATTTCCGTAGAAACCGCAATTTGCCGCGCACATCCTGGTTATGACCGATTTCACCCAAACAATTACCAGAATTCTTACCCCGCAGGAACTAGCTGACCTACTTCAGGTGCCTGTGCGGACGCTCGAAGAATGGAGATTCCGCAAATACGGCCCGCCTTACCGGAAGTTGGGAAGACACGTCCGCTACGAGATCAATGCTGTGATGGCGTGGTTCGACAATGAGTAGGCCAAGGATCCCAGCCGGCGAGCTGGGCAATATCAACTTCCAATTGCAGCCCAATGGAACTGTTGTGGGCACAGCACAAACCCGGTCGGATGATGGTGAACGCCATCGGCTACGAGGCGTAGGGCCAGACGAAACGACAGTGCGAACGATCTTGCTGGCGAAGGCCGCGAGGTTGTCGTCTGCATTCGAAGAGGAACTAAGCCCGGAGTCGACCTTGTCGGCTGCGTGCGAAGTTTGGCTCGCCGAGGTCCGAGCGTACGGGCAGGTCGAAAGTTCCACGCTGGACGCATACGAGGGCAATGTACGCCTTCTGGTTCTGCCAATCTGCGGCGGAATTATGCTCAAGGATCTCACCCCTGGACGCTGCGACAGAATCATCCAGAACACGATTCTCAACAAGAGCAGCTCAGCCGCTTCACGGCTGCGCAAGACACTCTCGCAGGTGATGGGATTGGCTGTGCGGCATGGAGCAATTGGAACGAATCCGATGAACTCGGTTCGCCAAATCAAGGGCTCAAAGAAGCGCAACTCCGCGCTCACAATCGAGCAGCTCTCGTTGGTTCGAACCTTCATTCGTAATTGGCGCTCTACTTCTGGCGCGAACCATGACGTCAAGAAACTAGAAGACGCCATGGACATCATGCTTGGGACATCTGCCCGTGTGGGAGAGGTCATGGCCCTCCGCAGGCGAGATGTCGATGTTGTTAGTGATGTGCCTTCGCTACTGATCGACGGGACACTGCGTCAGACTCGTGCTGAGGGCCTCCACCGCAAGGATTCAGCGAAACATATGAGGCAGCGACGTCGTGTTGTGCTTCCTGGTTTCACCGTAGCGGCGGTAACGAGGCGTCTAGAGCTGGCCGGACCCGCCGCAGAAGACTATTTGTTCGCGACTTCAACGGGGCGCCCGTACAGCATTAGCAATTTCGAGCGGCTGATGAGAGGTTTCGTCGGAGCCCACTCGCAGACCTTGAGGTCGGCAGGAATCAACGTCGAGGAGTTCTCGACGCATATGTTCCGCCGAACGGCGGCAACGATTGTCGAACAGGCTGGTGGGATAACTCTCTCGTCACGGCTTCTTGGGCACGCAAGTGAAGCTGTCACCCGCGCGAGCTACGTGGTTACCGCAGAGCTGGTGGACCCCGCGACAGCGACGATCCTGAATGATGCGCTCGGGGGTACACGAAGCGAGTAGAAAGACGTCGTCACGTATCCGTCCAGACCGCGGACTTCTTGGCGCTCTTTCCAGCGAGAAAAGGCACCTCCTGCGACGCCCGAGCGCTCTTTTCGGCGAAGAAGTGCTCGGGCGCAGCAGGAGGCGCTCATGGTGTGACGGCACTAACGGTGGGATCGCCGTAGATTGGGGCCGAGGGGGCTTCGATAAAACGGGCGACCCAATAATTTGTGCAAGCCCGGGACGGTATTTTTGCCCGTAAGCGCAAAGCGAGGACTAGAGATCGTCAAGTAGACGGCCGGAAAGCTCCCGCTCATGTCGCGCCACATCGCCGACTACAGCCTTACTCCGATGGACTAGGCGAATGCTCTCGTCGACTAAGGTCACAATCCGGCGCGAGCTAGCTTTTACGAGCATTGCGATAAGCCGGCGGCACGGACCGACGCAATCGGCGCCGATAACTTCTTTCTCCTGCACTTCAGCTCCGACGTCGATGTCGAGGTCGTCGACGGTTGTTTCGTGGTCGGCCAAGATTTTGCTGAGGACTGGACTGACGCCGAAGACCGGACCGAAGGAGACCGAACATGCACCTCATGACGGGATCCGCATGATCTGATCCGCAGAACCACGAAGATATTGGCTCGATTCGAGCCGACTAGAAGCCTTGTGTCAGCAGGGTCGCCGTTGCCAACCCCTGCACTCGATGACATGCACCGGGCGAACAAACGTGGAGTCATGCGGAAAACAAGTGCACTAAATGTTTCGGGACGTCTGGGCGCGTCACAGGTCGTCTGTACCATCGAGATATGCCCCGTCGAAACTCCACTGAGCGTGCGACAGCCGAAGCGCGTCGACGGAGTGCCGCGCAAGAGCGCCGCGGCGAGCAAGTGGAGTCGGTACTACCGCCCGGCCCAGTCTCGATTAGTTTGCCTGCTGAGCCAGAGGCTGAGTTGTGGGCCTCAACCCGCGCCGGTGCACGTGCCGGGCGCGGCTTTCGTTTTCAGGATTTGGTCGCCGCGCTCGTTGTATTGCGTCTGTGGAGCGAAGGCGACGCGACCGCGTTAGTGACGCCGGAAGGGTACGACGACATTTCGGTGCAGTCGTCGCGCGGGTCATTCTTCATCCAGGTTAAGTCGCGACGCGAGAGCGCGGGCGATTTTGCTGCGACGGACCTGCGCAGGGACTTACGTTCCGTTGCAAAGGCTTGGGTGAAACGCAGGGATGCCGGGCTCCCAGCAGCGACGACCCTTTTGCTTGAGCGCTCCGTCGCTCGAATTCCAGTATCCATGTGGGGAAGCGAGCTTTCACATCCTGACTCCAGCGCCGGGAATGAATTGGCCAAGGAGTTGGACGCTGTCGTTCTGGATGATGATCAGGATACGGCTGCTTTTGCGGCCTCAACCTCAGTCGTAATCTGTCCTAATCCGCATGCGCAGGCGGTAAGTATCGTCGCTGGGGCTCGTGATTTCCCGGATGGACTCGCAGAGATCATTGTGGCTGCCGTGTGTACGCAGGTGGGATTGGCGAGCGATGCCAACGCCGACCCGGATGTAGCGAGTCGCGCGGCCGTGGACATCGCAGGCATCGATGTCCTCATAGATCGTATCCTTGAGACCGTTGACCTCGAATTGCTCGATGAGGCAAGGTCGCTGGGGGTCTCTGAGGCAATCGACTGGAAATTGTCTGCTGATGGTTCGGACTTACGTCAGGGCGTGCATGTGGGAGCTCCTCATGTCGATGCGGGATTGTTCGTGCCCCGTGCCGAACTTACACAGCAGGTGATCGAAGTCGCGGCGGCCCGCCGGTTAGCGGTCATCGCAGGGCCTAGCGGCAGTGGCAAGAGCGTACTCGCCTACGCAGCTTTGTACGAGACTCGCAGGCTGTATCGGTGGCAGCAGGTCCACTCGTTGACACCAACGGGGCGCACCGGGCGTGATGCCGTTGCGCTGCTCTCCGCACGTATCGAGTCTTTAAGGCCGAGTGCGTATGCCCCGGTGGGAGTCCTCATCGACGACGCTGGGCGCCACGACCCAGATCTGCTCGATCGACTACTGAGACGGCTCGCGGATCTGTCGAATGTGATCACCATTGTTTCGATCCGCGAGGAAGATCGATTCCCTGTCCCGCTGCTGTCGACTATCGCCACGATAACGCCCATGCTTGACGACACCTTCGCAGAGCAGCTCTGGCGCGACTACCGGGCTGACAATCTCACCGAATGGGCTGGATGGCGGGAACCAGCCGAGCGAGCAGGCAGCCTCCTATTGGAGTACGTCACTCTTCTCACCGAAGGCGTGAATCTCGACACCGTCGTCAGTGCGCAAGTCCGCGCACGCGAAGCGGACCCGAGTCGACATCTTGAGCTTGAGATCCTCCGGCTTGCATCGTGTGCCAACCAATACGGCGTCGCCATTCCGGCGCACGCGATCCAATCAGCTCTGGACGCCGATCGCGGTGCATTCATTGCCGCCAGCCGTCGCCTCATCGACGAGCACCTCATCGTTGAGGACTCGGGAAACCTCATACGGCCGCTGCACGAAATCCGCTCCGCTGCACTCGCTAGGGCAGCTCATCCCTTCGGGCAGCAGGAGACCCTCCATCGTCTTGTCCCGCTGGTGAGCAGCGGCGAAGTCGCACGATTCCTCCGACGCGCACTTGAGTCCGGGGCCAATCAGGCAATGATGATCCAGTCTGCAACCGACCGCATCACGCGCGATCGCACCCTCCAGATGCTCGTCGCAGTCGCATCCGCCTTCCGTGCCGATGGACTGCGACGGCGGGCCGACGACTGGAAGCTCATCCTCGATCAATATGACGTTGATGCGGGCAACGCTGTAACTGCGTTCGCGATGTCCCGGACAAAGCCACGCCCCGATACAGAGCAGCTCTTCAAGCCCGAGATTGTGGCAGCCGTCGAGCGGCTCCGCAGCGTCCCGACCGATCCGGATCTGCAACCCCTGTGGCAAAAGATCGACACGACGCTGGTCGAAGAACTCACGACGGCCGCGGTCCCGGATGATGGTGCAACTCAACTCCTCTTGCAGGCCATCACCGTACTTCGTGGTTTTGATGTCACAGCCCTGGAGTCCACGGCCAGTGCAATCGGCGCACGCCTGACTGTATGGCCGCTGCGCGATGCGGCCGACATTACCGAAGCGTTGCGCCGCGCGGCACCCGCACTCGCGGAACGCGCGGTCATCGCAGCCGGCGGCGAGCAGGTCCTGATGCGGAGGATCGCGACAGAAACACCGTGGCTAGCGTCGCTAGATCGCGTAGACGACGGGGTGGTTGGCAGGTGGATCTTCATCGACGAGGAGCTCCAGCCGAATCAGAACGAGGCTGTCGTTGAAGTGTGCCGACTGGCCTTGGCTCTTGCACCGACAGCGTTGATCAGCAGAGTAGGTGCGGTTGATGCCCTCGGGCGTTTGGTCAGGCTTGGGGACTACCCGCTCGTTGACAAAGCGATTCCGCGGGAGAATCTGCCACACATCCTCGAAGTCTCCGACAACAGAGCCCAGGCTAGAGCCTTGTCTCGCAAGTACGGCGGGGGCACACTGACGTCCAAGCTTGCGGCTGAAGCTAAAGCACTCGTGGAACTCATCGACCTGCTCCCCGAAATCACCATCGCGCATCTAGGCGATCGGGCTGTGCCTCAAGCGATTGTTCGACGGTTCGAATCGGTGACCGCGCTGCTTTCCGACATGGACTCCCCGGCAGATGAAAGCTATACGGATGAAATTCCCGGCGTACTCGGTGACTATCCCGTCGAGAGCGACGCCATAACGGTCGTGCGATCGCTGCTCCAGCATGTCATTCCAAACCTTGCACGGGCAGATGTCGCCGATCGGCGCCCCGGCCTGACAGTCGGAATGCTCGACAGCCTCATCCCAAAGCTCGGTGCAATGATCGAGCTCGACCGATACCGCTACCTCCCAGACCCGCCGGATTGCGTACAGCTACTCGACTGTCTCCGCCAATTGCGTATGGTCGCGTCCGCCAGCGCGGGACCGGACAGATCAATCCGCGTATCCATGCGGGCTGCTGCGGGGCGACACGCAGGAACTGCCCGGATCCGCGCCGCAGCAGCCGTTGCGACCGAGCGCTCTTTCGCAGCCTTGCAGAAAGAGGCCGAACGAATGAGACGCGCACTCGCAATCGCAGGGTTTGCTGTCTCCGTAGTGCCTAGTTCCTCCGACCACACGATGATGAGTTGGCCGCCCGGAGACCTGGCGATCATTGCGGAAGGACAGAGCGTACTCACTCATCTGAACGCTCTCGCGGCTCTCGCGGATGCCGCGCGAGATGCCGTTGAATCGCCAGACCGACGTGTATGGATTGGACTGCGCTCAACCAACGGCTACTTGCCTGCCTCGATCTTCCAAGTTGCACATCAGGGGGTAATCCCACTTGGCGATCGTAGAGCGCCTTCCGCATTCGCAGGCTCGATCGCTGCGACACCAATTTCCGATCCCTACGGAGCTTATCTCCAGCAAGCTCGTCGCCTCTCATCGATCGCGGCAATCATTGCGATCCGCGGGAGTACTCATATCCCCGACGAGGAGGGTCGGGTTCTCGAAGAATCGTGGGGCCGTCTTGTCGGGTTTAGAACGCAACTCGATGAACTTACTTCCTCTCACAGCGGAACAGAATATGTTTCCACGCTCAGCGAGATTCTGAGGATCATCGGCGCGGCGATCGCTGATGACCTGTCCACCGCAAAGGACTTAGCCGGAAAAGGTCGATCTGGATGGGACGAGATCGCGAGCTTGCAAAGCCCGCTGCTACTTGACCCGGACCAAGCGGCAATACCGGGCACCGATGCCGCGGTCGTCTACGGCACAGCCGTTGTCATCGCGGACATCGAGGACGATTTTGAGGATTCGGATGAACGGCTTGCACGCATGCAAGAGGATGGTTCGAGTTCCTAAGTGGGCAGTTCGACCGGTATCGAATGAGTTGGCGACGCCTTGGGAGCTGCATGATCCTTGTAGGTGATGCGGCGCGGATGGGGGAGACCAAGCTGAAGGATCTTGCAGCATTCTGGCTTAAGGAAGTTCGTGCAGAACGCGGGTTGGATCAGACAACGTTGAAACTGTATGAACTCGACACTCGAAATTTGATCTTGCCGCTTGTAGGAGAGTTCCGTCTTGGTGAGCTCGCTGTCGGTCGGATTGAGGCGGCCCTCTAGCGGTTGGCACGCTACGGGTCAGCCCTTGAACTTCTTTTTCTTCTTCACCGATTTCGTCTCGCCATCCACATCCATGGCGCTCTTTTTCGACTTCTTCGTTTTCTTCTTGGGTTTCTCTTCGAGCTCGCCCGTGTACTGCGCGCTGATCTTCTCCGCGAGTTCTGCCGCGCGGCCGGTGGTGTGTTGGTAGCGCATGGCGACGCTGACCGAGGTGTGGCCAAGGTGCTCTTGAATTTCCTTCATGGTGGCGCCTTGGACTCCGAGGGCGGTGGCACCGAAGTGGCGAAGCGCGTAGAAGTGCAAGTCTGGCCGGCCGGCGAGTTCGAATCTCGTCATCCGCTTGAGTGAGAAGCGTCAGCCTCGCTGATGCTCCTCATGTGCGGTGGAGTGGCCGAGAGGCGAGGCGGCGGCCTGCAAAGCCGTATACGCGGGTTCAATTCCCGTCTCCACCTCGTTGCGAGGGCTTAATAGTTAAATTGCATGAGCGATTGGCGCAGCGGTAGCGCGCTTCCCTGACACGGAAATGTGGAACAGCGGACCGCGCGATCCCTTCGAACCCACTTGGTCAGATTGACGTCAAAAACACCAATTTTGGCAAGTATCAGTACGTGTGCGCCGGTGGTCTTAGGTGTCAAAAAGCCCTAGAAGACGGTGATTCCGTGCTGATATACCCTCACTGAAGTTTCGGTAGGTTCCAAGTTCGAGTCTTGGTCGAGGAGCTAAAAACCCCCTGATTTCCGCGGAAGTCAGGGGGTTTTCTGTTTAACAAATTCATTTTGAGGATTGATATTGCCAAACCATTGCCAAACAAGAGGCTTTTCGGGCCCCGCCAAAGCAGGTACTCACACAAATTCGCACCCCTACTTGCAAAACTCACACCCGGTCAATGTCGCCGCGCATAGGGATTACATGACGAAAACTATGCAAGACCAACCCACGCTCTACTCGGCCATCCTGAACCCCGAGGAGGTCGCCGAACTGTTGCAAGTGCCGGTGCGCACGCTTGAGCAATGGAGGTACAGGAATGTTGGCCCTCCCTACCGCAAGGTCGGGCGCCACATCAGATATTTGCAGAGCAAGGTAATGGAGTGGTTCGAGAACGATGACTGAAGCGCGCAAGCCAACAATCAGAGTGACCGGCGAGCTAAGCCCGGTCTTGTACTCCATTCTGCCGAGCGGCAAAGCCCAAGCACGCGCCTTCATCACACTCGACTCCGGAGAATTTAGACGCTTCTCAAAATCGGCAGCAACCGAAGAGCTGGCCCTCAAGCTCATGCTTGAAGAAGCTGAGCGGCGGAGCACAGGCGCCTCAGGCAAGCTCACGGGAGCTTCGACAGTTGCCGAAGCCTGCGAGCTTTGGTTGTCGGAGAAACGCCGCAGCCAAACTGTAGAGGTCTCAACAATCGAGACATACCAGCATTCCGTGCGAACTGTAGTCCTCCCCGCTTGCGGCGGTGTCACGCTGAGAGAAATGGATGCAGGACGTTGTGACCGAATTATTCAGCTCACGCTGGAAACCCGTTCTCAGTCTGCGGCGAAGAAACTCAGAGGCGTCCTCCACCAAGTATTCGGGCTCGCAATCAGGCATGGCGCGGCTACCCATAACCCAGTTCGAGACGTTCAGCGGCTACCGGGGGCGGAGAAGCGAGAATCTTCCCTGACCACAGAGCAGATCATCCAGATTAGGGTACTGCTGGCGACCTGGACCCGTCCATATGGGCCGAAGCCAGATGGCAAGAAGCTGGAAGACGCGATGGATATTATGCTCGGGACTAGCGCACGTGTAGGCGAAACCATGGCTTTGCGACGTTGCGATGTTGATGTGGAGTCAGGCACTCCATCAATCCTCATCGCATCGACTCTCACCCAGACCAAAACGGATGGACTGAAGCGGAAGAAGACCCCGAAGAAGTCCCGTCAGACAAGGCGGTTATCAATTCCCGATTTTACAGTCGCTGCCATCCGTCGCCGACTTGATTTGGCCGGACCCGAGGAGACAGCTTTCCTCTTCGCGACCAAGACTGGCGCGGCATACAGCGTGTCAAATTTTGAGCGCTTGATGAGCGGCTTCAAAAATGACCACATCAATGAGCTGCAAAGTATGGGGATAGACACAGAAGAATTCTCACCGCACCTTTTTCGACGCACAGCGGCCACCACGGTTGAGCGCGAATTCGGAATTTCTATGGCATCGCGGATGCTTGGTCACGCCAATGAGAACATCACACGCAACTCCTACGTCGTTTCAGCAGAAGATGTCGACCCGCGCACAGCGGAGGCAATGAACAAGTTCATCGGTAAGCGGGGCTGACAACCTCCGCCGATGGAATGAGCATTCCCTATACCAACTGAAAAGGCCCGACCGGCATCTAGCTGGTTGGGCCTTTTGTCTTCGTCATCCGCCTGCGAGCAGGGTCCGCACCGGCAACAGGCACAGGGGATCGACAAGCATCAGATGAATACTGCGAGCCGTTCAGGTGCTGTGGCTGCCGCTGCTCACATCTTCGCCAGCCCGCAGGCAGAAC
>Ga0307486_1001561_pt1 | contig 17257 bp, 17 predicted proteins | sample CBIW02metaG_FD_203663 | JGI IMG/M metagenome (GOLD analysis project Ga0307486, IMG submission 203663) | Sea-ice brine microbial communities from Beaufort Sea near Barrow, Alaska, United States - CBIW 0.2 | ecosystem: Environmental > Aquatic > Marine > Coastal | place: USA: Alaska | collected... | reverse complement strand
CTCTTGTTCGGCGTGGTCATGGTCGCGTACGCGGCTGCTTGGGCGCTGCTGCCAGACAAAGCAGGCAACATCGTCATCCAGAACTTTGGGCGCGGCATCACGAACGTTGGTGCTCTCATCGGCATTGTGATCCTCGCGCTGATCGGATTCTTTAACCTCAACGATGGGCTCTTCGCGAATAGCTTCAACAGTGGTTGGAGCCGGCCCGACGTCTCCGGCTTGGGGCGGTACGACCACGTGTTCACCATAATTTTCAGCCTGCTCGCAGTGGGACTCTCGCTGCTCGTCTTGGGCGCGATCATTTTCGCGATCATCTACCTAGTGCGACGCGGCAATCGAAATTCCGCCACGCGACCGGCGAGCCCTACCGCCAACACCACTGGGCCGACCAGCCCCGAGCCCACCGACCCTATGCCCACCGACTTTGCGGCGTCCCACGCAGGTGAAACTGCCGACCCAGGCGCTGCTGCGGACGTCCCCAGCAGCGCCCCCGCTGAGCACGCCTCCACTCCCGATACCGCAAAGTTACCCCCCGTCGCGCAGACTCCGGGTCGCCCCGAAACCTGGGAAGCCGCGGTTATGCCGGGCGACGTTGCGCTCGCGGCCGTCGCATCGGGCTCCATGTCCAGTGGCGGGCCGTACTACGGCGACCAGGGGCACACGCATGCATCAGCCACACCGCCGAGGCCGCCGAGGCCGCCGAGGCTGGCTCTGCGTCGCGTACCCGGCCCTGGGCGCGCCTTTTACCTCATCACCGCTGCGTGGGTACTCATCTCTATCGCGATTATCATCGCGACTGTCCGTCTTGACCGGCTCGCTGTCACACCGGGTCTAGCGTGGTTTGCGCTCTTTACCGTGGGCTTCGGTGTCATCCTCGCCGCGATCGCTGTAGCGGGTCGCAAACTAGGGTTCCTCGGCTTCCTGTCGGTACCGCTGCTCATCGTGGGACTGCTCACAGCAGTCAATAGCGGTGAGCTACGCGACGCATACGACTCCGCGACCGCTGCGCTCAACCCAGGCAACGGCTCAATCGAGTACTGGGCGGGTGGCACACACTACGACGGCAATGGAAATGTCATCGACGAAAACGGCAACGTGATCGGCCCGAGCCCCGTGCCCGTGGATCCAATGGTCGTCGACCCGACCCTTGCCTTCGCCGACGACTATCAGCAGATACTGATCGCCCCACAGTGCTACGACCGCACCTTGATGCAACCGGACGAGTGGGCCTACTCCGGCGGCTTTAGCGGCGAGGATTCTGACGGGTCGAGCAGGGCGCGGCTCACCTACCCTGAACTCACGGCAAACACGACCGTGGATATCACGGCAGCCCGCACGATGCTGACGATTCCGGAGGGCACCAACCTAATTCTGCGCGCCGACTCCAACGCCCAGTCGAGCATCGATTGGGAGTCGCGTGGACTTTACTGCGAGTTCTGGGACGGCGACCAGGACAACATGACCCTCGTCAACCCCGGTGCGCCCACACTCACGCTGCTGGTGCACGACGACATGAACGCAAACACCATCGAGATCCATGAGGTGCCGGCGGTGCAAACCCCATCCACCCAGGCGACGGCGTCGCCCCAGCCCACCGCTTCACCGGAACCCACTAGCGCTACCGACGCGACCAACTCCACCAACGAAGAGGTGCAGTCATGACCGAATTGCGACGCTCGAGCGCGGGCCGATTCTCCGGCGCGCTGTGGGGCATTCTCATCGCCGCGAGCGGTGGACTCATGATCGCCTCGTTCAGCGGCTACAACGTGGACTTTCAACTGGTGGCGATACTTGCCCTGTGCGGACTAGGCCTGTGGCTGGTGCTCACGGCGGTGTTCGCGAGCGGGGTTAAGTCGCGGAGCAGTCAGCGAGTCGCCTCGGTTTCACGCGACGATGACAAAGCTGAGGCCGATGCCGTGGAGACCCCCGCGGACGGCTCACCTGGGAACAACGCGGCAGCTTTCCCTGGCGACAACCGCGAGTAGCTGGCTCCTGTCAGTCGCTGAATGCTGAAACGGTGACGCAATCCGCACTCATTGACTGCTAGCGCGCTACGCCCACCACGGTGTTAGCGGTCGACACGCGCGCCGCCACCCGCCGCGAGTTTGAGGACCTCTGCCTTCGTGACCATAGTTGTGTCGCCGGGCGTGGTCATCGCCAGTGCGCCGTGAGCGGCACCGTACTCCAACGCGGTGGACAGCGTCTGGCCGTCCAATAGCCCGTAGATCAAGCCGGAAGCGAACGAGTCCCCACCGCCTACTCTGTCCATGATCTCCAACCGATCGCGGTGCGTGGCGTCCACCAGCCCTGACTCGGGAGACCAGGCCAGAGCGCCCCAGTCGTTGATCGTGGCGCTATGAACGGTACGCAGGGTGGTCGCGATCACTTTGAAGTTAGGGAATGCCGCGGCGGCTGTCTCGATCATGGACCGGAATCCATCGACAGCGAGCCTGGACAGCTTCTCGTCCACCCCCTCGACCTCAAAGCCAAGGCTGGCCGTGAAGTCTTCCTCGTTTCCGATCATCACATCGATGTACGGAGCGATTGCGCGGTTGACCCTCTGCGCCTTTTCCTGGCCGCCGATCGAGCGCCACAGCGAGGGGCGATAGTTCAGGTCGTAGGAGATGACGGTTCCGTGCTTCTTTGCCGCGGTGACCGCCTCGATGACCGTGTCTGCAGACGTGTCGCTCAACGCGGCGAAAATGCCGCCGGTGTGAAGCCAACGCACGCCGAGCTCACCGAACAGGTGGTCCCAGTCGACATCGCCCGGTGCGAGTTGGGACGCGGCAGTCAGCCCTCGGTCCGAGACACCCACTGCGCCGCGCACCCCAAAGCCACGCTCCGTGAAGTTGAGCCCATTACGGACCTCGCGACCTATGCCGTCGTAGGGCGCCCAGCGAATGTGGTCAGTGTCGACCCCACCCTGCATGATGAGGTCTTCCACCAATCGCCCGATCTCGTTGTCCGCGAGCGCGGTGATTACAGCCGTCCGCTGCCCGAAGGCTCGGCGCAATCCGCGAGTGACGTTGTACTCCCCGCCACCTTCCCACGCCTTGAAGGTCCGGGCAGTACGTATGCGCCCCTCGCCGGGATCCAGCCGCAGCATCACCTCACCGAGCGACACCGCGTCGTAGCGGCACTGGGAGGCGGGACGAATTGACAGGCTCATGGGGACTCCTCGATAGTCAGGTGGCGACGGTTAGGTAGGTGCGGGGTTAGGCCGTGAGCAGGGCGACGGCCTCAGCGGTCAGGCGAGTGATCTGGTCGAAGTCGCCGGCGGCAACCGCCTCTCGAGGAACAATCCAGGACCCGCCAACGGCCGCGACGGCGGGCAACGCGAGGTACTCATGCAGGTTGGCCGGGCCGATGCCGCCAGTCGGCACAAACCGCACTCCGCCGAAAGGAGCTGCCAGCGCGGCGATGGCCTTTGGACCCCCAGTGGTTCCAGCCGGGAAGAACTTGACCGTGCTCAACCCGAGTTCAAGCGCCGCTTGCACCTCGCCGCTCCCGGCAGCGCGAGCACGCCGAGTTCACCGCACCGTTCTACCACCGCACGGCTGAGACCGGGCGAGACGATGTAGTTCGCTCCGGCAGCGACCGCCAGATCCACCTGCGCGACGGTGAGCACCGTGCCGGCGCCCACCAGAATATCGCCGCGGGCGCTCATCGCCCGGATCGAGTCCTCCGCAGCGGCCGTCCTGAACGTCACCTCTGCTACCGGCAGGCCTCCCGCGACGAGTGCCGCAGCCAGGGGGTCTGCGTGGCCGGCATCGTCCAGGACTACTACTGGTACAAGTCGGGACTCGCTGAGTTTTGAGAGGACGTCCATTCGGTACTCCGTTCCGCTAGGCAAAATGGCTAAGATAATCTCTCGAGGCGCGACGGGTCCGTACCTAAGGTTCTGGGGTCGCGGACTGCAAGCACACCGAGGTTCGGGAGAAAGTCGGAGGACTCCCGATTCCCTAACACACCCTCTGACCCGGCTCCCTATTCTGACGGCGCACCACCGGCGCTAGTGGCAACCCTCCAAGCACCTCGTCGATGCGGATAAGTTCATTCCACTTGGCCGTGCGTTCACCTCGAGCGATGGAGCCAACTTTGACGATGTCGGCTGACCAACCTGTCGCAAGATGCGCGACCGAGATATCTTCGGTCTCACCCGAGCGGGCAGAGACAATGACGCTCATGCCGCACTCTCTCGACGCAGCCACGGCCTCAGCACCCCCAGTGACTGTCCCTACCTGATTGACCTTGACCAGAACAGAATCAATTTCGGCGGCAGCCGCTGCACTTCGCACACGCTGGGCGTTTGTCGTCAGGTAGTCGTCGCCTACGATGACGGCAACATCACCCTCCACTGCGAGACTCATCCCGGCTCGGTCGTCTTCGTCGGCCGGGTCCTCGAGAGTGACGACGGAGTAGGTTCGGCAAATCGCAAGCAACGTATCGATCCACTCGGGGCTCGTGTAACGGCGCTTTCCAACCTGATAACCGCCGTCAATGTGAAACTGGCTGGCGGCGACATCGAGTGAAATTCCCATGTCGACACCAGGTCTCATGCCCGTAAGCTCGATGCCTGCCACGAGAATGCTCAGAGCGTCCTCCGTGTCACTCACGTCAGGCCAGTATCCGCCCTCGTCAGCAACGCCATGTCTGGGGCCGCGTTTGGCCATGAGCTCGCCGACCGCACGGTAGACCTCAGCCACGTCGGTGAGGGCATCACTAATGGAACATGCAGATAGCGGATACGCCATGAAGTCTTGAACCGTCGTACGGTGTGCGGCGTGTGCTCCGCCGCCCATGATTTGGATTTGGGGGCGCGGGATAGATTTCGGCGATGGATTCAAAACCTGCCAAATCGGAATTCCACGGGCTGCGGCTGTGGCATGAAGTGCAGCGAGTGATGCCGCTGTGGTTGTATTACCTCCGATGTTTGAGCGCATTGGATCTGAATCGAGACTGTCAAGGATCGCGTCAATCCCAGATTGGTCCGCTACATCTTGTCCCATGAGAGCAGGCGCAACTAGTTTCTGTACCATCTCGACCGCGTTTGAGACGTCCTTTCCACCCAACCGAGTACCACCGTCACGCAGTTCAACAGCCTCACGACGGCCAGTCGATGCACCCGCGGGTGCAATTCCGCGCCCACGAGCCCCTCCGACCGTCTCAATCTCTACCTCGATGGTTGGGATCCCACGTGAGTCCCAAACCCTACGTCCGACGACCGCCTCAATTGCGCTACTCACTGTGCTGTTCCATCCCGTTGGTCAATCACGTCTTGGAGCCGTCGATTCGAGTTCAACGCAACTATTGCACTCCGCCTTAGATACGCACGCTCTTCTTCACTTAGATACTCGACCTGTGAAGCTCCTGCTACTCTCGCGAGTACCAAGGCTGGCAAAATACGAGATATGCGCGATCCAATTTCGCCCGGCTCCTCCCATTCAACAGCGGCGAGGTACGCACTTTCGAAAGCAACTGCGGACTGACGAAGAGGGCCTGCACTATAGGGCAGGTGAATCTCCTTTATCGCGAGATGGCTAAGTAGGAAAGCCGCGTCGAATGCCGGGTCGCCCCAAGTCGCGCATTCTGCGTCGAGAATCACGGGCCTCTCACCAATCAAGATGTTCTTGGGGCTCAGGTCGCCATGCACAAGGGCGCGACCAGGGCCGCGCAAGCCCTCGATCACTGCCTCAAGTGCCGTGCTGGCCTCGGGCACTTCATCAGCTGCGCTCAGCAAGTAGGGCTCGATGCGCAATGACTCGAACAACTCCTGATTCGCGAATCTCTCGGCGAGTCCTGGCGTGATCGTGCTCGCCGCGTGGATCCGACCGAGCACATCGCCGAGGTGCCAAGCGAAGTTTTCGTCGACGCGACCTGCCAGGAGATCTTCCTTCCAGTTGCGATACTTCAGCGTGTCGAAGTATTCGAGCGCGATGGCAAAGCTCTCTTCGTCTACTGCGAGAACGCGCGGAGAATAGCCAGGTGCGACCACCGCCACGTACCTTAGCCAGGCGGCCTCCGAAGCGCCTCGGTCGATGGGTGCACGCCAATCTGAGCTGACCCTCAACTGCTCTCGCGCCCGCTTCACAACGAACGAACCCTCGCCCCTGTGAACCAACCAGATGTCTGAAGAGATCCCTCCATGAAGCTCAACTGATCTGAATGCTTCGCCAGCGGCAATTAGGTCCATGCGTTCGAGTAGAGTCGAGAGCCCCTCTGGGTTCATCACGGTCACCGTGCAGATGGGTGCCCGTATGCGGCGTGCTCAAGGCCACGGATATACCCGATCGCAAACAGGCGCCCCAACATCTCATAGCCAGGGCGATCATTGGTTTCGCCTTCCAACGTCGGGACGTGGTCCGGCCGCATCGCGCCCTCAAATCCGATCTCATTGTAGGCGCGAAGGCATTCGGCCATGTCCGTCTGACCTGCATCGTGGAAGGTCTCACGAAATTCTGAGACTGTTCCCTTAACGTCGCGAAAGTGAACGAACGGGATCTTGGCGGTACCAAATTCGCGGATCAGATCCGGAACGGTCACGTCACCGACAAGCACCTCCGGCATGAGTGCGAAATTACCCTGACAGAAGGTTATGCCGTTGTGTTCTGACGGCACTAGTTCGAGTAGCTTGCGATAGCCAGCCGCCGAACTCATGATGCGCGGGACACCACGATCAATTTGCTGAGGCGGATCATCCGGGTGCATCGCGAGGCGCACTCCAGCCCTTTCCGCCTCGGGCACGACTGCTCTAAGAAAGTAGTCGAGCGCATCCCACATCTGGTCAGCAGACAGCACCCCTTCTTCGAGCAAGGGCGGCCCCGCTTGCCCAACCGACTGCGTATACCCGGTGACAAGAGCCCCCCCACGGTCGACAAGTGCGGTGTCGGTCCGTCCCCAACTACTGAGAGCCATCCAGTTGTACGCCATCACGGGAATTCCAAGGTTGCCGAGCGCCCGGATCTGTTCAATAAACTGTTCGATTTGCTGATCGCGACCGTCGAGGCCCATGCGAATTTTGTCCATCGGCGCAGTGTCCTCAGTGCCGATTAGCTTGAGCCCCCACTTTTCGTAGACTTCAATATTGTGTTTGATCGCAGCGACACTCCATGGCACCTCGTCGCGCTCGTCGGGCTTCCATCCCGCGCTGCCAACAGACGCAAACATGCGCTGGTCCTGCTCCGCTCCATTCAGGACACCAATGACATTCTCGACACCTGCTTGTCTTACAAGTTTCCAAGTTGACTCTGGTCGTGGGGGAAGGAATTCGCTGAGTTGGAGCATGACCTATTTTTCTCTTTCCTTATCGAATGAACATGGTTGGAACGCGCAGAATTAAACCTTTTCCGGGAGCGCTGCGGCGATGCGTGCGAGCATGCCGCCATCCACTCGGATTTCCGCGCCCGTAATGAAGCTGGCTTCGGAACTGGCGAGGAAGGAGCAAACCGCACCGAGCTCGTCGGGTCTTGCGACCCTCCCGAGTGCGTGCGCAGTGCCCCACGTAGCGATCGTGTTCTCGATCCCTTCCGGTGTCCCGTCAGACCATTCGGCTGCTGACGCCCGCAGCATAGGCGTATCTACCGAGCCCGGAAGTACTGCGTTCACGCGCACGCCGTATGCGGCCTCATCTACAGCGAAAGCTCTAGACATAGCGTTGAGCGCACCCTTTGTCATCGTGTACCCGACGACGTTGTTCTGCGTGGCAACGCCTTGCACGGATGAAATCAGCGTGATCGTGCCTCGGCTCTCTCGAATATGTGCAATTGCCGCGTGCACCGCGAGAAATACCCCGCGAACGTTCACCGCATAAACCCGATCCAGCGCGTCAGCCGTCGTTGTGGCGGCGTCGCCGTAGGTTTGGATACCAGCAGACGTCACCAAGTGGTCGACTCTTCCAAACTCACGAAGCGCGATCTCGACGGCCCGGTCATGCGTCGACTTCTCCGCGACATCGCCGAAGGTTCCGATGGCGGTGCCCCCGGCTGCCGTAATCGCCTCGACCGCTTCCGTGACACCGGACTCTACGAGTCCGTGGACCACAACTCGAGCCCCCTCCGAGGCAAAAACCTCGGCGGCTCCCCGGCCGATCCCAGCCGAACCGCCAGTCACAATGACTACGCTACCGTCGTGTCTCAAAAATTTGCTCACCATGCTCTCCGAATCTTCAGTGGTTTCGGCCAAAAGTGCGTCAACTCTGGGCTATAGGACACCGTATGTAGCAAACGCCTCTGTCGCACCCATGCCAGCGTCAATGGCCCGACAAACCGTGTTCTCCGTCGATGCTTTAGCTAGCGCTGCCTCAATAACTTCAGCCTCGACCTCCTGCGGCACTACGAGGACGCCATCCAAATCACCGACAATCAAATCACCTGGTGTGATACGCACTCCCCCGATCATTACTGGAACGCGGAAATCCGTGACGGCAGTGCGAACGGATGAGTCCTGTGCGTACGAGCCCCAGCCAAATACTGGGAAGTCGCGCTTCAGTACCTGTGGGGTGTCACGGAAGTAGCCATCGACTACCGCACCCACGGCACCGCGCTGCTGCGAAGTCGCAGTCAGGATCTCGCCCCACATTGCGACGGGTTGCACGAGCCGTGTTGAGAGGTAGACCTCCCCCGGCTCAAGTTGGTCGAGAGCCTCAGTCAGGTACCCGAATGGCTTCTTCTGTGGTCCGTACACATCAGCAGTCGTACATGGCATTGCGCGGCCGACAAGCTTCATCTCGGGGCGAATCGGACGAATCTCCGGCGGCAAAAACTGGCGATTGCGACCAAGAGAATCAAGAATGTCGCCGACGACGGGCGTATTAAGGCGCGTTCGAACCATCTCGAATAGTTCTGGATCAGTACGGAACATAATTATTCAATCCTTCGGTCACAAAATAGGTATTTAACTAATCGGCGAGCGTCGCGTACGCCATACATTGACTAGGACGGCAATTAGTACGACTGCTCCCCGGATGACTTGCTGCAAATAGGGATTCACACCAAGCAAGACCATACCGTTCAACAGCGCAGCGATAAACACGACGCCAATGGTCGTACCAACAATGGTTCCCTTGCCCCCCGAAAGAACTGTGCCTCCGATTATGCTTGCGGCAATCGCGTCAAACTCAAGGCCTACGGCAATCGTGCTATTCCCAGAGGCAAGTTGAGCACTATAAAGGAGCCCTGCAATTGCGGCAGAAAGAGCAGAAATCATCATCACAACGATTTTGACCCGACTTACGGAGATTCCGGAAAGTCGAGAGGCTTTGGCGTTACCACCCACCGCGTAGACAGAGCGTCCAAAGACAGTCTTTTGAGCTACCACTCCAATTACTATGGCCGCGATGACAAAGTAGATGGCGGCAACTGGAATAATTCCGAACACTTTGCCACTACCCCAATAGAAGAATTCCGAGCTGGGGATTGGCAAGGGAAAGTTGTTGGTCAACAATTGGGCCAAGCCTCGGAGTGATAAGTACATTGCCAATGTTGAGATGAACGTTGGTACTCCGTAGAATGCGCGAAGAAAGCCGGTAAAGGCTCCAATCGCCAATGCGGCCACGATCACGAGGATGACAGCGACAGGAAACGGTAATCCTTGTTTCACCACGAACACCCCAAGTAGCGATGAGGAAAGTGCAGCCACCGATCCCACCGAAATATCGATTTCCCCCGAAACGATCACTAGGGTCATTGCGAAAGCGACGATGCCGAAAAAGGCCGCACTCTGCAGGATTGCGAGCTGGTTGCCGACCGTGAGGAAGATCGGCGACGATATTGTGAGCACAATGTAGAACAAGATCAAAACTGTGAGCAGTCCGACGCTCTGCCAGTTCTTGATCCCGACTAATACCTTCACAAGGCTGTTACGAGTAGTCGTGGCATTCGTCATGAGTTGTCCTCCTGTCGCATCGCAAGTGCGAGAATACGGTCTGCAGTTCCCTCGGAACCGACTAATTCTTCATGGATTTGGCCCTCACGTAGCACGAGGACTCGATCACAAACTTCTGCGATCTCCTCGAGTTCCGAGGACACGAAGATCGACGACACCCCTGTATCGGCTAGGTCGCGAATCAGACCGTAGATCTGAGCCTTGGCATGTAGGTCAACGCCTCGCGTAGGTTCATCGAGAAGTAGAATCCCCAATTTCGCGGCGAGAACTCTACCGATTACCCCCTTCTGCTGGTTGCCACCAGAAAGCGTGCCGATCTCCTGCCGCGAAGAAGATGCCGAAATGGACATTGAGGTCATCACCTCTCGAACGATCCGTGCTTCGTCCTTTACACGTAGCCACAGATTCGGGAGCACTCTGCCGCGTGCGGAAAGCACGAGGTTCTCATCCACTCCAAGTAGCGGCACAATACCTGATCCCTTTCGGTCCTCCGACGTATATGCAACACCTAGGTCGAGCATCTTGCGTGGGTAGCGATGGCGCTGAAGGGTTCCGTTAACGAGAATCTCTCCTTCAGCGTCATCGCGTAGCCCGAATATCGACTCAAGCAGTTCAGTACGACCTGAACCGAGCAACCCAGCAATCCCCAATACTTCGCCCTTATGCAGATTGAAGGAAATCCCGTCCAGACGATTGGCGATAGTAAGGTTGCGGACTTCAAGCACTACTGGGGCATTGGTTCGGTCGTGTTTCTGGTGGACGGTATCGACCTTGACTTCACCGCTGATAAGTTCAGCGACCTCGTCGGAACTAATGCTGTTAACGGCGTGGGTACCGATCTCCTTACCATCGCGAAGCACGGTTAAAGTATCCGCCACCAGCGGAATCTCCTTCATTCGATGCGAGACGTAGATCACGGAGATGCCTGTTTCGGCTAGTCGGCGAACGAGTGCGATCAGTGCGTCGACCTCGTGGGAATTCAGAGCGCTAGTCGGCTCGTCAAGTACTAATACCTTCGGCTCATCGACAAGCGCCTTAGCGATCTCGACCATTTGCTGCTCTGCCAGCGGCAACGATCCCACCGTCACCCACAGGGGGATCGCAACGCCAAGACGGTTGAGAGCCCGTTGTGCACGATCCTTCAGGGAGCCCTGGTCGACGAAGCCTCTTTTTTGTGGCCAACTTCCCAGAGTGATATTCTCCGCCACGCTCAGGCCCAGCACAAGGCTAAACTCTTGGTGCACCACAGCGATCCCGCCAGCCTGTGCCGCGTGTGGTCCCGACCACTCAACGATTTTACCGTTTAGTTCAATCGCGCCTGCGTCCGGCCGCAATGATCCGGAGATTAGGTTGACGAGCGTAGACTTCCCTGCTCCATTCTTGCCGAGCAAAGCACGCACCTCACCGCGATGGAGTTCAAAGTCCACCCCAATCAGAGCTGTCACCATTCCGAACCGCTTGCCCAAGGCACTACAAGACAATACTGTTTCGCTCATTCTGTCCCGTCCTTCTTCCCGAGCGTGGCTGACCGTGCGCGCTGCACACGACCAGCCACCTCATTGAGACAACTGCCGCCTACTGGTCGAGGAACGCCTGAATTGTGTCCGAGTCCGTACGATCGTACGTAATTCCCGGCAGTTCGACGAATGGCTCCGCAAGGGTCTCGCCTGCGTGAACCTTTACGGCCATGTCGTACGCGCCCTCAGCTGTTCCAAAGGCATCTTGGCCAGTCGTAGCCTGGAGATTGCCGTCGGGCTCTAGGAGGAACTCTGCAAGCTGAGTGGAGATGTCAGTGCCGAATACGGGAAGGGTAGAACCCGCCTGCTGGGTTGCAATTACGGCACCAGCAGTGCCACCGTCGTTCGAAGCCCAGATCATGTCGATATCAGGGTTCGCGGCAAGGATGTTCTGTGCCACCGGAGTGGCTTTGTCGACCAAGTATCCTTCCTGGTCCGTCGCGATCGAAGCTGTAATACCTGCGTCTGCAAGAGCACCAAGGAAGCCCGCTTTACGGAGCTTACAAGCCGAAGCAACATCACAATTGAGGATTGCGACGTTTACTTCATCCCCAATGTTCTCCGTGATGTAGGCTGCCGCGGCCTCACCCGTCTGAGTACCTAGCGCCGTGTTGTCTGACTGAATAGCACCATCGACATTGGCCGGGTCAGCAGTAGGGCCAACGCAGTTTCCGTAACAGATCAGCGTGATGCCCGCGTCTCGGATCGCCTTCATCGTGGCGAGCGAAGCCTCGTCGGCAGCTGGCTGCATCAAAATGGCGTCCACCTGAGCCTGAATCATGTTCAGAGCAGCTTCGTTCTCCGTGCCGGGGTCGCCGTTTGATAATGCTGTCGTGACTGTTCCACCGTCCTTCGCTGCTGCCGCCTCAACACCAGTCTGAATATTCTGGAAGTACGTGTCTCCCTGAAGAAGGATTAGACCAATCTTGAGCCCTTCGGAACTGGTGTCATCGCTGGCGGTAGCAGTGTCCGTGCTACCGGTAGCAGTGTCCGTACTATCAGTAGCGTCACTGCTACAAGCTGAAATGGTGAGTGCGAGAGCGGTAGCGACTGCGGCTGCCGCTAGAGATGTATACAACTTCATTGTTGTGCTCCTCGTTGAGTTGGTTACTTGCGTCCTCATGATGGCACCTCGTATACTAGTTGGCAAGTATACTACGAAATCGTTATAGAGAGGCGTGTACAAATGACACCGTTGTCTGGAGCCACGTGGCCCTCCAAATTCGAACTGCGGTCGTTGGCGAAGCCCGAGCCGCGATACCGTATTTCTGACGCCGTGTTTGAAACGATCAGCGAGGCGATCCGAAACCTGAAGCTGCCACCGGGTGCGCCGATCTCTGAGACGGGTATTGCAACCCAGTTGCAAGTCAGCCGTTCTCCCGTGCGCGAGGCATTCACTCGCCTCACCGATCAAGGATTGATCGTGGTCATTCCCCAAGTGGGGGGTCAAGTCGCGCCAATCTCTCTGCAAGAGGTCGCGGAAGCAGTATTCATTCGAACCGCGCTAGAGACCAGCGCCTTTCAGCGCGCGATTGGCGCCGGCACACCTGATACGACCGCCATTCAGTGCGTGGCTGATGAGAATCGGGCGGCTGCCGCGAGACGAGACATCGAAGCGTTTTTCGACACCGATGAACAACTGCACCAAGGCGTGTTCGAGCTAGCAGGAATGCCCCGAATGTGGCAGTTGGTGCGGGGCACGAAAATACAGCTCGACCGATTGCGCCGCCTCAACCTGCCGAAGGCCGTTGAGGCCCCCGAGCTCTGCGAGGAGCATCAACTCATAGTCGATGCGCTTCGGGACCGTGATGAGGCCGCCGGCATCGCAGTGATTCGGAACCACGCGACACGGGTGCTCGATCTCGTCCAGACGTACCGATCTGAGAATCCCTCCTACTTCACCGACTGACCGAGATCTCGAGGCGCCGTTCGCCTACCCCCACTATCAACACCTCAACGAGGAGGAGCTATGAGTACCAAAATTAGTATCGCGGTCGATCACAATGCCGCATGCGGCGAGGGGCCATTCTGGCATGCCCAATCAGAGTCAGTAGTCTGGGTCGACATCCTGCGTGGAGAGATCTTTAGAACCCTGCTACGCACAGGGGATACCCAAACAATTGGGCGCCACAGCGAGATGGTTGGCGCCGTCGCTCCACGCGAACGAGGTGGATTCGTTGCCGCCACTGAATCGGGCTTCGTGGAACTAACTGAATCCGGGAACGTATCTCGTCGAGTCGCCTGCCTTGTGGCCGGCGAGCGAATGAACGATGCCAAACCCGACCCAGCTGGTCGTTATTGGTCCGGGAGTTGCGCAATGGACTTCAAGCGTGGCGACGGCGGACTCTGGCTACTTGACGAAAACTGGGAGGCAAGGAAGGTTCTGGGCGGCCTTACGCTGCCAAATGGTCTGGGATGGAGCCCCGACGGACGGACGTTCTACCTCGTCGAGTCAATGGATCGCAAGGTGCTCAGCTTTCCGTTCGACCCAGACACCTCGACGCTCACCCCGCAGCCAACTACTCTTGTCGGACCAGATGCATTCACCGGATTGCCAGACGGGTTAGCCGTGGACACGCGTGGGCACTTATGGGTCGCGGAGTACGCCGGTTCCGCAATTCACGAGTTCGCTCCCACCGGAACATTTATCCGTACGATCACGATCCCGACCGCGCAACCGACATCGTGCGCCTTCGCAGGCCCTGAGCGCAAACAGTTATGGGTCACATCAGCCGCTGACGGACTCGAAACCAGTCAAGAGGCTCACCCCGGCTCGGTTTTTAAAGTCGATGGGTTAGGTGCTACTGGCCTACCCGTCCCCAGTTTCAGAGGGTAGCGCATGGTACTTACCGTTGCATCCGAGGACTTCGAGGTATCTATCACGCCCAATCGGGGTGCCGATATCGTTGGGATCACAGACAGAGCCACTGGACTGCAACTTCTGGCGGTTTCCCCTACGGGAGACGTCGGCGCCTCAGCAGCAGCGTCCGGAAATTCAATGGAGCAATGGATGAGAGGGTACCCGGGGGGCTGGCAAATATTGGCTCCCAATGCGGGGCCTGAGCGCGTACATGATGGGGTTACACAGGGTTACCACGGAGAGGCTTCACTCGCCCAGTGGCGCGTACTCAAGCAGAGCGCAACGTCGGTCACTCTAGCGACTGCGCTACTCACCGCACCACTCAAAATAGAGCGAAACATCTCCGTTGAAGGCGCGTGTGTCAAAGTTGAGGACGTTGTGACCAACCTCGCGCCAGAGCCTTGCAGTTTCAGGCTCGTGCAGCACCCAGCCTTTGGCGCACCCTTCCTGGATGAACGCAGCTACCTCGCTCTGCCCACCGCAACTCTTGTAGCTGACGCGACGGCACCCGGCACCTTGATACATGCGGGCGCCGTGGGGCCACCCGACAAACTACTACGCGCCGGGCCAATTCCAAACAGCATCGCCTTGCCGGGTCCCGGGTCAAGTCAGTCGCTGTTCGGCGCATTCACCGATTTCGACTCGGGCGAGGACGCAAGCGCCACTAACGGTGTGACATTCTTCAGCCCCACACATGGTTTCGGCATTCAGCTGAGCTGGGGTCGCAGCACCTACCCACACGCTTGGTTCTGGATTGAGGCAAACGCTGGTTCTGGCTGGCCATGGTTCAAACGCCTGTTTTCAATCGCCGTGGAGCCGTCCAACGTGCTTCCTGGTGAGGGCATGGAAACAAACGGATACCAACGCGGGGGACTCGGTACCACTCTCGCCAGCGGCAGCTCACTGTTGTCAGAAGTACACATTACTCGGGTACCACTACCCGCAGAATAACTGCGTCACCTCAAACCGTCGACGACGAACGAACAAGGAGAACTCAATGTACTTTCAACGCCTCGGACCTATCGGCGCGGAGGTTCCAGTTGCAGTGGTTGGCGAGGTCGCATACGACCTGCGCCCGATCACGACAGACATCGGCGGCGCATTCATCGGAAGCGACCCGGTGGGAACCGTCGAGAGGGCGCTCCCCCGGCTGCCTGTGCTTGAGAATGCCCAGTCCCTGCGGGTTGGCGCACCGATTGCGCGCCCTGGCGCGATTTACTGCGTGGGAATGAACTACGCCGCGCACGCACTCGAAGGCGGCTCATTGCCACCGAAAGACGTTGTGATGTTCTTTAAGCCACCGCACACCGTAGCAGGACCGAACGATGACTTCTCGGCGCCGACAGGAGCGTTGAAGCTCGACTGGGAGGTCGAGTTGGCAGTCGTGGTAGGCAAACGGGCTTGGAGGCTCGACGAGACCGATAGCCCCTTGGATCACGTCGCCGGATACACGATCGCCAACGATCTATCTGAACGTGAGTGGCAACTTGAAATCTCAGGGGGCCAGTGGTCCAAAGGGAAGAGCGGACCCGGCTTTCTCCCGCTCGGTCCATGGCTTGCGCCCGCAAGCGAGATCATGCCGAGCGATCTGCATCTTCAGAGTTTCGTCAACGGCGAGCCACGCCAGGACTCGAGCACCTCGGATCTCATCTTCGATGTTCCCACCATCATTCACGACCTCAGCCAGTTTACTGTCCTCGAGCCCGGTGACGTGATCTTGACGGGCACGCCGGAGGGCGTCGCTCTTTCCGGACGTTTCCCGTACCTAAAGCCTGACGACGTGATGGATCTTGAGATTCAACATCTCGGCCACCAACGCCAGCGCGTGTTGCCAGCGAGCTGAGGAGCGATCGTTATGGGAGATTTCTCAGAAAAGGTAGCTGTCGTGGTTGGCGGCGCGTCCGGCATCGGATGGGCAACTGTCGAACAACTACTGCAAGAAGGCGCCCGAGTTGCCATTTTCGACCGCGACGACCCACAAGGACTCGACCGTGTATCGGATCGCGTCCTGTCCGCGAAGGTTGAGCTTCAGGATCAGTCGACAATCGACGCGGCGGTGTCTGCGACGATCAGTCGCTGGCAGCGGATAGATGTGCTGGTCAATAGTGCCGGGATCGGCGCAGCCGGAACACTGCAAGAGAACGACGATGCTGAATGGCACCGCGTTCTCGACATCAACTTACTCGGCACCGTTCGAATGATCCGGACCGTCCTCCCCCACTTGATCGCGGCGCGTCCGTCCTCGGTGGTCAACCTTGGCTCAGCTGTTGCATTGACAGGGTTCCCAAACCGGGCGCTCTACAGCGCAACGAAGGGCGCAATTGTGTCGCTAACTCGGGCGATGGCTGCAGATCACCTTGTGGATGGAGTTCGCTTCAACTCTGTTTGCCCAGGAACTACAGAAACCCCCTGGATACAACGCCTATTGGACGCCGCGGACGATCCAGAGCAGGAGCGCCGGAACTTGGAAGCTCGCCAGCCGCACGGGCGGCTAGTGACAGCCGATGAAGTCGCAAAAGCAATCATCTTTCTTGCGAGTCCTGGATCAGAGTCTACGACAGGTGTGACGCTTTCCGTGGATGCCGGCATCCAATCTCTTTACACCGGGAACTGAGAATTGTCTGAGGCGCAGGCGTACGCAGCACGGCCTGCAGTCCGCGCCGAGTTCCGATAATCGGCGGTTCCGTCCGTTGACGACAAAGAACTTGCCGCGGGCGCCGAGCTCGCCGAAAACTGCGTGTAGCTATCTCAAGTAAGTCGCTGAGTGCTCAGACCGGGTCGGCATTCGGCACTCATGTACCAATTGAGTGCAAAGCCCGAAGAGCGCTAGCGCGCCACTCTTACTCAGTCTTTTCTCGCTTGCTCGTCGTGCCCGCACAGCCCCACCCAGGTAGAAACTACTCCCACTCGATGGTCCCGGGGGGCTTGGAAGTCACGTCCAGCACCACGCGGTTGACCTCAGACACCTCGTTGGTGATGCGGTTGGAGATATGCGCGA
>Ga0307486_1001560_pt1 | contig 17258 bp, 17 predicted proteins | sample CBIW02metaG_FD_203663 | JGI IMG/M metagenome (GOLD analysis project Ga0307486, IMG submission 203663) | Sea-ice brine microbial communities from Beaufort Sea near Barrow, Alaska, United States - CBIW 0.2 | ecosystem: Environmental > Aquatic > Marine > Coastal | place: USA: Alaska | collected... | reverse complement strand
ATCCTGCCTTTGACGTATTGACTTTGGAAATCCCGGTAACCCAACCGGACATAATCCTGGAACAATTCAGCATCTACTTTGAAAAGGCTAATGAGATGGTATTTCTTAAAATGGCCTGGGACCAAACCCTGGTGGCGATTCCGCTTATAATAGCAAAAGAAGCGCAAATCGCGCCTCTCTCGTATAACTAATTAAATTATTAAAAACCCTGGTCATTCTTCGTCCAGCATCAAATTCAGGGTTACATCTATATTATCTATGGTAGCCATGGAATAAGGACAGGTTTCGTGGGCATCGTTCACCAGTTCTTCAGCTGTTTCAACATCCACTCCCGGGAGATAGGCATCTAAAATAACCGATATTTCCAAATCATCTTCTTCGGTTTTTCCAATCCGCACGGTTGCGGTGACATTAAAATCGCCCAAATCTACCTTTTGTTCTTTTGCAGCTTCTTCTAAAGCACCTGCAAAAGAGGCTGAGTATCCTGCTGCAAAGAGTTGTTCGGGATTGGTGAAATTTCCACCTTTTCCGCCCAAATTTTTGGGAGAGCTCAATTTCATATCTATAACGCCATCCTCACTATTTACTTGGCCTTCCCTGCCTCCGGTTGTTGTAGCTTTGACTTTGTACAATGTTTTCATCTTATTAATTTTTGATTAACTTTATATAAATTTGAAGATAACAACTTAAGGGTTCACATCCAAAATCATTTCATAAATTTGTCATAAATAATTTTTTAATATTGTCCAAAACCACCCATAAATCGGCATTAAATCAATCGGAAAGCACGCCTGCTTCGCCACATGTCAATCCTGCTTCAGTGGGAAAAATAAAAGCCTTCAGAAAAAAGCAGTTAACAGATCAGGAACTTAAAGATCAAGTTCTTGCCGGAAATAAAACTGCCCTGAGCCGCGGGATCACTTTGGTTGAAAGTAATCAGGTAGATCACCAAAAAAGGGCCGAGAAACTAGTGGAAGCTTGTTTGCCTTACGCGCATAGATCTATCCGAATTGGGATTACCGGAGTTCCCGGAGTAGGAAAAAGTACTTTTATTGAAGCTCTGGGAAGTTATCTTGTAAAGAAGGGAAAAAAAGTGGCGGTGCTGGCAGTAGATCCTACCAGTACGATATCACGCGGAAGTATTTTAGGCGATAAAACCAGGATGGAGAATTTGGTGACCGAAGAAAATGCCTTTATCCGCCCCTCCCCTTCCGGGGAATCTTTGGGCGGGGTTGCCAGGAAAACAAGGGAAAGTATCATACTTTGTGAAGCTGCCGGTTTTGATGTGATCCTTATCGAAACCGTGGGTGTTGGGCAAAGTGAAACTACCGTGCACAGCATGACAGATTTTTTCCTGTTGTTGAAATTGGCCGGTGCCGGGGATGAATTGCAGGGAATCAAACGGGGAATTATTGAAATGGCAGATGCCATTGTGATCAATAAAGCCGATGGCGAAAACCTAAAGCCCGCCAAAATGGCAAGATTGGAGTTTAAGAGGGCACTCCACTTATATCCACCAAAACCAAGCGACTGGCAGCCAGAAGTTTTGTTGTGCAGTGCCCTGAACCAAACCGGGATTTCAGAAATCTGGGAGTTGATCCAGGAATATCAAAGTGCGGTAAAAAAGAATGATTATTTTAATAAGAACCGTCGCGAACAAAATAAATTCTGGTTATTACAAACCGTCGACGAGCATTTAAAGAACAGGTTTTATCAGGATCCGAAGATCAAAAAAGCATTGCAAGAACAATTAACCGCGATTGAAAATAACGAAACTACCCCGTTCATAGCGGCTGCTTACCTTTTGGAATTGTCCAAAACCCTATAAAAATTCGGTCTTATACCAATCTATTTGTAATTTAAGTCCTTCCTTTAAGGTAGTGGACGGGTTGTATCCCAGGAGTTTTCTGGCCTTATCAATATTGGCAAGGGTGCGAAGTTGATCACCGGCCCTTTCGGGAATAATTTCCATACCTGTTTTTAGTCCCAATAGTTCTTCAACATACGCTATTCCCTGCTGAGTGGTGTGTTCTTCTTCGGTTCCCAAATTGATGATCTCTCCGTTTAATTCCTCGTGTTTCTGAACTGCCTTAAAGATCCCATCGACGATATCTCCTACAAAAGTAAAGCTGCGAAGATGTTTTTCGCTTCCTTCAAAAAGAGTAAAAACTTCGTTTTTAAAAGCACAGGCAATCAATTTCGTATATAATTTTTCAGGGCGTTCACGCGGGCCATAGACAGAATACAACCTTAACGAACTCGCTTTAAGTCGGTTTGCCCTGCTCTCTGCCAGGACAAGTTGTTCTGCCGCCAATTTTGTCACTCCATACCAGGATGCGGGCTTGGGAACTTCGGTTTCAGGAAAAGTAGCTTCCAATCCGTAGATGGAAGAGGTCCCGATATTAAAAAAATGTTTGAGGTTTTTATTTCGCTTCGCAAAAATCAATAGATTTTGTGTGGCGATAATATTATTTGTCAGGTATTCCTCAAAAGTACTGGAAGAAGAAATGCCCGGTTGGGCGGCAAAATGAATGATAAGATCAAAATCCAATGGTAAATTTTCATACCCGGCCATTTCACGCAAGTCAATTGCATAAATCTTTATCCCTTTCTCTATCAGGACCTTAGCGTTGCGATTTTTTAAGGAAACATCGTAATAATCGGAAAAATTATCGATTCCAATTACCTGGTGACCTTCCATTTGAAGCCGTTCAGCCATATGTGACCCTATAAATCCGGCTGCTCCGGTAACCAATACTTTCATTCTTTTAAATTTTATTTCCTGATCCTTATTGCATCGGGCTACCAATTGCCATTGGTAGCTACAATTACATTGATATGGATCCCGGTTTCAATTGGGATCCACCCTTGTAGGTTGGCGCAAAATTACGACCATTCTGTAAATTTCAATGTTTTTTCAGCTTATAATGATTTATGCCCTGAATTTTATATTTATTGATACATTTGTAATGAATATCTAAATGCTCTATGGATTACGAATTTACGATTATTGTCCCGCTTTATAATGAAGAAGAAAACCTTATAAGGGTGGAGCAGGAATTGAAAAAATATTTAATCATCGCCCACAAAAGGACTCGTGTTCTTTTTGTAGATGATGGTTCTTCTGATAAAAGTTTAGCCCTGATCGAAGACATCTGTAAACGAAACACAGAATTTAATTACATCTCTTTTGAACAAAATCAAGGCTTAAGCGCCGCCATAAAAGCAGGTTTTGATTATTCGAAAACTCCGCTGATAGGTTACATAGATTCCGATCTGCAAACCGACCCTGAAGATTTCAACCTTTTGCTGGAACATATTGAAGAATTTGACCTGGTGACCGGGATGAGGACCAACAGGAAAGATTCTTTTAAGAAGAATATATCTTCCACCATTGCCAACCTAATAAGGAGAAGCTTTACTCAGGATGGAATGGACGATACCGGATGCCCCTTAAAGGTTATAAAAGCCGATTACGCCAAACGGATTCCGATGTTTAAAGGCCTTCACCGGTTTTTACCTGCTATGATCCTTTTGCAAAAAGGAAAAATAAAACAAATTCCCGTACGTCATTACCCCAGAATTGCCGGTACCCCAAAGTTTTTTATTCTGAACAGACTTGTAGGTCCCTTGGTAGACTGCTTTGCTTATCTCTGGATGAGAAGAAGCTACATCAACTATAAAGTTATCAAAAAAGATGAGTAGCTGGCAAATTTACAGCATAGGATTTGCCGCACAAATATTGTTTTCCGGAAGGCTTTTTATACAGTGGTTTATTTCTGAAAAAAACAAGAAGGTATTAACCCCTTCGGTATTTTGGAAGCTGAGTTTAATCGCCTCTTTTTTGCTCTTTGTTTATGGCTATTTAAGAAATGATTTTTCTATCATGCTCGGCCAGGCAATTACTTACTTCATCTATATCCGAAATCTGCAATTACAAGGGGAATGGAACAAACTTCCTAAGTTTTTGAGAATCTTTTTGTACTTTTTCCCGGTGCTGATAATTATTTATTCATATAACAACAATACCTACGACATACAAAAATTGCTTTTTAATGAGGCCATTCCACTGTGGTTATTGATATTGGGGTCTACTGCACAAATTATTTTCAACCTTCGGTTTCTCTACCAATGGATATATTCCGAAAGAATGAAGGAATCTGTTCTGCCCCTGGGATTTTGGTTTCTAAGTCTTATAGGATCGACGATGATTTTAATTTATGCTATTATTAGAAAAGATCCAGTCTTATTTGTCGGTCATATTATGGGAATTTTGATCTATACAAGAAACATCATTATAAGTCGAAAATATGCCAAATTATAATTCTAAAAATTTACCTTATTTCCTCCTTTTGATTGGTTTAGGATCATTGATTTTCCTCGCAAATCTGGACGCTTTGTTTGTCAACATTATGGAGGCCCGAAATTTTATAACCGCACGGGAAATGCTCACTCATAACAACTGGATCTTCACTACCATGAACGAGCTTCCCCGTTATGAGAAACCGCCTTTGCCCACCTGGTTAACCGCAATTTCTGCCTGGCTTTTCGGAATTCACAACCTTTTTGCCTATAGATTGCCAGCCGCGTTGAGCGCACTATTGCTGGTCCTTATTTTTTATAAACTTCAATTAAAGCTAAACATACATAGATCCCTGGCCTTTGGGGCATCCATGATTTTAATGACTTCCTTTTTTATCATCACTTTGGGAAGGGAAGGTCAATGGGATATTTTCACTCATAGTTTTATGCTGGGCTGCTGTTATTTTTTTGTACTAATGTTCACCTCCGCCAAACACCAAAGATCTTATGCCATAATTGCCGGTTTATTGTTTGGCGCCTCCCTGTTAAGCAAAGGCCCTGTATCATTATACGCCCTGTTTATCCCATTTTTAATCAGCTATTCGGTTATTTATAAAATCAAGGAACCTGGCACCAAATGGAAACTTCTGGCAATTTTTATCGGGGTAGGATTAATCATCGGAACCTGGTGGACGATAATAATTCATCATTATGATGCTCAGGCTTTTAATGAAATTGCCAAACAGGAGAGTGGTCGCTGGTTAAATTATAATGTGCGTCCTATTTGGTATTATTGGAATTTCTTTATCCAGAGCGGCATCTGGACAATTCCTGCAATGATTGGCTTGTTTTACCCGTATTTAAGATCCAGGGTTTCCAACCTTAAAGCCTATAAGTTTTACTTGCTCTGGACCCTGATCACGGTGGTTTTATTATCTATAATTCCTGAAAAGAAAAGTCGGTATTTACTTCCTGCCATAATTCCGTTGGCTGTTACTACCGCTTTCTACGTGGAATACATTATTAAAAACTTTAAACTGAAGTTAACCAAGTTAGAGAAATTACCCATTTACCTCAATTTTATCTTGTTAACATTGGTCGCACTCGTGGCACCTTTTGTTTTTTATTTCGTTTTTGGAGAAGAGTTATGGGAAATGAGAACTTTGTTCATATTATTCAGCGTATTTTTTATTTTGTTGGGTTTCGGATTTATCTATGCCTTGCTTAAATCCCGCATAAAATTGTTGTTCGCGCTTCAGGCAACAATGATGATGCTTGTAATAATCCTGGGATTTCCTTTTTTGAAATTGATCAGCCCCACACAAAATACTCCCAATGTCGCCGACCTAAAAGCCTATAAAACAGCTGAAAACATTCAAATTTACGAGGTGAGCGGAATGTTGCCGGAATTAATTTGGGCCTTTAGAGAGCCTATCCCAATGATCAATACCGAAAAAGGGATTGACCCACAGGTGGGAAATGAATTTGGTGTTCTTGTATCAGAAGAAGCCAATCCAAATTGGAAAGATGCTTTCAAAAACTACACTTTGAAATATGTGGACGAATACAATCTGAACCCTGCCATTTCCAAAAGCGAAAATTCCAGGTTGATCCGAAGTTTTTATATTGCCACTAAAAATGCACCTTGAATTTTTCGGCCAGAAATGAATGTAACCTGTAGAAAAGATAGCCTAGAAGTGCTCCTATCAACATTCCGGTTACAACGTCTAAAGGATAATGTACGCCAACATAAATACGACTATAAGAAACTACTGTCGCCCAAATAAGCAACAAATAAGGCAATTTGGGATAATTCTTTTTCAATAGCAACCCAACAAATACCGCCAATCCGACAGAACTTGATGCGTGGGCAGAAAAGTACCCAAAACTGCCGCAACGTACTGCAATGTAACGGGCATACTCCATAATGCCTTCCTGTCTGCAAGGCCTGGGACGTTCAAATTCATGTTTGAAAACATTTGCCAATTGGTCTGAAGCCGTAATTAACAACGCGATCACGATCGCGGTGATCAATGTTCCTTTAGCCCCGTATTTTCTAAATATCAGATATAACAGGAATACATATAAAGGGATCCAGGTCCATTTATATGTGATCACTAACCAAAACGGATCCCAGAAAGGACTTCCTAAATTGTTTAGAAACAGGTATAATTCTCTGTCCCATTCAATAATTTGTTCCATATTATGTGTTATTCATCGTATCGGGAAACCTCGCGGTCGTAAAATTCACTTGCCTGAGTGATTAGATCTTCTGCCTGGGTGGCCAATTCATTTTCGTCATTTTGGTCAAAATCCTCTAACCACTCCACATCATCGTTTTCAAGGTTGATTATAAATCGGGGATATTCGGTATGAATTACAAAAATAGCATCAGGATAATCGGTGTTATCGCCTAAAAGGAATTTTGGAAAGTCCATAGTATCAAATTTTGTTTTTATTATTTATTTAAAAAAATGAGATTATAATATCAATGCCATAAAATTGTTGGCAAGTTCTAAATTTCGGTATTTCTGAGGGAACTTTGCTTAAAGTCAAATTTTTCCTTCAACACAAGTTTCCTGCTCAAATAGTTAAACCGAAAGTACAACATTACCGCCGAAGCTGTTAACCCGGCAAAAATTCCTAACCAGATTCCCATGGAACCCAAATGTTCGGCTTTTCCAAAGTAAATGGAAATAGGAAAACCTATGACCCAGTATGCGATAAAACAAATAAGAGTGGGGAATTTCACGTCCTGTAATCCGCGTAAGGCACCTAAGATCACCACCTGTAACCCATCACTTAACTGAAACAATGCAGCAATAATAAGCAATTGCGCTGCAAGGGCAATCACCTCAACATTGTCTATGTAAATGGTAGGCAACCAATTTTTCATGAGTATAAACCCAATTGCAAAAACTGCTTCAATTAAAAACACCAATAAAAAAGTGGAAAACGCGATCCTTCTTAGATCTGAATAATTTTTCAATCCTTTTTGATTCCCAACCCGAATGGTTGCAGTGACCCCTAGCCCCACGGCGATCATAAATGTCATTGAAGCCAGGTTGAGCGCTATTTGATTTGCCGCCTGCGGATTGGTTCCCAATGTTCCCGCCAGAAAAACAGTTCCGGCAAAGATGGCAACTTCAAAGAACATTTGTAAAGCGGAAGGAAATCCCAGGGCCAACAGGCGTTTAAAAATATGCATTTTGAACAGCTCTTTTTTAGTCCAGATAAAATAACCCCTGAATTTCTTTTTTCTGCGAAGGATCTCCCAAATAAACCAAAGCATAAAGAAACGGGAAATCAAAGTTCCAATTGCGGCTCCTTTAAGTTCCAATCTTGGAAAGATCCAGATCCCATAAATTAGCAAATAATTAAATACCACATTTACCACATTTGCAATTAATGTGGCGTACATGGCATATTTGGTTTGGGAAAGCCCATCGGCAAACTGTTTGTAGGCTTGGAAGATCATAAGCGGGATCATGGAAAATGCCACGATCTCAAGATATGGGATGGCCAGTTCTACCACCTCTGGCGGCTGATCCAGATAATATAAAATTGGTTTTGCCAGCAGGAGCAGCAAGAACAACAAAATCCCGTTCACCGCGCATAAAATAATGCCATGGTGAAAATAGCTCCTTCCTTTCTCAATATTGGAAGCCCCATTTGCTTCGGCGATTAACGGGGTTATCGCGAAGGAAAATCCGATACCCAGGGACAAGGCGATAAACACCAGACTATTTCCCAGGGAAACCGCGGCCAGGGGGGCAGCGCCCAATCTACCTATCATTACATTATCCACAAAACCCACCAAAACATGGCCCAACTGACCCATCATAACAGGGAAAGCGATGCTTAAATTGGTATTGAATTCTTTGGTATAGGCAGATAATTGCAAATCGTAATTTTTGAGGAACAAAGATAACAGGTTTTGCGTGTCAAGGAATTGAAATCGATTTTAATTTCCTCTATGTTAAGTGCGAGGATGAGAGTGGCACAATCATCTGGTTTTGTCATTCTGAACGAGTTTTTGGGCGAGGAAGAATCCCTGCAGTGAGGGTGGGATTAAGAGTATTGAATGTTACCAACTTTCATTTATGATTCGCCCAATCAGTACGCAGGATTCTTCACTGCGTTCAGAATAACATATCAGGGTGGTTTCATCCAATCAGTATGCAGGATTTTTCACTGCGTTCAGAATGACATATCAAGGTGGTTTTTATTCATTCTGAACGAGTCTCCTTTTTTTGTCATTCTGAACGAGCTTTTGGGCGAGGAAGAATCCCTACAGTGAGGGTGGAATTATAAGTATTGAAAATGTTACCGGCTTCATTTATGATTCGTCCAATCAGTACGCAGGATTCTTCACTCGTTCAGAATGACATATCAGGGTGGTTTCGTCCAATCAGTACACAGTATCCTTCACTGCGCTCAGAATGACATATCAAGGAGGTTTCGTTCAATGAGTACCCGGGATTATTCACTGCGTTCAGAATGACGTGCCTGGGTCTTTTAAAGTCCGGAACTCTGCAAGGCCTCACTGGTTTTTATTCCGTATTTATCCACCAAATAGATTAGTGAAGCCATTGTTGCGGCTCCCATTTCCAACTCTCTTTTGACAATATGTTCAAAAACATCGTTATCAGAATGATGATGGTCAAAATAACGCTGGGAATCCGGACGCAGGCCGGCTAAAACCGTTGAACCATTTTTCAACGGGCCAATATCGGCACCACTCCCACCTTGTTCAAAATAATGGATAAGATATGGTTTAAACAAAGGTTTCCAGCCTACAAGTTGCTGAAATTGGTCTTTATCGCCTTCAATTGAAAATCCTCGTGGATTAAAACTCCCTTCATCACTTTCCAGTGCAAAAATGTGATTCTCCTGCTTTTGTTTGGCTACTTCGGCATATTTTTTACCGCCGCTCAAGCCATGTTCCTCATTCATAAAAAGCACCACCCTTATACTGTGTTTTGGTTTCAGGTTCAATTCCTTAAAAAGCCTCAACACTTCCATAGATTGTACTACTCCTGCCCCATCATCATTGGAACCGTCACCTAGATCCCAGGAATCCAGATGTCCGCCAACGACGATAAATTCTTCGGGAAATTGGGAACCCGTTATTTCGCCAATGACATTAAAGGACTCCACATCAGGAAATTGTTCGCAATTCAATTTAAAATAAACTTCGGCATCCTTTTTAATTTTTAAAAGTCCGCTTAAATATTCCGCATCGTTGGTACTTATGGCTGCCGTGGGAATACGTTTAGATTCTGGCAGATCCCCGTAACTCATGCTGCCGGTATGAGGAAAATCATCGAGTCTTAAATTCATGGAACGCACGATTACTCCAATCGCGCCGTATTTTGCAGCTTCGGCCGCACCTGAATAACGCTGATCTACTGCTCCGCCGTAGGCTTCAAATGTATTGATCACACTGGCGCGCATGGGGCGGTTGTAAAACACGATCTTTCCTTTGATTTGTTCCTCTCCATAGCGGGCAAGATCTTCAATTCCCTGTACTTCTATAACCTGGGCTTTTGCACCTCCGGCGGGTGTAGCAACCGATCCGCCCAGGGCAGTAATTTTGATGTTTCGGGTACTGCCCGGTGCTGTCTCCACATAAGCAAATTCCTTGGCGCCCCGAACCCATTTTGGCACCATAACAGGTTGCAACCAAACTTTGTCAAGCCCAAGTGTTTCCAATTCCTTTTTGGTGTATTCAACGGCCCGTTGCGCACCCACAGATCCGGAAAGCCTGGTTCCAATTTTTAGTGACAGGTGTTCCAGCCAGGAATAAGACTTTCCGTTTAAAAGACTCATATCATAAATTTTCCTGATCTCCAGGGAATCTACCTGAGCAGGATCTAACTGGGGAAAAATCAACTGGCTAAAAAATAATGCGAGGCTAACTAAAACTATCTTCTTCATTTGGGGTATAGGTTTTTGCTAATTAATATAATTTGACGGACAAAGATGAAGCTATTTCAATCCTTTTTCAATTGGTCTTTATAATTTTCTAAATTCTTAAATAATTCGGGGTCCATCCCGGGTTCCTGAATATCCTTATATTTCAATAATTCTTCCAAAAGTATGCTTGCGATCAAGTATCTCGTGGTAGCTTTATCATCGGCAGGGATAACATACCAGGGCGCGTGTGGTCTGGAGGTGCGGTTAAAAGCATCCTGATACTTGTTTTGATATTCGTCCCATAATTTACGCTCTTTCAGGTCTCCAGGGGAGAATTTCCAGTTTTTATCCGGCTCGTCCAAACGCCTCAATAATCGTTCCCGTTGTTCCTCTTTTGAAATATGGAGGAAAAATTTAAATATAATGGTACCATTTTCTGCAAGATGTTCCTCAAAATTTCTGATCTGTTCAAAACGTTTTTCCCAAAAGGCATCGTTAATATCGTCAATATCATTCACCCCGGGCAAATTTTCATTCAGGATATATTCCGGATGGACCCTGGTTATAAGTACGTTTTCATAATGAGTACGGTTAAAAACCCCGAATTTTCCGCGTGCGGGCAAAGCAATATAATGCCTCCATAAATAGTCATGCTTTAATTCCAGGGGAGATGGCACTTTAAAACTGTGAACTACAACTCCGCGCGAATTAAAATCCTTAAAAACCTCCCTGATGGCACTGTCTTTTCCGGAAGTGTCCATACCTTGAAGACATACCAATACCGAATATTTTGAATGAGCATAAAGTTTATCCTGCCACTTGCCCAAATCCACACGGGTTTTTTCCAGATGTTTTTCAATCTTTTTCTTTTGCTTTCCTAAATCGAAAGAAGTGGATGTTTTTTGGAGATTAATATCGCCTTTTACCTTAAATTGTGAATAATCTATTTTTTTCATTTTTAAATATATTCGGTGCTAAATATACGATCTTTAAAAGACATTTTTTATATTCGCCTTTAAATTGAACATCTTGGACAAAGAAGAAATTATTGAGAAAGTTGCAATTTTATTGAAGGAAATTCCTACTTCTTTAGAGATTGTAAAAAACGACTCCAAAAGGGACAAACGTTTTCACTACCTGGCTAGCCACATGGTGGAAAAGGCAATTAAAAAAGATGCCCTTGTAATTTCTGAAAACGAAAAAGGAATCGCCATTTTATTTAAAACCAGCAAAAAGGATGACAATTTCTGGAAGAATATTCCGGAACAATTAGGTCTTTTGATAAATGTTACCGGTTTTAAAAATGCCCTAAATATATTAAAAACACAAAAATACATCAAACAACAACGCCCTCAGGAAGGGGAATATTTATATTGTTGGTTTTGGGGTATTTTAGCCGATGCGAGGGGAGCCGATAAACAGGTTGGAAAAGAAATGAAAGATGAATTTTACCGGCAGGCCCAGGAATATAAACTTCCCTTATATGCCGAAACCAGAATGCGACAAAATGCAGTTGTATACCAGCGCTTTGGTTTTGAATTATTTAATGAATGGGCACATCCCAGCGGAGATACCATGTATTTTCTGAGATATATCCCACCTGTTCTCCGGGGATAAAATTATTTTTTAAAAGTTTTTATCCTGAAAGATCAATTGGTATTAGTTGAATTCCCTATTCCTAAAATTTACTTGCAAAAAGCTTTACATCTTCCTCTGTTATCTCTTCTCCGCCTAATATAATAAGCCTTTCCACCACATTTCGGAGTTCTCTTATATTACCGGTCCAGTCATATTTTTTCAAAAGATTGATGGCGCCATCGGTAAATTCTTTTTTATTGGTGCCTTGTTCCTCCGCGATTTTAGCGCTAAAAAACTCAACAAGCAATGGAATATCTTCCCGGCGCTCGTTTAATGGCGTAACTTCAATTAAAATAACCGCCAGGCGATGGTAAAGATCTTCCCTGAATTTCTTTTCCTCTATTTCCTTTTTAAGGTCTTTGTTAGTCGCTGCAATTACGCGTACATCCACTTTAATATCCTTGTCGCTTCCCACCCGGGAAATTTTATTTTCCTGAAGTGCCCGCAAAACTTTTGCCTGGGCAGAAAGGCTCATATCGCCAATTTCATCCAGGAATATAGTGCCGCCATTAGCAGTTTCAAATTTTCCAGCACGATCCTTAACTGCAGATGTAAAAGCTCCTTTTACATGTCCAAACAATTCGCTTTCAATTAATTCTGAAGGGATCGCGGCACAGTTTACCTCGATCATCGGCCCGTTGGAACGATTGCTTTTTTGGTGCAGCCAATGAGCCACCAATTCCTTTCCCGTTCCGTTGGGACCTGTAATAAGCACCCGGGCATCTGTGGGTGCCACTTTTTCAATAATGTCCTTTATTTTTGAAATCGCAGGAGAGTTGCCAATCATTTGGTAGTTTTTACCCACCTTTTTCTTCAGTTGGGTATTCTCCACCACGAGTTTTTTCCTATCCAGGGCGTTTCTAACCGTATTGAGTAAACGGTTCAAATCCGGTGGTTTTGAAATATAATCGAAAGCACCCAATTTCATGGTGTTTACGGCAGTATCCAGATCGCCATGCCCTGAAAGCATAACTACCGGAACCTCAGGTTTTATTTTCCTGATGGCTTCCAAAACTTCTATTCCATCCATCTTGGGCATTTTAATATCGCAAAGAACAAGGTCATACTCGTCATCCTTTATTTTTTCCATTCCCACAAGGCCGTCTTCGGCTTCTTCAACCAAATAGGTTTTGTTTTCTTCGGAAAGGATTTTTACAAGTACCCTGCGGATAGCCGCTTCATCTTCAATAATTAAAATTTTTGCCATTATAAAATATTAAATTTGAGACCTGCGCGGCCGTAAAATGAATTTTTATCATTAATTGTATAAACATTGTCCAGATTGCCATCTCTTAACCTTATATCATTTATAATGGTATGTCCCCCATAAATATAAAAAGAGAAGTGCTTTGTGAAATTGTATTCATATCCCAACCCGGAAAGCAATATTGTCATAGAAACATTTTCAGCCAGTGCATTTGAAGCTGAATTATCTGGGCTTATATCAAAATTGTTCTGAACATTTGCAAAAAATCCGTCCAGGGTAATAAATCCCTGCATGGAATTTTTATCATTAAAATAATATTTCAGGTTGGTTTTTGGTATCCCAAGACCATAAGACCATTTAGGATCAAATCGTTTGTAATAATTGATAACGGGAAGGGGAAAAGGAATTCCGGTGGTAGTGGAATAATCCAATCCCAAAATTAAGCGCGTAGGTTCTATATACCGTTCATCTTCTTTAATTTTAATGAAATAGACTGCTCCGGTATAAACCATATCGTCTGAGATAATGGCACTTCGTTCAAAATTGGATGCCACTTTTACGCCTCCTTCAATTCCAAAACGCCAGTCTTCATTTATTTTAAAGGTGTATCCCAGATTAAAGGTAAAAGACTGAAAATTCTCCAATTCAGAAGTATTGAATAATGCCGGATCCTCATAATCCAGATTGATGTTCTGATATTCCACACCGGGAATTAGATAGGCCCCATTATCATTTAGTTTTATCGGGAAATTCACAAAACTCTTGAACCGCTTGAAGGAGTTATCGGAACTGGACTGGGGAAAATAGGTGTATTCAATTCTTGCAAGATCGGTCGTCTGGCTGTGGGCTATGGATCCAAATCCTGCCAGGCACAAAAATAAAGATATTTTAAAAAATTTATTCATCGGGGTTTGATTTATCAAGTGAGGGTTTGTTAGGATAAAACATGTGAACATCCCTTTGTGGGAAAGGAATACTGATATTATTTGATCTGAATTTTTGATCTATTTTAAATCGAAGTTGACTTTTTATTTTTGGATCCACAAAACTATCAGTTACAAAAAAATGCAATGCAAAGATCAAGGCCGAATCCCCAAAGTCTTCAAAAAGCACAAAAGGTTTTGGTTTTTCAACAATTCCAATTTGATCCATAGCACATTCCAATAAAAGTGTTTTAACTTTAAAGGTATCACTTCCGTAAGCCACTCCAACTTTAACGGCTTCCCGGGTAGTTATGTGGTTTTGGGTGTAATTGAGAATTATATCACTAATAAATTTATGGTTGGGAATAATCATTATTTTATCGTCCCTGGTCAAAACCCGGGTAGTTCTCAATTTAATTTCAATGACCCTTCCAACTCTTCCTTCAATTTCAATGATATCGCCTACCAAAAGCGTTTTGTCAATTATTATAAACAATCCGCCTATCATGTCCTGAAAAAGATCCTGCAAAGCTAATCCTAAACCGACAAAAAACGCTGCAGAGGCTGTTAAAAGTATGGTAATATCAATACCCGCCGAACTAAGGGTAAGAATAACCACAATTAGATAAACCAGGTATTTTATAAATTTAAATACACTTATAAATTTTAGCCTGTCATTCTCCTGAAGTTTCCTGGTCAAAAAAAAACGAATTCCGCGAAGGAAAATACTGGTGATTGCAAAAGCGAATATCACAAGTAAAATTAGGCCCACGGTAATTTTTATTTGGTTCCCACCGCTTTCAAAACTCAGAATCTCTATCCTGAAAAATTCCAGAATATTGCTCCAAATATTTTCTTCTATCACTTCTTTAACCTGGCTTACTCCACTTTGCATAGGTTAATATTTAAGCCATTTATACAACTCCTTATAGGTAGGTTTTTTTCCATACATCAAAATTCCCACTCGGTAAATTTTGGCCGCAAGCCATAATATACCAAAATTTGTAATTATAAGAATTAGGAAAGAGATCAACAATTCCCACCATGGAACTCCAAATGGAATTCGCATAAGCATCACAATGGGAGATGTTAAGGGAATCATGGAAAAAATTGTGGCAACTGTACCATGTGGATTTTCAATTACCGTAAAGAACCCCACATAAATACCAAGCATTAAAGGCAAAATTATGGGGAACATAAATTGCTGCGTATCTGTTTCAGAATCTACCGCTGCACCTATAGCGGCATAAATAGCGCTATAGAGGAAATAACCTCCAATAAAATAACCCAGAAACGCGATAATTAATGCGCCAATAGGCAAATTGGAAATATCCATAATAAGTTGTTGCATTTCATTGGAAGACATTTGCTCCAAACCTTTCTGTGCATGAGATGGTGGTACCGAAATTAAATCCATTCCCGTAAATGATGCGGCCAAAAACAACAGTATTGTCCCAAGTACAACCCAAATGGCAAATTGGGTAATGCCTGCTAAAGAAGTTCCCACGATTTTCCCCAACATAAGATGAATAGGTTTCACTGAAGACACTATAATCTCGATAATCCGGTTGGTTTTTTCTTCAATAACGCTGCGCATCACCATATTCCCATATATAATAATGAACATCATTAGCAGGTAACCTGCGGCACCTCCAAAAAACATCTTGACGTAATTGGACATTTTTGAAGTGCGGATGCCCTCAAAATTTTGAATCTGAATATTTACCGGAGTTTCAGCCGATTCAATTTTGGAAATATCCACGCCCCTGGCAATAAGCTCCCGGGTGTTTAGTTTTTCGGTTAAGATTTGCTCCATTTGTTGAAGAATGTCCAGTGAAGGCGATTCTTTTGCAAAAAACCGGACCGATTTGGCCAGTTCAAAATTATCGTTCATTTCAGGAATGTGCAACAGCCCGTAATATTCCTTTTCCAGCACTAATTTTTTGGCATCTTCCAGGGGAATTGAAGAAAGATCTATAAATTTAATCCCATCGGTACTCTTGAATTCGTTCCGGAATATCCCGCTCAAGTCATTTATGGCAATGCTATGTTTTTCACCGTTGTTAAGCATGGTTAGGTATGCCACCAACATCATCATTCCTACTAAAATAAGAGGACTTAAAAATGTCATTACAATAAAGGTTTTGTTCCTTACCCTTGCTTTATATTCCCTTTGAATGATGAGTCTTAGGTTATGCATTGCCAGTCACGGTTTTAATAAAAATATCATTAACAGAAGGAATAACTTCCACAAAATGGTTTACCCGGGCTTTTGACAATAGGTACAAAAGCAAGTCGTTTGGAGACTCCTCAGGTTTAATTTGAATACTCAATTTAAGATCTTTGGTAATGCTTTTAAAATTAGCTTTTCCCACGTTGAATTTGGCTGTTAATTCTTTTAAAAGAGCTGTTTCGTCTTCAGCAGTCAATCCAACTTCAAAGGTATTGGATTTATATTCCCTTTTAATATCGGCTACTTTTCCATCCAGCAATTTATTACCTTCATGGATTAACGCCATATATTCGCAAAGCTCTTCCACACTTTCCATTCTATGTGTAGAGAACAGGATCGTGGCTCCTTCATCGCGGAGTTGGAGGATTTCATTTTTAATGATCTCGGCATTCACCGGGTCAAAACCGCTAAAAGGCTCGTCAAAGATCAGTAATTTGGGCTGGTGAAGCACGGTGATCACAAATTGTACTTTTTGGGCCATCCCTTTGGAAAGTTCCTGAATTTTCTTGTCCCACCAATGGGTGATCTCCAGTTTTTTAAACCAGTATTCCAGTCTCTCTTTTGCTTCGGCCTTTGAAAGTCCTTTCAACCTTGCGAGGTATAGCGCCTGCTCGCCCACTTTCATAGATTTGTACAATCCCCGTTCTTCCGGTAAATACCCTATTTTACCTACATCATTTGGATGCAGCGGATTTCCGTCTAAATAAATTTTCCCGCTGTCTGGCATGGTTATTTGATTGACAATACGGATCAGGGTAGTTTTTCCAGCCCCGTTAGGCCCCAATAATCCGAAAATACTTTTTTTGGGAATGCTAATTGAAACATCATTGAGGGCCGTGAAATTGTCAAAATTCTTGCAAATATTTTCTGCCACCAGGAAATTGGTCATAAATTTCATTTAGAATACAAATATAGAGGTCAGTAGTTAGTTACATATAATTTGCTGATGATACACCTTATCTTTTTTGACCATTTTGGTTAATAGATTGTTGAAAATTGTAGCCTTTCCCTTTGTGCGGTTAATCCTAAAACAAAA
>Ga0307486_1001559_pt1 | contig 17276 bp, 16 predicted proteins | sample CBIW02metaG_FD_203663 | JGI IMG/M metagenome (GOLD analysis project Ga0307486, IMG submission 203663) | Sea-ice brine microbial communities from Beaufort Sea near Barrow, Alaska, United States - CBIW 0.2 | ecosystem: Environmental > Aquatic > Marine > Coastal | place: USA: Alaska | collected... | reverse complement strand
TATTATTGGTTTTATAATGTAAGGAAGGAGCATCTTTGAGGTTTATGAGTTCGGGAGATTCATCCAGGGCAGATTTTAAGATCTTATCAATTTTAATTTGATAATCCAAATTTCGGGTAAAATTTTTATCGAATTTTAGATATCCGTTGGAAACCCCTAATAAATAGGAATTATTATCGAGCAAATTTATGTTTTCATACCCCAGGGTAATATTCCGAAGATCATTTGGCAAATGTACCTTGTTAATTTTATAGGAATTACTTAATTGGGCCACTTCTATATTAAACACAGCGTCTTCCAGAAAGCCCCAAAGCATGTTGTTTCCTGTGTTGATCAATTTTCCGGAGACAAGATCGAGATTTTTGAAAATTGTTCCCAGGCTGCTTTCGGTCCTGAATTTATTTTCCTTTTCCTGAAATTGGAATAATTGTTCTTTGGCTGAATAATACAGCGTATCATTAAATTTAAAAATGCTGGAGTTTATTCCCGGGGTTTCCCCAAAAGAGTAATTTTTTATACTGCGAACCTGAGTTCCGGGAAAGTCCAGTTGAATCCTGTAAACCCCCTTATGCTCATTTACCGTCCAGATATCCCCATCTTTCTCCGAAACCAAAAATTTTGACGAATGGGGGAAATTTTCAACCATTCCCAGGAAGTTAAATTTCCCGTTCTCTTCTTGTAAAAGGCTTATTCCATTATAATGTCCTTGAAGGTAATAACCGGGCATCCCCTCATAATTTTTTACCACCCAGGTTCCCGAATGGTCATAGATTCTGGTTGCCACGTCTCCTTTTATGACGTAGGTACCATTATTATGTCCACAGAACAAGGTATTATTGACCAGCTGTAAACTCCAAACCTGCCCGTTGGTTCCTTCCATAAAAGTAAAAAATTCATCATTTTTCCTCTTAAAAAACAACCCCTGATTAGTTCCCAGATATAGAAATTCATCTGTTTGAAAAGAAGCATAAACAGATCCCAAATTCCCATAATTATCCTGGTATAGCTTAAATGGTGATTCCAGATTGATTATGCTAAGGCCATTATCCAATACCGCCCAAATATTATTGTCCTCATCTACAAACAGATCGAGGACCGTATTGTTCAACAATCCGTTCTTCTGATTAAAATGTAGCAGGATTTGTCCATTTTCATCTACATGATATATTCCTTGCTCCACTGTGCCAAGGAGGAGGGAATTATCCTTAAGTTTAACCGCGGAAAAAATACTCTGGTTTTGTAAATTTTTCCGTAATTCCAGTTTATTCCTTACTAATTCCTTTCCATTCCATTTATAAAAATCTCCGTTCCGGCTAATAAGTTGAAGAGAGTTAGCTCCCTCCGAAACGTGCATAATTTCAATATCGATTAATTCTTCCGGTGGGATAACTATTTCTGTCTTGTTATTTTTTATGGTAAATAAACCCTGTAGCATCACCTGAAAATAGATGGTGCCTTCTCCTTTAAAAAGATTTGTGATTGCTCCGGGAGCGGTTTGCACCCTTGATATTTCAAGGGTTTTCAAGTTGTAAAGATAAAGCCCTTCAAAACTTTGAAATACAAGTACATCACCCATATATTCCATATGCCAGAACTGTTCTCCATCATGTACTTCTTCTGGAAGTTGTGGTATCAGGCTGGTATATTCAAGTACACCTTTGTTGTTTTTTATCCAGTAGCCTATTTCCATATAGGCACCGGTAAAAATTTGGTTTCCAACTGCTTTTACAGACCTGACAATTGTATTGTTGGGCATTGGGTACAAATGCCATTGGGCGCCGTTGTATTCCAATAAACCCGAGCCATTTGCGATATACAAATTTTTATTTGAAGCCTGGGAGATCATCCAGTTTTGGTTTCCGGCCTGGTAAATATTGGGAACAAAATTTATTACAGGAGGTAGTTCCTGAGTAAATCCGGTAGAGGAAATAATAAATAGCAGAATGAAATAAAAACCTTTCAAAAAATTTAATTTTCACAAATTTAAAGATAATTTTTGATTCCACTCAACCAGGTGAATTGCTTATGCCAGGAATTGGACATTTATATTAAAAATGAAAGTATCAGCTTTTTGTATCGACTCAAAAGACAATTAATCGCAAAACCACAGGAATGAAAAACAATCAACCAAATTTTTCCGGATTAAAAGCAGTTTTTGTAAACTGCACTTTAAAAAAATCACCTGCTCTTAGCCATACACAAGGACTTATGGAGGTTTCTACAGCAATTATGAAATCTGAAGGTGTAGCTGCAGAAGTTATAAGACTTTCAGATTTTGAAATTCCTGTTGGGGTTCAACCAGATATGACCAAAGAAGGAGAACTTAAAGATGACTGGCCAAAACTGTATAAAAAAATTATGGCTGCAGATATTTTGGTGATAGGTACTCCAATATGGCTGGGAGAACGTTCCTCAGTAGCCTCTAAATTAATTGAGCGGCTTTATGGAATGAGTAGTCTTCAAAACGATAAAGGCCAGTATATTTATTACGGTAAAGCCGGTGGATGCTTAGTTACAGGCAATGAAGACGGGGTTAAGCACTGTTCAATGGGTATTCTTTACGCTCTTCAACATTTGGGATACAGCATTCCTCCACAGGCAGATGCCGGCTGGATAGGGGAAGTAGGACCCGGTCCAAGTTATGGAGACACCGAATGGAATGGCGAAAAAATTGATCCTCCCGTTGGCAAAAATTCCGAATTCACCAATAGAAATACCACGTTTATGACCTATAACCTTTTACACCTGGCAAAAATGCTAAAAGATCAGGGTGGATATCCGGCTTATGGAAACTCCAGGAAGGAATGGGATGATGGCACCAGATGGAATTTTGAAAATCCTGAGTATCGATAATATATTTCGTAAAAAACTCCATCATGGCCCTTACTTAGTCCCACAGAAAAAAAAGAATTAAAAAATGAAACAAAATGAAACTTTTAGCACCAATTTTTACCTATCCTGAATTTTTTGAATGGATGGGAACCCTTTCCAAAGAAGGAAAATCCTCCGGGGAAGATCAAAGTGAAGTAATGGCTGAATATACCAGCCTTAACAATAAGCGAATGAAACGCCTGAACAATACCGTTAACCTTCAGCCGGATTTCATCAAGTTATTAGAATCCATAGAGAAACCACAAACCTGGTACCTTATCACCGAAACCTGGTGTGGGGACAGTGCACAGAATTTGCCTATAATCGCGAAAATTGCCGCTGCCTCCAATGAAAAAATCGACTTGAAAATTATATTAAGGGATGAAAATCCGGAATGGATCGATAAATACAGGACCAATGGCGGAAAGTCCATTCCTAAACTGGTGTCATTTGATCAGGAAGGGGAGGAATTATTTTCCTGGGGGCCTCGCCCACTTCCGGCACATGATATATTGCTTCATTGGAAAGAAAATCCGCTTGAAGTTACCAAGGCCAATTTTGAAAAGGAACTGCACACCTGGTATGCCCAGGACAAATCCTTAAGTCTTCAGGAAGAATTTTCTGTGATTTTTGAAAATTTAGTGAAGCAGGTTGGATCAAGAACAATTCCTGTGGAGGAATAAGGCTTACTCCAATTTAATAAAGCTTGTATTGCATAAGCTTCTTGTGGATTATTTTGAATAGAAAAGGAACACTTCGTTATCCTGATTCACAACAATTTTTACTGATCTAAAGAATTCCATCTATTGCCCCTGGCTTCAGCCAGGGAATGAAGGAACAAGATTACAAGGGCTTTAGCCCCATACCGCGAACTTGCCCCCTGCATATTGCATAAAAGATTTCAAAACCACATAGAAAGCCCGGAAATTATTTAGTTTCAAAGTAATCTTCCACCTGGGCAACCATTTGATTTTTGGTCAATTTATCGCATATCTGTACAGAAATCTTTTTTCCTTCCAGAAAATTGTTCTTTGCAATCCGGTTCAAAAACTTATCCTTGGCGGTTCCTGGTCCAAATAGGAGAATATTCCTATAACCTTGCAAATTTTTTTCCAGCATTTTAAAATAGACCTTGAGTTCTTCCTGTTCAATATTTTGCTTCTTGTGTTCGTTGGGCGATGAGTGCTGCGGATTGGGAGAAAAGCGGGTTTTGTCATCCGTTTCCCCTTTTTCCCGAAGCTGACTTACAGCCTGAGCTTCTACAGCATCCACGATCACGGCATTGATGCCATCATACTCTATAAAATAAGCCTGGGCATGATCCATCCACACCCCGATCTGATTTTTTTCTGAAGTATTCATATCTATAAAGTTTTTGATTCACCCTGGGTAATGCCTTTTTTTTAATCGCAATACTAAATGTAGAGATAAAAAATTCCCGGGACTATGATTTATATCAGATGAGGAAAAAATTGGAAGTACGAAATACGAAGTTAGAAGTTTAGTCTTGGGGCCCGGATAATGTCCTCGTCAATTCACTAAAATTTTTACTGAATCACTGGGTAACTCTATCGAAATTTGATTTTTTTTAGTCTTGATTCCTGGTTCTTAATTCTTGTTTCTTTTACTGCATCACTTCGTCACTCCATCATTGCATCACCAGTAAAAAAGAAAAGTTAAACATCTTAAAAAGCTTTTATAAAACCTTTAAATTTACCTAAACCACCCAAATTCAGATAAATCTATAACAGCTGGAAATGGATTTTTTTACCTGTAAATAAATAACCCCACAATTATGGCAGAAGAATTGAATTTCAGCTCAAAATATCTTTTACGGGCTTTACAGGGAGATTATCATCCCTTTACTCCAAACTTTCTTAAAATTAATGAAAACCGGGTGGAATTCGAACGGCGAAACTGGCACATGATCTCTGTTGACTCAGAAAATCTGGATTTTCAGAACATAACAGGAATTACGGACCAATAACAATTGTTGTGGAAGAGATGATTAACTTAATTTAATAAAGGTGCTATTGTATAAGTTTCTTGAGGATTATTTTGTTTAGGAAAATTAGGAAATAAAAAGGGGTTCTTCAATTTTTTCCAGTCAATATCAATTGTTTCCGACACAAACAATTCTATCTGTTGCCCCTGGCTTCAGCCAGGGGATTACAGAAAATGATCTCGATGGGCTTTAGCCCCATACCGAGAACTTTTCCTTGCTTAATGCATAAATATTTTTTCTTATTTAGACTAACAACAAATTTTGCATACCACTAAAATCCCACAACTTTTTGACTTGATCGCAAATTGTTTGGCCATATCTGATGTTTTGAAATACAAAAAGACGGACAAATTGTCCGTCTCTACGTTATTTTGGTTCCAAATGGGTGGTTGGTTGGTTGGTTGGTTGGACGGACGGCCGTCCGTCCCTACGGATGATTCCTATTCCCCCGGAAATTCGGCTTTTCGTTTATTTAAAAATGCGGTGGTTCCCTCCTGAAAATCGGCGGTGCCAAAGCATCTTCCAAATTCCTCGATTTCGGTCTCAAATCCGTTTACGCCCTCTTCAAAATTGGCATTTATCGCTTTAATTGCAGAGCGAATGGCCACTAAAGAATTTCTCATCATTTTATTTGCGAGGTTTTCCGCAAAATCCAAAAGTTTTTCCTGAGTGGTCACGTGGTTTACCAGGTTGTACTTCAGGGCTTCATCGGCATCAATCATTCCTGCGGTCATGATCATTTCCATAGCCTTTCCTTTTCCCACCAGTTGCGGCAAACGTTGCGTGCCGCCGTAACCGGGAATTACCCCAAGGGAAACTTCCGGTAATCCCATTTTTGCATTGTCACTGGCAATTCTGAAATGTGCCGCCATTGCCAACTCAAGTCCGCCACCAAGAGCAAAGCCGTTTACTGCGGCAATTACGGGTTTTGGAAAATTGGCGACAAAATCGAATAATTTTTCCTGACCTTCTCCGGCAAGTTGTTTTCCCTCTTCAGAAGAATAATCGGAAAATTCGCTGATATCTGCTCCGGCAACAAATGCTTTTTCGCCACTTCCCGTCATAATGATCACTTTTACATCATCGTCAAATTCGGCATCCTTAAAAGCCAAATGCAATTCCTCAATAGTGTTTTTGTTTAAGGCGTTTAGTTTTGAGGGACGGTTTACCGTAATCCGCAAAATTCCTTTTTCATTTTCGTTTAAAATATTGTCGTAATTCATATTATATATTTTTAGCGGATTCAATCATTTTAGATTGTAAAATCCAATTAATCAAATTGCGATACCCATTATTATTTTGGAAATCGTACGGTAAATATAGTGCCTTTATTCCTCTTTGAGGTAAAGGTGATGCTGCCGCCATAGGTTTCAACCAGGTTTTTTACCATTGCCAGGCCAAGCCCCATTCCGCTGGATTTGGTGGTAAATTTAGGTTCAAAAACCCGTTCCTTGTTTTCCTCGGTTATTCCAATCCCATTATCGGAAACCGAAATGCAAACATCGGTTTCTTCCTCTTCCACCCTTACCAAAATCCGCGGATTTTCAACATCATGAAGCGCTTGCGTGGCATTTTTCACAAGATTGGTCACCACCCGGATAAGTTGGGTCCTGTCAAATTTCGCCAGAATCTCATCTTTTTCTGAAGTGAATACAATGTAATTTTCATTGAAAATATCCAAGGCCAGTTTTACGATTTTGGGAACGTTGAGAAGTTCATTTTGCTGCGCCGGCATTTTGGCAAAATTGGAAAAAGCTGAAGCAATGGTACTCATGGTATCAATTTGATAGATAAGTGTATTGCTGTATTCTTCTACCTTTTTGTGGATTTCGGGATCCAGGGGATCAAAATTTCTTTGAAAACTCTGCACGCTCAACCGCATTGGGGTAAGGGGATTCTTAATCTCGTGAGCCACCTGTTTTGCCATCTCCCGCCAGGCTTGTTCCCGCTCCCCTGTAGCGAGTTTCACGGCGCTTTCCTCCAGTTCGTCTATCATAGAGTTATAGGCCGAAACCAGGGCGTAAATTTCTTCGGAAGCATTCTCGATTTCAATCTTTTTGTTGCGTTTATCAAGCCGGGTTTCAATGATCTTTTCTGAAATAATATTCAATGATTTTATGATGTATTTCGAAAGAAAATAAGCCAGGGTAACAGCCAGGAAAAGCATGAAGAGATACACTTCTCCCAATCTGATCAAAAATTCGTTGAGATCTTTCCTAAGCATTTGGTCATCTTGTAAATAAGGTAAATACAAAATGGCCAGAGGTTTGAATTTATTGTCGGTAATATAAGTATAAGACGATTGGAATTTTTGACCGTTAACTTCCGATTTCTTCAGGAATCGCTTTTTTTGGGAAGCCTCCAGTTCTTTCAGGATATTTGAGGGGATCTGAACATTTGTGGTATCCCTGAAAAAAGATTCGCTCGATTTTATGAGTAACTTTCCGTTCAGGTCATAAATATTGAGTTGCATTTCGTGCACCTGGGAAATTTCATAGATCTTGCCCCTTTCCTTGAGAATTACGGGCATATTTTCAGTATTCACAACATGGGTGGTACTGGCCAGAACAAATTTGATGTTTTCCCTGATTGCCTGTTCCTTGCGCTCCAATCGCTCCCTGTGATAATCTTCAGATTCTTGTTTATATTGAAAAACGGTGACTCCCGCTATTAAAATGGAAGCTCCCAGCACAAGTAAAATCATGGAAATAAAAATACGATTCCGTAGAGAGATTTTTAGAAGCTTCATATAATTTATGCGTATTTATAGCTAAAATACTCAATTATCACACCATATCAGGCATTGGGATTTTTTGAACGGATGCGTTGGTATAATTTGAATCCGAGCATCAAAAGTGCAGAGAGCAAAAAGATCCCAAGCACCCCGTAAATCCAATTGACGGCATCGCGAACAATCACCAAAAATATAACGGCGAAAAGGATTAGGGTGGAACCTTCATTCCACATTCTCATTCCTCCGGAAGTCCATTTTACAACATCATTTTGAAGTTCTTTAAAAATAAAATGACATTTAATGTGGTACGCATATAGCAGCACCACAAAGCCCAATTTCACCAACATCCAGTCAAGTTCTAAAAAAGAAGGCATTAAAAACAACAACCAAAAAGCAAAAATACTGGCTAAAATTGACGATGGCCAGGTTATGATGTACCAAAGCCGCTTAGTCATAATTTTTAACTGATCGCTCAGGATGGTTTTATCAGGTTCGGGTTTTTGAGAGGCCTCAATTTGATATACAAATAACCTCGGTATATAGAAAAGCCCCGCAAACCAGGTAATGACAAAAATTAAATGAAGGGATTTAATGTAAAAGTAATAATCAATCATGTTTTAAGTTTTTTGCTTCATCGTCACATTCAATTCCTTTTTGAAAAAGTTCTATTTTCAACTGATTGAGCTTCATACTAAAGTGACGGCAATACATTGACACATAAAAATATAAAATATAATGTGTGTAGTCTTATTATAAATATTCTTTTGTCTGGGCACTATCAAATTAAATAAGTTCCAGCCAAAGATAACCAATTACAGAATTTTTCTTCCGCATAATTTTAAGCAGGGGAAGATTTCAGGTTTGTTCTTATTTCCCGGTTGAGGAAAAAAGCGGTAACTATGGTGGCAAGAACATCGGCCAGCGGAAACGAGATCCATACCCCAATTTCCCCAAAATACTTCGGCAGAATTAATACCAGTGGAATAAAAAAGAACCCTTGCCTGGACAAAGTCAGCAGTAATGCAGGTACGGCTTTGCCAATAGCCTGGAAATAAGCCGAACCGATAAGTTGTAAAGCTATAATTGGAGTTGCCGCAAAAACCCAACGCATCGCATGCGGGGTTTCTGCGATTATTTTCGGATTGTTCGTGAACACACTCACAATTTCTTCAGAAAAAAACATAATTCCCGCAAAGACCAATAATGCCAATGCACTGGCGTATATAATCGCTGTATTAATACTTTTACGAACGCGGTGCCATTGTTGGGCCCCGTAATTATAACCGGCAATTGGCAAAAATCCCTGGGTTACCCCTAAAATCGGAAACAAGGCAAACATGAGCATTCTTCCAATAATTGCGTACACGGTCACCGCATCTTCTCCTCCCAGATCGAAGAGTATGTTGTTCATCAATAAATAGGTGATGCTAACCACCGCCTGCCTTGCAAGGGTTACAAAACCCAAAGAAGAGGTTTCTTTTATGATGGACCAATCAAACCTGAAATATGCCCAGTTGATCTTTAAATCTGAATTTTTTGACAGAAAGAACCAAAGTACATAAGAAAAACAACACAAATAAGAAATGGTTGTAGCCCAGGCCGCGCCAAGCATTCCCATATCCATTTCAATAATAAGAATGTAATCCAACACCAAATTGCCAATTGAAGGAATGATCATGGCGATCATGGCAAATTTGGGTTTGCCTTCAGCCCTTATTACGCTATTCCCCATCATACAAAGCGCCAGAAAAGGGACTCCGTAAAGCACTACCGTATAATATGTTTTTGCGGGTTCAAAAATAGCGCCTTTTCCGCCAAAGGCAGGAATAATGGAATCGACAAACGTAAGGCCCACAAAAGCCAGAAGAATTGCCAGGATAAGGGTGAGACTAATTTGATTTCCGAAGGTTTTCAGCGCCTTTTCATTTCTCCCGGAACCCAGTGCACGGGAAATAATGGAGGAGCCTCCAATCCCAATTGCAATTCCCAAAGCAGCGATAAAAAATGAAACCGGCAAAACCACATTGATGGCGGCTATTGCAATGGAACCTATCCAGTTTCCAACAAAAATGGTGTCTATCAGGATATTGAGCGACATCACAAGAATTCCAATAGAAGCCGGAACCGCCTGCTTAATGAGCAATTTCCCAATAGGTTCACTGCCCAGCGCCGCTGAATTTAATTTTGCCATTACGCCTCAACCTGCTTGGAAAAAGCCCACTCGTCTATCCAACGGGAAAGGACATTTACCCAGTCTTCCCGATCGTTCAGGCAGGGTACAACTGTGAATTTTTCCCCTCCTACCTCGTGAAAGATCTCTTCCCCTTCCATTGCAATTTCCTCAAGAGTTTCAAGGCAATCACTTACGAAAGCAGGAGTAACAATGGCCAGATTTTTCAAGCCCTGTTTTCCAAAACGCTCTATGGTCCTGTCGGTATAAGGCTGCAACCACGGATCAAACCCTAATCTTGACTGAAATGAAACGCTGTATTCATTTTCTTTAAGCCCAAGATATTCAGCAACCAAACGTGTGGTTTCATAACATTGGTGCCTGTAACAAAACTGATGCGCATCTGAAGGGGTTTGGCAACAGCTGCCATCTATCTTGCAGTGGGATTTTGTGATATCACTTTTCCGGATGTGCCGCTCCGGCACACCGTGATAGGAAAACAAGACATGCTGGTATTCAATATTTTTAAGGTTTTCGGCTATACTGTTGGAAAGCACCTGAATATAATCAGGATGGTTATAAAATGCGGGGATAGAAGTAAACTTCATTTCAGGAAAATATTCCTTTCGCAATTCTTCCGCCAGGACCAGAATAGTTTCGGTGGTTGCCATCGCAAATTGAGGATATAAAGGGAAGATCAGCACCTCATCAACTCCTTGATCATGCAATTCCTGTAAACCCGATTTCATATTTGGAGTTCCATATCTCATGGCAAGAACTATGGGAACTGAAGTAATCTTATCAATTTTATCGCGTAATCTTTTGGAAAGAACAATAAGGGGAGAACCCTCGTCCCACCAAATTTTTTGATATGCCGCAGCAGATTGTTTGGGCCGGGTATTCAACACAATCCCTTTCACCAAAATTGTTCTGGCCCAAAGAGGAACATCGATTACACGTTCATCCATCAAAAATTCTCCCAAATATTTTTTTACATCTTTTGGATCGGTGCTATCCGGAGAGCCCAGATTAACAAGCAGTACGCCTTTACTCATGATTTTTTCTTTTCAAAACAAAAATAAAACTATTAATCAGAAAGTTATCATTCTGATTATTATTCTTTCTTATTTCTGTATACAACTATTTATTCTCCCCCAAAGCAAACAAAATACATTGCAGCAAATGTTCCCGAAAAGCCCGCTCTGAATAAGATTCATCTGTATGCCCGCCGCCGGTGTAAATCGATATTCCTCCGCCCTCCAGTTTCTGGTACCAGGCAATAGGATGATTTTCACCATTCTCACCACCTTCATAAGAACTTTCATCCAGACTCAACAACACATTTATTTTTGGGTTGATGTCCTTAAAATTATACCATTCATCAATTCTTGTCCAGATTTGGGGCAAATGGGCTACCGTAGGATGTTGAGGTTTTTTAACAATAACATTCGCTTTTTGTATTTTGGGATGATTCATAAAATAAGCCCCTACGAGATTTCCAAACCATTTCCAGTCGAATTCAGTATCTGATGCCGAATGGATCCCAAAAAAATTCCCGCCTTCATTTATATAATTTTCAAAAGCTTTTTGCTGAGTTTCGTCCAGTATATTTCCTGTTGTGCTGAGGAATATGACTAACTTGTATTTTTTTAGATTATTTTCTGTAAACTGATTGGCATCATCTGTTTCGGTAACTTTAAAATTGTTAAGATCTCCCAGGTTTTTTATGGCCGCAATTCCTGTAGGAATTGATTCATGATAATATCCTTCGGTTTTATGAAAGACCAAAACCTGATTTTCCTGTGCTTGCAGGAGTGAAAAATTCAGAAAATATAATCCCAAAAACAGGAGCGATCCAATTAATTTCATGATTAATGATTTAATTTGATAAAGACATTATATATTTTTTGGGAGTAGTCCCAAATTTCTTTTTGAAGGCAGCAATAAAATGACTGGAAGTGCTGTAACCCACTTTTAAGCCTACCTCATTTACATTATACTCCCCCGAATCGAGGAGTTTTCGTGCAAATTCCATTTTATAATCAAAAAGGAAACTATAAACCGAATCCCCATAAATCTGTTTAAAACCATCCTTTAATCTTTTCAAACTCAGCCCAATTTCGGTTGCCAATTCCTGAAGGGAGGGCGGTTCAGACATTCTGGAAATTACAAGATCTTTCGCTTTTCTTATTTTTAAAACATTGACTTCATCCATCAAAAAAGGACATTGTGCAATATCTGCATCATTAGTCCGATTAAAATTCAGGCTTAGCAATTCGTAAGCCTTGGCCTTAAAATAAAGGGCTTTTATTGAAGGCATTAGATTAAAATTCATCAACTGGCTCAACACAATGGCCATTGAAGGTGAAATATTACCATCCTTGTAATATTTTTTGTCCCGGTTACCTTCACTTAAAAATGGGATATAACCAGCTTCTTGAGAAAACATGGAATGAAACTTTTCAATGGAAATTAACATGGAAATCACCCAGGTTTTTGGCAGAAGTTCCAAATTGAGCGGCAAATCCTGTTTTGGGTTATAAAGTAACAGGGAATGCTCGTCTTCCAATGGCAATTCATAATTGCCATTATTAAATAAAAATTTACTGCTCCCCTTTATACAAAAATGAAATTGAATAAAACTACTATCAATATTGTGTGTAATTTTATTGGGCTCATCAGAATCATTCTGAAATTTCAAAATATAAAAACCTGTCTCAATTTCCGTTTTATCTACAAACCCTCCAGCGATATTTTTTTGTTCAGCATCCATATTCATTTCTCTATTTTATTTAGAATGAATCTAAACAAAGGTTTATTTAACCTTCGTTATTCCTACAAAAGTAATGTTTTTTGCATTATTGAATCGCAAAATATGATTAATATCAGTTTACGACACATTTAGTACTTTGAGGGTTGTATTTTACTATAACATTATATTACTTTTGTCTCCGAAGAGCGAAAAATAATCATGGAAGACTATCATATATCTAAGGGAAAACATTTTTACACCGTTGGCCTGAGTTACAAAAAAGCCGAGGCAACCGTAAGAGGGCATTTTAGTTTAACAGAAGAAGGCAAGCTTAATCTGTTGGAAAAAGCAAAAAATGAGGGAATTGACGGCATAATTGTCACTTCCACCTGTAACCGTACAGAAATTTACGGTTTTGCACAACATCCCTTTCAACTTATCAAATTGCTTTGTGAATTTACAAATGGCACGGTTGAAGAATTTGAAAAAGTAGCCTATATATACAAGAACAAGGAAGCAATTTCACATATGTTCAGGGTAGGATCAGGACTTGACAGCCAGATTCTGGGAGATTTTGAGATTATCTGTCAGTTAAAAAAGGCGTTTATCATTTCTAAAAATGTAGGGGTTGCTAATCCCTTTTTGGAACGTTTGGTAAATGCAGTCATCCAGTCAAGCAAACGCATTAAAAACGAAACTCAAATTTCTTCTGGGGCAACTTCGGTAAGTTTTGCTTCAGTACAATATATATTAAAAGAGGTTGAAAACATTTCCAACAAAAATATTTTACTCTTCGGAACAGGGAAAATTGGCAGGAACACTTGTGAAAATTTGGTGAAACATACCAAAAACAACAATATTACCCTAATTAACCGCACCAAAGACAAGGCTGAAAAAATTGCCGGAAAATTTGACCTAATCGTTAAGGATTATGCCGATTTACAATCGGAAATACGTCAAGCCGATGTTTTAATTGTTGCGACAGGGGCTCAAAACCCTACCATTACCAAGGAACTTCTCTACCCTAAAAAGGAATTATTGATCTTAGATCTTTCAATTCCCAAGAATGTTGCCGATGATGTTCTGGAGCTGGAAAATGTAACGGTAGTTCATTTAGATCAGCTTTCCCAAATTACCGATGATACTTTGGAAAACAGAAAACTGTTTATTCCCCAGGCCAGTGAAATTATTGCCGAAGTGGAAGGCGATTTCAACAAATGGTTGGAAACCCGCAAATTTGCGCCTACCATTATGGCCCTAAAAAATAAGTTGGGAACCATGAAGAATGAGGAATTAGATTATCAAAGCCGAAAAATATCCAATTTTAACCAGGAACAGGCTGAAATTATCAGCAACAGGATTATTCAAAAAATTATGAATCAGTTCGCCAACCACCTTAAAGATGATTCCAATACAGCCGATGAAAGCCTGGAATTAATTCAAAAGGTCTTTCAACTGGAAGAAGCGGCAAAATGAATAAAGTTATAAGAATTGGTACCCGGGATAGTCAATTGGCACTTTGGCAGGCTAAAACCGTACAAGCTGCCCTTGAAAAATTAGGACATGCCACAAAATTGGTTCCCGTAAAATCTACCGGAGACCTCAATTTAGATCAACCTTTATACGAGATGGGCATTACCGGGATTTTCACCAAAACACTGGATATAGCCATGCTTACTGATACTATAGATATTGCAGTTCATTCCATGAAAGATGTCCCTACGGTTTTGCCCAGGGGAATTGTGGAAGGAGCAGTTTTAAAACGTGCCACTTCAAAAGATATCCTGGTACATAAAGGACTCGATTTTTTAAATGCTGAAGGCATAATTGCCACAGGAAGCCTTCGCCGAAAAGCACAATGGCTTTATAAATATCCCAAACACAGCGTGGTGGATTTGCGCGGAAACGTGATCACCCGGATGGATAAACTCAAAAACAGCAATTGGGACGGCGCAATTTTCGCAGCTGCCGGCTTGCAACGAATTGAGCTCACCCCAAAAAATCACATCAGTTTACACTGGATGCTTCCCGCTCCCGCACAAGGGGCAATGCTGATTGTTGCCAAGGAAAATGACACTTTTTGCAGGGAAATATTACAGACATTAAACCATAAGGAATCAAACCTGTGCGTACAAATTGAACGTGAATTTTTGAAAGTCCTGGAAGGCGGATGTACAGCACCAATTGGGGCATTGGCAACAATAAAAGACAACATTTTAAATTTTAAAGGTGTTTTGTTCAGCCTTGACGGAAAACAAAAAATTGATGTTGAAAAAAATGTGCCTTTGGACGAAATAAAATTCCTTGGAAAAAAATGTGCTGAAGAAGTCTTGCAAAATGGCGGCGCTAAGTTGATGAAAGAAATAAAAGCGCTTTTAATTAGGTAAAATATGGCCTCGGTCCTCTCCACTAAAAAACTTTCCCTAAGTCAAAAACAATTATTGCTGAATTCCGGAAAAGGATTGGTGGAATACGATGCGATCCAAATTGATTTTATCGATTTTAAAACAGATTCCGGGCTTATTCAAAATGCCATTATAACTAGCAAGAATACTGTAAAAGCAATTCTTAAAAAGGATCTGAAAATCAAAAATTGCTTTTGCGTAGGCGAAAAAACAGCTTCTTTTCTCCGGAGAAATAATTTTAATGTTACTGAAATCGCCAATTATGGTGTCGATTTGGCCCAAATTATCGTTGAGAAATATCTCGATGAGCAGTTTACCTTTTTCTGCGGAAATGAACGCCGCGATGAATTACCTGCCATTTTGAAAAAAAATAATGTTAATTTTGATGAAATTGAAGTTTATAAAACCAAATTAAAACCCAAACAATTTGAGCGGGAATTTGACGGAATTTTATTTTTTAGCCCAAGTGGCGTGAAAAGTTTTGTTTCTGAAAATAAATTAAACAAGAGCATTGCCTTTTGTATTGGGACCACAACAGCTTCCGAAGCAAAAAAATATACAAATAACATAGTTATCGCCAACAAACCCAGTATAGAAAATGTAATTGTGCAGGCTGTAAAATATTTTAAATAAACGAGGAACTGCAAGTTCTCAAAGACATTTCAGAATCAAAAGAACCAAGATGATAAAAAACGATTTATTTTTAAAAGCATTAAGAGGAGAATCAGTAGAGCGTCCACCGGTTTGGATGATGCGGCAGGCAGGAAGATTTCTTCCCGATTTTATGAAGTTGAGGGAAAAATACGATTTTTTTACCCGTTGCCGCACCCCTGAACTCGCAACGGAAATCACCCTGATGCCGGTTCGCCAAATTGGGGTGGATGCCGCTATTTTATTCAGCGATATATTGGTAATTCCACAAGCCATGAATATTGAAGTTGAAATGAAACCAGGGCTTGGCCCGTGGTTGCCAAATCCAATCCGCACCAGTAAAGATGTAGAAAATGTTATTGTTCCTGATATTCAGGAAACATTGGGTTATGTGATGGAGGCTGTTAAAATGACCAAAAAAGAATTAAACAATGAAGTTCCGCTTATAGGTTTTGCCGGTTCTCCCTGGACGATTTTGTGTTATGCAGTACAGGGTCAGGGCTCAAAGAACTTCGATATCGCCAAAAAATTCTGTTTTACAAATCCGGTTGCGGCGCACACTTTGTTGCAAAAAATAACCGATACCACCATTGCATATTTAAAAGAGAAAGTTGATGCAGGAGTAGATGCAGTGCAGGTTTTCGATTCTTGGGGCGGAATGCTTTCTCCGGTAGATTACCAGGAATTTTCCTGGAAATACATTCAGCAGATCATAGACGCCTTAAAAGATGAAACCCACGTAATTGCTTTCGGAAAAGGTTGTTGGTTTGCCCTGGACGAGATGTCCAAATCTGGTGCTTCTGCTCTTGGGGTGGACTGGACCTGTTCTCCAAAAAACGCACGGTATTTAACCGGTGGAAAAATCACCTTGCAAGGGAATATGGATCCCGCCAGGCTTTATTCAAGTCCGGCAGATATCAAACAAATGGTTAATAAAATGATTGATGAATTCGGAAAAGACCGATACATCGTCAACCTTGGTCACGGGATTTTACCAGATATTCCGGTTGAAAATGCCCAGGCATTTGTAGATGCCGTCAAGGGATATTCACAAAAATAATATCGGTTTATGTTGAGCAAGGGATTAAGAGATGAGGAAAAAGAGAAAATAAGTGAACTCTTTAATTCGATGCTCGATCTTGAATTTTTGCCAGATTTGTGGAAAAACGAACAAAGGGAAAAGGTCAATCTTCGTCTTAAAAAAATTTTAGATATTACTTTAGACGATGTTGAAAACAGCAGTATTGAAGCTTTACTGGCAAAACTGAAATCTGCCGATTTTAGTTTTGCACATTATGAGCAATTCGGAGATTTGTTGTTAAAATCAATTCCTTTTGAAGCTGAAGACCGGCAATTCCAACTTACAAAAAAAGCCGTTGCCGTTTATGAAACCGCACAACAGGTATGTAAAATATTTTCTTTCGGTTTAATTCAGAAAATAAATGAGGCCAAAGCGCTACTTTAAATGAAAAATAAATTTTATCAATACATACTTAATTTACAGGACCAAATTACTGCCGGGCTGGAAAAACTTGATGGAAAAGCGAAATTCCGGGAAGACCTTTGGGAACGTGCTGAAGGCGGTGGCGGAAGAACGCGTGTGATTGAAAATGGAGCCGTTTTTGAAAAAGGCGGTGTGAATGTTTCCGAAGTCCACGGCCCGCTTCCTCCCGCAATGCAGCAATATT